>Ga0210385_10001798_pt1 | contig 13080 bp, 14 predicted proteins | sample IncBWH26OmetaG_FD_160107 | JGI IMG/M metagenome (GOLD analysis project Ga0210385, IMG submission 160107) | Forest soil microbial communities from Barre Woods Harvard Forest LTER site, Petersham, Massachusetts, United States - Inc-BW-H-26-O ... | reverse complement strand
CATGACCGGGCTGGGCCTCGGGCCGCTGACCGCGGGCCTGTTCGCCGAGTATGTGGCCATGCCCACCCGCAGCGTATTCTGGGCCTACCTGGGCCTGTGCGCGCTGGCGCTCGCCGCGCTCACGGGTATCCCCGAGACGGTCCGTAGCCCCGACCGCGCCGTCAGCCTGCGGCCGCGCATCGCCGTTCCGCCGGGGATGCGAACGGTCATGCTCGGGGCGTGTCTCGGCGTGTTCGCCGCGTTCAGCGTGCTGGGGCTGTTCAGCAGCCTGGTGCCCACCTTTCTGCACGGAATTCTGGGCGTGCACAACCTCGCCCTGGTCGGGGGCGCGTCTTTCCTCATCTTCGTGATCGCTGCGATCAGCCAGGCGGTCTCCGCCGGCCTGCCGAGCCGGCGCAGCGTGAGCGCCGGGCTGCCGTTGCTGCTCGTGTGCCTCGCCACACTCGAATCGGCGCTGTTCGCCAAGGCCCTGTGGCTCTTCCTGGTGGCTACCGTCGTGGGCGGCGTGGCCGTGGGGTTCATCTTCCGCGGCGGCCTGAGCGAGCTGAACCGGCTCGCCGATCCGGGGCACCGGGCCGCCGTCGTCGCCACGTTCTTTGTCGCCGCCTACGTCGGCCTCGGCCTGCCGGCGGTGCTCGTCGGCCTCATCTCGCTGGCGGTGGGCGCCGTCGACGCGAGTGCCTACGTCTCGGGCCTGGTCGCTGCCATCGTCGTGGCGGCCTTCATCGTCGTGCTGCGCACCTTCGGCGCCGTATCCGCGCCCAAGCCGCCCAGCACGCCGAGCGACGGCTGGTGCTGCCCGGAGGAGCCGGCCACGGCGGGCACGGGGAGCCGCCCGGCGCGCGGGTAACGGAGCGATCACGAGATGGCTTTCCAGCTTGCCCACCCCCGGCGCTGCTGCGGCCGCACGGTGCCCCAGGTGAACGACCGCAGGAACGACCCCTGCGCGGACGGCGCTCGGATCCCACCGAACACCTCTGTCGTGGCGCCGTGCCGCAGGACGTCTCGCCCAAGGAAGGTGCAGCCCTAGCAATCGGAATCACCAACGATGTCGATGACTGTGGGGATCGGCAACCGCGTCGCCACCGCTTCGCCTTGACTACGGATTTTCTGGTAGGTCACGGGTACTGATCAGGTCAGGCTGCTTCGGTGCCAGGTTCGGTGAAGGCGAGCCGCTGGTCGCCGAAGTCGGCGATGATCTCCAGGCGGCCGCCGAGGGCTTCGACGTAGGCAGCCAGGGTGCGCAGTTCGGTGGTGCCCGGCTTGGCGTGCTCAATGGCGGACACGCGGCCCTGGGTGATGCCCATCCGGGCAGCGACCTGGGCCTGGGTGATGCCCAGGCGGCGGCGCATCTCGGCGAGCCGGAAGGCGCGCTGCTCGGCGCGCAGCTGCTCCATCCCGGTGGCGATGGCGGCCTTGTCGGCAGGATCGGGATAGAACTCGGCGAGGAACTCATTCGGGGTGCAGCGGTGGAACTCGCTGCTCCTCATCGAATGTCCTCTTGCTTCAGGTAGTCCTCGTAACGCTGCTCGGCCAGCGGGACCGCCTGGCGGTACCAGGCCTCCCATTTACCAGCCTTATCTCCGGCTACCAGCAGGACCGCGTTCCGCCGGGGATCGAAGACATACAGGCTCGACCAGCAGATCCGCGAGGTGTCCGGGCACCGCAACGGGGTCACGAGCACGCTGGCAACGAAAGTCATGCTTGGCGTATTCGGCAACGTCCCGGCTTTCGACACCTACTTTAGAGCTGGGTTCCGCGCGGCGACATTCGGCCCGAAGGCGTTCGACAGGCTCGGCAGCCGCACGTGTCACACGGCCGACGCCACCCAGATCATCCCGATCTGCGCTCCTTGTCTGATGACTGCCGTAAGTCTTGTGGCTGCGCCGAACGGCGGATCTTCGCGCTGAAATGTGGCAATTGCTTACCGCTGAGGCGCCAGCGGCACAACGATCTCCGCTTTTCCGGCCCGCCAGGTCATACAGATCGGGAGAGGTTGGCCAGGGACAGCACGAAGACGGATGACAGGAGCCAGCCCAGTACGGTGGCGGCGTTGAGCCACCATTGCAGGAAAGTGCCGTCTGGGGCGCGGGCATCGGGGTGCCATGTCGACCTTTGATCGAGCGATATGAGCGGGATGACGGTGTCGATGGCGTACAGGAGCGGGTTGAAACAGAGGACCTGGCCTCCGCCGCAGGCGTCGGCGGCTTGTCTCGGCGTGGCGGTGCCCGCGTCGTCCGTCGTGGTTCCGGCTGCGCCCGGAGCCCGTACAGCTCCCTGGGGGGTGTAAACGGTGCCTGAAGTGGTGGCTCGCATGGCCGCTTGGGCACTGGGTAGCAGGAGCGTGCCCGTGACGAGGATGACCAGGATGGCGAGCAGCCACAGGACGCGGCCGGGCCGGTACCCGTAGCTGACCGTGACGCTGGAGGCTGCGTCTAGAGCACTGCGCGGTAGTGCCCACCTGCCGGTGATAGCGCGGCGCGCGTGCCTATGCTGCGCGATCAGGATGGCTTTTGCTCCGCTGGAGTATCCGTGCTGGCGGAACACGCGGGCCGCTTGCTCGTAGGGGCCAGCGTCGTAAACGGCCTGCCGGCTGAGCCAGGCGCAACGGGCGACGTGGTCCCATGCTGGGCTTGCGGCACCGCCCCGGGGCTGGTCGAAGCGATCGTAGGTGAACCCGGAGATGATGAAGCCCGGCGGCCAGTTGCCGGGGTCGTCCACGAGGAAGGTGGTCGTCGCGTTGGTGAAGTCGACACCAGCTGAGATCGTGGCGAGGGCCATGTGAATGCCGCCGCGGATGGTCGCTGAAACGGCTTCGATGGCATGGCCGTACGCGTTGCGTTTGGCCGGACCAGGACAGGTGAAAGTGCCGCCATCGCATTCCAGCCTGCCCTCGATGGTCGACCTGCTGAGATCCAGAAGTCCTTCTGACTTGAACCCTTCGACAAGCACGACGGAGCCCTTCACGGTCGACTGGTGAAGGCTGAGGGTGAAGCCCCCAGGGTTGAGTAGCTGAGCCCCTCTCGCGACCACATTGCCGAGGGTGGAGTGGCTGAACCGCAGCCGCCCGCCGGAGGCTTGCAGGCCATGCAGGTCGATAACGCCTTCCACCAGAGCACCCTGAGCGGCGATAAGTGTCTTACCCTCAGGTTCGCGGAGGCTAGCTCCTGCCAGCATGAACCTGCCGCGGATGCGCGCACCGGTGAGCCGCGTGGTGCCCTGGACCGTCGCGCCGTTGCCGAGCGTCAAGGCCGAGAGCAGTTCGGCGTTGGTAAGGTCAAGCGCGGTGTGCCCCGGCGATCGCAGGGAGCATTCCGGCCCGATGGAGACACTACTCAGCTCGCTCATCGACAGGTCTATTCCGCCGTTCACCTGGCAGGCCCCTTCCAGGGTCAGCTCCGCCCCCACCGAGAGCCTGGGCGCGCTCACCGCAGTGCCGCCAGCTCTGGCCCGCGAGTACGCGCTGCCCACGGGCACGCCGCTGGTGGCTTCCAGTGTCGCGTTGCGCACGAGGAACTGGCCGCCGACGCGCGCGCGGCCCATGTCGACGCGGCCGCGGACGAGCGGCCGGCGCCCGGATGGGTCTTCAATCAGGAAGACGCTGCCCTCGATCACCGCCTCGCCAAGATCAAGCGCCAGGCCTGTCAGCGGCGATTCGAACTTCGCGCCCGAGAGGTCCAGCGAGCCGCCGATCCGCGCGCCTATCAGGCGCACTTCCCCGCGTGCCGTGAACTTGTGCAGCAGCCGGACGTTCCCGCCCGTGCGCATGCTGTCGGCCTGAATAGAGCGCTCGGCACCGCCGTCGATGACCGTGTCCACGCACAACAGCCGACCGCCGATCTCCGACTCGCAAAGCCAGACCGCTGACCGCTTGGACGTGCTGGCACTAGTCCACAGCGCACCTGATAGCAGGCTGCGGGACAAGTCAAGGTCCCTGCGGATCCGGACCCCGTTCGCCAGCAGTCCCGGCAGCCGGGCACACCCAATCACCCCGATCTCGAACAACTGGGCACCTTCGATGCTGAGCGGTGAGTCGAACTCACAGTCATCAAAAAGCAGCGGGAAACGGACATCCAGCCCAGACAGGTCCAGCGGACCTGCAATCGCGGCTCGGCGCAGCCGTATCCCGTGCCGGTGCACCTGCTCGCTGAACTCGTCGCAGCACCGCCGCAGCAGCGCGGCATCCACGGGCCGACGGACAGTGCCGTCCGCGCACTCAAGGACCTGCCCAGCGCCGCAAGCTGCCAAGACCTCAGCCTCGCTGACCTCCGCCATACGCCATTCCCCCTCGGAGCGCGCGAGCAAGCCTGATGGGAAAGTACTAGCCCGCGATGTGCCCGGCAAGGGCACACTAGGGCGTCTCTGCTGCCGTGAATGGAACGCCTCGCGAGTAAGCGCCAGCCGCGCAAATAGGCATTGCCTGCAGGTAGATATGGTCACCACCCAAACAACAGATCAGCCGGTTAAGCGCCGCTCGCCGAACAATCTGTACCGGCCTCCCCAACGTACAGATCGAGCCCCAGTACTGAGCACAGTCGGCAGGCGGTTCGGGAGCCAGCCCGTCGGACCTCACGAACGCTACGGCACTACCGCAGCGCCCTCAGGAACAATTGGGCGGCTATGTGCGCGCCGTGCGACGGCCCTCCGCCACTTTGGGCAACGGCAGGCCAGGTAGCGGCTCCGGAGGCCGGGTGACGGCGAGGTTCGCCGGATCAGAATTCCACTTGGTAGGTGGGGGTGAACGACTCGGTGGTGGGCTTGATGCCGGCGATGCGGTCGATCCGGTAGCTGCGGAGCTGGCGGCGGTCGTTGACGACGAACAGGACCAGGTTCCTGTCCTTGGTGCGGCGCAGGGAGTATGGCTCGACGCGGCGTGGTCCTTGTCGCCCGTTCTCGGCGCGGTAGTCGATGTCGACCTTGAGCCGGTTCGCTCCTGCGTAGCGGAGTAGTTCAAGCGGGACGCCGCGTCGCCATGAGGTGATGGCCTGCGGGATCTGCCAGGTCGGGTCGAGGTCTCCGAGCGAGGCCCTTGGCAGTGTGCCGACCTTGAGAGTGCCGTCCAGCCAGCGGAACACGTCGTCCAGGGCGGACCAGAAGTCCGCGAAGGGCGGGAGCGGTTGCGGGAGCTGGTGGCCGAGCATGTTCTCCCATTCGGCCTCGATCTCCTGGCGGAACGGGGATGACCGGATCACGTCGAGGGCGGGGACGTCGATTCCCGCGTGCTCGCACTTGCGGGCGAGTGCGGCAGCGACGGTTTGCTGCCTGCCGATCAGGTTGGGATGGCGGTGCATGTGCACGACGTCGTAGAGATCCCGGGGCCTGCAGCGTTGGGCGAGCGCCCGCAGCTTTTCTGCGAACAGTTCGGTGATCGAGTAGCACAGAACGCGGGCCTCCGGCAGCGGCGCATCACCGTACGGGTGGCCGATAGGGCGGAGAACCGGCCGGTCCGCGAGGATCTCGTCGGCGGTGATGTCGAGCTTCACCTTGGGGAGCATGTGCTGGGGGTTCGGGCCGTGGTAGGCGATGCGTCCCTGAGTGGTGGGCTTGCCGCGCTTGTTCTGCCGCCGCCGGAACGCCGCGCTGTCAACGGTGAGCTCGATGCCGGATTCCTCGCGCAGCCACTCAGCGATCTGGCCGAACACCTGGCGGAGGTCGTCGGGATCGTCGGGGCCGCCGGGCATGACGGTGAAGTCGAGGTCTTCAGAGAAGCGGAACGTTTCGTAGTAGCACTTGCGGAGGCAGGTGCCGCCCTTGAATACCCAGGTCCGGCCTAGCGCGGGGTGGGCAGCGATGCCGGCCAGCAGCCAGCCAAGGAGGTAGTCCTTCTCGATGACCGCGATGTCGAGCGTCCATTCGGCGCGCAGCTGCTCAAGCTCGCGCCGGGAGATCATGACGGCTCCTGCGGAGTGATCGTCGCGTTGATCCGGAGTCTCCAGCGCATGTTCCGCCGTCCTCCCTGTGGCCCGTCGGGATCGAGAGCGGAGATGCCGGCCGACAGTCTGTCCTGGCTGGCGTTCACCAGATGCGGCTGGTCCAGGCCGAGCGCCTCGATTACGTAGCCGAGCCGCTTAAACACGGTATGGTTCCCGGATCGTTCTGCGTAGTCAATTAGGATTTCCGGCGCATATTCGTCCAGGTAGGCGCTCGTGATCTCTGCTGCGTGACGGATGCCTCCGGCCAGGCTCGGGTCATCGAGAATGTCGATGACGGTGCGGCCCGGATCGGCGAAGCGGAGCCTGGTCTCTCCGCGCCACTCGCTCTTGATCCCCCATTGCAATGCTTCCTCGCTCGCGTGCGCCAGGAGGTACTCGTGGTCGAGGAGCCGATCTCGCGAGGTCCGGACGCGTCTGGCCGTCTTCAGTACGGTAGTGCGGAACACCTGGTCGCTGAGCGCCCAGTGACTCGCCGCCGTCCAGCCGGTGAAGTAGCAGGGAGACCAGACCGCCGCGGCGGCCAGCAGTGCGTCCTCAGACCATGCGGCGGGGTCTGCGGCGTCGACCGGCACGCCGATATAGAGCCCGCGCCGGGCCCTGCGTACCCAGCCGTCTTCGGCCCAGCGCGACAGCCGCTTGGCGGCCGTGCTGGGATCGACGCCGAGAGCGTCCACGACATCGGCCGGGGTCACGAAGCGTTTGCCGGATCCGAGCACTGCGGCAAGGTCGGCCCTGCCGCGTCGGCTGATACCGCGACCTGATGACATCGCCTGGCCATTACCTCCATCCCCTCGTCATGTACTGGGCTTACAGTATCACTAATACTGTCAAGCCGTCATCTCCGGCAGAGTGTCATGTACTGGATCTCTAATGTCAGGCGCAGGGCCACTCCGTCGACTCGAGTGGTAACCCCAGTGACCTCGCGACGGGCGATCGGCCAGGCGCGGCGGGGGAGAGGCCCGCGCGGTGACACGAAGTCCTCCAGGTTCCTGGCTCTGGTCCACGCACGCCACGGCTCGCTGGCCGCGATCCCGCTGGACAACGTGGCGACGATCTCCGCCGCCCTCGCGTCCCAAGTCGACCTCAACACCGGCACCGCCAGGACTGTGCTTCGCCGGGCCGTCCTCGCGGCTCATGCTCACATCGGAGACCCATCATGATCATCAAATACGCCATCGGACTAGCCGTCTTGCTAGCCGTAGCCGCGTTCATGTCTTGGGCGTTCCTGCCTGCGCGGTACCTGCCCAGCAACCGCGCCCGATACCTGCGGCTCCGGCTGCACCTGCGGCTGCACCCTGGCAAAGGCTTCGCCACGGTCTTCAGCTTGTGGCTGTATCGGGGCCGCCTGGCAGCTCTGCGTCGCTCCCGCCGGATCCGCCGCTCCCTTCCCCTCTGGCTGCGACTCCTCAACCCACACGTGCATTCGGTATTCCTCGGCCGGGCCCACTACCGGCACCGCCTGCGAGTCCCGCTAGAAGAACATCTTCTCCGAACAGGCATTACGGCTGGGGTGATGGCCGGGAAGTCCGTGTGAAACCATAACCGGCCGCATCGGATACATCATTATCCCGCCCAGGCGACAGCGAGGGCGTTGCAAGCGCACGGCTCGCGTGCAAGCGGGCATAACTGACTGGCTATCGGGTGCACGCGCAGTCCCGGTTACGCGCTTTCCCTCACGGGAGGGGATTAGGATAATTCATGGCTCAGAAGATTCAGACGCTGTTCATCGATGACCTCGACGGTGGCGAGGCGGCCGGAACCGTCCGGTTCGGTCTCGACGGCACGGAATACGAAATCGACCTCAGCACCGCGCACAGCGACGAGCTCCGCAAGGCCCTGGAGCAGTACGTCAGGCACGGGCGGCGGACCGGGGCACGACCAGGCGCGCTCCCCGCAGCCGGCGCGGAAGTGAGAGCGGTCGGCTGAGGTGAGGTCAGCAAGGAAACGCCGAGAAGAGCATTTGCTTACCCGCGCGGCCCGCAATTGTGTCGATTCGGCTGTACCAGGCACCCAGAACATGTGATCTCTTGACAAGAGCCTCAGACGCGAGTAACACCTTTGCCAACACCCAATCAAGGTCCGAGGGATGCGGGGCAGGGAGGGACTATGATGGGCGATCCGGATCTTGCGGGACCAGAAAAGCGTTCGCCGGAGCGAGCAGTGCCACAGGCGGAGGCGCAGCTGTCACTACAGAGTGATGCAATTCCGGTAGCCGGTGATGTCCCGCAGTCCCAGACGGGAACGACAGGCCTTCCCGATGCGCGGTCACCTTTCGACTTCAGGAGATTGCGTCGCAACAATCTGATAGTCGCGACAGGATCATTCCTGGTATTCATCTTCTTCTTCCTGCCGTGGTACGGATTTGCGGCGCGGCTGAGATGAACGCAGCATCCGGGCCAGCGATCGGCGGCCAGGCCATCCGGCATGCCGTCGGCTGGCGCCGTCGGGCGGTGGCCCTGCTGACCATGGCATTGTCGGTGACGCTCGTGGCGTGCGGTTCCGGTGGCTATTCTCGGAGTTCCCTGGCGACGACACGATCGACATCCGCACCGGCAGCGATTCGGACGACATCCGCGCCGGCGACGCAGTCCAGCAGCCCCGCGCTGGTGACCTACATCGGGGACCTACAGACGACGCCTGATAGCGAGCCTTACGACACGCAAGGCGTTGCCGAGGTCAATGGCGTTTCCTACACGCAGTCCCTGGGCGCGCAATTCTGCTTCGGCTCTAACGAGCGCAAGTGGACCTACGTACTTGGCCGCAAATACTCCTCACTTCAGGGAACGATCGGGCTGAGCGACAACTCGGTGGCGACTGCCAAGATACGGTTTCAGATTCTGGCAGACGGACAGCTGGTGTACTCCAAGGACCTCCAGGTCGGGCAGAGCGCTTCGCTCAACGTCCCAGTCACTAACGTGCTCCAGCTAGAGCTGGATACGATCCTCCTCACCCAGGACGGCGGGTGCGGCGCTGCCACCGGCGAATGGGCCGACATGCAGGCCGTCGGCCCATGAGCGACAGCCGACGGCCAGGACGCGGCGTCGAACCGGCGTACCAGATTCAGAAAAGCCTGGGACTGGTGCCGAGCCGCCTGCTACCTGAAAGCAAACCATCTCGCCGGCTTCTGCCCGTAAGGCCGGCAACAACAATCCTGATACTGGTGCAGCTCTATTGCGGAGATTTCGCCAAAGCGGCAGACTCATTCTTAACCGGCATACGTTAGGGCGGGCGGAGCGTGGCTCCGGAAAAGCTGGAAGGGGCGGGAAACATGACGTGCGCACAATGCGGTTATGACATGGCCGCAGGGACAGAAACATGCCCGCGTTGCGGTACGCGGGCGGCCGGAAATACCAGTCCAGTTACCGATGCCCCGGCCGGGACACCAGCCAGCGGGCCTGCCGGGCACCCGACGCCGCATCCGGAGTACAAGTTCGACGCCCATCGGTGGACGCTTAGCGACAAGGTTGCCGGGGCGGCGTCACTGCTGGTGCTCATCTCGCTGTTCCTGCCCTGGTTCAGCGCTTCTTACGTCTCCTTCGCCAGCTCCACGGCCTTGACGGGCTCGGAATCGGGCACGGACGCACACGGCTGGCTGTGGCTGGTGTTCGTTGCCGTCCTGGCAATACTGGCCTACCTGGTCTTGACGGCCGGCTTCCAGGTGCTGCCCTTCAGGTCCCGGCTGCGCCACGACCAACTGCTGCTCGCGGCCACGGGCCTCAACTTGGCGCTCGTCTTCATCGGCTTCCTGCTCAAGCCAAGCACCTACGGCATCGAGGGGGTCAGCATCAACTGGGCCATCGGCGCCTTCCTGGCGCTCATCGCGGCAATCGTAGCCGTCGCTGCCCTCACCCCGCTCGGCCGCCAGCAACTAGATTCCAGATCCCGGCCGCCGGCCACCATCAGCTAGCCCGGCTCGCCGCGCAACCTCGCAAGCATGGCGAGCAACCACGCCCCGGCAGGTGCCGGCAACACGCCGGCCGATGCCACAGCTGGCCCGCAGGTCGGCCCGGACCGGCGCAGCAGGGACCGCTCGAGGGTCAACAATCGTCCCAATGAATGGCCGACTTCCGGTTACCAACTCCCGTTGATAACCGATTACCCCGGAAGCATTGCATTCAGTGACCGATGCGCAGGAGACAATGAGCGGAGAATTCGACGAGCTGGCCGCCACGGTGGCGGGCATGCTGGTTTCAGCGCTAGCGGGCGATTCCGGGGAGGACGCTAAGCAGTGGTTCGCCGCTGTCATCGGGCACGAGGGACGGCTAGCGGCGGCCCGCGCCGAACTGGCCAGCGCGGGTGACGGGCCTGCCCACGACTTGGCGGTCCAGGCACAGGTCCGCGCCTGGACCATCCGCCTGCGCGACGTATTCGAGGACAATCCCGCGGCCGCACAGACGCTGCAAGACCTCGTCGCCGGCATGCGCGCACAGGGGCTGCTGAAGCCACCCGCCGCCAGCTCCCGGCAGGCTGACCCTGCGACCGCCCCGCAGTCGGCCGCCCCGTCAGCGACCGCGCCGCAGTCGGTTCCCGTGGCATCGGGGGCGTCGACGTCGACTCCCCGGGAAACCGGGCTGGTCTCAGCCCCGGCAAGCGAACCGTCCGTTGCCGCGGCCCAGAGCCGACAGGAACCGCCGGGGCCGCCGGCCGCCGCCCTGCCGCAGACGTCAGTGCCTGCCCGATTGACCGCCCCGTCGACGGGGTCGAAACGACACAGACTGTCCAGGTCGTTCGGTGCGGCGGCGGCGGTCGACGGGCCATCCAGGGGCAAGGCGACGGGCCTCATCGCGGCCGGGATCGCCGTCGTGGTCGCCCTGGCCGTCATCGTGTCCTGGCAGGCGGGTCTGTTCGGCGGCGCAAGCCCCCAGCTCAGGCCACTGGGGTGGACGGACACGCAGGTACCGCTGCCCGGCTACGCCGCGGCCCCGACGTCAGACACCGCCTACGACGCGCTCTACGGCGTGTCGTGCCCGGCGACCGGCACTTGCCTGGCGGTCGGAGAGCTGACCCCGCAGGGAGGCAGCGGACCGCGTCCGCTGGTCGAGAGGCTCGCCAACGGCACGTGGACGCCCGAGCAGACACAGCCCCCCTTGCCGGCCGGCACGGACTCCACCCAGTCCTCGTGGCTGAACTACATCGTGTGTTCCTCGCCATCCGCGTGCACGGCCGTCGGCGCCTACTCGACGGACGCTGCCAGCGCAAGCAACGCGAACACCGGCCTGGTCGAGACGCTGTCCGGCACGACCTGGATCCCGGCGAGCGTGCCGCTCCCGCCAGGCGCCGGTCAGGACAATCAGGTAACCCTCGTCAGCCTGGCTTGCCCGGCGGCGGGCGGCTGCATCGCGGTAGGAAGCAATCGCGACCTCGGCTCCGACGGCAGTCTTGTCGGCGGCCGGCCGCTGATCGCGACGCAGAACGGCGGGACCTGGACGTCCGCCGAGGCGCCCCTGCCACCGGACGCTGCCACGACAGCGCAGCAAGCCGAACTGGAGTTCACCGCATGTACGGGGCCCGGTACGTGCGCCGCCGTCGGCCAGTACAGCGATAAGAGCGGCAAACAGCAGGGCTTGATCGACATCCTGGCGAACGGGACCTGGACGGCGGCCAAGGCGCCGCTGCCCAAGAACGCGGCGGCGAAGCCGGCCGCGGAACTCTTGGGCGTATCCTGCGCCTCCGGCACTTGCGTTGCGGTGGGCGACTTCCAGGCCGGCAGCGGCCGCACCAAGAAGGAGGCTCTGATCGAGACGCTGCCGAACGGGAATGCGACGTCCGCTACGGCGCAGAGCCTGCTGCCGGGGAACGAAAGCGGGCTCGACGCGGTCTACTGCGTGTCCGCCAGTTCGTGCCTCGCGCTCGGCGGATACGGTAGCGACAGCCTCCAGTCCGGCCTGGCCGCGACCCTCACGGACGGCACGTGGTCCACGACACCGGTGCCCCTCCCCGCGAACGCCACGACATCAGCCCAGAATCAGGACGTCATGCTGTGGGATGTGGCCTGTCCCACCACCGCGAACTGCGAAGCGGTCGGCAACTACACGGCCGATACCGGAGCGACAGTGCCCCTCGCCGCGACCGGCACGGTTGTAGCTGCCGCGTCAGCTTCGTCGGGCGGCGCGCAGCCGGGTGCGGCGGGGCTGCCGCTCGGGCAGGGCACCTTCCAGATCCGGGGCACCGTCACGGAGTTTGACCCGAGCAGGCAGTCGATAGCACTGCAGGGGACGGTGGACGGCCTGGCGCTGACCGCGACGGGCACCGGGAGCGGCCTCGCGGGCGGAGGATTCGCCGGGCAGGACGGTTACTGCGGGTCGCTCGGGCTGGTCGGCAGCTCGGCGAGCGGCACCCTAGGCGGCGTCCTGTTCACCGTCACGCTGACCGGGTGCACGGCGGACAGCAACGGCACGCTCTCCGTCACGTACACCGGCACCTGGGGCAGCCGCCCGGTCAAACTCACGCTCACCACGGACGAGAACGGCGGCTCGCCGCCCACGCTGGGCGGAACCGTCGGCGCGCAACACGTGAGCGGCACGGTACCGGATATCGTGCCTGCCTCCGGCGCCCCGGGCCAGACCAGCCAGATCAGCGGCACCATCACCGTCTCCTGAAAAATACGTTGATCAGTTCCGTGCGCTCGGCTCGTGCTTGGCGTCGTAGAGAGCTGCCCCGTACACGTCCGACCAGCTCAACTGGCGCTTCTCCAAGATGACCAGAAGAGCGGGCATCGGCCGCTGGCATGCCCACGAGGGCCGCCACACCGCCGTGTCGATCATGAGCAGCAATGGGGTGCCGATCCAGGAGATCAGCGACACGGTAGGCCACAAGTCCACCCACGTCACCGAGACCGTCTACCGCCACGTGATCGTGCCCGCGATCCGTGGGGGAGCGACCGTGATGGACGACGTCTTCGACGAGAACCAAGACGACCCTGACAAGGGCAACAAGTAGCCCAAGGCACTTTGGTCCTTGGTTTGGTACTTAATCATCGAACAGAGATCCGATAAATGCGTGGAGCTAAGGGGATTCGAACCCCTGACCTTCTGCATGCCATGCATGCTGGTTTCGTCTGATGGCATCGCGTTAGGTCTGGTTCCCGCAGGTCAGAGTGGGTTTGGCGTCTGGTTACGTCTCGCTTCGTCTGGCGTCACTTGGGGTC
>Ga0210385_10001797_pt1 | contig 13085 bp, 12 predicted proteins | sample IncBWH26OmetaG_FD_160107 | JGI IMG/M metagenome (GOLD analysis project Ga0210385, IMG submission 160107) | Forest soil microbial communities from Barre Woods Harvard Forest LTER site, Petersham, Massachusetts, United States - Inc-BW-H-26-O ... | reverse complement strand
ATCGCCATCGGAGCGGGGGCGGCATCCGCTTGCGGCAAAGCCTGCGGAACATTCGCGAGCCATGGATTGTCGGAACTCCAGAGCTTCCCTTCAATCCAGGTTAGCGTCTGCAAACCGTATTTCACGGTAAAGCCGGCAACCACAAACACAAGTAGCAACAATATGATTGCAGGTCGCGCGCTGCTTTTGTCCTGATCGTCGATCATTCCACCTGTTCGCTGAAAGGGATTTTGGCTTCGCCATTCTACGCTATCCATGCTGCCCTGCAAAATCCGAACAATGATTCGCAACCGTCTGGTCCGGGCACAGCCTTTACGCCTTCACCAATCCTTGCCGGCAGGCAGAAAAGCGCCATAACCTTGGATCGTTGTGCCATAAATCACTTGAAATGCTGTAGTTAGTGACGGCCAGCTGTACGCTGTCCTACTGCAACAAATGCTTTGCACGATGCGTAGATTCATACGTCTAATCGCCGTGGAGGGCGCCCTTGAACACACTCTGGATGGACCTGCGACACGCCACCCGCATGCTGGTAAAAAATCCCGGCTTCGCGCTCGCGGCGATACTGTGCCTCGCGCTCGGAATCGGCGCCACCACAGCAATCTTCAGCGTAGTCAACGCGGTCCTGCTGCGTCCGCTCGCCTATCGCCAGCCCGAAAAGCTCGCTCGCATCTACACCGAATTCCCCACCTTCCCTAATGGCGGTCTGCGTCGCTTCTGGACATCCGCTCCCGAGTTCCTCGACTTGCGTCGCGACACAAACTCCTGGGAGACACTCGACGCGTGGGCCAATGACGGCGCCACTATAGCCGGCCTGATTCAACCGGTGCGCGTTACAGCTTCGTTCGTCAGCGGCGGGATGTTCCGCACTCTGGGCGTCCAGCCAGTTATCGGCCGGCTCATCACGCCCGCGGATGACGATCCATCCGCGCCCGTGGTGGCGGACATTTCCTACGGACTGTGGAAGAGCGCCTTCGGCGGCGATAAAAGCATCCTCGGCAAGGAAACGTATCTGAACGGCCAGCCATCCACGATCATCGGCGTAATGCCCCGCGGCTTTGAATTCCCGCCCGGTGAAGTTGACCCGCCGCAAGTGTGGTCCCCCCTGCAAATCGATCCGGCGAAACCGGGTGGTCGCGGCTCCCATTACTTGTATCTGCTAGGGCGCTTGAAGCCCGGCGTTACTGCTGCGCAAGCGCAGTCCGAACTCGAAGCCTATGAGCGAGCGCTCGGCGCGCAACACAAAGGCGACCACGAGCATTACTTCAATCCAGCGAATCACACGCTGGTGAGCTTTCCATTGCAGGGCGAAGTCGTCAGCACCGTGCGGCCGGCGCTGCTGATGCTACTCGCCGCGGTTGGATTCGTGCTGCTCATCGCTTGCGTCAACGTTGCCAACCTGCTGCTGGCGCGCGCCGAATCTCGCCGCCGCGAAATCGCCATTCGCAGCGCGCTCGGGGCCGGGCTTCCGCGTCTGGCGCGCCAGTTTGTCACCGAAGGAGTGCTGCTCTCCGCCTGCGGCGCGTTCATAGGCCTGTTGTTGGCATTCGGCGGCCTGCGCCTGATTCAGCTGACCAATGCCGGCAGCCTGCCGCGCGCTGGCGAAATCGGAATTGACCTGCGCGTGCTGCTTTTCACCATCGCCGCTGCGCTGTTCACTGGAATTCTTTTCGGTATGGCTCCCATGTTTTCCGTGGTGGTGAAGAACCTGCAGGATTCGCTGAAGGACACTGTCAGTTCGATGACCTCAAACAGCGGCGCGCAGGCTTTTCGCAAAATCCTGGTGGCCGGCGAACTGGCGATGGCGTTGGTCCTGCTGATCGGCTGCGGTTTGATGATTCGCGGATTCTGGAAACTGCAAGAGGTCAGCACCGGAATCAACGCCGAGAACGTGATCACCATGAAGATCGCGTTGCCCGGCTCGAATTACTCGAAGACCGAACAATCCGAGCATTTCTGGAGCGCTCTCGATGAGAAAATCACCCACCTTCCGGGCGTCGCCTCGGCCGCCATCGGCTCGGGCTTGCCTCCCCTGCGCCCGCCCAACATGAATGACACCAAAATCGAGGGATTCGTGCGCAAGCAAGGCGGTCCGATCGAAAATGTGGATTACTACAACGTAGTGAGCAAGGATTTTTTCAAGACGCTTGGAATCCGCCTGATGGATGGCCGCGAATTCGACGACCGCGATGTGCAAGGTGGGCCTGACGTGGTGATCGTCAACCAAACGATGGCCAGAACTTTTTGGGGCAACGAGAGCCCGCTGGGCCGCCGCATTCAACCCGGCATGGAAGATCCGATGTGCACCATTATCGGCATCGTCGAAGACGTCAAGAACGCCGGGCTCGACAAACCGACCGGCACCGAGATTTTCCTTCCATACGCGCAGAAGCAAGCCTCGGGTATGCGCGGCGCATCGGTCTTTCTCCGCGCACACGGAGATCCATCGTCCCTCGCAAACGCAGTACGCAGCGAGGTGCGCTCCATCGATCCCATGATACCGGTGACGAACGTACAGACCGTCGCGGACGTGCTCGCCTCCGCGCAATCGCGCCCGCGTTTCTTGACGCTGTTGCTGGCGCTGTTTTCATCAGTGGCATTGATCATCGCGACCGTAGGAATTTACGGCGTGATTTCGTTTTCGGTCGCGCGGAGATCCAAGGAATTCGCGCTGCGCATGGCCCTGGGCGCGCAACAGAAAGATGTGCTGGGGCTAGTGATGAAACAAGGAGCGCTTCTCGCCCTATTCGGAATTGCCGTCGGAGTGCTGGGCGCTTTTGCCTTAACGCGCCTGATGGCTAGCCTGCTCTTCGGCGTGCGGCCCACCGACGCGCTGACCTTCATCAGCGTGTCGGCGTTGCTGGCGGTGGTTGCGCTCTGCGCCAGCTTCATACCCGCGCAACGCGCCACAAAAGTTGACCCGATGCAGGCCCTGCGGCACGAATGAAGCGACTACAATCCGGAGAAAGGCTCGGCAGTCGCCAGCTCCGGAATCTCCAGGTGGATCTGCGTGCCCTGCCCTTCCTTGCTGCGTATGTCCATCTTGAATTGATCACCATAAAGCAAGCGCAGCCGCTCGTGCACGTTGCTGATGCCGATTCCTCCGCCGTACACCGCGGCCAGCCGCTCGGGCGAAATTCCCATGCCATTGTCCTCGATTTCAATTAGCAGACGCCCGTTCGATTGGCGCGTGCGCAGGTGAATCTGCCCGCCTTCCAGCCGTGGCGCAAGTCCGTGCTTGATGGAATTTTCCACCATCGGCTGCAACAACATGCTGGGCACGAAACTCTCCAGCGTTTCCTCGCTGATTTCCTTGAAGATCTGCAGTTTGTCGCGCCCGAAGCGAATCACTTCGATATCCAGATAATCGTCAATGAATTCCAGTTCCTCGCGCAACGGCACGAACGTCTCATGCTTGCGCAGCAGCCGCCGCAGAATATTCGAGAGCTTCAGCACCACGCCGCGCGCCATGTCCGGATCGAAACGAATCAGCGACGACACTGTATTCAGCGTGTTGAAGAGAAAGTGCGGATTGATCTGGCTGGTCAGCGCATCCATGCGCGCTTTCAGCAGCAACTGCTGATTCTGCTCCAGGTTCATTTCGATGCGCGTGTTGTTCCAGATCTTAATGGCCATCGCCACGCACATCATCGACGTCATCACTACCAGCAGCGAGTAGCCCCAGTTCGTGGGACGATACGAATACAGCCACCTCTCCGGCACTCGGCCGAAGTCCGCGAATTCGATTTCCGCCACTGTCACCCCGACGCACGCGAACAATGGCAACATCGCCCAATTCCCCTTGCCGTAGCGAATTAATTTCCAGATCCACTCCGGCACGCCGAGAAAAAGAAACGGTCCGAAATGCCAGATATCCTCTTTCTCCGGCATGGACTCGCGAACCACTCCCCCAATCAGCCCTACCAGCGCCGCGATCGGACTCGAAAGCCATTCGTGATTGCCAAACGCCGGCAAGCTGATCAACGAACCGCCCAGTAGCCCAACGATCCGCCCGCCGATCAACCCCATCAGGAACGAGCCCTCCAGCGTCAGATCGAAGAACCGGTAACCGCCCAGCAGCCGCAGGAACACGCCAATCGCCAGCGGCGGCGTGAGGAATAGCAGCAGCATCACTTTTTGGTCGGAATCGCGAATTTCAGTGAACAGCAAATTGCGGAACGAACGAAAGCGTACCAGCAGCGCCGCGAGAGATGCCGCGAAGCCCACTTTCAGCACCAGCGAGAATATCAATTCTTCTGCGCCAAAAAACGTGTTCATTTTGCTCGCGGAGCGCCGCCTGCGCAGCGCACGGACTAAGTTAGCCAAAGCAGCCAGCGATGTAAAGGGACCGGAGGCTTCGATCTTGTCATCGCCCGCGGCGCATCTTGCGCTGCTTTCTCACCAGTCTGCGCGGTCGGGTTGAGTTTGCGAACCCTGCTATAATCGGACTTTCCATGCCGCGCAAAAAACAATCCGCGAAGTCGAGCAAAGCGCGCGTCGTCGCCGCTGCTAAGTTGCCCACGGGCTTCGGCTCCTTCCGCATCTTCGGCATTGAAGGACGCAAATCCGGAGAAGAAGCCGTCGCCATCCAGCACGGCAATTTGCCTCGCGCGACCAACGGTTCCTCACGCGCGCCCGCGAAATCTCAGGCGAGCAAGGCGCCGCTGGTGCGCGTGCACTCCCAGTGCCTCACCGGCGACGTCTTCACCTCGGAACGCTGCGATTGCCGCGCGCAACTGGAATATTCGCTGCGCAAAATCGCCAAGGAACCTTCCGGCGTGCTGCTCTACCTGCCGCAGGAAGGCCGCGGCATCGGCTTGATCAATAAATTGAAAGCTTACGAATTGCAGGACGCCGGCCTGGACACTGTGGAGGCCAATCGCCGCCTCGGTTTTGCCGACGACGCGCGCGACTACGAATTTGCCGCCGAAGCTCTGAAGGCGCTGGGCATTCGCGACGTGCGCCTGCTCTCCAATAATCCCGACAAGGTCACACAGCTTCAAAACGCGGGCATTCGCGTCGTCGAACGCGTTCCTTGCCGCCCGCGCACCAGCAAGCATTCCGCCGCCTACCTGCGCACAAAAAAAGACAAGCTCGGCCACCTCCTTGCGGGGTTGTAGCTCCCGCCCCCGTACATTCCTCGCGCAGATTTGTCCTTGACAATTTTCGCGGCGCCATCAATACTAAACCATATGGTTAACTATTCAGGCGCGGCACTCGATTCCACGTTCGCCGCTCTTTCCGATCCCACGCGTCGCGGCATCCTCGCCCGCCTCGCACGCCAAGGCGAGACTTCCGTCAGCGATCTGGCTGCGCCCTACAAAATGTCGCTTCCGGCAGTGTCAAAGCACCTGCGCGTGCTGGAACATGCGGGCCTGGTGGCAAGGCAAAAAGATGGCCGCGTGCATCGTTGCCGCCTGCGAGCCGAGCCGATGAAAGACGCAGCGGCGTGGATCGAGCACTACCGCCAATTCTGGCAAATGCAACTCGATTCCCTGGCGCGCTATTTGGAAGATTCCGCAAACGAAGGCGTCAGCAGCAAATACGGCAAGCAATCGGCGAAGCGGCACCGGATTTGAGGAGGAAAGACCATGACAGCGGCAACTCCAGGCTCAACTGGCATGCTCGAAGTGCGCCGCACGATCGCCGCGCCGCGTGAAAGAGTGTTCGAAGCCTTCGCGCACCAGGAGCAGATGGATCGCTGGATGTGCCGCGATGCTGCAAGCCATGTCATCAAATATTTGCAATTCGATTTTCGCGTCGGCGGAGGCTTTGTGCTGGATATACGCACTCCAGAAGGCGACATCTATATCCATCACTCCGCCTATCTCGAAATTAAGCGGCCGGAAAAACTCGCGTTCACCTGGAATCTTGAACACACCGACAAAGCCGGCCACAAAACCATGCTCCACCCCGCAGATACCATCGTCACCATCGAATTGTTGGAACGCGGAAAATCAACAGAGGTCGTGCTCACTCACGATCTCGGCGCGACGTCCCCAAAGGAACGCGGCGACTACCAGCGCGGCTGGACCGGTTGCCTGGAAAAACTTGCTGAAGCGGTGGAGAAGTAGGAATATCTGAAAATTCACTATCGAGACCGTGAGGAGGGACCGATGCGCATGATGATTATAATTTCGGCCGCGGCAATCTTGGCGCTGGGGGCTGTTGCCGCGCGTGCTGGTTCACAACCGGCACCCGCGAACGCATTTGACCGGTTGAAAACGCTGGTGGGCGAATGGGACGGCACGGACCCGACGGGCAAGCATGTCGGGGACACGATCCGCCTGGTCTCGAATAACACCGCGCTGGAAGAGATATTTCAGACCGACACAGACAATCAAATGGTGACGATGTACACGCCGGACGGAAATCGCCTGGCGTTGACGCATTATTGTTCGCAGGGCAATCAGCCGCACCTGGAGACTGCCGCAGTGACGGCGAGTTCCAGTGAGTTTACGTTCGCATTCACCGGCGCCGCGAATCTGGCCAGCAATGACGATAAGCACATGCACGGTATGACGCTGAAGATCGAGGACAACGATCACTTCTCCGAGACCTGGACGTTGATGGCCAACGGAAAGGAACAGACCGAAAAGTTTCAGCTCACGCGCAAGAAATAGCAGCGCGCGACTACGGACCACAGGCCCTTCGCGCAGCAAACTGCTAGCTGTTGGTTCGCCATTTTAGGTATCCTCACGCGCGAAATACGCCTTCGATGCGAGGGCGCTAGGTTATGAGCCAACCCAGTTCAGCGGACGTCGCCATGGCGTTCGTCGCAAAGATCAACGCGCATGACGTGGACGGTCTCGTCGCGCTGATGACTCCCGATCACCTCTTCGTGGATGCGCTCGACCATTCATTCCGCGGCGCGGAACAAATGCGCCAAGGCTGGAAGTTCTATTTCAGCATGTTCCCGGATTACGCCATCGAAGTGACCGACGAATTCAGCCACGGCGACCTTGTCGCGATGTTCGGAAAAGCGCGCGGCACACTTGCTGTCAGCGGCAAACTGCCACGAGAAAATTTCTGGGAAATTCCGGCGGCTTGGAAAGCAGTAGTAAAAGGAGGACGCGTAGCCGAATGGCGGGTATATTGCGACAACGACCCGGCACGAAAAATCATGGCGGCTAACGCGCCCGCCGCCAATGCCCCGACAAAGCCGAATCCCTAACCGCCGCCCACGAAGTGCACAATCTCAAAACTGTCGTTCGGCTGCACGAGCGTAGCGTTCCAATCCGCCCGCGGCAAAATATTCAGGTTGCGTTCGATGGCCACGCGCTCGCGCGGCATTCCCAGATGTTCAAGCAGCCCCGAAACCCCGATTCCATCCGGCACCTCGCGGCGCTCGCCATTGATCGTCACTGTCATTGTGCCGCGCCAGCGGTAGGATTCTTCTCGCGTGTTCTCATCGCAAAACGAATCTCATCTTTCCCGGCATCCGCCTGCGCCTGAATCACTAAAGCCAGGTCGGCTTTTCCCAGCGGCGGCAGCGGAAAATAAATGTGCACGCGGCCTTGTTCGTCGCTCATTGCGGAATGGGTACCGTCTGCCAGCGCACCTTCGATCACCGCTTTCACAGCGACGCCCGCTTGCGGCTGCTTGTCGGCTTTCCGCGAAACTTCCAGCTCCAGCGAAACTTTCCCAGCAGAAAGCCACGATCCGGGATTCAACAGCTGCACTTGAATGCCGCTGGGCCGCGCAGCCTGCGTGGCCGCTTCCGCCGCAGCAATTTCCGCATCCAAACCGCCCGATCGCAGCGCTTCGATCACCGAGCGGTGCTGCTCTTCGACCCGCTGCCGCAACTCTTCCGCGCTAAAAGGCGCGGCGTTGGCGCCCTGTTCGTAGTTCGATGCACGCCGGTGCAGAATTCGCCCCTGCTGATATACAACGGTATCAATAATGGGATGATGCGGTCCGCGGTCTTCAGTCTGCACGTGGAAGACGTGTTCTCCCACCTTGACGTCCGTATTGAAGCCAGAGCTCATGAATCTTGCTTCCCCGCACTCGCCACGCAGCCGCGCCGTACAAAATAAAATCGCAGTAATACAGAGTTCATTTGACCGGCTGCTCTAGGGTCGTTATTATAACAGCGCCACGAAAATGAACAGCAACTACCTCGATAACTATGGCCCGCTGTTGCTGATGTTTATACTCTCCTGCGGATTGGCGGGAGTGCTGGTGCTGGCCTCCGCCATCGTCGGCAAACACAAGCGCTCGCGCGAAAAAGACCAGCCGTATGAGTGTGGCATGCGCCCCACAGGCGACGCCCGCCAGCCCATTTCCGTGCAATTTTATATGGTCGGCTTGCTCTTTATTCTGTTCGACATCGAGGCGATTTTCCTTTACCCCTGGGCGCTGATATACAGCGACTTGAAAGTCTTCGGCTTTGTGGAGATGCTGCTTTACATTATAATTCTGCTGGCCGGTTACATATTCCTCTGGAAGAAGGGCGCGCTCGACTGGACTCATTAATCTGCCGCCCTCGGGAACCGAACTCATAGTGGAACCACAGGACACTGACAAACATCCGGTAGTCCAGAAACTCAGGGAGTGGAACGCCTCAGCGGTCGCCGCAGTGCTTGAGTTTCGAGGCGAAATCACGGTGGTGGTGCCGCGCGAGCACCTGCTGCGCATCGCCGAATATCTGGCGACGGAACCTTCTCTGCGTTTTTCTTTCCTTTCGGACATCACTCTCGTAGATCGCTTCCCCATCGAGCCACGCTTCGAAGTGAATTATCACATTGTGTCGCTGGATCGCCGCGAACGTCTGCGCCTGAAAGTAAAATTGAATGGCAGCGACCCCACGGTCCATTCCGTCACCGGAGTCTGGCCCACCGCCAATTGGCACGAGCGCGAAAATTACGATCTGTTCGGCATTCGTTTTGACGGCCACCCCGATCTACGCCGCATCTTGATGCCCGACGATTGGGAAGGGCACCCGCTGCGCAAGGATTATCCGACGGAGGGCTACCGATGAGCACCACGATCGAAACACCGATCGGCGCTGCTGAGACGATGGTCCTGAACATGGGGCCGCAGCACCCCTCCACGCACGGGGTCCTGCGCGTGGTCCTGGAGCTCAACGGCGAAATGGTGGTGAAAGCCGAGCCAATAATCGGTTATTTGCATACCGGCATCGAAAAATCCTGTGAAGCGAAGACGTATTCGCAATGCATCACCCTCACCGATCGCATTGATTATCTCGCGCCGCTTTCGAATAACCTGGGCTACTGCCTTGCGGTGGAAAAAATTCTCGGCATCGAAGTTCCCAAGCGCGCGCAATACATTCGCGTGCTGCTCACCGAGTTGACACGCTGCGCTTCCCACCTGGTGTGGGTCGGCACGCATGCCATTGACCTCGGCGCGATGACCGTCTTCCTCTACAGCTTCCGCGAGCGCGAAGAAATTTTGAAAATTTTCGAATATCTCTCCGGCCAGCGCATGATGACCAGCTATTTCCGCATCGGCGGCCTCGCGCTCGAGCCGCCCCCCGGCTGGCTCGACAAAGTTCAGCGTGTCGTTGATTCCCTGCCCGGCCACATTGACGAATACGAGGACCTGCTCACCAAGAATAAAATCTGGCTCGGCCGCACGCAGGGTGTTGGCATGATCAGCGCCGCCGACGCCATCGCCATGGGCTGTTCGGGTCCAATGCTGCGCGGCAGCGGTGTGGCCTACGATGTGCGCAAGGCCTTTCCGTATTCCAGCTACGACGAATTCGATTTCAACGTGCAGACGCAGACCGCCGGCGACTGTTACGCGCGCTATCAAGTGCGCGTCGCTGAAATTCGCGAGAGCATCAAGATCGTGAAGCAGGCCATGCAGAAAATTCCCAGCGAAGGCCCGTTCCGCGCCGAAGTGCCGGGCATCATTCCTCCCTCGCGCGAGGAAATGAAGACATCCATCGAAGGTCTGATCTATCACTTTAAGATTTTCACCGAAGGTTTTGCGCCGCCGCCGGGCGAAGTTTATCAAGCCATTGAATCGCCGCGCGGCGAACTGGGAGTGTTCGTTGCCAGTGATGGCTCGGCTAAGCCTTATCGCGTAAAGTTCCGCGCGCCGTCGTTCGTGAATTTGCAGTCGCTGCCAAAATTGGCAGAAGGCCGCTTGATCGCCGACGTGGTCGCCTGCATCGGCACAACCGACATCGTCCTGGGAGAAGTAGACCGCTAGACTGTGGACAGCTAGACCCAGCGGGAAAAAGGGATTTATGCAATTGCCACCGGCATTGGAAGAAAAATTTACAACTCTGCTCGGACGTTACCCCGTGAAGCGTTCCGCGCTGATCCCAATGATGATGTACGCGCAGGATTATTTCGGCTACCTCAGCGACGACCTGCTCACCGACATCGCGCAGCGCCTGGACCTGAACATGACTCAGGTCACCGAAACGCTGGCGTATTATTCCATGCTGCGCCGCAAACCGGTCGGCCGCTATCACATCCAGGTCTGTACCAACATTTCCTGCATGCTGCGCGGCGCCAACGAACTTTACGCCCACGTGCAGAAGCGCCTGGGCATCGGCAATAAAGAAGTCTCGCCGTCCGGCACGTTCTCCCTCGAAGAGGTCGAATGTATGGGCGCCTGCACCGGCGCTCCAGCTATGCAAGTGAATTTCGATTACTACGAAAATCTCGATCCCGAAAAAGTGGACGTGATTTTCGAGCAGCTGCAGGACGGCAAGAAACCCAAGCCCGTCCCGGTAATTTCTGGCGCGCTGCACGAGCGCAATCCCAACGAAGTGGTAGTGATCAGCAAGAATTTCGGCATCCCCAATTCGCGCTCCATCGAAACCTACATGCAGCGCGAGGGCTACAAAGCTCTGGAAAAAGCGCTGAAGCAGATGACCCCCGACCAGATCATTGACGAAATGAAAAAGTCGAATCTGCGCGGACGCGGCGGCGCCGGCTTTCCCGCCGGAATGAAATGGAGTTTCGTTCCGAAGGATATTCCCAAGCCGAAATACATTCTGGCGAATGGTGACGAGAGCGAGCCGGGCACTTCCAAAGATCGTCCGCTGCTCGAGATGGACCCGCACCAGCTGATCGAAGGCATGGTAATCGCCGGCCGCGCCATCGGCGCGAATCAAGGCTACGCCTACATCCGCGGCGAATATCGTTACATCATTGACATCCTGGAAACCGCCATCGCCGAAGCCTACGCCAAAGGCTTTCTCGGAAAAAATATCCTCGACAGCGGATTTGATTTCGACCTCGCGGCCCACACCGGCGCCGGTGCCTACGAATGTGGCGAAGAATCCGCGCTGATGGAATCGCTCGAAGGCAAGCGCGGCTATCCGCGCATCAAGCCGCCGTTCCCTGCGGTGGTCGGCCTGTATGGCCGCCCCACGGTAATCAACAACGTGGAAACGCTCAGCACCGTGCCGGCAATCATTCGCGGCGGCGGCGATTGGTACGCCAGCCTCGGCACTCCGAAAAATGGCGGCACGCGCCTATATTCGATTTCCGGCCACGTGAATAAGCCCGGCATCTACGAGCTTCCGCTGGGATTCAATCTTCGCGCGCTGATTGAAGACGTGGCGGGCGGCGTGCGCGGCGGAAAAAAACTGAAAGCCGTGATCCCCGGCGGCAGTTCTTGCCCGCTGCTCGACGCCAGCGAAATTGACGTCAACATGGATTACGACTCCGTCGCCAAGATTGGCTCGATGCTCGGCTCCGGCGGCACCGTGATAATAGATGAGGACACCTGCATGGTGGATCTCGCCCGCCGTATCATGCATTTTTACGCGCACGAATCCTGCGGCTGGTGCATTCCCTGCCGTGAGGGCACCACCTGGCTGCGCAAAATGCTCGACCGCTTCCACGATGGCGGTGGCCGCGCGGAGGATATTCCATTGATTGACGAGCTTTCAAAAAATATGCTCGGGCGCACTTTCTGCCCCCTTGGCGATGCCGCAGCGTTGCCCACCATCAGCATCGTCAAAAAATGGCGCAACGAATTCGAAGACCATCTTCACGGGAAATGCGCGCTCAAACCCGCCGAGATGATTCTGGGAGCTCACTAGGAAACGCATGGCGGATCAAAAGCAAGTCACTTTCACTTTGAATGGCCAGCCGGTTGTCACTGTCGCCGGCACGCTCGTGATCGAAGCGGCCAAAAAACAGGGCGTCGAAGTCCCTTCGTTCTGCTATTACCCCGGCCTTTCGCTGCAGGCCGCATGCCGCATGTGCCTCGTGGAAGTAGAAAAGATGCCGAAGCTGCAGACCGCGTGCACACTCGTCGCCACCGAAGGAATGGTCGTCAAGTCTGACACCGAGCAGGTGCACAAAGCGCGCAAGGACATGATCGAGTTCCTGCTCTCCAATCATCCACTCGATTGCCCGGTGTGCGATAAGGGCGGCGAGTGCGAGCTGCAGGACATGACTTTCCGTTACGGCCTGGATCACAGCCGTTTCACCGAAGAAAAGCTCCACTATCCCGAAGAAAAATGGTCGCCGCTGGTTTATTACGATGCTCCGCGCTGCATCATGTGTTTCCGTTGCGTGCGCGTCTGCGATGAAGGCATGGACGTGAAAGCGCTCGGCGTCGGCGCGCGCGGCGTTCATTCCGTGATCATTCCCAACGAGCCCGGCCAGCTGGCCTGCGAAGAATGCGGCATGTGCATTGATATTTGTCCAGTCGGCGCGCTCACCAGCGGCACCTATCGCTATCAGACGCGCCCGTGGGAAATGCAATACGTTCCGAATCCCTGCACGCATTGCTCGAATGGGTGCAAAACCACGCTCAGCGTGCGCAACAACGAAATCCTGCGCGCCAATAATCGCGATTCCTCTGGCGTGAACGGCGAATTCCTGTGCGGCAAAGGCCGTTTCGGTTTCGATTTCACCAGCAACGCCGAGCGCGTGCGCCAGCCGCTCATTCGCCGCAACGGCAAGCTCGAACCGGCCAGCTGGGAAGACGCCCTGGAAGAAGTAGCGCGCCGCCTCAAGCAGGTTCGCGACAAACATGGCGCGAACGCCATCGGCGTGATCGGCTCAAATCACACCACAAACGAAGAAAATTACCTGCTCAATCGTTTTGCGCGCGCCACGCTCGGCACCAACAATATTGACCACCACCGC
>Ga0210385_10001794_pt1 | contig 13092 bp, 8 predicted proteins | sample IncBWH26OmetaG_FD_160107 | JGI IMG/M metagenome (GOLD analysis project Ga0210385, IMG submission 160107) | Forest soil microbial communities from Barre Woods Harvard Forest LTER site, Petersham, Massachusetts, United States - Inc-BW-H-26-O ... | reverse complement strand
TCGCCGGAGGCCACGCCCGCTCTCGCGGAACTGGCCGCCGCCGGCCGCGTCGCCTGGCGGATGCGCGAGTACCAGCGGGGCGACTGCGAGGGCGCCTGGCTGGTCTGCGCCTGCGCGGGCCCGCCGCAGGTGAACGCGAACGCCGCCGACGAGGCGGAAAGCAACCGCGTCTGGTGCGTCAGAGCCGACGACGCCAGTGAGTCGACGGCCTGGACGCCCGCCACTGGCACCGCCACCGACATCAGTATCGGGGTGCTGAGCGGCGACCCGCGGCGCAGCGCGGCGATCCGCGACGCGATAACGACCGGGTTGCAGTCCGGCGCGATCGCCGCCAGGCACTACCGGCGGCGCGCCAGCGGGGTGGCGCTGGTCGGCGGCGGCCCCGGCGATCCCGGGCTGATCACCGTGAAAGGCAGGCAATTGCTCGCCGAGGCCGACGTCGTGATCACCGACCGGCTGGCGCCCCGCGAACTGCTCGCGGAACTGCCGCCGGATGTCACGGTGATCGACGCCGGCAAGGTTCCCTACCAGCGGGCCATGACCCAGGACGAGATCAACGACGCGCTCATCGCCAACGCGAGGCAAGGGCGCTTCGTGGTGCGGCTGAAGGGCGGTGACCCGTTCGTGTTCGGCCGCGGCGGCGAGGAGATGCTGGCCTGCCTGCGGGCCGGTGTGCCGGTGACGGTGGTGCCCGGGGTCAGCAGCGCGGTCGGTGTGCCGACCGCGGCCGGCCTGCCGGTGACCCACCGGGGTATCGCGCAGGACTTTCACGTGATATCCGTCCACGTGCCGCCCGGTGACGAGCGGTCGACGGTGGACTGGGCCGCGCTCGCCAAGACCGATGGGACACTGGTGTTGCTGATGGCCCTGGAACGTCTGGGAGCCGTGGCGCGGGCGCTCATCCGGTACGGTCGGCCGGCCAACTACCCTGTTTCGGTAATCGGGGACGGTACGATGCCCACGCAGCGCACAATTTACTCGACGCTTGAGCAAGTCGAAAGGCATGTCGCGGACGAGGAGATACGGCCTCCGGCCGTGGTGGTTATCGGCGGCGTGGTAACCATCGCGGCGGAACTCGCCAGCCTCTCGCGGCGGCTCGCCGACCAGGGCCAGGCTAAGGCCGTCTTAAACGGCCGGAACCGGCTAACCGCTACGGCGGCGCCCCTTCGCCAGTACCCCCGCTGGCGGAGGAAAAATTAACGAGCATAAAACCAGGCAGGATAATGGAAGGAACGGGCGAGACGGCGGCGCAGTCGCCGCCGCCTGGGAAAACGCGGCGCACATCTAACCCACAGCAGGCGCAGCAACAAGCACAGCAGGCAGAGCAGCCACAGCAACCGGATCGGCCAAACGAGGTGGGTGCCACGGATATCGTCAATTCCATGGTGGCGCCGGACGACGGAATGGACAAAAACCACGTGCCCGGTGGGGAATTGGTGCCACCCGGCGGTGGCGAAAACGCAGAGAGCGGGAATCAGCCAGGCGTGACCGGTTCCTGGCCGCAACCGCGGGTCCGGCTGGACGCGCGGCTGCTCGAGGCTACCCTGCTGAACCTCAGGAAGCGGATCTCCGCCATCCCGCTGGTCTTCGACCTCCCCGGCGCCGACGAGGTGTCGGCGGAACGGGCCAAGCTGCTGAGCCAGATCGACGACTACCTGCTGCCACGGGTCCGCCAGAGCGCGGCGCCCATCTTGGTCGCGCTGGTCGGCTCCACGGGCGCAGGCAAGTCCACGCTGGTGAACAGCATCGTCGGCACCAAGGTGAGCCTGACCGGCGTCAGGAGGCCCACCACCAACTCGCCGGTGCTCGCCTGCCACCCCGACGACATCGGCTGGTTCGCGGAGAACATGTTCCTGCCCACGCTGCCGCGCGTCCGCCAGGAGGGGCTGGCCAGGCCGGGCCGCGACGGCCTGCTCGTGCTCGCCTCCAGCGAGGGCATGACCAAGGGCGTCGCCCTGCTCGACACCCCGGACATCGACTCCGTCGTACGGGAGCACTACGACTTCGCCTACCAGTTCCTCGACGCGTCCGACCTATGGCTGTTCATGACCAGCGCCAGCCGGTACGCCGACGCGCCGGTATGGGAGATCCTCCAGCACGCCAGGGAGCGCGGCGCCGCCCTCGGCGTCATCTTGTCCCGCGTGCCGCCGAGCCACCGCGCCGAACTCGTCGCCCACTTCGACGCCATGCTCGGCGTCAACGGCATCACGCCGGACAACCGGTTCGTGATCCCGGAGACCGGCATCGTGGACGGCATGCTCCCGGCCGACGTGCTCCAGCCGGTCAGGGACTGGCTCACCGAGACCGCGCAGCGCGCCGACCGGAGGGTCGCGGTGCTCACCCAGACGATGGCCGGCGTCCTCGACACCTTCCGGTTCCGGGTCCCCCGGCTCGCCGCCCACGTGGACGCCCAGGTGAGCCTGCGCGCACGGCTTCGCTACGAGGCGGAAGCCGCCTACGCGATCGCGCTGCATGAGTTCGACGAGGCCGCGAGGAACGGCCGGCTCCTGCGCGGCGAGGTGCTCGCCCGCTGGCAGGACTACGCGGGGAGCGGGGAGCTCGGCGCCGCGCTTCGCGCCAAGCGGGCGCGCAGCGGGAAGCGGGCGCGCAAGGGCGCGGGCACCTCGCGGCCCGCGGCGCTCGACACCGCGCTGCGGGCGGCGCTGCAGGCGCTCGTTATCTCGGTCGCGGACCGCGCCGCCGAACAGGTGACCCGCGCCTGGCGGGCCGACCCGGCGGCCGCGGTGCTGCTGGCCGCGGAGGAGGCGAGCAGGACCCGTGACGAGAACGCCAGGCGGGAATTCGAGTCGGCCTTCGGAGCCACCGAGCCCGGCCAGGCGGTCAGGGAGCCCGCGCTGGACCGCTCCGCGCCGGATCTGCCACTGCGTGTTACCAGGGCGGTGAGCGCGTGGCAAGATCAGCTCATGCGGCTCATGCACGCGGAAAACATGTCAAAACCGGCCGGTGGCTCCAGCGACAGCGAGCCACTCAGCCTCGTCACGCTGGTCGCCATGCTCGGCGAGCCGGACGCCGCGTCTCCCGCCCGCACCAGCACAGGCAGCGCGAAAGCCAACGCAGACGCGACGGCCGAGATCGTCACCGTGCCCAGGCAGCTGCTGACGTCCGCCTTCGGCGCGGCCCGGGTGAGCGCGCTGGTCGGGCAGGTCCGCCAGGACCTCGCCAGCCGGGTCAGGCTGCTGCTCGACGAGGAGCTGCTGCGCTTCGTCGAGGTCCTCGACGAAGCCGGCCAGGTCGACCCGGTCGCCGCGGTCCGGCTGTACCAGGCCGAGTACTCGCTCGAGGCGGTCCGGTGACCGTGTTGCCCTGGGGCGGCCCGCAGCAGGTGGCCGAGCAGAACCTCCCGCAGCGACTCGACGCGCTCGCCGAGCTCGTCAAGATCGGCAGGAACCACCAAGACCGCGGCGGCCCGGCCGGGTTCTCCGCGTCGCTGCTCGACGATTCTGAAGCGCTGTTGAGGCGGGCCGGAGAGCGGCTGCGGCTGAGCGGTAACCACACCGTGGTCGCGCTCGCCGGCGGGACGGGCAGCGGGAAAACCACGCTGTTCAACGCGCTGGCCGGGGCGACCTTCTCGCAGCCGGGCATCACCCGGCCGACCACGAGGCACGTGCACGCGTGCGTGTGGGGGATGCAGGGCGCCGCCCCGCTGCTCGACTGGCTGGGCGTGCAGCGCCGCCACCGGTACGCGCGCGCGAGCGCGCTCGACTCCGGCGAGTCCGTGCTCGACGGCCTGCTGCTGCTCGACCTGCCCGACCATGACTCCGTCGTGTCGGCGTCGATGGCCGCGGTGGACCGGCTGAGCAAGCTGGCCGACATGCTGATCTGGGTGCTCGACCCGCAGAAATACGCGGACGCCGCGGTGCACAACCGGTACCTGATCCCGCTGGCGGGGCACGCCGGCGTGTTCACCGTGGTGCTCAACCAGATCGACCTGCTCCCCGCTGATCAGGCCAAGGACTGCGAAGACGACCTGCGCCGGCTGCTCGACGCGGAGGGCCTGACCGACACCCCGCTGCTGCCGGTGTCCGCGCGCACCGGCGCGGGCCTGGACGACCTGCGCGTCCTGCTCGCCGAGGCGGTGACCGCGAACCGCGCCGCGAGCGACCGGATCGCGGCGGACATCGACTCGGTGATCGGCGGTTTCGCCATCCACGCCGGCCGGCAGGTCGCGCCGGACGCGGCGATCGCGGGCCTGACCGGGGCGCCCGGGGCGCTCGGCCCGGGCGGCCAGCTGTCCGCCCCGGTGCCAGAAGACCCGGCGTCCGACGCCAGGCCGCCGTGGGAGCTCTCCGACGACGAGCAGCCGGAGGTTCGGCCGGGCAAGCCGCCGTGGGAAGACGCCTCACCGGACGGCGAAGCGCGCGACGCCGCCGACCCGGTGGCCAGCGTCCCCGACGGTCCGGCCCGCGACCTCACCGAGGCATTCGCCGCCGCGGCCGGGCTAACCGCGGTGGCGGAGTCAGCGGCGGGCGCCCGCGAGGCGCTGGCGGCCAGGTTCACCGGCTGGCCGCTGGCCATGCTGGCGCGCCGCAGGAGCGACCCGCTCCGCGGGCTGCGCGGCGGCACGAGTCAGGCTGGCCGCGCGGCCCGCGGCGCTCCCGCGGGCCAGGCGGCCCAGTCCGAGGTCGATAACGCCATCACGGCGTTCGCCGACGTGGTGGGCGACGGGCTGCCCGAGCCGTGGTCCACGTCCTTGCGCGAAGCGGCGAGGGCCAACGCCGGCCAGGTGCCGCGGGCGCTCGCCGACGCGGTCCGCCGTGCCGTCCCCGGCAGGTCCGCGGTGCCCGCCTGGTGGCGGCTGATCACCGCCTGGCAGTGGCTGCTGACGGTGCTCGCGGCAGGCGGCGTCGTCTGGGCCGTGGTGATCGCCGTCGCGCACGGCGGGCGGGAAAGGTCGACGCTGCTCGGCGACGTGTCGCTGATCCCGTGGCTGCTGATCATGGCGGCGGCGCTGCTGCTGCTCGGCTTCCTGACCGCCGCCGGCAGCCAGAACGTCTCCGTGCTCGCCGCCGAGCGCGAGCGGCAGCGCGCGGAGCAGGCGATGCGCGAGCAGGTGGCCGCCGCGGCGCGCGACCTGGTGCTGGTCCCCGTCGGCCAGGAGATCGCGCAATACGAGCGGTACAGGAGAGAGCTGGCGGTGGCGGGGGGTTCGCGCGAACCCTGACCGTCCGCGCCGGCCGCTGTTTAGATTTATCCCGAACGGACCCGTGAGTCACCCCCGGTCCGTTCGGGATGCTCTGCTAGCCCGGGGGGACGACCCCCCGGAGCCCCCCGCTGCCGGGCTGTGCGCCCGGCGGCGGGGGGCTGCTCGGAGCGTTACTTGTACAGAGTCGCCGAGCCGTCGGGGTTGATGGTCTCCATGGCGGCCAGCACCGCGCTGTAGCTCTCGTAGTTGGACGGGGTTCTGGTCCACAGGATGCCCAGCGTGTTGATGTCCAGGTGCTGGAGCTTCTGCATGATCGTGGTCTCGTCCAGGTTGCCTGCCTGTGTGATCGCCCAGTCGACCTCGAGCCCGGCGTCCCAGCCTTCCTGGCTGTTGTCGATGGCGTTGTCGTTACCGAGGCCCGCGGCCGTCATTCCGGCGATGTACGCCTTGAGGCCGGTGGCGGTGGCCTGCTCCTGTGCTGAGGTCCCCTGCTCGGCGGCGGTCAGCCAGTCTTGCATGGAGCCGAGCACGTAGATGTTCTTCATCACCGAGGCGCCGCCGGCCGCCGAGATGAAGCTAGGCAGCTCGCAGGCGGAGCACTCGCTGATCGGGATGGTCGGGTCCTGCGCGCGGATCGCGCGGATCGCGGTGATCGAGTCGGTGCCAGGCACCAGGCCGAACAGGATGATCTGCGGCTTGGCGGCGAGCATCGCGAGCACCTGGGGGGTGACGTCGGTGGCGCCTACCTGGTCGATCTGGGTGGAGACGAGCGAGAAGCCGTCCTGCTTCGCCAGGTTCTGCACGGTGCCCTGGTTGGCCAGGCAGACCGAGCCGCAGTTGTCCTCGAGCAGCGCGACCCTGGTGTAGTGCCGCGGCACGATCAGGTTCTGCACCGAGGCGATCTGGTCCTCGGCGAAGACGTCGTAGAAGCCGGGGAAGCCCCAGGAGTTCAGCTCGCTGGCCGGGTAGCCGTTGCTCGCCCAGCCGGAGGACAGGCTGATCAGGATCGTCTTGTTGGCGATCGCGAGCGGCAGCGCCGACTCGGTGTCCGCGCCGGACTCCGGTCCGATGATGAACTGCGCGTGGTACGACTGGATGCACTTGCGGGCGTCCAGCTCGGACTGGGCGGCGCTGGACTGGTTGTTCAGCGTGATGTAGTTAACCTTGTGGCCGAGGATGCCGCCCGTGGCGTTGACGTGCTTGAAGTACGCCTGGGCGCCCCAGTTGTCCGTCTCGCCGATCTGGGCATACGGCCCGGCGAGCGCCAGGTCGCCGCAGGCGACGATGGTGGAGTTGCTGCTGGCCGCGGTGCTGCCGCTTGAGCTGCACGCGGCAATGCCGCCGGCCATCAGGACCGCGGCCGCGGTCGCCGTCAGGGCGGCGAACGGGGATCGTCTTCGAAACATAGGTTTGCCAACCTCCTTATTTTTGTTAGAGACCAACCAGGAGCGAGTTCACGACGGGCGAGGCCCGGAAGTCCGACGGGCCGCCGTCGAAGACGAGGCGGCCGCCGGAGAGGACGAAGATCCGCTGGCTGACCTGAGCGACTAGCTCCAGGTCGTGCTCGATGAGCAGCACGCAGGTGCGCTCGCCGAACGCGGTCAGCAGGTCCGCGAGGCGGCGCCGCTGCTCTTCGGACAGCCCGGAGGCGGGCTCGTCGAGCAGCAGCAGCCGCGGGTTGGGCGCCAGCGCCCGTGCGAGCTCGACCATCCGCTGGGTCTCCAGCGTCAGGCTGGAGACCTCGCGGTCTTGCAGGTGCCGCATGCCGAGGTCGTCGAGGGTCCGCGCGGCCTTGTCCCTGGCGTCGTCGAGCCTGCTGCGGGCGACGCGGGTGACGATGGACGACTTGTGCGAGGCCAGGCAGGCGACTGCCACGTTGTCGAGGACGGTGCGGCCCACGATGAGGTGGACGGCCTGGAAGGTGCGGCTGACGCCCAGGTGGAAGCGCTGCTGCGGCGGCCGCCTCGTGATGTCGTTACCGTCCAGGATCACGCTTCCGCGGGACGGTGGCACGCTGCCGCCGATGACGTTGAGCAGGGTGGTCTTGCCCGCTCCGTTTGGGCCGCAGAGGCCGAACAGGCCGCGCTCCGGGAGCGCGATCGTGACGTCGTCGAGCACGGTGAGGCCGCCGTACTCCTTCCCGATGCCCCGGCACTCCAGCAGCGTCGGTCCCGCCGCCGCCCCCGCGCCGCCAGCCGTCGTCACGGTCAGCGCCGGCGGCGGAAGGTGGTCGATGGCCCATTGACCACCTTCTTTGGTAGTCGATGGCCCATCGACTACCAACTGGGCCGCGCCCGCTCCCGCGAGGCGGCCGCGCAGCCACGTGACGCCGGTGGTCACGATCCCCGCCAGGCCCTCCGGGTCCACCAGCAGCACCAACGTGAGCAGCACGCCTTCGACGACCAGGATGTTCACGCTCACCCAGTTGCTGGCTCCCTGGAGGTACTGGATCACCAGCGCGCCGGCGACCGCGCCGATGATCGACCGCCGTCCGCCGATGAACAGCATGATCAGCAGCGCCAGCTCGGCGGTCGGGTCGACCAGCGTCTCCGGGACGAACTGCTGGGTGCCCGCGTACGCCGCGCCGCCGAGCGCGGCGAACATGCAGCCGAGCACGAACAGCTCCAGCTTGCGGCGCGGCGTGCGCACCCCCATCGCGGCGGCGGTGCGCTCGTCCACGCCGAGCACGAACAGCTCGAGGCCGACGTCGGACGTCAGGATCCGCGCGGCGAGGAACACCGCGATGGCCAGGAACGCCACGACCACCAGGCCGCCGCCGACCGCGATCACACCAGGAGAAGCCGACGACGACGGCCACAGCGTCCCGGTGAGCGGCGCGCCGACCGCGCCGCCTAGGTATCCGGCCGAGCTCACGTAGCCGGTCGCGATCAGCGGCAGCATCAGCGTGGCCACGGCGAGCGCGAGCCCGGAGGCGCGGGTGACCACCGAGCCGAGCACCAGGGCGGCCAGGCCCGCGCCGACGAGCACGATGGGCGTCGCGACGAGCACCGGCATGGCGAAGTGCGTGTTCAGCAGGGCGACGCCGTACGCGCCGACCCCCATGAACACCGACTGGCTGAACGCGATCTGCTGGCTGAACCCGATCTGCACGGCCATGCCCGCGGTGACGATCGCGTAGCAGGCCGCCAGCACGAACACCGACCCGGTGTACTGCTGCCCGTAGACGAGGACGATCAGGACGCCGACCACGACGACGACCGCCGTCGGCGTCACCGACCGGGGGACCCGCGTGAGCAACCCGTTCATCAGCCGCTCACCGCCGATTCGAAGCCGAGCCCGCGCGGCCAGGCGAGCACCAGCGCGGCGAGGATCGCGTACAGCACCGTGTCGCCGTACTCGGCGCTGACGTAGCCGCCGAGCAGCGCCTCGAGCACGCCGATGAACAGCCCGGCGATCAGCGCCCGGCCGGGTTTGCGGAACCCGCCGTACGCGGCGGCGAGGAATCCGGTCAGGCTGATCGTCGCGCCGGACAGGTACGTGTACCCGGTGATCGGCGACTCCACGATCCCGAACACGGCGGCGATCACCGCCGTGCCGATGAAGATCAGCCGCCGGTACCGCCGGGTGTCGATGCCGGCGATCCGCGCCCCGATGGGGTTCTCGCCGGACGCTTCCAGCGCCTTCCCGCCGAGCGTGTACCTGATGTACACCCAGAACGCCCCCCCGACGATCAGCGCGCACGCGAGCACCAGCAGGCCCGCCCGCTCGAAGTGCAGGTTGCCCCAGCTCAGCGAGGCGCCGTTCCACAACGCGGGCGCCGCGTGCACGTCGGTGCCGAACAGCATCTTCGCCACCCCGTCGATGAAGAACGACAGCGCGAACGTGAAGAAGAACGTGACGACGATGCCCTCGATGCGCCGCTGCCCGTCCTGCGCGATCCGCAGCACCACCTGGTCGTAGGCGTACGCGAACACGGCGACGACGGCCAGCGTCGTGATGATCGCGACGGGCAGCGGCAGCCCCTTGACCCGGTACAGGTTGTCGACGCCGAGCGCGCCGACCATCGCGAAGTCGCCGACGGCGAGGTTGAGGATGTTGGACACCCGGTACCAGACCGAGACGCAGACGGCGAACACGGCGTAGATCGAGCCGGTCACGAGGCCGGCGATGACGAGGTTGCCGAACTTCATGCCGCACCTGCCGCACCGAGCGGGGGGTCCGCGGGGTCGTCCCCCCGGACGTCGACGGCCACGCCGTTGCGCACTTCGACCCGCCGGTTGCACAAGGTCAGCGCCCGCTTCGGCGCCTCCTCCACGACGATGAGCGTGGTGCCCGCCTCGTGGATGCGGGCCAGCACGTCGTACACCCGCCTGGCGACCGCCTCGGCGAGCCCGAGGCATGGCTCGTCGACCGCGAGGATCTTGGGGTCGGCGGCTAGCCCGCGCGCGATGGCGACCATCTGCTGCTGTCCGCCGGAGAGGGTGCCGGCCGCCTGCTTGAGGTGCGGCTTGAGCTCGGGGAAAAGATCAACCGCTCGCCCGAACGGACCCGACCGCCTCGCCTTCCCGATGCTCCTCGTCCAGGAATAGCAGCCGAGGAGGATGTTGTCCGTCGCGGACAGGTCCGGGTAGAGCTGGCGGCGTTCCGGCACCAGGGTGAGCCCGTGCCGTGCGGCCCACCGGACGTCGCCGTTCGGGGCTTGGGTGCCGAAGATCTCCACCGCGCCGCGGCGGCGCACCATGCCGGTGACGCCCATCAGGATGGAGGACTTGCCGTTCCCGTTCGGCCCGGTGATCGCGCAGGCGTCCCCCTCCGCGACGCGGAACGTCGCGTCGTGCACCGCCACCACGTTCCCGTACGACACCGACAGGCCGCTGACCGCCAGCGCGACTCTGCCACCCCCGTCGTCGCTCGCGTCGCTCACGGCGTCGGCTCCTTCGGCCTCAGCACAGCGCCTTCGGGCAGCGGGCGGACCAGCCGCTTGTAGACCGACAGCCAGCCGACCTCCTTCGCCGCGGGCCGGGCCCGCAGGGCCGCCTTCCGGCGGGCCAGTTCGCCGTCCGGGACGTCCAGGTCGGCGGTCCGGTCGGCGACGTCGATCCGGATCGTGTCGCCGTCCTCGACCAGCGCGAGCGGGCCGCCCGTGGCCGCCTCCGGGGACACCTCGCCGACCACGATGCCCTTGTTGACCAGCCCGGACAGCTGCCCGTCGGTGACGACCGCCACCTGGCCGGTCAGCCCCGCGCCGTCGAGCGCGAACACCAGCTGGGAGGCCATGCCCATGCCGGGGGAGCCGGTGACCCCCTGCCCGCGCAGCACCACGACCTGCCCGGGCCGCACGTCGCCCGCCCGCACCCCGTCGAGTGCCTCGAGCGGCGACTCGAAGACCAGGGCCGGGCCGGCGAACTCGAGCCGCCGGTCGTCGGCGACCGCCAGCTTGACGATGCCGCCGTCCGGGCAGAGGCTGCCGCGGATCAGCACGATCGTGGGCCGCCGCCCGAGGGCGCGCTCCGGCGGCCTGATGACGTCGGTGTCCGCGACGGTGACTCCGGCCAGGTTCTCCGTGACGGAGCGGCCCGTGACGGTGCGGGCGCTCCCGTCGAGCAGCGGCTCGAGCTGCTTCATGAGCGCCCGGGTGCCGCCGGCGTCCTCGAACTCCTCGATCGGGGTCTCGCCGTTCGGCCTGATGGCGGTCAGCAGCGGCACCTCGTCGGCGAGCCGCTCGAACAGCCCGTACACGTCCGCGCCGGCCTCGGCCTCGGCCGCGACCGCCTGCAGGTGCTTGACGGAGTTGATCGAGCCGCTGGCCGACAGGATGGTCGTGACCGCGTTGGCGAACGCCGCCGGGGTCATGATGTCGCGCGGCTTCAGGTCCTCGGCGACCATCTCGACGATCCGCGCGGCGGCCCGGTCGACCGCCCGCCACATCGGCTCGCTGTTCGCCCGCACCGGGGTGCTGCCGGGCAGCGCCATGCCGAGCGCCTCGCAGGCCAGGTGCATCGTGTTCGCGGTCCCGATGCCCGCGCACACGCCGGGGCCGAGCACCGCGTTCTCGCTCATCTCGGTGAGCTCGTCGACGCTGATCCGGCCGTTCGCCACGTGGCCCGCGGCCAGGAACACGTCCTCGATGTCGCAGTGCCTGCCCTTATAGGAGCCGCTCGCCTGGTAGCCGCAGGCCACGATGATTGACGGGATGTTCAGCCGGGCCGCCGCCATCAGCTGGCCGGGCCCGGTCTTGTCGCAGGAGGCGAGGCAGATCATCCCATCCAGCTGCGCGCCTTCCACCTGGACCTCGATGTCGTTGGTGATGAGGTCGCGGGCGGACAGGATGTACCCGCCGCGGTGCCCGGCGCTGGTGATGAAGTCGCTCGGCGCGGCGGTGCGCACCTCGAACCCGACGCCGCCAGCCAGCTCGACCGCCCGCTTGGCCCGGCGGGCGATCTCGTCCAGGTGGCTGAAGCAGATCGCCAGCTGCGACGAGGTGTTCACGATCGCGATCTTCGGCTTGACCATGTCCTCGTCGGACAGCCCGAGCGCGAGCCACTGGGCGCGGCGGGTCGCCCAGCGCGAGGTCCCGGGCTCGTAGTTGCTGCGCAGGTTCACTGTTTGCGGACCTCCACCTTCCCGTTGTCGATGCGCACCCAGTCGCCGGTCGCGATGACCTCGCACGGGTCGGCGTCGAGGTCAGTGACCGCGGGAACCCGCGTGACCACCGCGCCGAGCGCCGACTTCGCCGAGATCCGGCCGATGACCATGCCGATCGGCGCGGTGCCGGACAGCCGCGTCGTCTGGAAGAACCCCGACCATCCCGACGACCCCTTGGCGCTCGGGAAGACGAGGACCTTCCCGGTGAAGCACACGCCGAACAGCTCGTGCCGGGGCTCGATGACCACGCCGCGCGCCGGGTCGATGCCGCCCCACCCGGAGATGGGCTCGTGCGAGACCAGCGCCTCCCCTTCGACCGTGCCGGGGACGATGGCGCGCCCGGTGAGGATGATCTCGTTCACCGCAGCCCCCCGTTCCAGCGCCCGGTGACGGCCGCGTCGACGCACTCCTCGAGCGTGCCGAACCAGGCCTCGATGCCGAGGATCGCGGGCAGGTAGTGCGCCTGCTTGGCCGAGTCGGTGGCGAACACCTTCGTGCCCTTCGGCGCGGCCCGGGACATCGCCGGGCAGGAGTCGGCGAGCACCCGCCCGCCGGCCCGCTGGATCACCTCGGTGTAGCCGCTGCGGTCCGCGACGTCCTTCAGGGCGCGCGGCGCCATGATCCACAGCTCGGTCGACGGGGACAGCCGCTTGCCGTCGAGCGCGGCGGCGGCGCGCCGCAGCTGGTCCACCGAGGCATGCGGGCAGCCGAGCAGCACGAAGTCCACGTCCGCGGACGTGCCGATCTCGTTGAGCGTCTCGTACTGCGCCCGCCGCTCCGCCGGCCCGTAGACGGCCGGCTCCGGCGGCTTTTCTCCGTTGAACGCTGCTTCCAGGGTCGGCGCCTCGGGCGTGATGCCCGGGATGTGGTACAGCTCCACCCCGCCGGACGTCGCCGCCGCGGCGCCGAAGTGCTTGAGGTCGGTCAGGTCGGGCCGCGCCATGTCGCCGGTGATCACCGGGCGGTCCTCGCCCGCCACGCCGCCGGCGAAGTAGCCGAGCATCCCCCAGTCCTGGAAGTTGTCGACCCGGACGTCGACGCGGACATGGTGGGTGCCGTGCCTGTTCTCGTCGCGGTGGTTGCCCCAGCAGGGGACCTTGCCGGTCAGCGAGGCCGCCCCGGTGGAGGCGACGCCCTCGCAGTTGGTCCGCGCGCCGAGCACCGAGTTGGCGTAGATCACCGCGGAGGACTCCATCCACGCGCAGTGCTCGCCGCGCATCGGCAGGTTGCCCACCTGGTACGGGGTGCAGGTGGCGAGGATGTTCACCCCGTGCCTGCCGTAAAAGGACTCGGCGCTGGCCTGGAGCTCGATGTTCTGCTTC
>Ga0210385_10001789_pt1 | contig 13126 bp, 11 predicted proteins | sample IncBWH26OmetaG_FD_160107 | JGI IMG/M metagenome (GOLD analysis project Ga0210385, IMG submission 160107) | Forest soil microbial communities from Barre Woods Harvard Forest LTER site, Petersham, Massachusetts, United States - Inc-BW-H-26-O ... | reverse complement strand
CGCTCTACGCGCTAACGCTTTGCTCCGGCATGCAATCCGATGCGGACAGCATGCTCCTGAGGAAGCATTACGACGCGCTAAAGCACCTGAAGGAAGCCAATGCCAACGCGGAGTTGCTTCTTCGCGATCACCCCGACGCCTATGACGCTTATGTCGCCCCCGGTGTCGCCTATTACGTGATCGGATCACTATCCTCCTCCGCCCGTTTTGTCCTTTGGTTCGGCGGTATCCACGGAGACAAGGAGTTGGGCATGTCTGAGGTCCAGAAAACGGCCGACAATGGCCACTACCTCAAGCCCTTTGCCCAGATTCTTCTGGCCCTTTCTGCCCGGCGCGAAAAGAACGAAGCCTTGGCGCAAAAAAACCTCAAGGAATTGACCGAAGAGTTTCCGGGCAACGAGGTCTACGACTCGGAGTATGCCAAAGCTATGGGCCGTCCGATCCCGGCGACCCTGAGCCCAGCCAACTGATCGGCTTCGCCAGTCATTTCTCGCCCTTTTCCGACGTTCCCCAAACCCGCAACTGCGCGATTCTCATACGCTTTTCTGTCTGACCTGAGTCTTTCCACTCATGCACGCCTACTGACGGCCGCTTGTCAGCTCCTTATCTCACGTGTTTCCCGTTGCTTACAAATATCCAACGTTTGGCGCGACACCTGCCCTTCCCCACTCGTTGATTCGTCCGCCCAACCGCTGTCTGATTTGAACGCGTCGTCGCTCGTGGAGGCAAGAACATGCAAATGAAGGAAGCTTATTTGGAGCGCACCGTGGGCGAGGTTGAGGATGTGGCCGCTCGCGTGGCTCTGTTGAAGAACCGTTTCGCCCGCCAAAAGGCAAACGTCAAGCTGGAACACTACTGGGAGCTTGAGTACGTCCGCACTTCTTTCGCGCAGTTCAAGCGCGCTATCCAGGCCCTAGAAGAGGCCGAGGACACAGAAATTGACCGTACGCAGCAGGACGTGGAAATGGCCTGGAAGGATTTGATTCACGCAGTGGAGACGCTTGTCGCCGCGCTACCGTAAGGCGCGTGTCTTCGGTTTCTCGCCCGAAGATTAAGGCTGCAATGCAGGCAGCCAGCGAAACATTTCTCCACACCGTGATTGCGGTAAGCGGTTCGCCGCTGCCGCCCAGGGCGGGGTAGGTCCAGGTCCCTATCCTGCCCTCGTCTTTCAGCTTGCCCCGTCCCGAAGGCACGCGGTGGTCCGCCGCGGCGCCTGGATTGTCCCTGTTACAATGCTGCTTCCCATGTCACATAAGGAGGTCCGATGTTTTCATCCGATCTGCTGAAGGCCCGCGCCATATTTCTTAGCGGAGGCGGCAGTGGCCTCGGCCGTTCCATGGCTATCGCGTTCTCCAAACTCGGTGCACGTGTGTTCCTCATCGGGCGCCGCGAGGAACCGCTGAAAGAAACCTGCGCGGAAATTCACCGCCTGGGCGGTGCCGCGGCGTTTTCCACCTGTGACGTGCGGGAATACGCGCTCGTTGATGCTGCATTCGCTGCCGCGGAAGAGCAGTTCGGCGAAATTGATTCGCTGGTCAACAATGCAGCGGGAAATTTCATGGCCCGCACCGAAAAACTCTCGCCTAACGCGTTTAACTCCGTCGTCGGAATTGTGCTGAACGGCACGTTTCATTGCACCCAGGCCTTTGCCAAACGGCGCATCGCTAAAAAGCTCGGCGGCAATATCCTGAACATCACCACCACGTACGCCTCCTCGAATTCGGGCTCAGGGTACGTTGTGCCTTCGGCGTGCGCCAAGGCTGGCGTCCTGGCGATGACCACTTCGCTAGCCGTGGAGTGGGCCAAATATCACATCCGTGTGAACGCCATTGCGCCTGGCCCGTTTCCGACCGAAGGCGCGTGGTCCCGCCTGATGCCCACAAAGCAGTTCGAAGAGCATGCCATTAACAAACACCCCATGAAGCGCTTCGGTAAGCATGAAGAGCTGACCAACCTCGCTGCGTTTCTCCTTAGCGATATGGCGGAATACATCAACGGCGAATGTGTGGTGATCGACGGCGGCCAGTGGCTGCGCGGCGCCGGTGAGTTTAACGATCTGGCGATGCTGCCTGATGCGGTATGGGAGCAACTGGAAGCGGCGCGGCCGAAAAAATAGAGCGGTTTTATTCCGGCAGCGCGTTGGCCTTTAAAAGCACGCGCAAGTTCACATCGTCCGCCGGTTTTCCTTCTGCCTCGGCATGGACGGTCACGTCCTGTGGCGTGGCCTTGTTCAACTCATCCGCGGACAAAACAGGCGTATCAATCAGAATTTCAAGCGATGTAGATGCTTCCGCAGGAAGCTCGAATCGTCCTCCGCCATGCGACAATCTCCATCCGCTCGGTAGTTTCACGTTCACATTTAGCGCCAAGGTCTTTGCTGGGTCGTGAAGCACAACGAAGGGAATAACCAGCGTGGTCCCCGCCTTCACGCCAATTTCCGGGACTTTTGCGTGCGGCAGTTGAACCAGATTGTGCGCCGGACAAAATTCCGCATAGAATTTCCACGGACCGCCCAGTTCCATTCGCGGTAGCTGACCCGTTTCCTCTACTGCTGTAAGCGCGCCGCTATGGAACAGCGCTTCCTGCAGGGGTTTTTGTTCGACGTTCGCGAAAACATCGTCGGTTGGTTTCCCGCCCACCACGGACTTCCCGAAAATCAGCGTTAGCGGCTCCGACCACCAGGCGGAATTCGGGTCGCTCATCATCTTTTCCAGTTCGGCGTCGCTCATCTTCGAAAGCCGCGCGATATCGTCCGGAAACTGCGTGCGGTGCGCCATCGCGGAATCTATGGCCAGCCGCCAGTACGGCTTTTTCTGCGAAGGCGAAATTTCTCGGATCGAATAGGCCGGGCCAGTGCCGTCAAACTGTTTGTTGTCACTGGCGTCGCTTCCGAAATAAATCTTCTTGGCCTGCCACGGTTGCAGATTGGAGAGGTAAGACTCGTAGTGGCTCGTCGGTCCCGCAAGTTGTGAAGGAAATATCAGCGGATCGCCCGCAAAATCGAACGCCTCGATGGCCAACACACCTGTAGCCTGATGGTCTCCATGGTTTTCCCCGATGAATACCCCAGGAAAATGCGTGAAGATCACTTCGGGCCGGGTCAGTCGAATCAAACCGACAAGCCTCTCCAGATTTTCTCCATGGCTCCAGTTGGAAAAAGAATCCAGCAAGTTCTGCGACGGCGTGTCCTTCCCGTCCAGAAACCACACATTCGAAATATTCAGTTTGGCGCAGGCATTGCGCGCTTCAATCTCCCGCTCGTTCGCCATCGCCGGTCCGCGCTCCCGCGTATACCGGTTCACTCCACTGCCCCCGTGCGTGCTGAAAATCACCGCCACGCGCTTGTGCATGTCATAAATCGCCCGCGCCAAATATGGCGTGAAGAACGCTTCATCATCCGGATGCGCGACCACCACCAAAATGTCCGCCTTATACCGATCGTCCGGCGGATTCACCTTCTGCGGCGTTCGTGCGAACAAAGGACCCGACAAGCACAACGTAATGATCACAATCGCGCTTCTAAGGAACGCCCTCATTTATTACCCCTCGTGCGAATTCTGTAAGCGAAAGATTGTACCGTTTCTGGGCATGGAAATTGGAATGGCGTTCGTAAGACGACCCTATCATCGATCGATATTGACATACGATCCAGCCATCGATAGAAAGATCGTAGGTGCGGGTAATGCATAACATGCAAAAGGTCAAAGTTTCCCCAAAATTCCAGGTCGTAATTCCCAAAGCTCTCAGGGAAGAGTTGGAACTCAAGCCCGGCGGAGAGTTGCAAATCTTTCTTTTCGAGAAAACTTTGCGGTTGCAGCGACCACGATCCATAAAAGAGCTACGCGGTGTCGCCAAGGGAATGGTATGGAGGGACGAGGATCGTGACCATTCCGAGCGCCTCTGATCGGATCATTGTCGATTCCCCTGGTTGGGTCGAGTACTTGGCAATGCTCCCAAGGCCGGCCGCTTCGCCTTATTTCTCGAATCTCAGGCGATTCTGTTCCTTCCTTCCATCGTGGTCTACGAGATATACAAAAAGATCTCCGTGAACAAGCGGATCTCGTTGATCAATTTCTTTCTCAGGCATTCGGTTTCTACGACCGCCTGATACCGCTCACACTAGAATTGGCCGTGTTGAGTTCAAAAACCAGCCTCCACACCGGCTTCCCCATGGCCGATGCCATTATCTATGCCACAGCAACACGCATTGGCGCTCAACTCATCACCTCCGACAGTTGCAAATCTACCAGGCGTCACCGTGGTTTGACCCGGCTTTCGCAGGGCTCATCTTCTCATCAGGACCTCAGCTCGCCTTGACCATCTCTCCACCCGCCTATACTCTAAGGAATTAAGTACACGTCAGGACTTCAGACCATGGATCAGATTCGCGTAACTCTTCCCGATGGCAGCGTAAAGGACCTCCCGAAGGGGACCACTCCCCTGGACATCGCCAAGTCTATTTCTCCCCGCCTGGCCGACGCCGCCTTGGTCGCCAAGGTGCGGGCCAGCAACGGCAACGGAACAAAGGAAAGGTCCGGCATCTTTTCCAATTCCGTCGATCCCGCCGAAGATGGCAGCCTGCTTTACGATCTTCGCCGCCCGCTCGATCAGGACGTCTCCCTCCAAATCCTCACAGAAAAAGATCCGGACTCCTTATACGTTTTTCGCCATTCCGCGGCGCATCTTTTGGCCGCTGCTGTCATGGAGCTGTACCCGAACGTGAAACTGGGCATCGGGCCACCCGTGGAAAACGGGTTTTTCTACGAATTCCTGCGGGAAGAACCATTCACCCCTGAAGATCTGGAAAAAATCGAAAAGAAAATGCACGAGCTCGCCGCCAAGGATCTTCCCAACGAGCGCAAGCTTCTGCCAAAAGACGAAGCCCTGAAGCTGTACAAGGACTCCAACCAGGTTTTCAAATGCGAGCTCATCGAAGAAAAAGCCGATGAGCCCATGGTTTCCTTCTACACCACCGGAAAATTCATCGATTTTTGCCGCGGCCCCCATATCCCTTCCACCAAGCGCATTCAGGCGTTCAAACTCATGAGCGTTGCCGGAGCCTATTGGAAAGGCCAGGAGGGAAACGCGCAGCTTCAGCGCATCTACGCCGCAGCATTTTTCAACCAGAAGGATTTGGACCAATATCTCCATCGCCTGGAAGAAGCAAAGCGACGCGATCATCGCAAACTTGGCACCGAACTGGAGCTTTTCAGCATCCAGGAAGATGCCGGCCCGGGCTTGATTTTCTGGCATCCCAAAGGCGGCTTAATTCGCACCCTGATCGAGAATTGGCTGCGCGAAGAACTGCTGAAGCGCGGCTACGATCTGGTCTTCACTCCCCACATCATGCGTTTCGACCTTTGGAAAACCTCCGGCCATGCCAATTTCTACAAGGAAAATATGTTTGGCGCCGTGGAAGTAGAGAAAGCCGATTATCAGCTGAAGCCCATGAACTGCCCCGGGCATATCCTGATTTACAAATCCAAGCTGCGTAGCTATCGCGATCTACCCGTTCGTCTCGCGGAACTCGGCACCGTTTATCGCTATGAGCGCAGCGGCGTGCTTCACGGTCTTCTTCGCGTCCGTGGCTTCACTCAGGACGACGCGCACATCTTCTGCACCCCGGATCAGATCGAAGCCGAAGTGGAAGCCTGCATCGACTTCGCCTTCGCCGTCATGAAAAATTTCGGCTTCGAGAATTTCGAGGTCGAGCTTTCGGACTGGGACGCCAAGCATCCCGAAAACTATGCCGGTAAGCCCGAAGACTGGCACCGCGCCACAGCCGCCTTGGCCAGCACCATGTCACGCTTAAAGATTCCGTACAAAAAGATGGAAGGGGAAGCCGCCTTCTACGGCCCCAAAATCGACGTCAAGCTCATTGACGCCATCGGCCGGCCCTGGCAGCTCACCACCGTGCAATTCGACTTCAATCTTCCCGCGCGCTTCGGACTGGAATTTGTCGGCGCAGATGGCGCTCGCCACCAACCCTTGATGGTTCACCGCGCGTTACTCGGCTCCGTCGAACGCTTCTTCGGCATCTTGATCGAACACTACGCCGGCGCATTCCCCCTCTGGCTGGCGCCGACGCAGGTGGAAATCTGCCCTGTCAGCGAAAAAGTGGCCGATTACGCGAAGCATCTCTTCGAAACCCTGAAAAGCCACGGCATCCGCGTGCACCTCGACGATCGCAACGAAAAGCTGCCCGCGAAAATCCGCGATGCTCAGCTCCAGAAGGTTCCCTACATGCTCGTCGTCGGCCCGAAAGAAGCCGAAGCCGGTACCGTCAGCGTCCGCCATCGCAGCAAAGGCGACCTCGGCGCCCGCCCCATCGCCGACCTGATCGCTGCCCTGAAGCAAGAAAACGATTCACGCACGATCCAATAATTCGTGGCTTCATAAAGGCCATCCAGATTCAACGCCAATCCTTATTTTGGCCCGCATCTAATTGCGTTACTCTAGGTTGCGATCTTGGAGGCCCAGCATGCTCACGCGTCGCACATTTCTCGGTGCTTCCTCCGGCGCGTTGGCTGCGTCTTTTCTTTCTGGCAGTCGCGCTTCGGCCGATGACGCTCCCGCCATCCCTCCCGATCTCGATCACATCATTGTCGGCTTTCCGAATTTAGAAGACGGCATCGACCGGCTGTTTCACTTGTCGGGTTATCGCGCGGCCGTCGGAGGCTCCCATCCGAACCGTGGCACGCGCAATGCCCTTCTGAATTTGGGCAATAATTCGTATCTCGAACTGCTCGCTCCCGATCTCGCGCAGCCCGCTCTTTTGTGGCACAAGGAAATTGCCACGCTTACGGAGCTCACCATCGTTGGCTGGGCCATTCGCCACGCCGAACTCGACAAACTCGCTTCTTGGCTGAAGGAACGCGGCGTCTCCTGTTCAGACCCCACTCCCGGCTCTCGCGTTCGCCCAGACGGACAAACGTTGAATTGGCGAAAGCTGACGCTGGTCGATGACCTCAAGGGCAATCTACCTTTCTTTATCGATTGGGACTCTGCCTCTCCTCATCCTTCATCCGATGCGCCCGGTAGCTGCCTGCTTCAGGAATTTCGCCCCACCGATACGCTTCCGGAAATCCCCCCACCGCAGGATGGCATGCGGCTGCACATCATCCCCGGAAAGCAGGCGCAGCTTCAGGCAAAAATCGCCGGCCGTAACGGCGCTATTTTCCAACTCTCATCCATTCCCGTTCCAGCCGAGAACTGGGTTCCCAAAGAATCTTCCATCCTGTAGTTTGGTACATTCTGCGGTCTTGCTCCCGTCTCTTCACGTGCTATACTTTGAAGTCTGCCCCATGCTGCGGAAGCGGCTAGGGTTAGGTGTCCAAACGGGGTGTGACCCGGCTTGCCGGGTGCCTTTTTTTTCTTAGGGGGATTTATCGCTGAGCGGAATTTCCGGCAGGCCGACCGTATCCGAATTAACGAACGGATACGAGCTCGGGAAGTTCGAGTGATTGATGAAGATGGCGGGCAGTTGGGTGTCATGCAGCCGTTTGAAGCGCTTCGTTTGGCGCGCGAACGGGGACTGGATTTGGTGGAGATATCGCCTACCGCGGATCCGCCGGTTTGCAAAATCACCGACTACGGCAAATACCAGTATCAGTTGAATAAAAAGGCGCACGAGCAGCGCAAGAGCAGCCGTGGTTCGCAGCTGAAGGAAGTGAAGTTTCGCCCCGCTACTGCCGAGCATGATTATCAGGTTCGCAAGAATCAGATCATCCGGTTCCTCGGGGAGGGCCATAAGGTGCGCGCCATGATTTTCCATCGCGGCCGCGAAATGGCTCACCAGGAAGTGGGTCGCGCCAAGATGACGCGGCTCCTCGGTGAAATTGGGGAATACTGTCAGATTGAAACCATGCCCCGCATGGAAGGCAACGTTCTCGTGGCCCTCCTCGCCCCCAAAAAGGGCGCTGGCGCTCCGGCCCGGCCGGCAAGCTCGGCTCAACCGAACGCTTGATTCAAACGGGAAATTTTCAGGGCTGGCTTTGGCCGGCTCGCAGGGAGAGGATTTACAGCAATGCCACGCAATTCACTGAAGCCCAAGAAGAAGCTCAAGACTCATCGCGGCGCCAAGAAGCGCTTTAAGATCACCGCCACAGGCAAGATCCTGCGCATGCATTCCGGCAAGCGCCACCTGCTCGGCACAAAGGCTGCCAAGCGCATGCGCAAGCTCAAGAAGCTAACCAAAGTGAGCGATCGAGACGTAGCCGCCGTGCGCCAGATGCTCCCGTACGGAGCTTAGTCTTTTGTAGGGGCGCAGCACTGCTGCACCCCATCTCGGCAAGAAATCAAACTCTACCGAGACTCGACTTTTGCACTAACCGGGTTCGCTCGGCCAAATGCAGAAACCGCGGAACCACCGTTCCGCAACACGTGTCAGGCAGCGCTTCACGGGTGCCTGCCGGCCGTTTCGCCCCGTCAGCGGGGCGCATGAACGCGGGCTCTAGTCCGCACATGTAGCGCTGGCTTTCATGCCAGCGCCGTTGCAGCCAGAACGAAAGTTCTAGCCGCAACAAATCACACCGGAAACAAACCCGTTGCGGAATGCGCTTCGCTGTGCCTCTCCGCAACCTGTCTTGTTTCCCACATTCGAAGGAGAAAACCCATGCCACGCGTAAAACGCGGCACAAAACGCCGGGCTCGGCGTAAGAAGTACCTCAAGCGGACCAAAGGCTTCTTCCTCACCAAGAGCAAGCTCTATCAGTCCGCACAGGAGGCCGCCAATCGCGCGGATCGCTATGCAAAACGCGATCGTCGCGTGAAGAAGCGTCAATATCGCCGCTTGTGGATCCAGCGTGTCGGCGCCGCGGCTCGCCTGAATGGCTTGACCTACGGTCAGCTCATTCACGGCCTGAAAGCAGCAGGCATTGCCGTCGATCGCAAAGTCCTGGCCGATATGGCTGTGCTGGACCCCGGCGGATTCACCTCCATTGCGGAGAAGGCCAAACCTTTCGCCCCCAAGCCCAAGGCTAAGCCCGCCGCCGCAAAATCCTAACCCCGTAGCGCTGGCTTCCAGCCGGCGACCTTTCTGCCGTAGGGGGGCAGCACCGCTGCTGCGCCCCATCTCGGCAACATGTAAGCTATTGAGCGAATATGTCAACCGGGAACAATCCAACAGAAAAAACACTCGCGCAGCTCGGCGTGGACTCTCCTGAACAAGTCAAAAGCTTGTTCGAGGAGGTTCGTGAACGTTTTGACGCTCAGGCCACCGGTCGGCGCGACGCGCATGAGTGGAACATTTTGCGAATTTCTTGGCTAGGACGAAAGTCAGGTGCCATTGCGCAAATCAACGAGAACTGGTTAAAACCCTCGCCTATTGAATTGAAGCGGGTTGTGGGAGAGTCTCTAAACCACTTTAAAGAACATGTTGAAGTTGTTCTCGGAAACGGTTTGGCCGCAAGTGTGGCCGACAACCAGACCTCGGTCGCAACCAAAGATCGCATCGACCTTTCTCTTCCTGGTGTCATCCGTCCCACCGGCACGCACCATCTGATTCGCCAGGTCTTTCAGGAAATCGAAGATATTTTCTTTTCCATCGGCTTCTCCGTCGTCGAAGGCCCCGAAATCGAAACGCCCTACTATAATTTCGAGGCCCTGAACATTCCCGAGCATCATCCCGTCCGCGACGACATGGACACCTTCTATCTCGATCTGCCCCAAGGTGCTCCGGGACCGCTGCTTCTTCGCACGCACACGTCTCCCGTGCAGATCCACACCATGGAGAAGCGCCAGCCGCCGGTGCGCGTCATTGTGCCCGGCAAGGTCTATCGCCGAGACAATCCCGACGCCACGCATTCCTTCATGTTTCACCAGATCGAAGGTCTGGCCGTCGATTCGGACATCACCTTTTGCGATTTCACCGGCACCATCGATTATTTCGTGAAGCAATTCTTCGGCGAAGGCGTGCGAACCCGTTTCCGTCCCAGCTATTTTCCGTTCACCGAACCGTCCGTAGAATTTGACGCCTCCTGTATTTTTTGCGGCGGCAGTGGCATTGCGAAAACCGGCGGCACCTGTGGCAAGTGCAAGGGCGCGGGCTGGATTGAACTGTTCGGCGCGGGCATGGTCGATCCGGCTGTCTACGGTTTTGTCAATTACGACCCGAAAAAAGTCAGCGGCTTTGCTTTCGGCATCGGCATCGACCGCCTGGCCATGCTCAAATACGGCATCGACGACATCCAAGTCTTTTTCCAGAATGATGTGCGCTTCCTCCGCCAGTTCCCGTAATCTTTTGGAGTGCGGGAGCCCAGCTCCCGCTTTAGCAGAGCAGCGTCAGGGCTACAACCCTGATGAATCGAATTTGTAAGCAAAGTAGTTTTGGTTTTACTTGGAACTTAAAACTGAGAACTAATAACCACTGTCCATGCCCTTCGCTGACGCCAAACAACGCTTCTCTAACCGCGTAACGGACTACGCCCGCTACCGCCCTAGCTATCCGTCCGCCCTGATCGATCTCCTCGCAAAAGAATGTGGCCTGCGCGCCGACCACGGCATCGCCGATATAGCCTCAGGCACAGGCCTTCTCACCAAACTTTTTCTCGATCACGGCAATCGCGTTTATGGAATTGAGCCGAACGCGGAAATGCGCGCCGGCGGCGAAGAATTTCTGCGCGACTATCCCAATTTTGCCAGCATCAATGGTTCGGCCGAAGCCACAACGCTAGCGGACTGCTCGGTGGACTTCGTCACCGTCGGCCAAGCCTTTCACTGGTTCGACGTTGCCGCCGCGCAGCGCGAATTCCGCCGCATTCTCAAGCCCGGCGGCTGGGGCGTCGTGGTTTGGCAGGATCGCCGCATGGACGAGACTCCTTTCGCTCGCGAATATGAAAGTGTGCTCGTGCGTTTTGGTATCGACTATAAATCCGTCAAGGATACTTATCCCGAAACCGAAAAGATGCACAACTTCTTCGAATCCGGCGCATTGCAAACGCATGACCTGCCGAATCATCAGGATTTCGATTGGCAGGGCTTGCGCGGGCGCCTTCGCAGCAGCTCCTACGCGCCCACCGAAACCCAACCGAGTTACGTTCCGATGATCGTGGAATTGCGCCGGATCTTTGATACCTACCAGCAAAATGGAAACGTGCGCATGGAATACTTCGCTCGCGTCTATTGCGGAAAACTCGGCGGGACCACTCGATGAAAGTTTCTTACAACTGGCTGAAAGAATTCGTGGACATAACCGCTGCGCCGGAAGAAGTAGCGTCGCGCCTGGCTCTCGCGGGAACCAACATTGCCGGTATTGAAAACGGCCCGCATGGTGCTGTCATCGACGCCGAAGTCACCTCAAATCGCCCGGATTGCCTCGGCATGCTCGGCATCGCCCGTGAAGTCGGCGCGATCTTTCGTTTGCCCGTAAAAACTATCACGCCCAAGCCAGTCGAAAGCGTTTCCGCCAAAGCAAGTGATGCCGTCACCGTCAAAATTGAAGCGCCGGAGCTTTGCGGTCGTTTCACCGCTCGCGTAATTCGCGGCATAAAGATTCAGCCTTCTCCCGCATGGCTGAAAAATCGCCTGGAAGCCGCCGGAATCGCCAGCATCAATAGTGTGGTCGATATCTCCAATTTCGTGATGCTCGAACTTGGCCATCCGCTCCACACATTCGATTACGACCTGATCCGCAATCACGGCATCGTCGTTCGGCGCGCCCGCCAAAACGAAAAGATCAAAACACTCGACGGCACCGAGCGCACCCTCGATTCGAATCTCTCTGTCGTCTGCGATGGCGACGGCTCGCGCGCGGTCGGCATCGGCGGCATCATGGGCGGAGCCGACACGGAAATTTCATTCTCCACAAAAAACGTCTTGATCGAGTGCGCCTGGTTTGACCCCATCGCCACTCGCCGTGCGGCTCGCTCGCTGAAGCTTCACACCGAAGCCAGTACGCGCTTCGGCCGCGGCGCCGATCCCGAAATGGCGGACGTCGCCTCTCGCCGTGCCGCGGAGCTGATCCTGCAACTTGCGGGAGGGGAACTTCTCTTTGGCGTCGTCGACGTTTATCCGGGAAAACGCGCCGCCAGGAAAATTATCATCACGCGTGCGGAATTCCTGCGCGTCATGGGCGCTGACGTTCCCGACAAGGATCTCGAAGCCATTCTCTCTTCCCTGGGCTTTGCTCCTGTGCGAGTTGATCACAATCCCGGCGCCGCCAATTCGCTCCTCGCCGCGTGGGAGTGCACGCAGCCCTCCTGGCGCGCCGACGTCGAGCGCGAGATCGATCTCATCGAAGAGGTCGCCCGCATTTACGGCACGGACAAATTTCCTCCGCGCTTGCCCGCGGCGCGATCTGGCGCTGCCCGTTTGCCGCATCAGGAAGCGGAGACGCGTTTGCGGGAACGGCTCATCGGGCTCGGCTACCAGGAAATTCTCACCATTCCTCACGTTTCGGAGGAACGCAATGAACTGTTTCGTCCCGCCGATGCGGTTCCAGCGAAATTGGCGAATCCTCTCAGCGAGGAAGCGGGAGTCTTGAAATCCACCGGCGCGGTCACCATGGCCGCGGCCATCGAGTGGAACCTTAATCACGGCCAGCGCAACGTGCGACTTTTCGAAATTGGCCAGCAGTATCGTTTCCTCAACGGCAGACCCGTTGAGACTCGCGTGCTGACCATCGGTGCGACAGGCGCCGCGCGATTACAAGGGCTTTACGATTCCCCGCGCGATTATAATTTGGGCGACCTGAAAGGCGATCTCGATGCAATCGGCGCGCTTTCCGGCGGCTTGCGCTGGGAAAACGACGGCGCTGAATGGCTGGACGCCGCGAAACGCGGCACAATTTTTCTTGGCAAGGAAGGGAATCAGCCGCTGGGAGTCGCCGGCCAACTCACGAAGCGCGTTGCCGACAAGCTCAAATTTCGCCAGGATGTATTCTTCGCAGAAATCACGCTCGGCCCGTTCTACTGCATGTATTACGGTGTAAAGAACAATCGGCGCTACGAGCCGCTTCCGCGTTTTCCCGGCGTCGAGCGGGATTTCTCACTGTTCCTCGCCGGAGGCGTCACTTTCGCCGAGGTCCGCAAAACCATCGAATCGCTGGGCATCGCGGAGATCGCCTCCATCGAAGCCGCCGACCTGTTCCGCGGTAAAAATGTTCCAGCCGGAAAATATTCACTGCTCG
>Ga0210385_10001787_pt1 | contig 13138 bp, 12 predicted proteins | sample IncBWH26OmetaG_FD_160107 | JGI IMG/M metagenome (GOLD analysis project Ga0210385, IMG submission 160107) | Forest soil microbial communities from Barre Woods Harvard Forest LTER site, Petersham, Massachusetts, United States - Inc-BW-H-26-O ... | reverse complement strand
CTCGCGCAGGTTACGATACGCCCAAATCGTTCCGAACACGCCGACCGGCACGTTGACCCAAAATACGGCGCGCCAATCGATGATGGCGAGCACACCGCCCGCCACTAAGCCGATGAATTGCCCGGCAAGCGCCGCGACTTGATTGATACCCAGCGCAAGCCCACGCTGATTCGCCGGAAACGCATCGGTGAGAATCGCAGCTGAATTGGCGGTGAGCATCGATCCGCCGAGCGCTTGCAACAGCCGCCAGCCGATCAGCCACATCGCACCGTGTGCGCCAAGGAAGGGATCGAACGAAAGCAACACCGAGGCCAGCGTGAAGACGGCGAAGCCGGCATTGTAGATACGCACGCGGCCATACATGTCGCCCAAGCGCCCGAGCGTGACGACCAAAACCGCTTGCACCAGCAGATAGCCGATGATCATCCACAGGAGATAACCGACGTTGCCCGCCGCTAGCGGGTCGAGGTGGATGCCACGGAAGATCGCCGGCAGCGAGATGATGACGATCGACCCGTCGAGGGTCGACATAAACACGGCGAGCGTCGTATTCGAAAGCGCTACCCACTTGTAGCGGCTATCGCCCGATTGCAATTAGTGCGCCACGGTCTCTTTGATCTTGAACTCCAGCGCTTCGAGATATCGTTCGGCGTCCATTGCTGCCTTGCAACCTGAACCGGCAGCGGTGATCGCTTGCTTATAGCGGATGTCGTTGACGTCGCCTGCGACGAAGACCCCGTCGATATTCGTCTCGGTCCCGTCGGGCGAAACGATGTAGCCCATCTCGTCGAGATCGAGTTGCCCCTGGAAGATCCCGGTATTCGGCGTGTGTCCGATTGCGATGAAGAGCGCGTCCGCTTCATATTCAATGACGCTATTATCGTGCACGTTGCGCAATTTCAAACCGGTCATGTGCGTCTCGCCCAGCACCTCATCGACAACGGTATTCCAAATGAAGTCGATCTTGGGGTGTGAGGTGGCACGCGCGCCCATGATCTTGCTGGCACGTAGACCCTCACGGCGGTGAATCACGGTCACCCTCCGGCCAAACCGCGTCAGGAAAAGCGCCTCTTCCATTGCGGAATCGCCACCACCAACGACGACGATGTGCTTCTCACGAAAGAATGCGCCGTCACAGGTCGCGCATGTCGAGACGCCGCGCCCACGCAGTTTCTCTTCACCCGGGACATCGAGCCAGCGTGCACTTGCGCCGGTCGCCACAATCACCGTCTTGGCATGGAATTCTTCGTCGGCGGTTCGCACGATGAACGGACGACGCGAAAGATCGACCGACGTCGCGTCGACGTTTTCGATGCGCGCGCCGAAGCGTTCGGCTTGTTCGCGGAACTTGATCATCAGGTCGGGACCAAGGATGCCGTCGGGGAAGCCCGGATAATTCTCGACCTCGGTGGTCAGCATGAGCTGCCCGCCGTAGAGGCCACCGGCTAATACCAGCGGCTGCAAATTCGCGCGTGCCGCGTAGATCGCGGCGGTGAGCCCGGCGGGGCCCGATCCAATAATGAGGACTCGTTCCATGGTTGCTACGGCTTCGACCCGTCGGCAGTGGCTCCCGGTTGCACGGCGAAGAGCCCGCCATGAGCCGCTGGCCGGATATCCCGCTCGAAGACACGTTCGGCGACGTGCTACGCAAAGCGATGCGTGGCAACGCCGTCAACACCGCGACGCGTGCCACACAGACCGGCATAGATGCCTCCGCAATAGACGCATGGCTGGCAGACGACGGGAGCGCGAATGCGCCGGAGGCGCGTGCGCTCGCGAAGGCGTTAAAGCTCAACCCGGAGCGCATGGTCGAACGCGCCGCGGATGCGTTTGTCCCGCCCAAGGTTGCGATGGACAGCGTGCAGCAGCACACGCAAGATTCGCGCCCCAATAGCAACGGCTACGTAATTTTCCGAGGCGACCGCAAGCGCGCGGCACTGGTCGATCCCGCCGGCACGCCGGCGCACCTGCTGCAGCTGCTGCGCGATGGCGATTTCGATCTACAGTACATTCTGGTCACCCACAAGCACAACGACCATTCCGGCGCGGTTGCTGCTGTGGCGAAAGCCTATCCGAACGCGCAGATCGTTATGCATCCACTCGATGCACCGGCGATCGGTGCGCTGGCGTCAACGGCACTGCCTGCAAACGACGGTGCGACGTTCCCGTTCGGTGACGGCGCGCAGATTCGCGTGCTGCACACCCCCGGCCATACCGACGGCTCGGTCTGCTACCTCGTCGACTCGACCATCTTTACCGGCGACATTCTCTTCTCGGGAAGTGTCGGCGGCGCGTATGGCGACAAAAGCACGTACGCCGATGTGCTACGCAGCGTGAGCACGAAGATCTTCACCCTTCCCGATGCTACGGCGATCATGCCTGGGCACGGTCCGCCGTCGACGGTTAGCGTTGAACGTGCGCACGATCCGTTCTTTTTCTAACGTGAGGCTTTTGGAACGATCAGTCGCGAGCCGTCGCTTCCGGTAATAACTGCGCCGCTTGAATGCGGCGAGTCATCGGTTTCGCGGATCAGCTCGAACTGCACTACGACACTGCCTGATTGCGGGATGATTTCCGAAACCTGCGTCGGCGAACAAACGTGCATGTCGCAGAAAGCCGCAATCCATCCATCTGCCACGCCGCTCGTGCGCAAGTGCACCGTCGTCCCTGGCTTGCCCGAAACGGTCAAGCGGTACTTCGCTGCTGCCTGCGTCGCGGTCGGCAAATCGGTCCCGCTCCAGGGCGTAATTCCGATCGAGGCAAGAATCAGTGCGAGCATACAGTCCTTTCCGTTACGTTCGCAGTTTATACCCGACGGCCATCATCCGCAACGCAACGGCGAGCGCAACGACCGCGAGCAATGCAATCGCACCGAGCGAAATCGGTAGCGGCAGATAACTGTTCCCCGTGTAGCTGTAACGAAACGCGTCGATCGTATAGAAAATCGGATTAAACAGCTCGAGCCGGCGGAGCAGTGGCGGCAGCATTTGTGCGGAGGTGAAGACGCCGCCCACGAAGGTCAGCGGCGTGATGATGAAGGTCGTGAGGACGGCGAGGTGATCGAACTTCTCGGCTACGAGGCCGAAGATCAGTCCCAGCGACGAGAACAAGATCGAAACGATCGTGAGTACTACGAAGTAGAGCAGCCAATCCTGCGGCCACGTATGCACCAGCACCGCGCCAAGCACGGTGATGAGCCCTGCGATGAAGTAGGCGCGCACGAGTGAGCCGAGCACGTAGCCGAGGACGATCTCAAACGCCGACATCGGCGCGATGAGCATCTCCTGAATCGAGTTCATGAAGCGCCCTTGAAAGACCGAACTCGAACACTCGCCGTACGATGAGTCGATCGTCTGGAGCATGATCAAGCCGGGAATCAAGAATTGCGCATAGCTCACGCCCTGCACGCTCTTGATGCTGCTCCCAAGCGCAAGCCCAAAGACGAAGACGTAGAGTAGCGTTGATATGATCGGCGGCCAAATCACCTGATTGATGATCTTGAGGCTGCGGATCATCTCGCGCTTGATGAGCGTCCACAGTGCAACGCCGTTGAAGCGAGGAGCTACGGCGATCATGCGCGCGTCAACTCCAAGAAGACTTCCTGTAACGTCGCGCCATCGGCGATGAGCTCGCTGGTAGCTTTCTGCGTGACGATGCGGCCCTCGCGAATGATCGCGATGTCTTTGCACAGCGCTTCAGCTTCTTCGAGATAGTGGGTGGTGAGAAAGATCGTGAGCCCATCGCCGTTGAGTTCGCGCAAGAGATCCCATAGCTCGAGGCGCAATTCGACGTCGACGCCTGCGGTCGGCTCGTCGAGAATCACGAGTTGCGGTTCGTGAATCAGTGCACGCGCCAACGTGAGCCGGCGTTTCATGCCGCCGGAAAGCTTGGTGTATTCCTGATGTGCTTTGGAGGCAAGGCCGAAGCGCTCGAGGAGCATGTCGGCTCGCTCGCGTACCGCCGGGCCACGCAAGCCGAAATAGCCGGCTTGAAAGATCAAGACGTCGCGAATCGAGAGGTATCGATCGAAATTGTATTCTTGTGGCGCGAGCCCAATCACGCGACGCGCTTCACGCCATTGCTCGCGGTTATCATAGCCGAAAACGTGAATCGATCCGGCATCGGCTTTCGCGAGCCCGACGATTGCATTGATCGTAGTGGTCTTGCCGGCACCGTTCGGGCCGAGAAACCCGAAAAACTCACCGGATTCGACGCGTAACGAAACGTCGTCAACGGCGGTAAAATCACCATAGCGTTTCACGAGGTGGTCGATAACGATGGCAGGTGTCAGGGTACAAATCCCTTGAGGCGCCGATAGCGATGACGGCGCAGCGTGGCAATCAACTCGCCACTCCCCGGAATCCCGCAATCGGCGAGTTGGGTTGCAACTTTCTTCACGTCAAACTCGACGCGACGGTGTTTGACCTCCCAGCCGCCTCCGCGTTCGGTAAAAATCGCGTAGCACGCGCGTGCATCGCCGTCCTTGGGCAATCCGGCCGACGCTACGTTGACCAGCATCTTGCCGCGCCAAATCCGTATGTACGGCAAGTGCAAGTGGCCGAACGCGATCGCCATCGCGTGTTCCTCGCCAATTAGCCGTTCGAGCGTCGCGTCGTCCGCATCGGGCCAGAGGTGCTCGTCGTCGTTCGCCGGATTGGCGTGGACGACCAGCAGCTGGTTATCATCTTCGCCGATACGGACCGCGAAGGGAAGATCGTTGAGCGACGAGAGCCACTTCTCGCCCAGATCGTGACGTGTCCACTCGAGCTGCGAGTGTTCGAGCGTCTCGAACCGTTCCTCGCCGGGCGCTGCGAGATAGCGCTCGGTGTTGCCGCGTATCGATTGCGCACCGACTTCTTCAAGCCGCTGTAGCACCTTCTTCGGCTTGGGACCATCGAGACACAAGTCGCCCGCAGCAATGATCGCATCAGCACCGCCTTGCGCGTGCAGATCGGCTAAACACGCATCGAGCCCGACGAGATTTCCGTGAATGTCGGAGAGAACCGCAACGCGCATCAGTGGTCAGTCGCGTTTGAGCGCTAGCGCCAAAAGCGACGGGGTGATACCCACCTTCTCGAAATCGTAGAGATCGATGCCTTCGACGACGATGCCCGCTTTACGCATGCGGGCGAGCGCGTAGCGATAGCGGCCGTCGGCGATGACGTGGTGCTCGCCAAGGCAGATGATACCGGCCGCACACTCCTCGCCGAGCTCGAGTTCGATCGTATGAAAACCGGCAAATGCAGCAGCGTCGACTTTATCGGGAGCAATCACCACGGTGTCACGGGCAACTGCGCTCGCGACCGACCGCAGGGAGCGCGTGCCCGGCGCGAGCGCGACCTCGACGACGTCAAAGCCGTGCGCACGTGCGACCGCCGTGAAACCGGCGCGACCGATCTCGTTGCCGTGCGCGCTCACACCGAGGAACGCCGTGCGGCCGGCAAGCAACACGTCGCCGCCATCGAGCAAGCCGGGCGCCGCAATCATACCGGCGACCGGTATGTCCAACCGCGAGCAGTCGCTTTCGAAACGATCCGCTTCGGCGCGGCGCGACATCGCGCTCGGGCGCATCACGAACGCGCCATCTTCGAATACAACGGCGGCGTCGCCAATCGCCGTTTCATAGGGATCCTCGCCACGCGGCTCGAGCACGATCGTTTCCACGCCAAAATAAACGAGTGTCTTGCGCAGAATCTCGTGCTGCTCGAGCGCTCGCGCGTAAACGGCCCCCGGCTCGCCCGCCACGGACTTGGCATGCTCGAGCGTCGCAGCCGGCCGCAATAACATCGCGACGCGCAATTTGCCGGTGGGAGTACCCACCAGGCGAGGACCAAAATCGATCGTCGTCATCTTCTTTCGCTTAGGGGAGAGCCTGGTATACGGTCGGATACGGGACCTGCCCGAAGAAATCCGCCATATCCGTCGATAGCAAGTCGGCGAGCGAGAGCGGCGGCAGGCCTAAAAGCTCTTCCTCCGTCTTGACGACGCTTGCCACCGAGAGGTGTTGGCTCCCAACGTAGTCTGGGCGTGCGAGCGGCGAGACGAGCAACGCATAGCTGCGCGCCGCGTTGACGTGGTCGCGCGGTCCGGCCACGCCCTCGCCCACCACGAAGACTGCCGTCGAGGACCAGTGCGGGGTACTGCTTAGAAAGGCGATGGCCCGGCCCAGTGCCCGGTCAGCGGCGCCCATGCCGCCCGGCCCGGCTGCAGGCAGCCACAGGTAGGTGAAGGCCGGCTCCTGGTCGGCTGCGACCAGCCGTCCCATGTCGGCGGTAAACTCCGCGACGCGGCTATCGTCGCCGATGGCCGGGTTCCAGCCTGGATAGGCCAGATCCACGTGGCCATCGAGCGTAGCTAGTGCTGGGACGTCAAGCGTATAGCTGCTCTTGGTCGCTCGCGCGCGATAGCCCGAGAGCGATAGCAGGCCTCCGTAGTCCCGATACGAGAGCCCAGCGCGCTGCAGTGCGTTGAAAAGGTAGCCGGCGCGCGGGTAATCCTCGGGATCGTCACCACGATCGTCGAGCGGCGCGCGCGCCGTATTCACATGCAGCACGCGTTGCGTGTACAGCGTCGGCGTACCACCGAGCGCCGCTTGCGCATTGGCGTCGAGATTGGCATCGGCAACGTAGAAATTGTCGGCGATGCCGTACGCATCGGCGAGCGAATGTAAGTTCGGCGTCGTCGCCACGCCGTCGGTTACGAAGGCGGGATCGCCGTTGCCTCGGCCCAGATCGCCGAAGATCGCGTCGTAGCTTTCGTCGCCGACGGCGATATAGACGACGTGATCGATGACGCTGCTGCGCTTGCCCGAATGGAGCGTAGGCACGACGCTATTGCGCTTCGGAGAAATCTGCGTGCGGTTGTAGTGCAATGCCGAGTAGGTGACCAATTTGAGCGGCAGATTCCGTAAATCGACGCGCTGCAGCTCACCCCAGCCATCGACACCTTTGGCCGCGAGTACGTACAGGTACCGTCCGTCGGGCGAAAGCGCGAGCGCCGACGGATACCACGCCGTCGGGATCAGGCCAAGACGATGCAGATGCGCCGGATCGTCGGCGTCGAGCACCGCTACCGAATTGAGTCCGGCTAGCGCGACATAGAGCCGTTTGTCGTCGCGCGAAAGCACTTCGGCACTGGGCTGGGTTCCATACGGCGCGTTGAACCACGGCGTGACGAAAAGGCGCAGATCCAACCCGGGGACCACGTGCGCGTTTCCGTCGAGCGCAATCGCGGCAACGCGATCGACGTTCGCCATGGTGACGTAGGCGTAGGTCCCGCCGCGCCGCACCACGATCGCGTCGGGACGCGCCCCGCCGACGTTTTGCATGCCGTCGGGAATGGGATCCATCGCCACGTTCTCCGCGGGCGGATCGAGCACACCGGCGCCCGTCGCAGTGAGGATCGAGAGCGACGACGACAGCACTTGATCCGCACGAGGCGCAGTAAATGCCGGCGCAGCAACCGGCGCGCCAAGCGGTGCGTATTGGGCGAGGCCGCCGTTGGTCACGTAGAGCCGATCGCCGGCTACTGCGATGCTCGAGGGAAAGTATCCGACTTGTGCATCGCCAAGCACACGTCGAGCCGAAAGATCGATCGCCGTCACGCGGCTGGAGAGATCGTTTGCGACGTACGCAATGCGTCCGTTCGCGCCCAGCGCGATCGCATCTGGGAATCCGCTCACGGCAATGGTTTGCGCGGGCGCGAGCGTGCCGTCATCGCCGAGCTCGAAGCAGCGAACGAGGCCATGCTGTCCATCCGACGCGAGCACGAGCGTGTGCGAGGGATCTACAGGATCATTCGTTGCCGCCACGCCAGTGAAGAGCGCGAGCGACGGATTGCGATATACGCTCACGACGCGCATCGATGACGCGTCGATGACGGCAAGGCTATATCCGCCGACTACATCGGGCGATGACGGCGGCGGCGCGCCGGCGGCGGGATTTTGTTCGGCGTTACTCACCACGACAAAGCGACCGTCGGGCGAAACCGCCAGTCCGAGCGGATTGGTGCCAACGAACACGGAGGCGCCAAAAGGCGCCGCAATGCGACCATCAGGCAGCACGGCATCCGTCGGCCGTAGCGCCGATGCACCGGCGGGCCGAGTGCCAGCGGGAGCGGAGTAAACGGGATAGGCTGGGGGTCGCTGAGCCGGACGCATGGCCGCGCCCAGCAAAACGGCGGCCAAAGCCGCCGCCAGGGGTCCTCGGAAGTTCACTCACCTAGGCTACGAACGGCGAGCCCGAGGAACCTGCAGCCCCGACGAAGACTGAACGAGGCATGCGTTTTGTCGTTGCTGCTTGGCTTGCGAGTCGCGTGGTGATTGTCGCAGCATTTCTGCTTGCTTCGGCGCATCCACTTGCAAGCGCCGGCAACTGGGACGGCGCATGGTATGGCGCGATCGCGTCGCACGGTTACGGGTTCGCGCATCGTGGAGCGCAGAGCGACACTGCCTTCTTTCCGTTGTATCCGCTGATCGCGTCGCTGGTCATGCGGATGGGTGTCGGTTGGCCGCTCGCCGGCGTAGCTCTCAACAACGTTGCCTTCCTCGCCGCGATGCTCGTCCTCTATCGCATGTCGGCGCAGCGTTGGAATGCCGCAACCGCACGCTGGTGCGTTGCTGTGGCCTGCGCGTGCCCGCTCTCGCTCTTCGGCAGCGTCGCATACCGCGAGGGGCTCTATCTCTTGTTAAGTGCGCTTGCGCTGTGGGGCGCGCAACGTTCGCACCGGTTGCGCAGCGCGCTTGCCGCCGGCGCCGCGAGTGCAACGGCCGTTGCCGGTGTGGCGCTCGCTGCGGCGTTCGTTGTCGAGTCACTTGTGCAGCGCCGCGGCGTTCGGGCTACAGCCGTCGCCGCTCTGTCATTCACCGGTATTGCAGCTTACGCGTTCTTCTGTTGGTACCGTTTCGGCGATCCGCTGGCGCCGCTGCACGCGCAGCATGGGTGGCGAACGGCTGGACTCGATTGGCCCGCGTGGGAGCGCGTGTTCCGCAGTCTCGCTTCGATCGACGGACTGCGCCGGAATGTGATGGTGCTCGTGCTGGTCCCGCTCGGCGCAATCGCGATCATCATCCAGCACAAGGCGCTCGGAATGCTGATGACACTCTACGCGCTTTTCGCGCTCGCGATTCTTGCCGTCGCGGGGGGACCGATGTCGGCCGACCGCTATGCCTACGGCGTGATTCCGATCCTCATCGCGTACGGGCGCGCACTGCAACGCGTGCCGGCCATTGGAATCGCTGCGCTTGCCGTTTCGCTTGGCTTGCTAGCGTATGATGCCGTCCAATTCGCGCGATTCCATTGGGTCGCGTAGCGCCGCACCGACGCGGCGCACGCCTTCGCGCGCCGTAGGTATATCGATGTGCCCGAACGAGAGGCGCAAGCCCGGCGGCCCGACGCGAGTCGGGTAGAACGGCTCGGCCGGCATCACCAGCACGCCTTCGCGCGCGCACGCGTCAAAGGCCGCTTGCGTCGAGATGCGGGAGGGCAGTGCAAGCCAGACGTTGACGCCCGCCGCCGGCGGACGCACCTGCGCCCACGGAACGTATGTCGCGATCGCGTCGACGAACGCATCGCGCCGGTCGCGGTAGAGTGCGCGTGAGCTGCGCCGATGGCGCGCGTACGCCGGAGAATCCATGAAACGCCAGAGCGCGCGTTGCGTCAAGGTTGAGGTGAAGACGTCGGCGCGAACCTTCGCGACCTCCAGCGCCTCGGCAATCGCGCCGCGCGCGTAAAGATAGCCGATTCGCAAGGCCGGAAAGATCGACTTCGAGAGGCTCTCCATCGTGATCACTCGGCCATCGGTATCGAACGCCGCGAGTGGCGCCGGCGCCGATGCATCGTACGTTAGTTGCCAGCCGGTTTGGTCTTCGAGAACCATGACGTCGTAGCGGCGGGCGAGCGCGACGATCTGCTTTGCGCGCCGCGCGGGCAAGACGGCGCCCGTGGGATTCTGCGCGATCGGGTTGACATAGAAGAGTCGTGGGCGGTACTCGGAAAAAACGCGCTCGACGTCATCAACGCGCACGCCGTCGGCGTCGCTGCGCACTTCGACGTAGTTCACACCGCGGGCATCAAAGACGCCTAGCGTACCGGAGTAGGTGGGGCTCTCGCTCGCGACCACGCTGCGCTCGTCGAGAAGCACGGTTGCAATGAGGTCGGCGGCTTGTTGTGCGCCACTGCAGACGATGATGTCGCTGGACTGCGCACGGACACCCCGTCCGCTCAACAGTCCAGCCAATGTTTCGCACAGTTCCGCGTCGCCGGTCGACGAGCGATATTGCATCGCTTCGGGCGGGTCGTCGAGTAGCGTTCGATGCACGGCGCGTCCGAAATCTTGCAGGGGAAACGTCTCGGGCGCTGGGTGACCGGTCGCAAGCGAGATTGCGCCAGGATGGGTCGCGCGCGTGAGCTGCTCCATTACACCGTCGAGCCGTTGCGCTCGCGCCAAGCGTGAAACATCAGGCTCCCAACGACGCGAGAATGGCGACTCGGTTTGCGGCGGCAACGCAACGAAGGTGCCTTTGCCGACCCGCGAGATCACGCGTCCGCGCGCGGCCAATAATTCATAAGCCTGCGAGACTGTCACCAGCGCGCAGGACATGTCGCGCGCAAGATCGCGCATCGCAGGAAGACGATCGCCGGGCGCGAGCGCCCCCGACTCTATCGCTTGGGCGAACTGATCGGCAAGCTGGACGTAGAGCGGCCGTCCGTCTCGGGGATCAAGACGGAGCTCAACGCTTGTCGAGACGATAGCCGATGCCCCGCACACTCGAGATTTCGAGCGGGGCGTCGACCTCGAGCAGTTTCTTACGCAGCGCCGCGACGTGCACGTCGACCACGCGGGTCGGTACACCGGACGTATCGTTCCATACGTGCTCGAGAATCTGCGCTCGGGTCAAGAGCCGGCCTTCGGCCTCCCCGAGAAACCACAACAGCCGGAACTCGAGCGCGGTCAAGGAGACGTTCGTGCCGTCGTTGAGCAGGGTATGAAAGTCGCGGTCGAGCTGCGAGCTGCCGAGGGCAAGGAGGTTGTTCCCTTCCTTCTTCGTGGTCGACTTTTCGCGGCGGCGTAAGAACGACGCGATCCGCGCCACCAGCTCATTGCCCGAAAAGGGCTTGGTGATGTAGTCATCGGCGCCAAGACCAAGCCCGAGCAAGATATCTTGCTCGCGCGAGTGACCGCTCACCATCAGAATAAAGCAGTTATTCGAGTTCGAGAGCGAGGTGCAGACGTCGAGCCCGGAGATGTCGGGCAGTCCGACGTCGAGCACGACAACATCGGGCTTGTAGGTATCGGCGAGCTCCAGACCCTCAGCACCGCTCGAGGTTACCTTCACCTCGTAGCCGGCGCGCTCGAGAACCGTCTGCTCTAAACGAGCAACATCCTCGTCGTCCTCGATCACCAACATGCGGGCCAGGGCCATGTACTCACCTCCTTGATGCGCGGATCACCCGATCCGGCTATACCTTAGCATCGATCTCTTCTTCCTCAGACTTTACCAGCGCGCGTCGGGCAACGCCTTCGTCTACCGCCGCGCTGCCCACCGCTTTTGCGACGGCGTCGACCACGCGAGGGTCAAAAACGCTGGGAATGATGTATTCGGCGCTACGTTCGTCGTCGGTCACCATTGCGGCGATGGCATAGGCCGCCGCGATGAGCATCCGCTGGGTTATGCGGCTTGCTCGGACGTCGAGCGCGCCTCGGAAGATACCTGGAAACGCAAGCAGATTGTTCACTTGGTTGGGAAAATCGGAACGCCCGGTGGCGATAACCGCCGCAACCGGGCCCGCCACGTCGGGCATGATCTCGGGCGTCGGGTTGGCCATCGCGAAGACGATCGGATCGCGCGCCATGCCCTTGATATCCTCGGGCTTCAAAATACCCGGGGCCGAAACGCCGATGAACACGTCGGCACCGCGCAACACGTCGCCGAGCGTCCCGCGCCGGTTCTCGCGATTGGTGTGCTCGGCCAGCCAGCGCCAGTGCGCATTGTCGTAGCGGTCTTCGCGATTGATAGCACCGTTGCGATCGACCGGAATCACGTCGCGCACGCCGGCCTCGAGCAGCATCTTGATCGTCGCCGTTCCAGCGGCACCGCTCCCTGACACGACGATTTGCAAGTCGTGAAGATCCTTGCCGACGACCTTGGCCGCGTTAATGAGGGCCGCAAGAATCACCACCGCCGTCCCGTGCTGGTCATCGTGCATCACCGGAATGTCGAGGCGCTCGATCAGGCGTTGCTCGACTTCAAAGCAGCGCGGCGCAGAGATATCTTCCAAGTTGATACCGCCGAAGACCGGCGCGATGTTCACGACCGTTTCGACGATCTCATCGACGTCCTTGGTGTCGAGACAGATCGGAAACGCATCGATGTTGGCAAACTGCTTGAAGAGCATCGACTTGCCTTCCATCACCGGCAAGGCGCCGAGCGGCCCAATATCACCCAGGCCAAGTACGGCCGTGCCGTCCGAAACGACGGCGACCGTGTTGCGCTTGATCGTTAACTGAAACGCTTTACTCGGATCGGCCGCGATGGCCATCGAGACGCGCGCGACGCCAGGGGTGTAGACGACCGAAAGGTCGTTGCGCGTCTTGACCGGGATCTTGGGTTCGACGCGAATCTTGCCACCTAAATGGGCAAGGAAGGTCGAATCGGAGACCGAGATCACTCGCACGCCGTCGATCCGCTCGACCGCGCGCCTGACCTCGTTGGCGATCACGTCGGAGCTGACGTTGATCGTCACGTCGCGCACGACTTTCGAGCGCGTGACCGAACGCATGTCAACCGCGGCGATCTGTCCGCCGGAATCACCGATCGCATTCGCGAGCGTCCCGAAAGCGCCGTTCTCATTCGGCATCTCGATGCGCATGATCAAGGTAAAACCTATTGGTGCTTGTGGCATCTACATCAATTCCCGCTAATCGTCATCTCTGCTACGCGAAACGACGGCGCGACCGTCGAGCCGTCGAACCGCAAATCGTTGGCCACCGCGTCGACGCCGGCGAGCATATCCGCCAGGTTCCCCGCTATGGTGAACTCATCGATCGGGAAGGCCAACTCGCCGTTTTCTATCATGAACCCGCGCGCTCCCCGGCTATAGCTGCCGGTCGCGTGTTCGGTGGCAAAACCGATGGTATC
>Ga0210385_10001786_pt1 | contig 13139 bp, 12 predicted proteins | sample IncBWH26OmetaG_FD_160107 | JGI IMG/M metagenome (GOLD analysis project Ga0210385, IMG submission 160107) | Forest soil microbial communities from Barre Woods Harvard Forest LTER site, Petersham, Massachusetts, United States - Inc-BW-H-26-O ... | reverse complement strand
TCTGTCTCGCCAGGCGACCTGGGGGCGGCCGCGCCCAGCCGGTAATGCCCCGACGTCGTAGTCGCGGCGGCGGGCGCGGCGGGTGCGGGCCCAGTACTCGAAGGAGAATCCCGGCCAGATCGCCCGGTTGACGCCCGCGTCGTCGAGGTACCAGCTGCGACAGCCGCCCGCGCTCCACACCGCGCGGCGCAGCCGCCGCTGCAGGGAGTCGTTGTACTTCCTGCTCGCGAGCTGCCTGGCCTCGATCGTGCCGCCCTTCTGCCGGGACAGGATGCGCAGGCAGCTCAGCACGTGCTGGACCTGGGTCTCGATCATGAACACGACCGACGTGTGGCCGAGCCCCGTGTTCGGGCCGAGGAGCAGGAAGAAGTTCGGGAACCCGGGCACGGTGACCCCGCGGTACGCCTCGACACAAGCCGCCCACGCGTCCCCGAGCTTCACGCCGCCGCGCCCGGTCACGTTCAGCTCGGTCGCCGCGTCGACGACGCGGAAGCCGGTGGCGAAGATCAGCACGTCGGCCTCGTGCGTTACCCCGTCCGCCGTCACGACGCCGGACGGGGTGACGGCGCCGATGGGGTCGGTGACGAGGTCGACGTTCGGCCGCTGCAGGGCGGGATAGTAGTCAGAAGACAGCAGGATCCGCTTGCAGCCGATCGTGTAGTCCGGGGTCAGCCGGGTGCGCAGCCCGGGATCGGCCACCTGCCGTTCGAGGTGCTTGCGCGCCATCCCCTCCATGGGCGCCATCAGCCTGGGGTCTACCGCGAAGCCGAGCGCGCGCGTCTCCATCGCCCAGTACACGGCGTACCGTAGCGCGCGTGCGGCGCCGGGCGCGGCGCGCAGCGCGGCACGCGTTCCCGGCGGAATCGCGACGTCGGGCCTCGGCTGAATCCACGGTGGCGTGCGCTGGAACACGGTCAGCCGCGCGGCCTGCGTGGCCACGGCGGGAACGAGCTGGATGGCGGAGGCTCCCGTGCCGATGACGGCGACTCGCTTCCCGGCCAGGCTGACCGCGGGATCCCACCGCGACGAGTGGAACGAGTCACCGCCGGACGCATCGATGCCGGGAATTTCCGGGTATGACGGTATGTGCAGCGCCCCGGCCCCGGACACCACGGCGTGGGCGCGGTATCGCTTGCCGTCCGCGGTGCGTACGGTCCACCGCCGGTCCGCGTCGTCCCATTCCATCGATTCGACCCGGTTGCCGTACCTGATGTGCTCGTCGATCCCGTACTTGGCGGCGCACCCGCGCAGGTACTCCCAGATCTCCTGCTGCGGCGCGAACAGCCGGCTCCAGTCGGGGTTCAGCTGGTACGAGAACGAGTACAGCGGCGATGGCACGTCGCAGGCGCAGCCCGGATACCGGTTGTCCCGCCAGGTCCCGCCGAGGTCAGTGGCCTTCTCCAGGATCACGAAATCGTCGAAGCCTGTCTTCCGCAGCCCGATGCCCATCCCGATGCCGCCGAACCCGGACCCGATGATGACGATCTTGTGCCGCTCGGTCCGGCTGTCGTCTGCCCCCATGTCAGGGCACCACGATGACCGGGCAGCTGGCATGGCGGGCCAGCCAGCCGGGTACGGAGCCGGCGATGTGGTGCCAGAAGTGCCTGGGGGCGCCGATCACCAGGGCGTCCGCGCTGAACTCGGCCGCCATCGCGCCGAGCTCGCGCGCCGGGCTTCCGCGCCGGGTCCGAACGTGCACCTCGAGTTCGCTCGGGTCGGCGACCTGGTCGAGCTCGCTGAGCAGCCAGCGCTCCAGCGCGTCGCTGTCCCTGGGCAGACCCACCACCTGGCCGGTCAGCGGTTCGCAGTAGACGCCTGGCGAGGTCACGTAGACGATGAGCAGCGGCCGTTCGAGCCGGCGGGCCAGACCCGCGGCGTAGGCGAGGGCGTTGCGGGCCGACCCGGAGCCGTCGTAACCGGCGATAACCGGGTGGACGAGGGTAACAGGGCGCGGCTGGACGGGCAGGAACAGGTCGTCAGGGCGCACAGGTTCCCGCTGGCGGCGCCGCTCTGGCCGACGCTGCCGCTCAAGCGGGCCTCGCTGGTCAGCGCTGCGCTGCTCAGGCGGGCCCTGATCCGGGTGAGGCTCAGCCTGGTCCATCTCCGCGTCCTAGCGGCCACAGGGGGTCAATAGTTTTGTTATAACAAGTAACCTACCCGCCGGTTAGGCGGAACATACATATACGCCTGCAATGCCCCGCGGCGGCCGCGTTATTCGCGACCACGCCCCGGAACACCATGACGGCAGCCAGCACTATAGGCGCCACGGCTGCCGTCATGGAAGCATCCCGGGGGATCTCGGTCCGCGCCGCCGTCCCCGCCCCGTCCCCGCCGGGCCGCGCGACCGGGGCCCTGCGGCCAGGCCTGAGCAGGGACGAGGATCACTGTCGGCGCGTGGAACCCAGTAAGAAACGGAAAATTCACGAGAGTTGACGCCGATCGTTACGAAGGGAAGTACCGCCCTTTCGCTGACCTGTCCGGGCCAAGATGGCACCATGAAGGGGTGGTGGCAGAACATGCGGGACTGGCGGACCCGCGCGATCGGGTGGACGCGACGGCGCGGGCGGTAATCGAAAGCGCCGCCGACGCCATCGTGGCCTTCGGCACAGATCGCACGGTGCTGCTGTGGAATCCCGCGGCGGAGCGCATGTTCGGCTGGAGCGCGGCCGAGGTCGTCGGCCTCGAGCCGCCGATCATCCCCGAGGAGCTCAGCGCGGAACACAACGCGGTGCTCGAGCGGGTCCGCGGCGGCGGCCAGATATCGTTCGCCACCAGGCGGGTCCGCAAGGACGGGTCCGTGCTCGACGTGCGCATCGACACCAGCGCGCTGACCGACAGCAGCGGCGACGTGACCGGCTGGGTGAACATCTGCCACGAGACCGGCGAGGACGACGTCGCCAGGCACTACATGGCCGAGCGGGCGCGGGTGGTGCGCCGCCTCGGCGACGTGGTCGCCGACATGAACGCGCAGCGCGACCTGGAGTCAGTGCTCGACCGGATCGCGGCCAGCCTGCGCGAGCTGACCGGCGCCGATGCCGGGGGGTTCGTGCTCATCGAGGACGACAGGCTCCGGCTCGTGTCAACCGCGGGCCTGCCCGCCCGGTTGCGCGGGCGCATCGCGTCGCTGTCGGGCAGCCTGGTCGGGGAACTGATGCGGTCGGGCAAGACCGTCATGATGGCGACCGGCGAGTCCGGCGGGTTCGACGACCTGATCTGGTCCGCGCTTCCCGGTCTGCACACGATCGCGCTCAGCCTGTCCCACGTGGGCGGCCGGCCGTACGGCGCGCTCTACGCCCTGTACAGCAGGCGTACCCTCAGCCACGTCGAGCTCGAACTGCTCGAACTGCTCGCCGGGCACGCCGGGGTGGCGCTGACGAACGCGATGGCGTTCGAAGAAGTCGTGCGCCAGCGGGCCCACGAGCGCGCCGTCATCGACGGCAGCGCGGACGGCATCGCGGTGCTGGACGAGCAGGGAAACGTGAAGCAGTGGAACCCGGCCGCGCACCGGATCACCGGCATGCCGGCGAGCGAGGTGATGGGCGCGCCGCCGCCCTTCCCGCTGCCCGAGCCCGGCGCGCGGCGCACCCATAAGCTGGGCAGCGGGCGCTGGCTCGACGTGCTGTGCACCGCGCTCGGCGACGGCGGCGAGCGGGTCGTGGACTTCCGTGACGTCACCGCCGCCAAAGAGCTCGAGGAAGCCAAGGACCTGTTCCTCGCCACCACGAGCCACGAACTGCGCACTCCGATCACGGTGGTCCAGGGCTTCGCCTCCACGCTCGCCAGCCGCTGGGACCAGCTGTCCGACGCCGACCGGCGCGCCGCGGTCCGGACGATCGCCGAACGCGCGGGCTCGCTCGGCCGGCTCGTCGAGCAGTTGCTCCTCGGCGCGCGGGCAGGCGCCGATCAGCTCCCGGTCAACAACGGCCCGTTCGACCTAGCCGCGCTGCTGCGAGCCACGGTCGTCTCGTTCGGCGCGCTCTCGGACAAGCACGACGTGATCGCGGACATCCCAGCCGACTTGCCGCTAGCCCACGGCGACCCGATGGCCACCGACATCATCGTCGGCCAGCTCCTAGAAAACGCCTTCAAGTACTCCCCGGCAGGCGGCACAGTCACGGTCCGGGCCAGGGCCATAGGTTCGGTGATCGAAGTCGACGTCGAAGACGAGGGCATCGGCATAGGTCCCGGCGACCACGAGCGCATCTTCGAACGCTTCTACCAGGGCGAAACCGGCGACCGCAGAAGGTTCGGCGGCGTAGGCATAGGCCTCTACATAGTCCGCCGCCTGGCGGTAGCCCAGACCGGCACGGTAGTAGCCCAATCCCGCCCCGAGCGCGGCACGACAATGCGCCTGACCCTCCGCCGCACGATCAAAGACGAGCCTGCTCCCGATGCCGAGGCTCCCCCCCGGTAGCGGCCAGATACTCGTCAATCACGCCAGTCACGTCGTCGCTGTCCCGCAGGATCTGCCCCGCCTCCATCCAGATCACGCGGTTGCAGCTCTGCTCGATCTCGCCGAGGTTGTGCGCGACAAGGAACACGGTGCCTGCCTCGTCCCGCAGTTCCTGGATCCTGTTGTGGCTCTTGGTGCGGAAGGAGGCGTCGCCGGTGGCGAGCGCCTCGTCGATCATCAGGATCTCGTGGCTCTTGGCCGACGCGATCGCGAACCGCAGGCGCTGCGCCATGCCGGTCGAGTAGGCCCGCATCGGCAGGTCGACGAACCGGCCGACCCCGGAGAAGTCGACGATCTGCTCGTACCTGGCCTTCACTTCCGCGGGCGGCATACCCATAGCGAGACAGCCGAGGACCACGTTCCGCTCACCGGTGAGGTCGTCGAGCAGCGCCGCGTTTACACCGAGCAGCGCCGCCTGGCCGGATGAGTAAACGGCGCCTTCCTCGGCGGGCAGCAGCCCCGCGATGGCCCGCAGCAGCGTGGACTTGCCCGAGCCGTTCCGGCCGATGATGCCCACCACGTCTCCGTGGCTGACCACGAACGAGATCCCGCGGATCGCGTGCACCTCGCGGATGGAGGCGCGCTTCTGCCGCCTGACCAGCCGCATCAGCGAGGTGGCCGCGGTGCCCTTGTTGCCGCCTGCACCGTACACGCGGTAGACGACGTGCAGGTTATCGACGACGACGGTGGGGTCAGCCATGGCACCGCCCGGCCAGTCCGGGGCAATGAGCGAACGTCACGAGCAGACGTTACCTCCTCCGCGAGGCGCTCGCGTCAATACCGTGCGGACAAACTGTCAGATAACACGCGCGAAATATGAAGTTCACGGTTTCACGGCGTTCTCAACGGGCATGCCGCTGATGCCGGGTTCGTTCAAGTTCCGCGGACGGGGCGGGGTGACTATGGAGGTGGCTACGTCGAGCGCGCTACTGCTCCCGTTTACACCCTCTAGCGTTGGCGTGGCACGCCGACGCCTGATTCGTGACCTCTCCGAAGCAGGCGTTTACGAGGGAACGGCTTGTGACGCCGGGCTGGTGATTAGTGAACTTATCAGCAATGCCCTGCGACACGCTAGCCCCCTGCCGGGGTCGGCCGTGAAAGTTTCGTGGACCCTGCTCCAGGACAGCGTGGAGATCGCGGTGAGCGACGGCGGCGGTCCGACGTCGCCGGCGGTCAACGAGCCGACGAACTGGGCCGTCGGCGGGCGCGGGCTCGGCATCGTCTCCCGTCTCTCGCTGCGCTGGGGCGTTCGCGGACCGGAGGATGGGGACGGCGAGTGCCCGGAGATCACCGTATGGGCTGAGCTACCTGCACGGTACGGCAGGCAGGTCGGATTGGTAACTGCATCGTCACGGGATGCGTAAGCGCGTCCGTAAGTGGTGATAATTTCCCCCGGGGGACGCTCGCACTACGAAGTGACGGTAATTACGAAGTGCGGCGATCGAGCGTGAAGACATGATTTCCGGGGGGATTCGTGTCCCACTTCTACGGGGTAGACAGCGAGGTCGGGCGGCTGCGCACGGTGCTGGTCCACCGGCCAGGAGCAGAGCTGAGAAGGCTCACGCCGCAGCGCAGATGCGGAATGCTGTTCGCGAGCCTGCCGTGGGCTGAACGCGCGCAGGCCGAACACGACGCGTTCGCCGACGCGCTGCGGGCGCGGGGCGTGGCGGTGCTCTACCTGACCGAGCTGCTGCAGGACGCGCTCGAGTACGCGGTCGCCAGGCAGCAGGCGGTCGAGCGGGTGCTCGCCGACCCGCGACTGGGCGAGGAGCTCCGCGGCCAGCTCAGGGAGCACCTCGGCGGCCTGCCCCCCGAAGAACTCGCGCAGCTGCTCATCATGGGACTCGCGAGAGACGAATTCCGCGGCGGGCGGGGCGCGGTCTTCGGCCTGCTCGGCGCCTGGGACTACATCATCGAGCCGCTGCCGAACCTGGTGTTCACCAGGGACTCCAGCGTCTGGATCGGGGACAGCGTGGCGGTGACCAGCCCGCCGGGCAGGCGCGCGGAAGCGGAACTGGCCTCGATCGTCTTCGCCTACCACCCGCTGTTCGCCGGGACCAAGCGGCTGTACGATCCGGGCCACGAGCTGCTGGCTGGCGGCGACGTGCTGCTGCTCGCTCCTGGGGTGGTCGCCATCGGCACCGGCGCGCAGACCTCGGCCGCCGGCCTCGAGCGGCTGGCCAGGCGGGTGTTCGACTGCGGGTTCGCGCACACCGTGCTCACGGTGCTCACCGATCCCGGCGGGACTGAATGCCTGGACACGCTGTGCACGGTGGCCGGGACCGACATCGTGGTGATGCGCCCGGCGGTCGCCTACTCGCTGGTCGCGCGGATCATCACCCAGCGTGGTGACGGGTTGCGGCTCTCGCACCCGCAGCCGTTCCTCGGGGCCGCCGCGCGGGCGATGGGAATCGACCGGCTGCGCGTCATCGAGACGGGCCTCGGCTCGAGCAGGCTCGGACCCGGCGGCCCGGACGGCCTGGGCGGGCCGGCCTGCCAGTGGGACGACGCGGGGAACCTCCTCGCGCTCGGCCCGGGGACGGTGATCTCATATGAACGCAACTCGCTGACCAACGCCCGGCTCGAGGCCGCGGGCATCGAGGTGATCCGCGTGCCAGGAGGCGAGCTGGCGGGCTGCCGGGGCGGCCCGAGGGCGATCTGCTGCCCGGTGGGCCGGGACCCCGCCAGCATGCCGGATGAACGGGACCCAGCCGCCTGAGGCTAGCTTTCGGCAGGCAGTGGCGGTAAGGTTCCAGCCGTGGAGCTCAATGTCTCAAGTCGGTCTCACGGAGATCACGCCATTGTGATCGCCGCCGGAGAAATCGACCTATATACCGCTCCGCGGCTGCACAGCGAACTTTCCTCAGTCATCGCTAAAGCAGCTCCGGCATCCAGGGTCGTCGTCGACATGTCCGGCGTGGAGTTCTGCGACTCCACCGGCATGAACGTGCTGCTGTCCTGCCTGCGCCAGGTCCGTGAGCGGGGCGGTGAGCTCGAACTCGCCGCGCCCCGCTCCCCGGTCATGAAGATCCTGCACGTCACCGGGCTCGACTCGGTGTTCACCATCGTCCCGGCGCCGGCGACCATCCCCGGCAAGTAATCCGGACGGCCCTACCCAACACTACGATCGGCCTATGACACAGGTGGCCGTCGTGATCCCGGCGTACAACGAGGCGGACCGGGTCGGCGCGACCGTCGAGGCGGCGGCCACGCTCCCCGAGGTCGATGTGGTCGTGGTCGTTGACGACGGCTCGCGCGACGACACGGCCCGCGTCGCCGGGCAGGCGGGCGCGGCGGTGCTGCGGCACGCGCGGAACCGCGGCAAGGCCGCGGCGATGGAGACCGGCGCGGAGGCGGTGCGCCTCCTTGACCAGCGCGAATCGCGAGCCGTCCCGCGGCACCTGCTGTTCCTCGACGCCGACCTCGGCGCGACGGCAGGGGCGGCAGGCCCGCTGATCACCCCGGTCACCGAGGGCACGGCCGACCTGGCCGTCGCGGTATTCGCCACCCGGGTCAAGCAGGGCGGCCACGGCTTCGTCGTGAGCCTGTCCGCGGCCGGCATCCGCCGCGCGACCGGGTGGACGCCCGCGCAGCCGCTGAACGGCCAGCGCTGCCTGACCAGGGCGGCCTTCGACGCCGCGCGGCCGCTGGCCCGCGGGTTCGGCGTCGAGACCGCGATGACCATCGACCTGAAGCGCAAGGGGCTCCGGGTCACCGAGGTCGAGGTGGACCTCGCGCACCGGGCGACCGGCACCGACCTGCGGGCGCAACTGCACCGCGCCCGCCAGTTCACCGACGTCGCGTGGGCACTCGCCACCCGCTTGTGACCGGCGTCGGCGATCCCGGCCGCCCCGCCGCCCCCGCAGATCGCACCCGCCGGGTCGGCTCCCCGGGCATGTCCGGCCGCGCCGGGCTCGCCGCGATCGGGGTGAGCATCGCCGCCACCGTCGCGGTCGGGGCCGCTGGCCCCTCGCTCATGGAGCCCCCGCTGCCAGGCGCGCCTGGCCAGCCGGGATCGGCGCTGCCCTGGTCGCTTGACCTGGGGCTCAGTCCGTACCTCGCGGTCGGCCTGGCCGCCGCGAGCCTGGCCGCGGGCGCCCTCGGCCTGCTGCTCACGCTGCGCGCGACGCGGTGCGGTTGGACAGTGAGCCCGCGGAACGTGCTGCTCGCCGGGGTGCTCGCGGCGATCGTGGTGGGAACCACGCGTCCGTTCGGAACATCGGATTTTCTCTCCTATGCCGCCTACGGCCACGAGCTGGTGACCGGGCACAACCCCTACCTGGTCGCGCCGCGGGCGCTGCCAGGCGATCCGGTCGCGCGCGCGGTGCAGGACTGGGCGGGCACGCCGTCCGTGTACGGGGCGCTGGCGACCGGGGTGTTCGCCGCCGCGTCGGTCATCGGCGGCATGTCCGCGCGGCTGACTGTGTTCGCGGGTGACCTGGTGAACGCCGCGGCGTTCGTCGTGACCGGGGCGCTGCTCTACCGGCTCGCGCGCGGTCCGGCCGCCCGGCTGCGCGCCGCGCTGCTGTGGACGTGCAATCCACTGCTGCTGCAGGTGCTCGTGGCGGGAAGCCATGTCGACGGGCTCGCCGTCGCGTTCAGCATCGGCGGTCTCGCGGTGCTCTTCCCCATCATCCCGAACGGATCCGTCGTGACCCCCGCATCCGCCCTGACACCGGACACGGGCCAGGCCCGGCGGACGGCGCTGCGCGGCCTGGCCGGCGGCCTGCTGCTCGGGTGCGGGTTCGCCGTGAAGCCGACGGTGCTGTTGGTGGCGGTCGGCCTGCTGATCGCGGTGGCCCGCGCCGGGAGCGCGCGTCGCAACGCGGTCGCCTGCCTCGCGGCGGGGTTCGGCGTCGTGGCGATAGCGGATCTCCTGCTGATCGGCCGGGCGGGGATAGCGCAGACCGCGCGGGCGAGCGGCATGGTGTCGGTGGGTTCGCCGTGGCGGGCGGTACGCACGGTGCTGGCTCAGTTCGTCACCGAACCCGCGGCCGACGAGATCGTGCGCTGGTGCGCCGTGGCCCTCGCGGTGTTCCTCGCGGTGGCCCTGCTGCGCCGGATGAATGTGGGGGCGGGTGCGGCGTTCGCGCTGGTGCTGGCCTGGCTGATGGCGTGGCCGTACGTGCTGCCGTGGTACGACGCGCTGGCGTGGGCGCTGCTCGCGCTGCTGCCCGCCTCCGGGTTCGACTGGCTGCTGCTCGCGCGGACCGGGGTGCTCGCCTTCGGCTATCTGCCTGCCCGGGCGACGGGCATCACGATCCCCTGGGGGCTGCGCTGGATGGAACCGGTGCTGCGTTCCGCGGTCACCCCGGCGGTGCTAGCGGCGTTGCTGGTGGTGCTCTTGTGGAGGCTAGCGCCTCTAGTGACTATGCGTAACGTGTATAGTGCCGAGGGTGATAACGATCGCGATCTCTGTGGCAGCGGTGGTGACCGGGGTGATCGGCGTGGCGTTCGGCGTGGCCGCGCACCGGCGGGCCGGCCGCGTCGTGCGCGAGTGTAACGAGCTGATCCAGGGCGCTGTGGGGTCACGCGGCACGGTCGACCCGCGGGCGCTGCGCGACGTGGCCATCGTCAGGTATGACGCCCTTCAGGAGATGTCCGGGCAGCTGTCGTTCTCGCTCGCCCTGCTTAACGCGCTCGGCGACGGCGTCGTGCTCAGCTCGATCAACGGGCGCGCGGAGACCCGCACGTACGCCAAGCCCGTGCAGGCGGGCAAGGGCACGCAGGAACTGTCGCCGGAGGAGGCGCAGGCGGTGCATGCGGCGCGGCTGGGGACGGGCCTTTCCGCCGCCGTCGCGGAGCCGTCAGAGCGAGTCGATCTGGTGACGAGGCGCACCGCGGCTACGGCATGATGGTGGCATGCGCTATGCCTATCTCGGCCCCGAAGGGACGTTTACCGAGGCCGCCGTGGCGAGCCTGGCCGGCTCGCGTGACGGCGACCAGGTGGAGCCGGTGCCGTATCCGTCGGTCGGCGCGACCCTGGCGGCCGTCAGGGCCGGGGAGGCCGAGCGTGGCGTGGTGCCGGTCGAGAGTTCCGTCGAGGGCATCGTCACCGCCACGGTGGACGACCTGACCGGCGCCGGTGACCTCCTGATCCGCGCCGAAACCGCGCTGCCGATCGAGTTCGCGCTGCTCGCCAGGCCGGGGACCGCGCTTGGCGACGTCAAGACCGTGGGCGGTCACCCGCAGGCCGAGGCGCAGTGCCGGCGCTGGCTCGCGGCCAACCTGCCGGGGCGAGAGTGGGTGCCGCTCGCCTCAAACGGCGAGGCGGCCCGCCGGGCCGCGGAAGGAGACCTCGACGCGGCGCTGGCCGGCGAGTTCGCGGCGGCGCGGTACGGCCTTTCCGTGCTCGCTCCAGCCGTGCACGACCGGTCCAACGCGGTGACCAGGTTCGTCGTCGCCGGGCCGCCCGGCGAGCTGCCGGCGCCGACCGGTACCGACCGGACCTCGCTGGCCGCGTTCCTGACCGACGACCATCCGGGCGCGCTGATGGAGATCCTGACCGAGTTCGCGGTGCGCGGCGTCAACCTGTCCACGATCCAGTCCCGGCCGACCGGAGACAGGCTCGGCAGCTACTTCTTCTTCATCGACTGCGAGGGGCACATCGACGACGCGCGGGTCGGCGAGGCGATGATGGGCGTGCGCCGGGTGTGCGCCGAGGTCCGGTTCCTCGGCAGCTACCCGAGGAGCGACGGGGGGCGGACCCAGGTCCGCCCCGGCACGTCCGATCCCGAGTTCGCCGAAGCCGCGGCGTGGCTCGGCCGGCTCCGCTACGGCCGGCCGTTACCGCCGTGACGTTAGGCCTGGCCTTTCGCGAACAGGTCAGGCAGTCAAAGGTACGGGCCAGAGCCGCGGGGCGGCGGCTCCTGCTCGGCGGGGGGGATGACCCCCGGCGGCAGCGCCCTGCGCATCTGCTCGAGCTGGGCGCGCGCCGCCATCTGCTGTGCGAACAGCGTCGTCTGGATGCCGTGGAACAGGCCCTCGAGCCAGCCAACCAGCTGCGCCTGGGCGACCCGCAGTTCCGCCTCGCTCGGCACGTCGTCGTCCGCGAACGGGAGCGAAAGCCGCTCGAGCTCGTCAACGAGCTCAGGAGCGAGGCCGTCTTCGAGCTCCTTGATGGAGTTCTGGTGGATCTCCTTCAGCCGCGCCCGGCTCTTCTCGTCAAGCGGCGCGGCCTTCACTTCATCGAGGAGCTGACGGATCATGCTGCCGATCCGCATGACCTTGGCGGGCTGCTCCACCATGTCGGTGACGGACTTCTCGCCGCTGCTCACGTCTTCCTGTCCGCCGCCGACGGCCATGCCGTCGGGCCCGACCACGACGATCTGCGGCCTGCCCTGCTCTCTCGGGCTGATTTCGTCGCTCATGTCTCCCACGCTATCGGGTCCGGGCCGCTACTGGGCGCGCAGGAGGACCTTGCCGATGTGCGCGCTCGCCTCGATGATGCGGTGCGCCTCGGCGGCCTCGGTAAACGGCAGCTCCCGGTAGACGACCGGGCGAACCTTGCCCGCCTCGACCAGCGGCCACACGTGCTCCCGCACGGCGCCGACGATGGCGGCCTTCTGTTCCCCCGGGCGGGCCCGGAGCGTGGTGCTCGAGATGGTGCCGCGCTTGACCATCAGCTTGCTCATGTCAAGCTCCGCCCTGGCGCCTTTCTGCAGGCCGATGTTCGCGATCCGGCCGTCGGGGGCGAGCGCGTCGATGTTGCGGGCCAGGTAGGCAGCTCCGATGATGTCCAGGATCACGTCCGCGCCGCGGCCGCCGGTGGCCTCTTTGATGCCCTCCACGAAGTCCTCGTCGCGGTAGTTGATCGCGATGTCCGCGCCTAGCTCGCGGCAGGCCTTGAGCTTGTCCGCCGAGCCTGCCGTCACCGCCACGGTCGCGCCGGCCTGCTTGGCGAGCTGGATCGCCATCGTGCCGATGCCGCTGGCGCCGCCGTGCACGAGGAGCGTCTCGCCCGCCTTCAGGCCGGCGCCGAGGAAGACGTTCGAGTACACGGTGCAGGTTGTTTCCGGCAGCGCCGCGGCGTGCGCGAGGCTGACGCTCGGCGGGGCCGGGAGGAGCTGCCCGGCGGGAACCGCGACCTTTTCCGCGTAGCCGCCGCCGGCCAGCAGCGCGCACACCGCGTCGCCCGGCTCCCAGCCGGTGACCTCGGATCCGACGGCCGCTACGGTGCCCGAGCACTCGAGCCCGGGGTAGGGCGGCGCGCCTTCCGGCGGCGGGTAGAAGCCCATGCGCTGCATCAGGTCCGCCCGGTTGACCCCGCTCGCGGCCACGTCGACGAGCACTTCGCCCGGGCCGGGCACCGGGTCTTCGACCACGGTCCACCGGAGCACGTCCGGTCCGCCTGGCTCGGCGATGACTACCGCGTGCATAGCTGCCTCCTCGCGCGGGAACCCTGTAGCCAGGGTCTGTCAACTAGGTCGTCGGGTCGGGGTGGTCTGGTGCGATAAGCGATTGCGTCCGCGAACAGTATGACAAGAGCAGCTAGACGCGTCCTCGTAGCAGGGGACCACGAGGACCTCCTGAATAGGAGGGGGGCGACCTAACCCGTGAGACCGGACGAGCACGACAACCCGATGACGATCGGTGAGCCCGCGGAGGGCGACGCTCCGGCTGGCGCCGTCGGCGGCCAGCCGGAGGACTACCTGGCCGCGGGAGAGAACCCGTTCGCTTCCGCCTA
>Ga0210385_10001783_pt1 | contig 13153 bp, 13 predicted proteins | sample IncBWH26OmetaG_FD_160107 | JGI IMG/M metagenome (GOLD analysis project Ga0210385, IMG submission 160107) | Forest soil microbial communities from Barre Woods Harvard Forest LTER site, Petersham, Massachusetts, United States - Inc-BW-H-26-O ... | reverse complement strand
GGGAGTCACGGTGCAGGCACCGAAGGTGCAGGCTCCGGCAGCCCATGGACTCAGGGCACAGGCCCTGGCGGCCCACGGCAACACGGCGCAGACCAATACGGCGCACCCCGTGCCGACCAGGGGCCAGGCGACGCAGGCTCACGCCGTGCGCCCGCAAGCGGCACCGGCTCATCCGGCCGTGTCTCATCGACCAGCGGCTCCGTCGGCGCCTGCGGCGCCGCCGGTCCAGCCCTACCTCATCTATGACTCGGTGACGCCGTCCGCGATCCCGTGGGGGTCCCAGATCGCGACATACGCCGACGGCGCGTACGCGGCTTCGCCCTCCGCCGTGGCCGGCCGCAGCTCAGTGCTGTGGATCGACACGAACGGCAGCGACCCCAGGGCTAATGTGCTCGACGTGGAGCCAGGCGACGCGACGCCCGCCGGCGCGGCGCAGTGGGTTTCTCAGAAGCTCAGCAGCCAGCCGAGCTCGGTGGCCATCGTGTACACGATGCTGTCGGACTGGCAGGCGGTCAAGGACAACGTGGCCGGTCTCCCGTCCTGGATGCAGTCCAAGGTCCGGTACTGGATCGCCGACCCCACCGGTTATAACCACGTCGTTCCGGGCTCCAACGCCACCCAGTGGTACTGGGGCAACAGCTACGACATCACGACGGCGAACCCGGGCTTCGAGTCGCCGTGACAACTGGAGTCCGTCCGAGTGCCGCCATTCCCCCACGGCGGTACTCGGCGCCCTCCCGGGCGCCGCGAGTCACGGACACTAACGCGGGGCTCGCGCCTTCGGCCCGCTTGCTTCCGCGGCCTCCGCCGTCGCGCGGCTCCTATACGCATCGTCGCCCTTGAGGGCGGTGAGCTCGATGCCGAAGCGCGCGTCCAGGGCCGTCGATAGCGCGGCCAGCGTCCGCAGCGTGAGGTTCTCCCCGCCGCTGAGGATCTGGCTGACCCGTCCAGGGGAGACGCCCATGCGGCCCGCGAGATCGGCCCGTGTGATGCCGCGTTCACGCATATACCACGTGATCTCGTTCGTCAGGCGCGTGACGAGGGCGAGCATCTCCTCGTCGATCTGCGTCTCCGTGGCGCGCTGATCCGGGGAAATGCCTAGTCCAAAGGCCATCAGAGCCTCCACGTGGTACGGCCAGACTCTGGTGGGCCCGGACGGTGGCGGTTAGCTTCCGTACTTAGCTATACCTAAACGTATAGCTATAGCTAAAGTCCTGCGCTAGAGCCGCACGGCCCCGGCCGTCGATCGTTATAGAAACGTTACCATAATCTCTGTCCACGTGCGAGGCCTCGGACGGTGCGGTAGGAAGCGCACCCTGGGCTGGATGATGCCATTGTGACTGTCGTGAATGATACTCGTTGCCGCTTATTGACCTAAACAAGAATAAAGCCTAGATAGATTGCTAATTGCCTGCAACCATATTTCTCGGGTGCCGGCGGCCTGTAGTGGCACAGGCGCAAGGCTAGGGGGCTTCGCATGCCTAGCACGGTGGTGAGTGCTGTCGGGACATTTGTCCTGTCCCTCATCCTGGCCTACTGGTTGTTGCGGCTGCGCTGCCGGAAGATCGGTTCCCCGTTCGGGCCGCACGCCCGGTACTGGGCCTTTTTCGTCGTGCTGTCCACGGCCATCGTGTCCACCGGGGTGGGGCTGGTCATTGTCGCCGCCAGCCACCATGACCCTTCCAACTTTGTCGGCGTCGTCGTGCCAGCCGGACTATGGTTCAGGAAATTGCCACCGCAACGCGACCGTGACCTGCTCCCCAGGACGCTGTCTGGCCTGCTGACGCTGCCGTTCAGCCACCTGTACGACCGGATGGGCGACGACATGCAGGACTGGTGCGACGTCAGGCTCAGGGCCGCGTCGCCTCAGCCGCAGTGGATATCGGACGCGGTGACCTATTACCACAACCAAGTGGCGGCCGGGCTCAGAGACGAAAAGGCCCTGGAAGACCTGGACCACTGGCGGGATTCCATCACGCACAAGATCAACATTCAGCGGATGATCGATCTGGACACCACCCCGGCCCGTCTCCAGGCGGCGCTTCAGATGCACCCCTCGACACAGCACATCCGCGGATACACCGATGAGTATCTGACGCGCCTGGCTCGCCGTCTGGAAACCGAGGCGCTGAACGAGCTCCACCTCTACCTCGCGTACGCTTACCGGCTCGGCTATCAGAAGATGCTGATCTACCCGTTCCGGCCGCCCGCTCAGCGAACCCGCGTCCAGCGGGCCGAACCCACGGCACCGGAACTATAGGCAACGGAGACCCCGCGGCACGCCAGCGTCGGCACCTGCCCGGCTTTCCAGAGCTGCTGTAGGCGTCAGCTCTGGAAAGCGGCGCTGCTGGCGAGCAGCCGTGGCTTGAGGTACGTGGACAGCGTTGTGGAGTAGCTGCTGGTCATATGGTTGGCGTCGAAATAGACGAGGACATTGCCGACGACGGCCGGGCACTCGGTCTGGTCGCAGATGAAGCCGTTCATGTCGACTTCCTTGACCCTCCCGGCCATGTCCCGGGTGGCGTAGACGGTGGGCGGGTCCCGCTTAACCGCCTTAGCCACGGGGGCCTGACATTTCTGCGAGGAAATGCCGTTCTTCGCCACGCAGTCCGGCACGTCGTAGCCCATCACCGGCGTTTCCTTGATCGGCACCACTGAAATGCCGTGGTCTTCCAGCTGCCTCCAGTACTTTGCCATCCCCGCGCCGATGTCGGCGTAGCCCTGCGGTCCCGCTTGGGGGTGCGCCACCGAGCCGGTGTCGGGGAGATCCGAGGTGATCACCACGTCGGGCCGGATCGTGTCGAGCAGGTCGTGCAGCACGGTTGCTCCCCACTGCTGGCACGACGTGTAGGGCGCGCCGCTCGGGGGGTCGCTCATCAGCGTGGCGGTCCAGGCGCAGGTGGCGTGCAGCTCGGTGACCAGTTTCCAGTGCTGGCTCAGGGCGATTTTCTCCAGGGCGGGGAACCAGTTGCCAGCGACCGAGTCACCGACCAGGGCGACGGTAAGCGCCGGATCGGTCGTGTCTCCGTACACGCACTCTTTCGGCGCCGCGACGTGCTCCCCGTCCAGGCAGCCCTGCTGCCAGTACTCGGGAACGGCCGCGCGCAGATCGTTCAGGGGCGGGAGGACAGGCTTGGGCGTGACGCTAGTCACCTGCCCGGCCAGCACCGCCGCGCCCGGGTAGCCCGGTCCCAGTTTCCCGTTCCATTCGCCGGGTTCGCCCGCGATGTACACCGAGACCAGGGCGACCGGTACCGCGACCGCCAGCGCCGTCGAGACAGACCGCCAGCTGTGACCGGCCAACAGAGGGGAAAGACGTATCGGGTCCTCGAAAGCTATCTTGGTCAGCCAGGCCAGGGCCACGGAGACGACCACGAGGCCAGGCCCGCTGAGCGGGCCCGGGTCGCTGCCCCGCCAGGCGGTCCACAGGTTGATGACCGGCCAGTGCCACAGATAGAGGGAATACGAGATCCCGCCGAGAAAGACCATCGGCCGCGCCGACATCAGCGGGGCGGGACCATGCCGACCCTCCGCCGAACCTCCCGCGATGAGCAGCACGGCACCCATGACGGGCAACAGCGCCACCGCACCCGGGAACGCGGTCGTGCCTCTCAACGCGAAGGGGGAGGCGACCACCATGGCCAGCCCCACCCACCCCAGCCATCCCCGGCGCGCGAGCCACCGGTAAGGCCGGGCGGGCAGCAGGGCCAGCAAGCCGCCCATCCCGAGTTCCCACATCCTGGTCGTGGTGACGAAATAAGCCGCCTCCGGGTCCACCCGCGTTTCGTAGACCGAATAAGCAAGCGAGGCAGCCACCAAGGCCGACGTGAGCCCGGCGACGATCGCACGGCCGCCGCGGCCACCACGCCGCCGTACCGCGAAGCCCGCGGCCAGGAACAGCAGCGGCCACACCAGGTAGAACTGCTCCTCAACCGAGAGCGACCAGAAATGCTGCACCGGGCTGGCGGGGTCTTCCGCGGTCAGGTAGTTGACGGCGTCGTGGGCCAGTTGCCAGTTCTGGAAGTAGAGCGCGCTGGCCCGGATCTGTTCAGCGGTGTCAGCCAGCCGGCTCGCCGGCAGCACGAGACGCGACACCAGCCACGTCACGACGAGCACCAGCACGGCCGCGGGCAGCAGCCTCCTGGCCCGGCGCCCCCAGAAATCAACCAGTGGCACCCTCCCGGTTCGCTCGAATCCCCGCCATAGGTGCCCAGTGATCAGGAACCCCGAGATCACGAAGAAGACGTCCACCCCGACGAAGCCGCCCGGCAGCAGTGACGGATACAGGTGGTAGATCACCACCATCGCAACGGCCAGCGCCCTGAGCCCCTGGACGTCGGCGCGGAATGAGCCGCGGCCAGCAGGGCCGGCGTCCGCGCCAGGATGGTCATCGACGGTGGCCCCAGTGGTCGCGGATGCCAAGCTTGCTCACCGTCCCGATCTGTCGTGGTTCACCCAGATTGATGACCCGTAAAAACTACAGGAGTTCTAAAGATTTGGCTGGCACTTGGCCGCCGGGGGGTGGGCGTGCCCGCCGCAAGGGCGGCTGGGGTACGGTAGGCTCTCCTACCGGCACGACAACTGAAGACAGGCCCCGTTAGCTCAGTCGGCAGAGCGTCTCCATGGTAAGGAGAAGGTCTACGGTTCGATTCCGTAACGGGGCTCCACTCTGATACCGGCTCTGACGTGCAGAGTTGCGGTTCACCGCCTCTAGGGTTCTGACGTGTCATCCTGACGGCGTGCCTTCCGCGTGCCAGATCGGCCCGGCTTCGTGGCCTTCTTGGACTGTGCCAGCTCGGCCCGAGCAGCCTCAGCCACCGCATCGGCTAGGGCGCGCTGCCGCCTGTCTGACGAGTGCATGTAGATCAGCGCGGCGCGAGGACTATCGTGGCCCATCCGTGCCATGAGTTCCCGAGGATTCGCGCCCGCATTGGCGGTGAACTGGTTGCCGGTATGGCGCAGGTCGTGAATGTGAACGCCTTCCAGGCCGACTGCGGCGAGCGCCGGAACCCAGACCCGCCGCCGGAAGTTGGTGTTGGACAACGCTGTGCCCTCGGGACTGGTGAATGCGAGAGCACCGGCAGGAACCGCGCGGAGATGCTGGCGCAGGTCGGGCACGATCAGGTCTGCGAAGTCAACCACGCGGCGGCCAGCGCGTGACTTCGGTGGCCCGAATACAGGCACAGCACCAGCCTTGTTGAGCTGCCGAGTTACCCGCACGGTACAGCGGTCCGGGTCGATGTCTTCCGGGCGCAGCGCGGCCAGCTCGCCCTAGCGGAGGCTAGAGAACGCGGCCAGTAGGACCAGCGCCCGGTATCGCAGTCCGACCGCATCGGCCAGGGCGTAGACCTGTGCGACCGACAGAACCGGGCGCTCTGGAGAGTCCTCAGAACCGGCCCCCTTGATTCGGCACGGGTTGCGCTTGATCAGCCCGTCATCAACGGCGGTATTCATAACAGCGCGCAGGAGCCGGTACGCCTTAGCAGTGGCGACCGGGCCTGTGCCTGAGTCGAGGAGCTTCTTTCGCCAGCGACGGACCTGCGCCAGGGTCAACTCACCAACGGACGGGGCAGAGTCGCTGACGCGGGCGAGCAGATCGGGCAACCGTTAATTACACCGGCCCGCCGAGCCCTGCACATACCCGTTCAGCCAGAACCGGTTGCTGTCTCAGTTGCTGTTCTGGTAGTTGCTCAGGTAACATCAAGCCTGTGGAGCGCGAGATATACCCGCATGCCCCGGTGGTGCTGGTCACAGTGGAGGCGCGGCATCCAGAGGCTCCTCTGCTCAGCCCAGGCGAGCAGAGCGAGATGAAGCGCCTGGTCGCGTCCAGTTTTGCGCTCCCTCAGCCACTACAGAACATGCGGCTTAAGGCCACGGCTGGGGCGCCCGCATCTATGGAACAAGAATTCGTGCCTCGGTTCGCCACTAGGGATCAGACGACAGCCGTAATGTTCGGCGCACAAGCCGTGGTTGTCGAGACAACCAGGCATCAGACATTCGAACGCATCCTTGAGCTAGTCCGAATCAGTATTGATGCCCGACAGAAGGTAGCTCCAGTAGACGGACTCATGCGTTTGGGCCTACGCTACATTAACGAGATTCGAGTCCCGGATGTTTGTCATGGTGCTATCGGTTGGGCTGAATGGGTAAATGGAAGCTTGCTTGGAGCGGTGACTGTTGGAGAGCCTCTAGGGCTAACCGCAGAGCAGTCGCAAGGCGCTACAGTATTTAATCGTGGCAGCGGTCTGCAGGTCGCCGTTCAATATGGCACACGGCAAGGATTTGCTGTTATGCCTGGTGGACCTTTGCAACGCCCGACTCCGCCGCCAGGCCCCTTTTTCTTGATCGATATCGACAGTTTCTGGAGCGCTACTGACGAAGTGCCAGAATTTAATACCGAGGCGATCCTTGCCCTGTGTTCAGATTTGCATGAACCAGTGTCACGCTTGTTCGAAAGCCTAATAACTGACAAGCTGCGGGAGGAGGTGCTGCGAAATGTCCAATGAGGATAGCTTGCTTGTGACAACTAGGGGAACCGCTAGCAGCGAGATCGCCCCTCCGCCAAAGTTGCCGACCGCTACTGGTAGTTCGCCCACACCCTCTGAGCTGACGGAGCGAGTTGGCTTTCTCAACAACCGTGCGCAGGATCTCCACAGCGACACGGATGACTTGCACCTTGATGTGATCATGCAAGAGTGGCAATCGAGGAGTACTGATCTGGTCCGTCAGGACATGTCGACTCTACTGGCCCAGTTGGCCGATCTAGGGTTTGCTTGGCGAGACATCGCCCGGCTCATAGGCGTTAGTGTCCCCGCTGTACAAAAGTGGCGGCGTGGTAAAGCAGCTACAGGCCAGAGCCGGTTTAACGCAGCGGCGGTGCTCGCGGCCTGCGCGCTTATCGCTGATCATTACCTAGTCAAAGAAATAGCATCTTGGTTCGAGGTGCCAGTTGTCTTCGGGTGTCCGATAACTGCTATCGACCTTTATGCAGCTAAGAAGCCCCAGTTGGTGTTTCGGCTAGCTACCGGTAATGCGGATCCAGAACAAGTCTTGTCAGTCTTCGACCCCGATTGGCGCGAGACCTATCGTAGTGACTTCGAGGTCTTCGAGAGCGAAGATGGCGGTCTAGCGATACGAGCTAAAGAACGGTAACCCATGACTCGGAACCTCGAACCGCCGAGTGGTGATCTCGATGACTGGGATCTCCTCTACCTCGCTCGCGGAGCGGACGAGATCGTAGGACACCGCCCGTTTTTCACAGGAGACGTCTTCGCGGAGGTTCCTGTCCAAGGGCCACGGGCCGATCTAAAGACAAAGACCGTGATGGTGATCCAGCATCCCTGCGCGATGCGGCCAGATGGCATTAATTTGTCTGAAAGTATTCTTGTTGCCGAGGTTCACAAGTTTCCTGTTCTGCCGCCTGATAAATGGTATACCAGTGGTAAGCTGATGCCTTTGCCGGACCTACTTATCGATGTCACATCAAATCGGCGCCATCAAGCTGCTTTTTTTGATGATACTTTCCATGCTCATCCGCTGGACCTAAAAAATCGTATCGCATGCCTTTCACCGCGAGGCGTAAATCTTCTGCTTCAACGATGGGTTTATCACAGCAGTCGTGTCATAGTGCCTAGCTTCGATTTTGAGACAGCGGTAAGCTCAGTCTACGAGCAAGCCGACATCATCGAGGAATGGTGTGAAATTGCGATGGCAGCCGGACGCGCGCCCGATGAAGCAACTGAGGACGCCCACGCGTGGCTACGTGAGGTAGAGAGTGGCCTTACACGGGAGAGGGCTCTCCAGGATCCGCAGCGACGTGCGGTGATCCGCAGACAGGCTCGTGCGGCAGCCCCTGCGTGGCGGCACCGCCCTCTCGCGACCTAGACACCGCTGATAGTGAGATGGGATATTGATCGGCCTGATTTTGGCCTTACGAGACCGCTCAACAAGCGACAAACGACGCAAGGTGTTGAGCAAGTCTTCGCAGCTAAGCTCGCATGCGCGCTGGTCCTGGCACCACGGGAAGATTCCTACGGATCAGATGGTCTGGGCATTGTCTAGGCATCCGTTGCTGAATTGAGCCATTCATTTAGATCCAGTTAAGGGTCTTCTTCGCGGCCGCTTGAATTTCCTTCAGGGCGGCGGGGCCTGGTCCTCTTTGTGAGGTTGGTCACTGCCTGTTTTGTCGCCTTCGCGGGGTGTGGGCTCTCCCGGCGTCGTGCCGTTTGCATGCAACTCTTCCCCAGGCGGGTTCTCGGCAGTCTCACTTCGCTGGGAAGTCCGAAGCGGTTGAAAGAGGCTGGATGCGAGCCTCGCGGCGGGCCCAATGGCTACGGATACGGTCAGGCTTGCGGCTGCGATAAGCGGGCCAGGCGCTTTGAGGAACCCCACGGGGCCTATCGGACGCTGCAAGTACAAGTCGAGGAGCGCCTGAATCTCGCCCCAGACTCCGTAGACCAGGATGACTATGGGGATCGACAGCGTCGCGGTGAAAATGATGGCGGCCTTGATCTCCTCGCGCAGCACGTTAGAAGTGAGATACAGGCGCCACGCAGCGGTGGAGGTTTCGATTAGCTTCGCGTACGTATCCGCCTGGAGGGCTCCGGCGACGAACAGGACCGGGATGATTGTGGCAACGGTCGCATAGAAGATGGCGTTGAACTCCGGGGCTTTTGCATGTCCCGCCTCCGCCAGTGTCGCAAGGCTACTCATGCCTGCCAGCATGCCGGAATCTCGGGATCTGGGGGCTCAACGTCGTCGATCGCATACGACAGCACGGAGGGCCGCCCGCGACATGCTGGCCGCGAGCTGGACAATCGAGAGCGAAAAAGACGGCTTGGCGCTGTATCGAACCTACCCCGTAGAACCGCTTGATCGGAGTGTTCGGAGATGCGTGGCCCGTGCTGGCAGGTATGGCGCGTACGGCAGCCGAGTACAGCAGCCCTGGCGCATACAGGTAGACGCGGGCGGACGTGCAGGGACGAGTGACCTGCTGAAACAGCTAGTCACAATGCGCTTGCCAGTAACTACGGACCAGAAGGTCGTGTCAACCACCTCGTGCCCGTTGCGTGCCCGATGGGAGAGTCACGCGCGGTGCCTGGCGGGTATCCACGGACAAACTCAGATGTTGGCTGACCTGCGGTGCAATGGTCAGCGAGACGTGACAATCCAGTTCCCAAGCTGATTGTCCGACAGCTGATTGTCCGACCCCGTGCCAGCCGCGTGCCAGAACGGGGCGAAAACCGGAGACATTGACCAGCACCAGGACGACAACGAAACCGGTCCTGACCAGCGTCGCAGCAGTTAAGTTTCGACCCGGAATCGACATGGTAAGGAGAAGGTCTACGTTCGATTCCGTAACGGGGCTCAGATCAAGAGGGTAATTCGAACGCCTCGAACAGCAGTGGGGGCCATTCCGGGGCCAAGTGATCCAGGTCGGGCCCAGGCCTAGATGAAGACAGGACGGCCCCCAGTCGTTGGCTTTAACTCTTCATCCAGGTGCTGTGCCGCGCTTGCCACTGCGATGCCCCGAGGCGTGGCAAAAACATCCCAGCGCATCGGCCGGGTGGCTTTCACCCACATCACCCTGCTGGACCGGCTGGCCGCCGAGTTCGAGGACGAGATCGCCGCAGCGCTGGGCGCCATCCCCGCCGCATGGGGCGTCACGGTGGACGGCGTCCCGTCCCCCGACCCGGGACGGGGTGCCGCGGTGCTGCCCGCGGGGTGCGGCTCGCGGAGATCCCCGGCGTCAGCCTCAAGCTCGCCAGGGAGATCATCGCCGAGACAGGCCTGGACATGGCCAGGTTCCCGACCGCGGATCACCTGGTGTCCTGGGGCGGGCTGGCACCGGTCGCCCGGCAGTCCGGCTCGCGGCAGCGCAAGCCGTCCACGGGACAGGGCGACGTCTACCTGAAGACGTACTGCGCACAGGCCGCTAACGGCACCGCGAACACCGGCACCTTTCTCGGCGAGCGGCTCCGCCGGCTGACCCGGCGTCTGGGCACGACCAAGGCCAGTGTGCTGTCGGCGGGTCCATCCTGGTCATCATCTGGCATCTTCTGGCTGACCCTGCGGCCAGGTTCACCGACCTCGGCCCCGGCTGGCACGACGGGCAGGCAGGCCGCGACCGCAGGATCCGCAGCCACCTCCGCCAGCTGAAGGCCGTCGGCGTCGACGTGACCGTCAACCCCACCGCCGCTTACAGACAAAACTGCCGCTGATCAGGTCCGCAGCCCCAGGTGCCACGGGCTGTTAAACCATGCCCGCGTCTGGTGGCTGATTCTCCCGGTCAGCGCACCCGTCCATTCGTACACGCGGACGCTCTTCCGCCACGCCCCGTCCGGCAGCCGGTCTGCGCGGAGGGACCGATCGAGCGGCAGGACTACCCCGGAGGCCACTGGGCGCGGTGCGTGCACTGCGACTAAATCCGGGCTGTAGGTCCCGTATGAGCGGTCGGGCTCACGTAGGCCTGCCAGCCGGGAGCAGCCAGCTGCGCTCGAGCTCCTTTACGCTGCCCACGCCCATCAGCGTCATCGTCCGCGTCATCTCTTGGCGCAGGATCTCGATGACGTGGCGGACGCCGGCCGGGCCTGCGGCGGCCATCCCGTACAGGTAGGGCCGCCCGATGCACACCGCGGTTGCCCCGAGGCAGAGTGCCTTGACGATGTCGCTGCCTCGCCGGATGCCGCCGTCGAGCAGCACCTCAGCGCGGTCCCCGACGCGGGCCGCGATGGCGGGCAGCGCGTCGAGGGTAGCGACCGCGCCGTCGAGCTGCCTCCCGCCGTGATTGGAGACGACCACGCCGGTCGCGCCGAGGTCGACCGCACGGGCGGCGTCGTCGGCGTCCAGCACCCCCTTGATGAACAACGGCCCGTCCCAGTGCGCGCGGACCCAGGCGAAGTCATCCCAGACCAGGTCCGGTCGCATCATCTGGATTTGTGTGCCGATCGAGCGCATAGCGGCCCTGGCACCGCCCGCGTCGAGGATGTTTCGGGCCGAGATGCGCTGGTGCCGCAGGAAGCCTACGGTCCAGGCTGGCCTGGTGGCCGCATTGAGCGCCCGCAGCGGCGTGATCGTCGGCGGGCGGCCCATCCCTCGCTTGCGCTCCGACTCCCGGTTGCCTGACGTGGGCGCGTCGACGGTCACGAACATAGCGCGGTAGCCGGCGTTCCTGGCTCGCTCGATGAACGACTTAGTAAGGTCGTGGCGCCCGGTCGAGGGGTCGGTCCACGGGTAGAGCTGGACAAAATGATCTTGCTCGGTGGCGGCGGCGACCTCCTCGAACGAGTAGGAGCTAGCGGTGCTGAGGATCGAGAGCGTCCCTGCCTGCTCGGCGGCCTGTGCCGCTCCGACCTCGCCGCGCCAGTGCGAGAGGCCGACCAGTCCAGTGGGCGCGAGCAGCACGGGAAGCGAGAGCCGCTGGCCGGCGACCGTCACTGCGATGTCGATCGCTTCATTGCCAACCAGGACCTTGGACCGTAGCATGTGCCGCGCGTACGCGGACCGGTTGGCGGCGAGCGTCTGCATATCGTCGGCACCGTAGTCGATGTAGGCCCACACCATGTCCGGCACCGACCGGCGAGCGCGGCGGTGATAGTCCTCGACGGTGATCGGACCAGGATTCCCCCGCAGCCGGTATCGGAAATTGCTCATACGACGCTCCTGTCCCCACCGTCGGCTGGCCCATGCGCGCGACGTAACTATCGCCTATAAGGCTAAGGCGGAGGAGTTGCGCTTCGACGGCGATCGCTGCACCTTGCTGCTTGCGAGCTTCGGCGGCGGCACATACGAGGTGCGTGCCAAGGCGGTGGTCTCCGCCAGTGGTGGCTTCGAGGCGGGGCAGGAGCGTGGCTTTCACGCCATAGCCCTCGACGCCCGCGCGCCACGCTTTGCCACGCTTCGACGGCGGCATCGCGACGCGGCTTGACTGCACTCCCTTCGGGATCGTCATCAACAAATTCGGCAAGCGCTTCTACGACGAAGGCGAGGACACCGTTGAGTAGCAGCCCGCTCTCCGGAGTCGGCCTCTCGCCCCGGTCGCGGGAGGAAGCATGGAAGGGGCGCTCGGGCCCGCTAACACCAGACTGATCATGTGCTCGCTGTCCGGTTACGGCCAAGAGGGTCCGCATACGCAACAGACGCCCAGCCTGATGCCGGAGGTCTGTCCGCCACGCGAACAGGTGCTACTCGATGTCTGGGTCTCCTGCGGCCCGGTGCTGCGCACCCACGTTGCCAGCGGCTACGCGCCAAGCACCATGGCCGCCGCCGCTACGGCCGCTCGCCGGTGCCGATCAGGACGAAGAAGACGGTGGCAGGCTCTGGGCCTGGGTTGCGCCATGCATGACGGGTACCGTTCTGGACGACCACGTCACCCGCCCGGAGGCTGGCGGTCACCCCATCGTCCAGGTCCAGCACAATCCCGCCCTCGAGAACGACGCCATAGTCGACAGTAGGCGTGACGTGCATGCCCGGTGCGTCTTTCTCGAAGAGCTCGGCCAGCCCTGGAACTGCCTCAAGCTGCTCGGCATCCGAAGCCGCGAAGTCGAATTCCGGGTCCCCGTACACGTTGTCCGGTGGGAAGGTCACGAAGAGCGCGACCGTCTCGCCAACGCCAGGCACGACTGACTTCAGCCCGGGGGTGGTGTCGCTACCGGGCGCGGCGGGCGACGACGTGTGCCATACCAGAGATTGCGCGAACCCAGGCGTGTGGATGTGACGGTGGGTGCGCCGCGGCTCGCCGTCGCTCACGATGACCGGCTTGCCGGCCGCGTTCGTGCCCGTGACGACCCGACGAAACATGGCACACGTCCTCTGGTTTCGAAACTCTGATCCCGCTGCCGGTGCAAAATCTGGGGCGGAGGGATCCGATGGGGCGAGTGTTACTCGCTGGTTAGTCCTTCCGCGCACAGCCGTAGGGCGTCGGCGAAAGCCCGCGCCTGAGCTGGGTCGAGCCGCGCGAGCATGCGCGCCTCGACCTCGTCGGCCTGGGCGTCGCAGGCCTCAAGGAGGGTTTCGCCTCGCTCGGTCAGGAACAGCTGCAGCAGCTTCCGGTGGTTCGGGTCTGGCTTGCGCCTGATCAGGCCCTTGCCCTCCAGCAGCGTGACCATTTCGTTCATTGCCTGGGCGGAGACGAACGACATCCGGGCAAGCGCGG
>Ga0210385_10001782_pt1 | contig 13154 bp, 8 predicted proteins | sample IncBWH26OmetaG_FD_160107 | JGI IMG/M metagenome (GOLD analysis project Ga0210385, IMG submission 160107) | Forest soil microbial communities from Barre Woods Harvard Forest LTER site, Petersham, Massachusetts, United States - Inc-BW-H-26-O ... | reverse complement strand
GGCGGCCAGACCGCCGGCCGCTGACTCAGGCCGCTGACTCAGGCCGCCGACTCAGGCCGAGGGGTCCTCCCGTCCAAGGGGCGCCAGCACGGCGTGCAGTTCGCGGCGGGAACCGATGCCGAGCTTGGTGAACACCTTGCTCAGGTGCCACTCGACGGTGCGCGCGCTGAGGAAAAGCTGCGCGCCGATCTCCGGGTTCGACCGGCCATCGCGGGCCAGCCGGGCGATCTGCTCCTCCTGCGGTGTGAGCACGTCGCGCGTCTCGGCGTTGCGGCTTCGCGCCTTGTCACCGGTGGCGATCAGTTCCCTGGCGGCGCGCCCGGCGAACGCTTCCATGCCGATGGCGGCGAGCATGTCGTGGGCCGTGCGCAGCTGTTCGCGGGCGTCGACGCGCCTTCGCCCGCGGCGCAGCCACTCCCCGTAGAGCAGGTGCGCGCGGGCCAGTTCCGGGCGCAACCGGGTCCGGCTCAGCCGGTCGATCGCCTCGCGGTACAGGTCGTCGGCGCCCTGTCCCTGACTCAGCAGCGCCCGGCAGCGGGCCTCGATGCCGAGCGCCGAATCGTTGCCGCAGGGCTCCGCCTCGTTCCTGAGCCGCGCGAGCGCGTCGCGGGCGAGCTCGGCGTCTCCCCGCCGCGCGGCCGCCTCGACGAGCTCGGCCAGCGCCCACGCGGAGACAAACGGCTCGCCGGTGTTCGTGGTGGCTTGGCGGGCCGCCACCGCCGCCTGCTCGTAGCGGGCGAGGCCGTTGTACAGGACCGCGGCCGCCCAGTGCGCCCAGGTCGCCGCCGTCCCCTGCCCGCCGGTCGCAGCCTGCTCGAGAAAGCTCGCTATCAGCGCGGAGGCCTCCGCTTCTCGCCCCTGCAGGGCCCGCAGCCTCATCAGCCCGTAGGGCGCCAACCGGGTCCCGGTCGCCGTCGCCACGCTCTCGCTCTCCGCGATGAGCGAAGCCACCCCCGCGAAGTCCCCGAACCACGTCGTTACGTGGGCCAGCGCGACGAGGTGGAACGACAGGTCCGCGAGCGCGCCGGCCTCGCGCGCGATCCGGACGTGTCTCGAGGCGATCGCGAGCGTGCCCTCGCAGTCCCACATCGCGTCGCTGGCGGCCGTGGCCGACCACCCCCACCGCAGCGCGTCCGCCACGGGAATGGTGGTGAGCGCGTCGACAGCGCGGCGCAAAGTCGCCGCCGCGGCGGCCCGCCCGTCGGTGGTCAGCCGGGCCAGGCCGTCGAGTAGCAGGTGGACGGGACGCGGAGCACCCGGCGGCGGCGGTAGGGCCTGGACGGCGCGGCAGATCTCCAGCAGGACGTTCCCTCCGGCGAGACGCCCGGCCACGGCCGCCGCGGTCCATGCGGCCAGGTACGTCTCGCGCGCGAGCTCCAGGTCGAACGGCTCGAGCCGCCGCGCGGCGTTCAGCAGCAGCGGTGGTGCGTCGCTGCCGAGACCCGACGCGAACGCGACGTGGCCGCGCAGCAGGTCGACCCGGGCGCGCTGGAACTCGTCGAGCGGCCCGCCCGCCGCCGTTTCGAGCAGGTCCAGGACCTTGCCGAACGCGCCGGCCTGCATGCTGGCCTGGGCCGCCGCCAGGGTACGTTCGGCGACGCACGCCGGATCGGCGGTCAGCTTCACCGCGCGCTCCAGAAACGCCGCGGCCGCGGCCAGCCCGCCGCGGGCCCGCGCCCGCCCGGCCGAGCGCTCCAGCTCGACGGCGACGTCCTCGTCCGGCCCGGACGCCGCCTGGGCCCGGTGCCAGGCCCGCCGGTCCGGATCGACACGCGGGTCGGTCACCTCGGCCAGAGCAGCGTGCATCCGCTGCCGGTCGGGTGGCGATGCCGATCGGTAGGCCGCCGAGCGGACCAGCGGATGCCGAAACCGCACCTGGCCAGCGAACTCGACGAGCCCCATCGCCACCGCCGGCGCCGCGGCCTGGGCCGGGATGCCCAGCCGCGCCGCCGCCCGCCACACGAGCGGCGCGTCGCCGGACGGATCGGCCGCCGCCAGCTGCACCAGCCGCCGGGTCTGCGCCGACAGGGCATCCAGCTGGCGGGCGAAGCTGTCCTCAATCCGGCCGGTCAGCGGCGGGGCGCCAGGCAGCCCGAACCCGCCCGCCAGCTCCGCGGGTGAAAGGCCGCGCGGCAGCTCGAGCAGCGCGAGCGGATTACCCCGGGTCTCCGCCACGATCAGGTCGCGCACCCGCGCGTCCAGCGGCCCGGGCAGCGCCGACTCCAGCAGCGCCCGCGCGTCATCGGCCCCCAGTCCCCCGACGTCCAGCTCCGGCAGCCCGGCGAGCTCAGCGCCTGGCTGGCGGGCCGCGAACACGAGCCCGACCGGCTCCGCCCCCAGCCGCCGCGCCGCGAACCCAAGTGCCTGCGCCGACGCCTGGTCCAGCCACTGCTCGTCGTCGATCAGGCAGAGCAGCGGGCGTTCCGCGGCCACCTCCGACAGCAGGGTCAGCACCCCCAGCCCCACCAAGAACCGGTCCGGCGGCGGCCCCGCGGCAACGCCGAACGCGGTCTCCAGCGCACCCCGAAGCGGCACCGGCAGCCGCTGTGCGCGGGCCAGCATCGGCGCGCACAGCTGATGAACCCCCGCGAACGCGAGTTCCATCTCCGACTGCACGCCCACCACGGGCGCCACCCGGCACCCCGAGCACGACGCCCGCCCGGCCAGGTAATCCAGCAGCACCGTCTTGCCCACGCCCGGATCGCCGCGCACCACCAGGGCACGGCTCTGCCCGGCCATGACGGCCTCGATCAGCCGGTCGAGCACGCCGCGCTCGCTGATCCGGTTCGTCAGCCCCGTCGCGCGGCCCCGCCGCCCCACCTCTACGGTCACCGGCCCGGCGCTACGCAACGTCCAGGGCGCAGCGGTGGACGTGGGCGCTCATACGGCCTCCTGGCTGGTCCAGGTCACCAGCCCGAGCGGGGCGAGACCGGTCGCCGCGAGAACCTCAGGTACCGCTCGCGACGACTGCCGCTCGAGACCACGCCCAGGCACGTGCCGGGTGATGGCCGCCTACCGGGCCCGCCCGGAGCCGCGCCATCCCGGTCGAAGAGTAACCCGCCGCTGGCGACGGCGACAACCCTGCGCACCCGCGATTTCGCTCCCTGTCATGATTGCCCTTTAAATCAATAATCCAGAACGGTCCCGTTATTTCACCCCTCGAGGTCTATGGAGGCCGTTCACCGGTCTTACCGTCAATAAATGGCTGAATAACTTGTGGATAACTTGTGGACATGGCGGTGGATAACCGTATTGGTCTGCGGATAACCACGGTCGTCCTGTGGATAATGAAAAACTCTTACCTTAATGCCCGCAGGGACTTGCGCCGCGCCGGGATCAGGAGTAGAAATGCTTGCACCGCCGGAAACGGGCGCCATCCTCGGAGGAAACTCCGGAGACGCAAGAGGGTCTGGGAAACTGGTACCTCGCGCGGGTGTCTGGCCTGGCGGTCGGCCCCCGAAGGCGGGCGACCCGGGAAACCGGTAAGCGCACGCTCAGGCCGGAGCAAGGCCGCCTCCATCCCATATATGGAGGCGGCCTTGTCTTATTGTGCCCGATCGTAACGCTTCCTCCCCCCTTCCTCCCGCCCGCGGCACGCCGGCGAGCGTCGCCGAACCGGGTTATGCGGGTCACCAGGAGGGGTACGTCGGCCAGCACGAAGCCATGACTCTGATCATCGACGCCTCCCTGGCGGGCCAGGTTGCGACCGCGCGCATGGCTCGCTGTTCGGCCTGCTCAAGGGCACGAGTCCGGTTATGGCGCCCGCCTGGCTGACCGTGGTCGCGTGGCTCTATCTAGCGATCTGTTTCGGCTGCGCCGGAGTCATCGGCTACGACATCACCTTCAACCACCGGCGGCAGCCGATGGGCGTGATGAATTTTGTCTTCCCGATCACCGCGCTGTACTTCGGCCCGTTGGCGCTCGCGCTCTACCGGCGCTGGGGCCGGGCCGCCCGGACGGCGCTGCCGCCGATGTCCGCGAGTCCCGCGGCGATGTCCCCGGCAGCAGTGGCATCTGCCGGTGACGGCACGCGAACGCGCCAGAACGCTCACCACGACATGACCGGCCCGGCCGGAACAGGCAGCGCCGACGAACGTGCTCAGCCAGCCGAGCGGGCCAGGCCATGGTGGGTCACGATGGCCATCGAGGTGAGCCATTGCGGCTCTGGATGCGTCCTGGGCGACGTGATCTCCGAGTTCGCGATCTTCGCGCTTGGCGTCACGATCGCTGGCTTCACGCTGGGAGCCGAATACGTCGGCGACTACATCTTCGCCCTCGCGTTCGGCATCATCTTCCAGTACTTCGCGATTGCCCCGATGCGCGGCCTGAGGCTGAAGGATGGCCTGATCGCGGCCGCCAAAGCGGACGTCATCTCGCTGACCGCGTTCGAGATTGGCCTGTTCGGCTGGATGGCGGTCATGGCGTTCGTGCTGTTCCCGGCACCGCACCACCTGACGCCCAGTTCGGCCGCCTTCTGGCTCCTCATGCAGGTCGGCATGATCATCGGATACAGCACCTCCTGGCCCGCCAACGTCTGGCTGGTAAAGCGCGGCATCAAGGTACCCATGTGAGCCGGCGCCCTGAAGGGGGGCCACGCGGCTCCCAGTCGAGGCGGCCTCAGTAGACTCTGAGACTTATTCAGGGCGACATTAGAATACCCTCCAAGGGTATAATGCCCACGCAAATTCGATGATCACGTAAATTGCGGACACGTATAAGACACTTTTCTTACATCAGGAAAAAAGTCTTCGTGATCACGGTCGCCTGGCTGGCATTATTTGTATTGTTAAATCGTGAAATTTCGGACAACATACCGGCCCGCACGGCGGGGAAATTCAGTGAGTTGTGCAATACCGGCTCACCGGGGCTGGACACGAGCCCAGAGGTCGTTGAAGGAGATGCTGTCGTAGAACGCGGTGCCGTCAATGACCTGGCCGTCAGCGAGCTTCATGATCCAGGCGTAGCTGTTCTCGTAGGGCTGACCGTCGCTGGCGATCCCGCGGCCGTCCCAGATAACGACGACGGTGTCGTCGTCGGCGTAGACCGCGCGGATCGTGACCGGGCGGAATGGCTCTGACACCGTGAACCGGGCGCCGAACGGGGCCAGGACCTCGTCGATGAACTGCTGCTTGCTGCGGTACTCCTTCGATGCGGCCGAGTGTCCCTCGATACGCCAGACCATGTCAGGGGCGAACACGTCGGTGATGGCACCGCTCCCCCGGCGCCAGGCATCGAAGGCCTGGCGAATAATCTCCCGGTTGGTTTCCGTCCGCGTGGCCGAGGCCTCCGTCATCTGGTTCCTCCGTCCGGAATTGGCCAGACCTCAACGTACGCGCAGCCTCCTCCGATCGCCGCCGACACCGCGAACGCCGCCATACACCGACGGCGCCGTCAGCTGGGCTGACGGCGCCGTGGCGGCCCCGGCTACGGCGTGACCTGCTCCGCGCGGCGAGGCAGCTTCCAGCCGGGCCGGACGAAGTGGCAGGTGTACCCGTCGGGGTAGCGCTGAAGGTAATCCTGGTGCTCGGGCTCGGCCTCCCAGAACGGCCCGGCCCGGGTGACCTCCGTGACCACCTTGCCCGGCCACAGACCGGAGGCGTCGACATCGGCGATGGTGTCCTCGGCGACCCGCTTCTGCTCGTTGCTGAGGTAGAAGATCGCCGACCGGTAGCTGACCCCGATGTCGTTGCCCTGCCGGTTCCGCGTGGTCGGGTCGTGAATCTGGAAGAAGAACTCCAGCAGGTCCCGGTAGGAGATCTTCTCCGGGTCGAAGACGATCTCGATGGCCTCGGCGTGGGTGCCGTGGTGCCGGTAGGTGGCGTTTGGTACGTCACCGCCGGTGTAGCCGACCCGCGTCGAGATCACGCCGGGCAGCTTGCGGACGAGCTCCTCCACGCCCCAGAAGCAGCCGCCGGCCAGGATGGCCGTCTCGGTCTTGGTGGTCATGATGCACCCCCGGTGTCTGCGGTACCGAACAGCTTGCGGTAGTCGCCGTAGCCCTCGCGCTCCAGGTCGGCGACCGGGATAAAGCGCAGGGCCGCGGAGTTGATGCAGTAGCGCAGCCCGCCCTCGTCGGCCGGCCCGTCGGGGAACAGGTGGCCGAGATGGCTGTCGCCGTGCGCGGAGCGGACTTCGGTCCGGCTCATGCCGTAGCTCGAGTCCTGGCGCTCCACCACGTTCCGCGGCTCTACCGGCACGGTAAAGCTCGGCCAGCCTGAGCGGCTGTCGTACTTGTTGACCGAGGCGAACAGCGGCTCGCCGGAGACCACGTCGACGTACAGCCCGGGCTCGTGGTTGTCCCAGAACTCATTGTGAAACGCCGGCTCGGTGGCATCCTGCTGGGTGACCTTGCGCTGGTCCGGCGTCAGCCGGGCGATGGCCTCGGGATCCTTGCGGTAGTTATCCGACACGTCAGCTCCTTCACTGATGGCGCCGCCCGCTGGTTGCGGGCGCGCTGGACGTGTGCTCAGTGCAACCATGCCCCGGACCCGGCTATTTCACCTGTCCGGGCCGGGGGCACGGGAAGGTCAGGATAATCACGGCCGCGTGGCTCACGGTCAGCCGCGGATTGCGTGACCCCAACCGCGCGAACGTGGACAGCGCCTCTGGGCCTGGGCTTTGTCTAAGCGCAGCTCGAACTTTCGGAAGTATCGGCGCCCCGAATTGATATAGTTTGCGGATGATAATACAGATAATCACCGGACTCTCCGGCGTTAGCGTGGTCCTCTCCCTTCTCTTCTTGGCCAGACAAACTAGCGAACTTGCCAGACAAACTAAACTAAATAACCGGATTGGAACGCTGGGCGGCATGTCTGACGCTCTAGAGAGACTGCATTCAGTTCAGGGCGTATTTACCGATAAGCCGGGGCTTCGACCCTATTTCTACGGAGCGAAACAATATCCGCAACACGGGCGTCGCCAGGGCGAACTGCTTAATATAGCCGAGATGCTAGCCGATGCCATTGATTACGGCCTGATTGTCGTAGATCTTATGCCGGGTACGTCGGAACATGAAGGCTGGCGCAATTATGCTCTATTTATGGGGGAAAGTTCTCCAGTTTTGCGTCGTGTGCTAAATCATCATTTGGACTGGTTTCCAGCATATAAGCGACTCATCGCAGAGAAGGGTCTTGTCTTCCAGTCCGGATCCAGTCAAGAGGCGGGGCATAAATGGGGGTGAGCCGGCCTGTAGGCCGGGTTCTGTGCCCGCGCGGGGCGCGGGCGGCGGTCATCCATCTGGGACTGTCGTTGCCGGCAGCCTCGTGCGGTCTACCCGCGAGCATCGGGCGGGCCGCCCTCGAACGCTCGCGCAGGCCCGCGCCGCACAAGCGGCGCCGGCCCTTTTGACCTTGCTCCGGGTGGGGTTTACCGAGCCGCCGCAGTCACCTGCGGCGCTGGTGGTCTCTTACACCACCGTTTCACCCTTACCCCGCATACGCGGGGCGGTCTGTTTTCTGTGGCACTGTCCCGCGGGTCACCCCGGGTCGGTGTTACCGACCACCCTGCCGTGTGGAGCCCGGACCTTCCTCACCGGGCCTGAAGCCCGGCGCGACCGCCCGGCCGACTCACCTCCGCGTCATAGGATACGTCGGCCCGCGCCGGACGCGGCCGGACGAAGACCAGCACGACGACGCCCCCGACGACGCCGAGGCCGGCGGCCACGACGAAGGTCAGGTCCAGGCCGACCGCGAACGCGTGGTGCACCAGCGGGGCCAGCGCCGGGGAGCGGGCCATCACCGCGCCCGCTTCGCCGCCGCCGAGCACCCCGGCCAGCGACGGCCCCGCTACCCGGGTCAGCCCGCCGCGGAACACCTCGCCGAGCACCGCGATGCCGAACGCGTAGCCCAGCTGTCGGAACGTGCTGACCGCTCCCCCGGCCATGCCCGCCCGCTCCCGGGGAACCAGCGCCATCGCGGCGGCCGACAGCGGCGCCATGGCCAGCCCGGCGCCGAAGCCGACGAGGAACAGACCCGGGATCACCACCGCCCATCCGGACCCAGTCCTGATCACCGCCTGGGCCAGCGCGCCCGCCGCGATGACCAGCAGCCCGGCGCCCACCAGAATTCGCGGCGACGCGGTGTGCACCACCCGGCCGATCGCCGCCGACACGGCGAACGCCGCCAGGCTGCACGGCAGCAGCACCAGGCCGGCCTTGATCGGGCTCAGGCCGAGCACCGACTGGAGCCACAGCGACTCGTACGTCAGGCTCGCCCAGGCGGCCGCGGACAGCAGCGCGCCGCCGGCGAGCAGCGCCGTGAAGGGCGCGTCGCGCAGCAGCGCGAGGTCGAGCATCGGGTCGCGCCGCCGCCGCTCGACTCCCGCGAACACGACGAGGGACGCGGCCGCCACCACCAGCAGCGCCACCGTCGGGCCGGAGGCCCACGCACCCCGGATCAGCGCGTAGGTCAGCGCCGCCGCGGCCACCGTGAAGCTCACCATCCCGGGAAAGTCGACACGAGCGGGGTGCGGATTACGGGACTCGGCCACGACCAGCAGCGTCAGGGAGACGGCGACGACGCTGACCGGCAGGTTCACCAGGAAGATCCACCGCCAGCCGAAGTGCGCCGTCAGCAGCCCGCCGACGATCGGCCCGGCGGCCGCCGCCGCGCCGTTGACCGCGCCCCACGCCCCGAACGCCACGCCCCGGTCCCGCCCCGAATACGAGCTGCTGATCAGCGCCATCGTCGTCGCGAACATGGCCGCCGCGCCGAGCCCCTGCACCCCGCGGGCGGCGATCAGCACGCTCACGTTCCCAGCCAGGCCGCACGTCAGCGACGACGCGGCGAACACCGCGAGGCCGATCACGTACACGCGCCGCCGCCCGAACCGGTCCGCGACCGCGCCCACCGTCAGCACCAGCGCCGCCAGCACCAGCGCGTACAGGTCGATCACCCACTGGAGGTCCTGGAACGTCGTGTGCAGCTGGCGGGCCATGTCCGGCAGCGCCACGGTCACGATCGTCACGTCGACGAGCAACATGAACGCGCCGGCGCAGATCGCCACCAGCGGCCACCACTTCCGCATCCCGGTCTCCCTTCAAGCAAGTCGCCCACAAACCATGACGCAGACACGACCGCTACTGTGAGGCAGCACGCCAATTTCGGCGGATCTCGACACTCGCTAGGATCAACACGGTGGATACCATCACGATCGACGAGCTGGACCGGCAGCTCGCGCAGTGCCTCGGCGTCGATGGACGGGCCTCGTTCAGCCAGCTCGCGGAGATCCTCGGGGTCTCCGACCAGACGGTGGCCCGCCGGTACCGCCGGCTCCGCTCGAACGGGGCGCTGCGCGTCGTCGGGCTGAAGGCCCGGCACAAGGTGGGCGCGCTCGGCTGGTTCCTGCGCATGCGCTGCGTTCCCGGCGCCGGGCCGGCGATCGCCGGCGCGCTGGCCCGGCGCACCGACACGGCATGGATCCAGCTGCTGTCCGGCAACACCGAAGTGCTCTGCACGCTGCGCGGCGACGCCCGCGAAGACCGGGAGTCGCTGCTCGCCAAGCTGCCCCGCAGCGAGCGGATCGTGGCGGTGAGCGCGCATTCCCTGCTCCACACGTTTACCGAGGGTCCGTACGGCGGCCTCGGCTTCCTCCAGGTGCTCCCCGACGAACGGGTCAAGACGCTCAGGCAGCCGGTCCGCGTCGGTCAAAACGGTCACGTGGAGCTCGGCGAGCTCGACTTCGCGCTGTTCGACGCGCTCGGCGTGGACGGGCGCGTCTCGCACGCCGAGCTCGCGACGGTCACCGGCTGGTCGGAGTCCGCCGTCAGGCGCCGCATGGACCAGCTGCGCGACATCGGCGTGCTGTACTTCGACCTCGAGCTGGACATGGCGACGTTCGGCTTCCGCTCGCCGACGTGGCTGTGGCTGTCGGTGCCCCCGTCGGACCTCGCCGCCACCGGGGAGGCGCTGGCGAAGATCCCCGAGGTCGCCTACGCGGCCGCCACCACCGGCCCGGCCAACCTCGCGGTCTGCGCGGTGTGCCGGGACGAGACCGAGTTCTATGAGTTCCTGACCGCCAAGGTCGGCGTGCTCCCCGGCGTCGGGCGGGTGGAGACGTCCCCGGTCATCCGGACGGTGAAGCAGGCATCCCCCGCGGGCTCACCCATCGGCGCAAGCACGCGGACGGTGTAGAGACGGGGGCGCACGTTCGGACGAATGGGTTTAAGACACCCCGCTGGTGGCGCCGGAATCGATCTTCTCGGCAGCCGCCGACCCCGGGCCTGGCTCTGCGCTCGGGCGCTTCCTCGCGGGCGCGAAGCCCAGGCCCGCCGCGAGGCAGGCGAACGGGATCACCGGCAGCAGGTACCGGTAGTCGAAGTCGGCGATGGCGATCGGGAAGACCAGGAGGGCGACCGCGGTGACCCACGGCAGCATGGTGGTGCCGCGCGGCGCCCAGCGCAGCCGGATGTCGCGGAGGCGCCGGCTCAGCCGGAGGCTGAACAGGCCGCCGAGCCCGACGAGGAAGATCAGCGCGAGCAGCGGCCCGTAGGTGAACACCAGCCGCTGGTACAGCAGGATCGGGATGGCGAGGGGCTCGATCACCCGGCCCGGCGCCTGATGGCCGTAGTTCAGCCAGTCCTGGTAGGCGGTGCCGCCCTTGATCCACACGTGGTTGTCCGGCGGCAGCACGTTGTAAGTCGACGTCTTGTAGTGCAGGTGGAAGCTGTAGTAGTAGACGGTCCCCGCGCCCGGGTAGTCGATCCGCGGGAAGCCGAACGCCAGCGCAGTGTCCTTGGCGACCGTCTTCACGTAGCCGAGCGGCTGCGCCTCGACCGCGTGGATCGCGAAATCGGTGAGCAGCTGGTTGTTCGCGGCCGTGACCGGGCCGCCGGTGCTGTTCAGGTCGGTGTGGACCTGCGGCGCGTGCCAGACGTAGTTCCCTGGCGGGGTGCGCTGCGACAGCGGCTGGGTCGGGCAGACCTTGGCCTGTTCGCCGGTCGGCTTGATCACCGCGCAGTTGGCGAACGACGACACCCGGCCCCACAGGTAGAAGCCGTCGGACAGCGTCATGTTGTACTGCCCGGTCCTGGCGTGGAACCAGTTCGCGTACGCGGCCACCGGGACCAGGCATGCGACGCCCATGAGCACCGCGACGAGCCAGCCGCGCAGGTGCTTCCAGCCGTGGGTCATCAAGCCGCGCACGAGCACGAACAGCGGGAACACCAGGAGGACGATCGCTCCCTCGGTCCGCACGTCGACCGCGTACCCGGTGAGCAGCCCGGCCACGAGCGCCGTCCACCACTTGATGTCCGGGCGCCAGAGGAGCAGCAGCAGCGCGAGCATGAGCAGGAACGTGAACAGCGACTCGGCCATGATCAGGTGCTCGTCCTCGATGATGTACCCGTCGAGGAGCACCGGCAGGGTCGCGGCGGTGGACCAGATCTTGGACACGCCGTTGCGGCGGAGCAGCACGTAGATCATCACCGCGACGGCCAGCCCCATCAGGTGCTGGATCAGGGTGACGAGAGTAAAGCTGTGGAACGGCAGCAGCGCTCTGAGGAAGAGTGAGTAGCCGGTCGCCTTGGACAGGTTCGGCTGCGGCCGCAGCGCGGCGCCGATGTAGACGTAGGAGTCCCCGGCGAACCACAGCGCGCCCGGGTACGCGAGCATGGTCAGCAGCCGCAGGAACGCGCCGACCGCGAGCGCCACCGAGAACAGCTTGTGTTCCCTGACGAGCGTTCTCAGCCCTTGGAGGCGCGCGGCGGCGTTCACGCGCTCGATCCTATCGGGACGAACCCGCCCACGTGCGCGTCACGGTTGATCGGAGGTCGCAACGGTCTCTCCCCAGAGCCACCATCCGCCCTTCATCATTCCGAACGTACGCGTGGCGACTGGATTTCCCAAATGACGGAGTCATGCGCTATACTGTTCGAGTAGAAACTTCCAAAGTATACAATAACTCGAACGGGGGGCCGCGAGTGTCTGAGGTCTCGTTCCCCGGTGACGGGCAGGACGGCGAGGAGCCGCCGCCCGCCGAGCCGGCGCGGGACGAGGCCGCGGGCGCCGCGCCGGCGGGTGGCGAGGATGACTGGGATCCTGATGGGGAGATGGCGGCGTTCTTCGCCGACCTGGAGGCGGGCCGGGCGCGGATCCCCGAGGACTGGGAGCTGGAGCGCCAGGGCGCGTCGATCAGCCTGGGCGACGCCGCCGACGTGGACCTCGCCGAGCTGGCGGGGATGCTGGGTCCGGACGGGTTGGGCGGGGAAGGGTTCGCGCAGGACCGGTTCGCTGATCTGCTGCGGCCCGGCCCGGTGCTGGCGGCGCTGACCGAGGCCGCCGCCGGGGACCCGGCGCGGCTGTCCGATAACCAGCTGCTTGGCGCGATGTCGGCGGCGCGGCGGCTGGCGGCGCGGGCGGAGTACCTGCAGCTGGCCACGGTCGCGGAGTTCACCCGCCGCCACGAGCAGCAGGCGGCGGCGGCGAAGGCCGCCCAGGTGCCGCCGGGCCGCCGGCCGGGCGAGTTCGCCGCCGCGGAGCTGGCGATGGAGCTGGTCACCTCCGTCCGCGACGCCGAGACCACGATGGGCCTGGCCGAAGAGCTCGCCACGCGGCTGCCGGCCACCCGTGAGGCGCTGGCCGCCGGGGTGATCGACGCGGCCCGGGCGAGGGTCATCGGCCGGTACACCTGGTTCCTCACCGACGCCGACGCGGCCTACGCCGATGCGATCCTCGCCGGGGATGCGCCGTGGCTGCGCTGGGACCAGCTGTCCCGCAAGGCGGCGGCGCTGGCGATGCGGCTGGATCCGGAGGCGTTCAAGCGGGGCAGGGACCAGGCCCGCGCTGACCGGCAGCGGGTGGAAGCCCGGCTGGAGGAGTCGGGGAACGCGCTGCTGTCCGGCCGGGAACTGCCGGCTGAGGATGTGCTGGCGTCTAAGGCGCACATCGACGCGGCCGCGGCCGCGCTGCGCCGCGGCGGCGTGCCAGGCACCCTGCGGCACCTGCGAGTGCTGGCGTTCTTGGACCTGACCCAGGGCCGCGATCCCCTCGACCGGCTTACTGGCGGCGGCGAGGACCGTCACGACGAGCCGGCCCGGGACCCGTCCCCGCCGCCCAGCGGCGACCGCGACGGCCAAGCCAGCCACGACCACGCCGGGGGCAAGGACGACGACCGCGACGTCCGCCCGGGGGACTTCGACTACACCGGCCCGCCGGACG
>Ga0210385_10001778_pt1 | contig 13179 bp, 10 predicted proteins | sample IncBWH26OmetaG_FD_160107 | JGI IMG/M metagenome (GOLD analysis project Ga0210385, IMG submission 160107) | Forest soil microbial communities from Barre Woods Harvard Forest LTER site, Petersham, Massachusetts, United States - Inc-BW-H-26-O ... | reverse complement strand
GCCGGCTGGTTCAGAGAGGTTTTGCCTCGCGAGCAGGAAGTAGCTGTCCCGGTGGTCCCAGAGGAACTTCGCATCGTGACCGAGCGCAAGGTTATTGAGCGTGTTCCAGTCGCGCCAGAACTTGTTCGAGCCTGGCTTCCGATCGAGACCTATCCAATATCGGCCGGCGTAAAAGGAGGTTGGGCGGGCAGTGTCGCGATGGCAGTGCTCGCGTGCACCTATGGGCTTTTGAGAGCTCGGAGCATCTGGTATCCAATCAATCTTCTCGCCGCAACCGTGTATGGGCAATCTTTTAAGCTCGATCCGTCGCAACTGTACTCGTTTCACTTCGACAGCTTCGCAATAGCTGTGGTTTTGCACGGCGTCGGGTCCACGCTCGTGGGCTTGCTGTACGGCGCCATGCTACCCATGTTTCCGCGTCGACCCATTATCTTAGGAGGATTAATTGCTCCGGTGTTGTGGTCCGGCTTGTTGTACTCGATCTTGGATCTTCTCAATCCACTGCTCGCGAGCCACATCGACTGGTTTTGGTTCATGGGTTCGCAAGTGGCATTTGGCGTGGTCGCGGGTCTTGTCGTGCTGCGACAAGAGCGGATCCCGACGAGTGAAAATCTGCCGTTTGCAGTGCGGGCGGGAATCGACGCTCCTGGGATCATGGCGGAGAAGCGCGGGAAGGATGAGCCCAGATGAAGATCAGCCTTCTCGTTTCCGCGGCATTGGTTCTGTTCACGGTTATATGCGGGTGCGCCAATGCACCGGGGAAACAGCTTTCCGCCGACACGCCAATCGTCCCGAGCGAGATTTCGGATTTCAATATTCTCTACGGTGAAAACTGCGCCGGCTGCCACGGAGCAGAAGGGCGGGGTGGCGCTGCGATCGCTCTCGGTGACCCGGTGTATTTAGCGATCGCAGATGACACGGTCCTGCGCCGCTCGGCGTCGAATGGAATTCCGGGGACATCCATGCCCGCCTTCGCGCAGAGCGCCGGCGGAATGCTCACGGAAAAACAGATTGACGTGATCGCCCGCGGAATTCGAGAACGTTGGTCGAAGCCGGATGTTTTGAGTGGCGCAAACCCGCCGCCGTACTCGTCCACAACTCCGGGCGATTCTTCCCGCGGTTCGCAGGTGTACGGGACGTTTTGCTCGTCTTGCCACGGCGTTGCCGGTAGGGGAGGACCGAAGGCAAGTTCCATCGTCGATGGATCTTTTCTCGCGCTTCTCAACGATCAGGAGCTGCGAACAATGGTGATCGTGGGCCGGCCGGATCTAGGCGCACCGGACTGGCGAAATAATGTTCCGGGTACCCCGATGTCGGCGCAAGATGTTTCCGATGTCGTTGCCTGGCTAGCTTCGCAGCGCTCCAAATTCCCCGGCCAGCCTTACCCGAGCACACCGAAAACGTTAGGAGAAGTTCGATGACATTACCAACGGGCATGAGTAGGCGCGCGCTTCTTATGAAGCTGGGAATTTTCTTTAACAGCATTGTTGCCTTGATTCTTGCGGTACCGGTCGTGCGTTACCTTCTCTCTCCGATCACTCGCGGCCGGAAGGACGGCTATGATGCCTGGGTTCCTCTCGGCAATCTCGATCAATTTCCTTCCGGAGAAACGCGCCTGGCGACGTATCGAAACCCTGTCGTGAATTCCTGGGATGGTGATACTGCCGATATTGCCTGCTGGGTTCGCAACGTGGACGGCGCGAGTTTTCAGGTATTCGCAATCAATTGTGCGCACCTCGGATGTCCGGTCCGTTGGTTCCCACAATCGAACTTGTTCATGTGCCCGTGCCATGGAGGAGCCTATTACCAGGATGGCGCACGCGCGTCCGGCCCTCCAGAGCGCGGATTGTTCGAATACCACTACAAAATCGACGGCGGAAAATTGTTCATTCGGGCCAGCGAGATGCCGACACCGGGGCAGGCCTCTAATATCGTGCGAGGAATACAGCCATGCGCCTGATTTCATCTATCGGCGAATGGTTGGACGAGCGCTTGCAGATTGGCGCCACGATACGCGAGACCGCTGAGCATGAAGTTCCGCGAAGAACCGCCAGTTGGTTTTATGTTTTTGGCAGCGCTGCTTTCGCGGTGTTCATGCTGCAAATCGTCACCGGCATTCTGCTGGCTCTGATCTACGTGCCTTCCGCCGGACAGGCATGGAGCAGCCTTCAGACGCTGAATCACAATGTCGCGCTCGGCTGGTACATCCGCGCGCTTCACGGATGGGGCTCGGATTTCATGGTTGCTCTCGTCCTGATCCATATGATTCAGGTTTTTCTTTTTGGAGCTTACAAATACCCTCGTGAGCTGACTTGGATTGTGGGTGTATTCCTTCTGCTCGTCACACTCGGCATGGCATTCACTGGTCAGGTCCTAAGATTCGATCAGGACGCCTATTGGGGGTTGGGAATTGGAGCGTCGATAGCGAGCCGCGTTCCCCTGATTGGCCCACTAATAGTCAATCTGTTGCTAGGCGGCCCGATCATCGCTGGAGCAACGCTTTCGCGTTTCTTTGCTCTTCATGTATTCGTCATTCCAGGCCTCCTCATCGCATTTATCGGCGTTCATCTGCTGATGGTAATAAAGCTCGGAATCAATGAGTGGCCGATGCCCGGACGCTTGGTGCGCAAAGCGACGTACATCAAGGAATATCACGAGCTGACGAAGAAGGACGGAATGCCGTTCGTTCCTGGTGCAATTTGGAAGGATTTTTTTTTCTCTGCCTTGATTTTTTTCTCGCTTGCCTTCTTCGCCTATCATTTCGGTCCTTTCGGCCCTTCAGGTCCTCCGGACCCCACGATCATTCAGACGGTACCGCGCCCGGATTTTTTCTTTCTGTGGCTTTACGCGATCCTCTCGTATCTTCCGGCCTCTATGGAAACGCCGGCTCTACTGATCGGCCCCGTCGTTGGGATTCTCGCGCTCCTTCTGCTGCCATTTTTATCGGGCGAAGGTGAAAAAAGTTGGCGCCGCAGGCCCCTCGCGGTCCTGACAGTCCTTTTGGCTGTGGTAGCGCTTGGAACATTCACGCATCTTGCGCAGCACACGCCGTGGAGCCCGGTGATGGACGCGTGGAGTGGGATTCCGATTCCCAATCAATTCCTGAAAAACCGCACAGCCCTCGAGCGGCAGGGCGCCCTAGTTTTTCAGGTCAAGCAGTGTCACAACTGCCATTCGCTCGGAAACGAGGGTGGAAAGCGCGGTCCAGCTCTTGACTCAGTCGCTCTGCGCCTTACTCAGGACCAATTCATTCGGCAGGTGATCCAGGGAGGCGGCAATATGCCCGCGTATGGCAAGAATTTAAGTCCCGCGGAAACGAGCGCGCTCGTCGCATTCCTGGAGTCGTTGCATCCGGCGGGACAGCCACCAGCGCGAGACGCCTCGCGCACGATCGCGAGCGATGCTAAGACGGACGGAGCGGCTTCATCCTCGCCCTAGGCCTCGTTATGAATTCGTATGCTCAAGTTGTTGTGCAATCGTGGCCCGCTCCAGTTGCGGTAGATGTATCACTCTGTCTCGCCGCCCTGCTCTATGCGAGAGGTTGGAATCGCCTTCGGATTGTAGCCAAACGCCAATTTCCAGTCTGGCGACTCGCGGCCTTCTTCGCTGGAGTCGTTGCTGTCTGGATCGCAATTGGGTCACCGCTGGAAGCGTTCGACGATGTATCGCTTACCGTTCATATGGTGCAGCACCTGCTGCTGGCTGTCGTTGCACCTCCTTTACTTTTGTTGGGTGCTCCGGAGTTGCCGCTCCTCCGGGGACTTCCGCAATCGCTGGCCCGTGGCGTCGTGAGTCCATTTCTTCGATTGCCTTTCACCAAGAGGTTCGGCCACATAGTTTCCAATCCCGCGATTTGCTTGCTAGTGGCCACACTTGCCTTGATCGGATGGCATATACCTGCGGTGTTCGAGCTGACGTTGAGATTGGACTGGCTGCATAAATTGGAGCACGCTTCTTTTCTGGGTGCCGGCTTGATGTTCTGGTGGCCGGTCGTCCAGCCCTGGCCGAGCGCGCCGAGATGGCCCGAGTGGGCCATTCCTTTGTATCTTTTCGCTGCGACGCTGCCATGCGACGCGCTTTCCGCTTTTCTAACATTTTGTGAACGGGTTGTTTACCCGTCCTATATTTCTGCGCCCAGAGTTTTCGGTCTTTCCCCGCTCGAAGACCAAGAGTCCGCGGCGGCACTGATGTGGGTTGCCGTCACGATAATCTTTCTCGTCCCCGCAATGCTTGTCACCCTCAAGCTCCTTTCGCCGAGAAAATCGGATTTGCCTGATAATCCCACGGTTGAGCGGCAGAGATTCTTAAGAGAGTCTCTGCACGATTCGAACCTAGAGGCGGGCTGACATGGCAACAGAGCCGACGATCGCCGTCTTGAACGGAGCGCGCGAGGCTCAAGAGAATCGCGCGGCCACATTCTTTTCGACAGCGTCTGACTATTGGGCGCTGGACAATGTGGACGCGGTTCTAAACGGCACACCTGCGCCGACCCTCGTTCCGTCTTTGTCTCGGATCGGAGCCTCATCTCGAATAACTACACACCTCGTGATTCCGCTCCCTGATCTCCTGGCCACGGGCCTTCACGGGAAAACACCACACCGTTGAAGTGGCGTCGGATGTCGGTGCGTTCCCCTTTAGTCGGGCTCCCCAGGTTTGCTCGGTCCGCCGTATTAACCACATCGCTGCGGTCTTCTGCTGGCACGATTGACAGCTTCGGCTCGTCTGTCAAAATTGCCTGAAATCAGAACATCGCGATACAAGGGAGTTCCCGATGATGCTATTTAGACGCTTCACCGCGCTCGTACTGTCTTCATTGCTCGCCGGTTTGCCAGCGTTGGCAGACCCGCAGACAGGCCAGTCTGCAGGTCAAATTAACGCGCTAATTCCGGCTGCCACCAAGAATTCGAAGGCCGCAAAAGCGAAAGACGAGCTGAACTGGAACGACCTGCTCCAGACCGACCATGCGGGGCGCGTTCGCGCCGGCCTAAAGGATGGCTCGATACTTAGCCTGGGCTCAGACAGCGAGCTTCGCATCGTGCAGCACGACGGTGCTGCCCAGCAGACCGCGCTTGAAATGGATTTCGGTAAGGTGCGAAGCCAAGTGGTGAAGATTACCAAGCCCGGAGGCAAGTTTGAGGTCAAGACGCCGAACGCGGTGATCGGCGTTATCGGAACTGACTTTTATGTAGGATTCGAATCGACCCGCACCACAGTGATCTGCTATAGCGGTCAGGTTTTGGTAACGCCTTTGGGTAACGCCACCGCGACCAACAATTCCGGCCAGACCAGCAGCGGATCGAACGCAATTACGGTCAGTGCCGGTCAAATGGTGGTAATCACTTCTGAGGTTCCTCCATCGGGATTTCAAACATCCTCCACGCCCCCAGAAGTCTTGCAGACCAGCCTAACTTCAACCGACGTACCTAATGGCGGAGGAAATACAATAGCGCATCACGGTCACGCCTTGCGGTGGACGGTGATTGGCGTTGCCGTAGCAGTCGGGCTCGGATTGGGCATTGGGCTCGGAGTCACCAGCGGCGGGGGTGGCACCAAAACCCGCGCCCCGAACCCGGCTCCATAGAAATCTTCGCAGGCGTGGAACTGAATTCGTATTCTTTATGACATCGCAGCAACGTCAAACGCCTGGCTGGCTTGAGTGGCTGGGACGTTTCGCACTCCGTTACCTCGATTTGGAAGTGGCCGCCGTGGTCACGCTGGTCGGCCTCGCGCTATTCGCGATTTCGGGCCTTGGTAGCAGCCCGCACGCCGGGTTCGTTTTCCTGAAAAGCATCGAAGAAAGCTCCCTCGATTTGCGCTTCGAAATGCGTGGCACGCGCCCGCATGACGATCGCATCGTAATTGTCGGTATCGACGAGAAGACCTTACAGAAGATCGGTTCGTTCCCGCTCCCGAGAAAGACCTACGCAACCCTCGTAAATCAATTGAATGCGGGCGGCGCGCGCGTGATCGCGTTTGACGCGACCTTCCCAGTGCCCGAAAGCAATTCCGCTACAGAAGCTTTGGATAAATTGCGGACGGACGTAGCCGCAATCGCGCCTCCCGCGGTGCTGCAGCAAATGAATGAGCTAGAAGCGGCCAGCGACCAGGACGCCTTGTTTGCGTCGGCTATGAAGGACGGCGGTAACGTTGTCCTGGGGCATTTGTTTTTGGATCCTCAGCGTGCGCAATCGGCCGACCCAAAATCAGCTGAAGAATATTTCAACATTATTTGGGCTCATTCCTTCCCCGCGATCGTCCCGGTGAACGTGAAAAAAGGGCAGAAGCCGGATATGGCGAGCTGGTGGAGCGAAAACGACGGCACGGTCGCAGCCGGCGTCGAAGCGAACATCGCTAAACTCGCAACCGCCGCGGCCTCTTATGGGTTCATCGATATTCATCCCGACGCGGACGGAACCCTGCGTCACGGATTGTTGATCGTCCGCTATAAGGATCAGGATTATTTCCCCGCATTGGGTTTTCAAGTCGTGAGGCTGTATGAAAACATTCCCGATCAGAACATCGCCGCATACATTTCACCGAATGGATTAGATCGAATTCAGTTGGGAAGGCATACGATCCACCACGTGCGCGACGGCAGCGCGTTGATCAATTACACAGGCCCGTACCATACCTACAAACAATATTCGATGTGGGATGTAATGAACGGAAATCTGCCCTCCGATACCTTTCGCGACAAGATCGTTCTGGTCGGGGGAACCGCGGTGGGAATCGGCGATATCCGTACGATTCCATACCAAGCGCAAGATGAGCCCTACATGGGGGTCGAAGTTCACGCAAACATTATCGATAACCTGCTCCACAGCGAGGAAAAGGGCCGAGGGTTTTTGCAGCGCGGAGCGCACGAGGAGATGTGTGACATCGGCTTCATATTGCTGTTTGGCGTGGTCTTTGGATTTTTGTTTAGTCGAATCACGCCGCTGTATTCCACCGTCCTGGTGATCATTACGTTGCTGGCTTTTGGATGGTTCGTCTACTTCAGTTTCGCGGACAAGGTGCAATGGTTGAGTTTCGTGATTCCGGCCGCCACCCTGGCTGCGAATTACGCGGGAATCACCAGCGTGCGGATGGTTCGCGAAGAAAGCGAGAAGCGGAAAATCCGCAAGACGTTTTCGCAGTATTTGTCTCCGGGCGTCATCGAGCTGATCGAAAAGGACCCGGAGAAGTACATTCGCACCGGCGGCGAAATGAAGGAACTCAGCATTCTCTTCAGCGATATACGTGGATTCACCACGATTTCAGAATCCTTAACGCCTGACGAACTGGTCAAACTGCTGAACGAGTACTTCGGTCAAATGACCGAAATTGTTTTTGCTACGAATGGAACACTCGACAAATACATCGGTGATGCCATCATGGCCTTTTGGGGATCGCCCTACCCGCAGGAGGATCACGCATTCCGCAGTTGTTCGTGCGCATTGCAAATGGTTAAGGGGCTCGCAACTCTCAATGAAAAACTTCAAGCTGCCGGCCGGCAGCCGATTGGAATTGGCATCGGATTAAACACCGGACTCGTGAACGTGGGGAATATGGGGTCCGAGCGGCGCCTTTCCTGGACCGTGATGGGCGACAATGTGAATCTGGCTTCGCGCCTCGAAGGAATCACCAAGCAATATCACGTGCAGCTCATCATCAGCGAAGCAACCTATCGCCATGTGGCCAGTCAGTTTGTTTGCCGGGAACTCGACAAGATTCGCGTAAAAGGAAAAACTCATCCGGTGAACATTTACGAGCTAATGGACGTCGCGGAAAATCGTCCAACGTATGACTCGCTTCTCAGTTACTTCGATCGCGCGATGGCCGCTTATCGCGCACAAAACTGGGATGAGGCCGCCAATCTCTTCGCGGAAATACTCACCACTTTCCCTGATGACGGACCCACCCAGGTCTTTCTGGAGCGCGCTGTGGAGTTTTCCGAAAACGCCCCGGAGGGCGAATGGGATGGCGTGTACGTTATGAAGACAAAGTAGGCCGTCTAGTCCCGGCGTCCAATCCGCGACAATGTAAAACTTCCTTTCACTTCCTTCGCTTTTTCCCAGTCATGATAGTTGTGGCACTCGAAACAGCGCGACTCAGCCGAGGTCGAACCTCCACGATGGCATTTTTGGCAATTCTGAATGCCGGGTAGCAAAACGTCCGATGTTTCCTGGCTCGTCTTGGCGCGCGTGTGACATTCGGTACACGTCAGTAATTTGTGGGAATCGTGATTGAATTCCGCGTGTTTGAACCAGCGCGGAGTGATGTCCGTCGGTGCCACAATCGGTAGCTGAGAATTTTGCACGAATCGCAGAGCGTGGCACTGCGCGCAGGTTTTTCGCCACAGAAGTTCCTCCGATTCCGCCACGCGGCGCGCCACCCATTGTTGTTGCGTTAACACCACGAACGCGGCAGGTAGCGGCTTCTGCGGCAAGTCGCGCTCCGGCACGGGCGCGGGGATACGCAATTCGGATGTATGGTTGGGGATGTAGCCCTGAAATTTCTTCACCAGGTAAGCGTGGACGATCTCCGGCGTGTCGTGCGGCGCGCTTTCCTGGAAGCGCGAATCGAATTGCAGCGTATGACAAGCGACGCAGTGGTTGTCGTATGTGATAGGAGACATGTAGGCGCGCTTGTAATCCATCGAAGGCGGAAGGGACTTCTCAAACTCCACGCGAGGCGTCGAAACGCGCGAGTCGCCACCCCGCGAATCGTCCGCTGTTGCGATTCCATACTTCCATTTTGTGTTTGCTGCTGCCGGCCGGTGGCAATCCTGACAGTCCAGTTCAACTAGCCCATTCGGCCCGCGCAGGTTGTGTTTCAAATGCACGGCATGGTTGAACTTTATGGTGGAGGGATCGCTGTTCGGCGAACGCACGGCTGCAAATTCGGGATGATCTCCCTCAAAGCTTGTGATGCGCTCAGAAAAATGCGTCGCCTCGCCCGTCGTGTACAGATGAGCGTGGCATTGAATGCAACTGACGTCTCGCGTCGCAGCCAATCGCAGTCGGCCCTGGTGTTCCTGGTGGCACGACGAGCAATTCGGTGTGAAGGCTTGATTCGCGTGGTGAATCGGCCCGTCGTGGCACGATTCGCAGGCCTGGTCCGTCGCTTTGGCGCTGAACTGGCCGGCCTGCTTCACGTGGCATGCATCGCACTGGGTGGAAAGCACCACGTGCGCGGTGGAAACCCGGCCACCACTGTAAACCTGATTGTCGCGAAGCAGAGCGTACCAAACAAGCCATAGAAGAGCCGCTAGCGGAGCGGCCACACTCAGAACGAAGCGCAAACGGCGGAATGGATGCGGGCGCTTGAAATATTCCAGATCGATGCGCTGGGCGAGTTTTTTGGTTGTGAGCTTGTCTCGTGCCACGTTTACTCGCTTCTCGTTTATTTTAGTAACGCAAAGCCATGAACGCGTGAACGCATCCCAGCAATAAAAGCGCCAGCGACAGCGGCACATGCAGCATCAGCCAGCCATGAAGAAGGTGATGCATCTGGGTCTGGCGCCGCAACTGGCGTTCTTCTTCGCAGATTGCTTCCAGGCTCCGTGTCGGCTCGTGGGCGGTATCAGGCAGCAGGGTACGCAACCGTTCGAATATGCCCACCGCTTTTTCACGGGTCTCCAGGGGCTTATCGCGCAAATGCTCGTGCAGCAGAAACGGACGCATCTGCCGCGCGTAGAAATCCCGGAGCGGAATAAGCGGGGCAGCTGTGTTCGACGCGGAGAGGACGTTTCCGCCAACGACGCTGGCGAACGCCGCGTTTTCCAGAGCCAGCGGCCCGCAGGCTTTTTCGACGATCGCATCCGCTTCGCCCACCAGCTGGGCGCGCACGTGATCGATCTGCTCGAAGACGGTTTCCATCGGGATCTCTACGGTCATCATGCTCGGCATGTAATGCTGGAGTGCCGCGCCAAAAATTCCGCTGGCAACGACAATAATAATCAAAATCATTAGCACGGTGGTTAGTGTGCCGCCGAAGTGGAATCCAGCGTGAAAAAAAATTATGGGCAGACTGAGTGTTCCAAGCCAGAGATGGCCGCGCATCCAGGTTTGCGCGCGGCCCAATCGCCACACCGCAACTTTCTTGCGCCCGGCCAGCAAACCGGCGAATAGCATGAACGCGGACCCCACCACTCCGAACGCCAGCCCTATCGCGCTTCCTCCGCTCGGGCCGCCAGGACTGCTTGCCGCATAAGTGACATAAATAATTGTTGAGACGCCAAGAATAATCAGCGACGCGACCAGCCATTTTCGGTGTGTGCCGTCAATTCGCAAATGCACCCGCAGGGCGAGAAGCGTCACCCGGAAAATTATTCCTTCGGAATGTTGTCCGAAGCTTTTTGCAACAAGCCCGCAAAAAATTGCCGCGGATCCACGCGATGCGCCGCATCGTGCGGGCAGGCAAACACGCAACTGGGCTCCGCGAAATCCGAGCAAAGGTCGCAGGAGGTTGCCTTCTGCTTGACCATCGCCACTTTTTTACCGGCTGCTCCGGGCAGGTCCGCAAAAACGTTGAACGGGTGCATGTTAATATTCCCGTAGGGACAGTTATCCGCGCACAGCCCGCAACCGATGCACCAATCTTCGATAATAACTTCCAGCGAGTTGCGCCGGCGGATCGAACCCACCGGGCAGCCCACCATGCACAGAGGATCCAGGCATTGCCGACACGATGTCGCCACCAAATAGTGATCGAAGCGCAGTCCTTCGCGAACCAGTCGCGTCACCCCATCGTGTGCATCGGCGCATGCCTTCACGCAAGCATCGCAGCGCGTGCAACTATTCAGATCGAGAAGCAGAAGGCTCTGCGCCTCCATCAAGCCTTGCTTCAAAAAGCTATCGAGCGGCGTGCTAGATACCATCGAGAGGCGGTCGCGATTCATCTTCGCCCGCTCTTGTTCGGTGGCCTCCAGTTTTTGGCGAACCTGCGGAAATTCCGCGCTCATCTTCGCAAAATCGTCCGCGCTGATGCGCACCACTTCCACGTGGTCAAGCGCGGAGCAGGTAGCCGCTCGCACGTCGCCTTTGAGCAGCCCCATTTCGCCGAAATATTCGCCGCGCGAAAGATAGGCGAGCACCATTTCGCCACCCGGATGCGTTTGCGAGACTTTCACGAATCCGATCCGCACCAGGTAAAAACTGTCCGCGGGTTCGCCCTGTCGGCAGATCGCCTGCCCCGGCGTGAACCGCAATAGTTCCACCTTGTCCCGGAGGCTTTCGATAAATTCATCCGTCAGTTCCGCGAATATGGGTACCGCGCGCAGATGGCTTTCGAGCGCGCGCTGCCGGTAGGATAGGTCGAGTTGCGCGCGAAAATTCTTGTTGCGCTGCATGATGTCCAGCACGTTGCGCAGCATTTCCAGCATAGTGCAGTCCGTTTCGGCGCGCACCGTTGCGGAGCGCGGGTACAAACTCATACACGTCATTTCGCCGAAAAGATCACCGGCCTTCAGGATCGCCACGGGATTTTCGTAATTCAAATCCACGGGTGCATCAATATGAATCCAATTCTGGCTGGTCTCTTCCTCGCGCTCATCGTTTTGTCGTTGAGTCAGGCGGCTGGAAAGCTTGCCCAAGAATCGTTTTACCGCTCCTTTGGTTTTTACGTGTGCCATGGGACTCGCGATGGAAACTCTCGCCTCGCCATCCAAAATATAAAATGCCGTAGAGCCGTATTCGCCTTCGCGGCAGATTATTTCACCGCGCTTGAAGTGCCTCTTCACGACTGCGTTTCGATTCAGGCTCAGGAATGTGCCGGAGACGTTTTTGAAAAATGGAAGTTCGTGCAATTGTTCAAGAGCGACTGACTCGGCTCCTGGCGCCGCAATTTGTGTCTGATTTACAATTTTGTTGGTCAGAGCGCCCGTCGGGCAGGAAACCATGCATTCACCGCAGGACACGCACGAGGATTCGCCCATGGGTACATTGTTGTCGAAGGCGATGCGGGTCGTCGCGCCTTTGCCCATGCGCCCCAGAACAAAATTCTCGCGAACTTCGCTGCAACCGCGAATGCAGCGATCGCAGAGGATGCAAGCGTCGAAATCCACCCCGATGCTCATCGAAGATTCGTCAACGCCGCGCCGCGTGTCCTGCGGAGCGTAGCGCGACGCCAGCCGGCCATTCTGTTTGGCCAGAGCTTCGAGCTCGCAGTCGCCGGACTGGCGCTCGCGCGCGCAGGGACTCGGATGGTCGGCCATGAGCAGCTCGACCAGCGTGCTGCGAGCCTGCTTCACCTTTTCTGAATTTGTGGTGACTACCATTCCCGGCTCGGCTGGCCGGACGCACGACGCCGTGAACACTCGCGCGCCAACATCCACGACGCACACGCGGCACACGCCTACCGGCTTTTCATTTTGCTGATGACACAGAGTTGGGATTTCAATGTTATTGAGGCGCGCAGCGTCGAAAACGCTGGTTCCGGCCGGCACCGAAATTTTTTTCCCGTCGACGGTTAATTCGATCATAGCCGCCGCGCTCATGCCGGCCTCCCCGCAAAAGCAGATTCGCGCCTCGGCGATGTGCTGCACGGGCAGACTCCGGCAGGGCAGTTCTGTCGCAAGACATGGGAATCCACTTCTTCGCGAAAATGTTTCAACACGGACGCAATCGGCGCGGGCACAACTTGTCCCAGCCCGCATATCGAGGTAAGCCGCAGCGCGTTCGATAATTCACCGATCAGCGCCAAATCGCTTGCCGAACCTTTTCCGTGGGCCCACGCCGAAAGCATGCCCACCAGCTTTTGCGAGCCCACGCGGCAGGGAACGCACTTCCCGCATGATTCATTCTTGAAAAACTGCGTCGTGTTCAGCGCCATGTCCAACATGCAGCGCTCCTCGGAACACACCACCAGTGCTCCGGATCCCAGCATCGAGCCCGCATCGGCCAAAGATTTAAAATCGAGCCGAACGTCCACCATCGAGGCCGGCAAAAACCCGGAAGATGGTCCCGATGGCGCAAAGCTTTTAAGCTTTTTTCCGTTTGGCAGGCCTCCGGCGTATTTGAAAATCACGTCGGATACCGGCAAGCCCATCGGTATCTCGTAAACTCCGGGACGGACCACATCACCACTCACTCCGATAAATTTCAGGCCCGCTGCACCGCCTTGCCCCTGCGCCTTGTACCAATCCACCCCGCGCAGCAGAATTGGCGGGACGTTCGCGAATGTCTCCACGTTGTTGAT
>Ga0210385_10001776_pt1 | contig 13188 bp, 15 predicted proteins | sample IncBWH26OmetaG_FD_160107 | JGI IMG/M metagenome (GOLD analysis project Ga0210385, IMG submission 160107) | Forest soil microbial communities from Barre Woods Harvard Forest LTER site, Petersham, Massachusetts, United States - Inc-BW-H-26-O ... | reverse complement strand
CGTTGCACAACGGCCCGTAGACGATGTACGAGTGGCCGGTGACCCACCCGACGTCGGCCGCGCACCAGTAGACGTCCTTGTCTGCCTTGAGGTCGAAGACGTACTTGTGCGTCGCGCTCACGCCGGTCAGGTAGCCACCGGTCGTGTGCAGCACGCCCTTGGGCTTCGCGGTCGAGCCGCTCGTGTACAGGACGTAGAGCGGATGCTCGGCGTCGAGCTCCTCGGCCGGGCACTCGGGATCGGCCTGCTCCATCGCCTCGTGAAACCAGACGTCACGGCCGTCACGCATCTCGCACTCGTCGCCGGTGTGCTTGACGACGATGATGTGCTCGAGCGTGTCGAGGTCGGCCATCACCTCGTCGACCTGCTGCTTGATCGGCGCCGTCTTGCCCTTGCGCCGCGCGCCGTCGATCGTCACCAGCGCCTTGGCGTTGGAGAACTCCATCCGCTCCTTGACCGCGTCCGCCGAGAAGCCGCCGAACACGACGTTATGGGGAGCGCCGATCCGCGCGCACGCGAGCATCGCCACGACGACCTCGGGGATCATCGGCAGGTAGATCCCGACGATGTCGCCCTTCTCGATTCCCATCGCCTTGAGCGCATTGGCGAACCGCTGCACGTCGCGGTGCAGATCCGCGTACGTGATGTCGCGCTCCTCGCCCTCCTCGCCGCGCCAGTGATACGCGACCTTGTCGCCGCGGCCGGCCTCGACGTGGCGGTCCAGGCAGTTGTAGGAGGCGTTGATCGTGCCGTCGGCAAACCACTTGTAGAAAGGCGGATTGGAGTCGTCGAGATCCTGCGTCGGCTCGTTGAACCAGTGCAGTTCCTTGGCCTGGGCCACCCACCAACCCTTCCAGTCGCGGTCGGCTTCTTCGTAGACCGCCGGGTCGTTGAGCAAAGCCTGCGCACGGAAGGCTTCGGGGGGGTCGAACTTCTCGATCTCGAGCATCTCCTCGAGCTGGCGCTCGAGCGTGCCGCCCCCTGCCTCAGTCGATGCCGTGTCTGCCATTGCAAGCCTCTCCTTCGTACGAACCTTGCGTCTCGCATTGGTCAGCCGTAGGCGCCGGCGTGGTGGCCGGCGCCCAGGCTCGCCGCAGATGTGCGGCTGTGTGTCTAGTAGTTGTACCCCACACCGGCAGGCGGTATGGGCCGTCCGTTAGCGCGCCAACGGGAAGACAGGGAGCAGTGTCCTTCCGAAGGTCGCGTTGATCACGCCCGCAAACGACGCATACCAGGCCGCGATCGCGGTCGCGATGCCGACGTATCCGCCGAGCTTGATCGTGCCGTTGATGGCGCTGTGGGTGCCGGCCAACGCGGAGTTCCCGATGCCCAGGATGATGAACGTGATCGCGAGCAGCAGGAATACGAGCGCGACCGCGCCGGTCGTCCGCAGGGACGCGATGAACATGTAGGCGGTGAAGATCCCCCACATCCACAGATACAGGCCCAGCCCGCTGAAGATCTCGGTCGGCAACAGGCTCGACGCCGCGTGGACGACGAAATAGAAGGAGATCCAGAACGCGCCGTAGGAACAGAACGCCACCGCTCCGAACGTGTTGCCGGTGCGGAACTCCCACACCCCGGCGACGAACTGCGCGAGGCCGCCGTAGGCCAGCGCAACCGCGGCTACGAGCGGCAACAGCCCTCCGCCAACAGCATGCTGACTTCCGACCAGGCCGGCGTTGATCAGGCTGAGCACGAACGTCGTGCCGGCGAACGCCGCCAGCCCGAGCGGCCCCGGATCTGCTGGAGTCCAGCTGATTCCGCGCCCGGAGGTCGGGTCCTGCTCCGCCGCCGGCGCGACATCCGCTTCTCGGCGCGGCAAACCGCTTGCTTCCATCAGTCCCCTCCTGAGTGGATGTTTGCGAGACAGCGGCAGGGTCGTCGGCGCGACGCAGGCCCGCAACCGCGGATCGCTGAACGGTCGGCGGGTGACGCCGAGCGGTCGACAAGTCGCGATGAGCGGCGCCGCTCATCGCCGGGGCGGCCGCTAGGTACGCCGCTTGCGTTTGCGCTTGGGGGTCGTCGAACGGGTCCGCGAGGGAACCGCGGCCGGCGCTCCGGCCGGCTGGGGCTGGGCCTTTGGCGTGAGCTTGGGGGAAGCCTTGCCCGAGCCGCCGTCGGCCGAGCTCCCGTTCGCTGCCCCACGGCGGGCGGCGGCGGAACCCATCCGGCGCGCGCGCATCTCCGATGACGGCGGCCACGGCTCCGAGCGCCCCGAACTCCAAGCCGGTGGCAGGCCGCTCGGCCAGCGCCCCGAGATCAGGTAGGCGACCGCGACCAACCAGAAGAACTGCACGACCGGGATCTGGGTGATCTGAAACAGGACCAACACGCCCGCGAAGATCCCGAGATAGCCCATGAAGCGGGTCAACAGCCCCTGGCGCAGCGCGTTGAAGGAGACGAGCGCGATGCCAACAGCCAGCAGCAGTGCCGATGCCTGGCCGACCAGCTGGAGCGCGAGCAGGCCGGTGGCGGTCGTCAGCCGGTGGGCCTCCGCGTAGGTCTGGGAGCCGGTGGTGACGAATTCGTGGACCTTCACCGCGACGGCAATCGCGTACACGACCCCGGTCACCGCCGACAGGACGCCGCCGACGATCGCGACGATCCGGATGAAGGGCTTGACCTCCTGGTTACGCGCACGCGAGCAGACGTAGAGGTAGCTCAGCGTCCACGCGACCAGCAGCGAGCCGATTCCGTTGATGATCGCCGCGATCAGGTCCAGCGGGAAGCGCTTGTTGGCCGTGATCAGGTCGATCGTCAGCTCGTCGACCTTGGTGTGCGGGCCGATCAGCTGCAAAATCGAGGCCAGCAGTACGAACACGCCCGCGAGCACCGCGATGATCGCCTGGCGGTTGCGGACGCGGGCTTCGTACTGCAGCTGCTGCTCAGGGTCCATCGGGGCCGAATGGTAGTGGCCAGCGGCGGCTTTGACGTTGCTCGGAGCCAACCCTTCGATACCTCTTCGCGAGGCGACGACTCCGGCGAGCTACCATTGACCTCATGGAAGGAAGTGGCTTTGGCGGTTTGTTCGGTGACCCCGACGATCTGCAGCGCCGGCTCGGCGAGTTTGCCGAGCAGATGCAAGGCGCCCAGCGGATCGCGTGGGCCGACAACGCGATCAAATTGGCGGTAGATCTGACGGTCGCGGCGATGAACCGGGCCAACATCCAGGGAACCACCGAGCAGCAGGCGGAGCAGATGCGCTCCGTGATGGCGGTGATCTTCCCGGAGGCAGTGACGCTCGTGCGCGAGGCGCGCGAGGGCCTACAGTAGCGCCGCGGATCTGTTCAGCTGGTGGCCAGCGCGCCGAGCACGAGCGCGTCGTGTTCGCCTGGCTTAACCCTGCGAAATACGTCCTTGATCACGCCATCGGGACCAATCACGAACGTGCTGCGCTCGTTGCCCATGTACGTCCGGCCGTACATCGACTTCTGCACCCAGACGCCGTACGCCTCGGCGACCGAGTGATCCTCGTCGGCGAGCAGCGGGAAGCCGAGCCCGTACTTGTCATCGAACTTCGCGACCTTCTTGACCGGATCGGGCGACACCCCGAGCACGACCGCGTTGGCGCTCTCGTAGTCGGGGCGGTGGTCACGGACCCCACACGCCTGGGTGGTACAGCCCGGCGTATCGGCCTTGGGATAGAAGTAGAGCACGACCGTCTTGCCCCGCAGGTCTGCGAGTGAGACGGGTTGACCTCCCTGGTCGGGGAGCGTGAAATCGGGGGCGAGATCGCCTGGTTGCGGTGGCATGTTCGCCACCCTAGCGGACGCCGATCGGAGCGCGAATCGCCGGGCTGCGTCTACTTCAACAGCCGGCTTAGCCGCCGGTCCTTGAGCAGCTTGCCGTCGGTCTGGCAGGTCGGGCAGTAGCACATCACATAGTCCTCGTAGAAGACGGCCTCGAGCGTGTCACCGCAACGCGGGCACGGCTCTCCGTTACGGCGATGGACGGTGAGCGGCATCGGCAGCTTGTCGGGGATCGGCAGCGCAATCGTCTGCTGGTAGTGGGCGATCGCGTCGCCGAGCTTGGTGATGATCGCGGCGCGCAAGCGGGCGGCCTCGTCCTCTGACAGCTCCGAGCCGCGCTTGAACGGCGACAGCTTTGCGCAGTGGAGGATCTCGTCCACCCACGAGCGGCCGATCCCGGCGATCACGCGCTGATCGCGCAGCATCCCGTGCAGCGGCCGTGGCGCGTCGAGCAGCCCGATCAACTCATCGACCGCCGGCGGGTCCGGGAACGCCTCGGGCCCGAGTTTGGCCAGCGTCTCCTCGTCATCCAGCTCCTCTGCGCGCAGCACCTTCACCCAGGCGGCCTGCTTGGTGCCGAACTCCCGCAGCCGTAGCTCGCGCCCATCCTCGAGCCGGACGAGCAGCCGCGAGGTTCGATCACGCAGTGACGCCCGCGTGTCGAACAGCTGCAACCGACCCGCTGACATCAGGTGGATGAGCATCGCGAGGCCATTGTCGAGCTCGACTACGAACAGCTTCCCGCGGCGCGTCACGGACACGATCCGCGAGCCCTCGATCGCCTGCAACGGCGGATCGAAGGTCTTGAGCGCGTTGACGCCGGGCGCCAGCACGGACTCGATCTGTTTTCCGGCCGTCGCCGAGCCGAGCAGGCGGGCGGTGATCTCGACTTCGGGTAGTTCTGGCATCGCTGCAATTGAGGCTACTCATGCGATCCATCGTGACTTGTTCGATCGCGTTCAGGAACTCTTTACCGTCGAAAATAATGCTGCTGGTCATGAGTGATCTACTAGCAATTCTTGGAGCGGCCGACGGTGACGCCGAGGTCCTGGCCGAGATCGCTGCCTTCCATCCCGACCGGGTGACGGTGCTGCTGGAGGCGAGCGAAGCCGGCCTGGTGGCCGAGGAGTCCAGTGCCGGTGACGCGGTTCGCACCCGGCTCGCTGAGCTGATGGCATCGATCGAAGGGCGGACCGGAGCGACCGTGGTGGGACTGGCGGGCGACCGCTCGCAGCTGGACGGCTGGCGTTTTGACCGCGAGCTCGCGCCGCGGTTCTCGCTCGCGGCCTGATCAGGCCGATTGCGCTCGCCGGCTGATCCGGCCGGCGGCGCCTGACGTCTGATCGGTCCGAGCGTGCTCGGCGGTTGACCGGACCCATCGCGGTGGTCACCGTCGGTAGGCTCCGCGACCGACAATGAAGGTCGCAGCCGCACCCGACGACATCGTCGAGAGCCACGAGCAGGGCGCCGCGAACGAGCGTGAGCCGTTGCTCGTGCTGGCGCCGTTGCGCGAGTTCCTGGCCGGTGCCGGGCTCGACGCGCCGGCTCAGCTGTCGGCGACGCCGTACGGCGACGGCCACTCGAACGTCACCTATTCACTCTCGACCGGGGTCGTGCTCCGCCGCCCACCGCGCGGGCCGCTGCCGCCAAGCGCACATGATGTGTTGCGCGAGGCGCGCATCCTGCGCGCGCTGCAGGACACCGGCGTGCGCACGCCGAAGGTGCTCGCCGTGTGCGAGGACCCGGGTGTCATCGGCGCGCCGTTCTACGTGATGGAGGAGATGGAGGGCGACGTGATCACGGACGCGATGCCGGCGGCGCTCGATGACGCCGAGCAGCGGCGGCGGACGGCCGAGGAGCTGGTCACGGCCCTGGTCGAGCTCCACGCGGTCGACTGGACGTCGCTCGGGCTCGAGGGATTTGGCAAGCCGACCGGCTATCTCGAGCGCCAGCTGCGCCGCTTCAACGGGATCTGGGAGTTCAACAAGACGCGTGAGATACCGGAGTTCGAGCAGGTCTCCGAGTGGCTTGCCGCCAACATCCCCGAGTCACCCCCGGCGACGATCGTTCACGGCGACTACCGGCTCGGCAACACGATGTTCGCGCACGGCGCGCCTGCGCGGCTGATCGCGATCTTCGATTGGGAGATGGCGACGATCGGCGATCCGCTGGCGGACGTCGGCTACATGATGTTGCACTGGCGCCAGGTCGACGATCAGGACGAATCGAAGTTCGCGCTGCAGAGCGTCACCACGATGGCGGGCTTCCCGACCCGGCGCGAGCTGGTGAAGCTCTACGAGCAACGCTCGGGCCGGTCAATCGACCACCTCGACTGGTACGTGACGCTCGCTTACTGGAAGGCGGTCGCGTTCATGGAGGGCAACTACCGCCGGGCGGTCTCCGGCGCGACCGATGACCCTTATCTGAAGTCGTTCGGCGACGGGGTGGTGGAGCTGGCCCGCCGGGCGCTGGAGGTCACGCGCGATGGCTTCTAGCGGCGACGGCCCTGGACCCCGCGGGCTGCTGGTCGACTGGGGCGGGGTGATGACCTCGAACATGTTCGAGACCTTTGGGGGATTCTGCCGGCGGGAGGGCCTGTCAGCGGACAAGGTCGCCAAGCAATTTCGCAGCGATCCCGCGAGCCGCGAGCTGCTGGTCGGACTCGAGACGGGCGCCTTGCCCGAGGAGGAGTTCGAGGTCGGCTTCGCGGAGATCCTCGGCGTCCCTGCGCCGGGGCTGATCGACCGGATGTTCGCCGACAGCCGGATGGATGAGCCGATGCAGCGGGCGGTCCGTAACGCCCGAGGCGCCGGCGTCAAGACCGGTCTTCTGTCGAACTCATGGGGGACACGACACTACGACCGTGCGCTGCTGGCGGAGCTGTTCGACGGGATCGTGATCTCGGGCGAGGTCGGAATGCGCAAGCCGACGCCCGAGATCTACACGCTCGCCGCCCAGACGGTCGGCCTCGAGCCCGATCAGTGCGTGTTCGTCGATGATCTGCGCTTCAACCTCGACCCGGCCGCGGAGCTCGGGATGACGACGATCCTGCACCGCGACAGCGAGCAGACGATCGCCGAGCTCGAGCGGGTGTTCTCGGTGAATCTGCGATGAATGCGGCCACGAGCTGGATCGGGCGCGCCGGCCTGGGGGCGCTGACCGCGGCCGCGCTCGCCGGCTGCGGATCGAGCGCGCTGAGCCCGGCGCAGATCCGCAGTCGGGCTACCAACATCTGCACCGCCACCGCCCGCCGGACCGGGAAGATCGCGACGCCCACGTCCCCCAACGACGCGGTCCCGTTCCTGAACCGGGGCATCACCGCGATCGACCGCGAGGTCGCCGCGCTGCGTGCGATGCACGCCACCGGCGCGGCGAAGACCGCCGTCGATGGGACGGCCGCCGAACTCGCGGCGCTCCGTTTCACGCTCAAGAGCCTGCAGGCCGAGAACGATCCGGTCGTGGCGATCAAGACGCTCCAGGTGAGGCTGGGGCCGATCGAGCAGCGCACGAACGCCGCCTGGCGCTCACTCGACGTCCCCGCCTGCGTCACTGCGTAGCCGGCGGTATTGAGTTCGCCGGGCCCGCGCACGCCGTTCTCGTCCGCGCTTTAAGCGCACGAGCCGCCGGCGCGAACGCCGGCGGCTCGAGGTAGAGCTTGATTGGCCAGCTGCGGCTAGTGGATCTGCTTCGCGAACTTCAGGTCGGCCTTCTTGACGACCTTCGGAATCGGCGAGAAGTCGAGCGCGGGACCGAACTTCTGCCCGGTGCCGAGCGCGTACTTGATCAGTCCCTGGAGCGTCGAGCCGACGCTCGAGTTCTTGGGGAAGATCCCGTTCGTGAAGGTCGAGATCGGGTACGCGATCTTGTCCTTCTTCGGCGGGTCGACGATGTGCAGACCGCTCGCGGGAACCCTCTTGACCGACGACGCGGCGTTGGCGATGTTCTTCAGGTTCGGGAACTCGAACTTGCCGGCCGCGTTCTCGATCGCTGCCGCCGGCAGCGCGTGGGCGATCAGGAACGACGCGGCGATGTAACCGATCGATCCCGGGGTCTCGCCGACCACGAACGTGACGCCGGCGTTGCCCTTGGAGCCGGTACCGACCGTGAAGTTCACCGACGTCGAGGTCCCTTCGCTATGCGCCCAACTGCGGCTCGTCTTCGAGAGGAAGTTGGTGAACGCGTAGGTGTCGCCGGAGCCATCGCTGCGGAACACGGGCGTGATCTTCTCGTTCGGAAGCCTCTTGCCCTTGTTCAGCTTCTTGATCGCCGAGGAGTCCCAGTTGGTGATTTTGCCCTGGTAGATCTCGGCCAGGATCGGCCCCGTGAGCTTGAGGCCACGGATGCCGTTGAGGTTGTAACCGACCGCGGTCGCGGTCAGCGCCCACGGGATCTGAACGCACCCGTTGCAGGCCGCGGCCTGGGCGCTGGTCAGCGGGGCGTCGGAGGCGCCGAACTCGACCGAGCGGGCGGTGATGTCCTCGATCCCCGTGCCGGAGCCGACGCCGCCGTACTGGACGTTATGCCAGAGCGACGAGTGACCCGTCCACTGCGTGATTAGGGGCTGGACCAGCGTTGATCCTGCTCCTGTGATGACTGTGCCGAACGCAGCCGCGGTCATGGCGCTCATCGACACGACAAGCGCGCCTACGAAGAGGCCAATCAATCTCTTGCGATGCAAGATTGTGCTCCTTTGGATTTGATGTACTCCGGCCGACGATGGGGTGGCGGTGCGCCCGCCTGCTGAGAGGAAGCGGGCGTAGCATCGGGCAGCAGCACCGGGCGGCTGTTGCGCGCTTGTAATCAAGATTTGAAAATCGTGTGATCAACCGCTGACGGCCAAGCGTCGCGGGATAGGTTGGTTTAGCCTGCCGCGCCTGTGTCGATACATGCGCCAGGGTTGAGGCTGCCTACAATCAGCCTGCGGGCGCGCCGAAGCTCCGGAATGAGCCTCGGCGACGGGATTCTGTTCGGGGTGTGCGCGTTCGCCGCGCTTGTGACGATCGCGGTGATCGGCGTGGCCGGCTACGAGATCATCAGCGGTGCCGTGCCCGCCGTCTCGAAGCTCGGCGTCGGCTTTCTTACCCACACCGTGTGGGCCCCGAACTTCAACAAGTTCGGGGCCGGCGCCCTGATCTACGCGACGCTCGTCAGCTCGGCGATGGCGCTGGTGCTCGCCGTTCCGATCGGCGTGGCGATCGGCCTATTTCTCAGCATGATGGTCGGGACTCGAATCCGAGCCGTCCTCGGCCCGCTCGTGGAGCTGATCGCCGCGGTGCCGAGCGTAATCCTCGGCTTCTGGGGGATCCTCGTGCTCTCGCCGTTCGTGCACGAGCACATCGAGCCGTGGCTCAACCACGCGCTCGGGTTCATCCCGCTGTTCGGGTCTCCACAGACAACCGGCTCGAGCCTGTTCACCGCGGGCCTGATCCTGACGATCATGGTCGTCCCGATCGTCGCGTCGCTGAGCCGAGACCTGTTCTTGACCGTCCCGCTTGAGATGCAGGACGGCGCTGCCGCGCTCGGCGCGACACGCTGGGAGGTGATCCGCGGCGTCGTGCTCCCGACCACGGCTCCGGGCGTTATCGCGGCCTCGGTGCTCGGCCTGGGACGCGCGCTCGGCGAGGCGATCGCGGTCACTCAGGTGATCGGCGCGGGGACCGCCATCCACGGCTCGCTGTTCAGGACCGGGGACACGCTCGCGAGCCGGATCGCCGAGCAGTTCCCCGGCGAGAGCCCGCTCTGGAAATCGTCACTCTTCTATCTGGCGCTGATCCTGCTCGCGATCGGGCTGACCACCAACCTGTTCGCGCAGTACATCGGCCGGCGCTTCCAGGTCGGCGGGATGGCGGGCGTATGAGCGAGCAGCTGTTTGATCCCACCGCTCCGCTGACGCCGTCGGGCAACCTCCGCCGGCGCGAGTTCGTCGGCCGGCTGGGCGTCGGCGCCTGCACTGCGGCCGCGGTGTTGGCGGTCGCGATCCTCGCGGTTGTGATCTTCACTGTCTTCAAGCGCGGCGCGAGCTCGCTGAGCCTCGACTTCCTGATCAAGGCGCCGCCAATCTTCGGCGGCCCGGGCGGAGGCATCGCGCCGGAGCTGGTCGGGACGATCATCCTGGTCGCGCTGGCGACCGCGATCGCGACCCCGATCGGGATCCTCACCGCCCTGTACCTGACCGAGTTCGCGGGCGGTCGGTTTGCTCGGGTGGTCCAGTCGGCGATCGATCTGATGCAGGGCCTTCCGAGCATCATCGTCGGCGTCCTGGTCTTCGGCCTGCTGGTCGCCGGGCACTCGGAGTCGGGCTATGCGGCTTCGATCGCGCTCGCGATCATCATGCTGCCGCTGGTCACGCGCGCCAGCCAGGAGGTCATCGCCCGTGTGCCCATCAACCTGCGCGAAGCGGCGGATGCGCTCGGCGTCAATCGCTGGCGTACCATCACCGGCGTAGTCCTGCCCGAAGCGCGGGCTGGGATCGTGACCGGAGTGATCCTTGCTGTCGCGCGCGCGGCGGGCGAGACCGCGCCGTTGATCCTGCTGTTGGGGGTCTTCAACCAGACGCAGACTTCGTTCAACCCATTTGCGAGCGGTGGTATGCCAAACATCCCGGTCGAGATCTTCAACCTCTCCGAACAGGCCGATCCGGATAGCTTCTCGCGAGCCTGGGGTGCCGCGTTCGTTCTGCTGGCCATGATCCTGTTCGCGAACTTCCTCGGCCGGATGATTCTCGCCCGCAGCGCCAAGAGGACCGGGCGATGACCGTACCTCCCGAGCGGCAGGCCACGGCGACCGAGACGAGCGTCAGCCGCCGGATCCGGATCCAAAGCGATGCCTCGGCGGTCCGCAAGCCGCAGGACAACGGCGACGCACGCAGGGCCGTGGCGCTGGAGCCCGTGTTCGATGTCAACGACGTGTCGATTTTCTACGGGCCCAAACGGGCCGTGCAGCACGTCTCGCTGCAGATCTACCGCACCATGGCGACGGCGATCATCGGCCCATCGGGCTGTGGCAAGACCACCTTCCTGCGCTGCCTGAACCGGATGAACGACACGATCCCCGGCTTCAAGATCGAGGGCCAGCTGCGCTACCACGGCCATGACGTGTATGGCAGCCGGGTCAACCGGGTCGAGGTTCGCCGGCGGATCGGGATGGTGTTCCAGAAGCCCAACCCGTTCGCCAAGTCGATCTACGACAACGTCGCGTGGGCACCCCGCAACCTTGGGATGAGGCGCGACCTCAACGCGCGCGTCGAGCGCGCGCTGCGCGACGCGGCACTCTGGGACGAGGTCAAGGACCGCCTCAAGTCATCGGCGCTCGGCCTCTCCGGCGGCCAGCAGCAGCGCCTCTGCATCGCGCGCGCGATCGCCGTCGAGCCCGACGTGCTGTTGCTCGACGAGCCCGCCTCCGCGCTGGATCCGATCGCGACGATCGCGATCGAAGACCTGATCACCGTGCTCAAGCGCCGCTACACGATCGTGATCGTGACCCACAACATGCAGCAGGCCGCGCGCGTGGCCGACAAGACCGCCTTCTTCAGCCTCGACAGCGAGCGGATCGGAACGCTGATCGAGTACGACGACACCGAGCGGATCTTCACCAATCCGCGTGACCCGCGAACCCAGGATTACGTGACCGGCCGCTTCGGCTGATCAGGGCCGAGCATCGTCTGTCGCGCGGTGAGCGCTCGGTGCTGCGGTCAGCGCCGCTTCGAGGGCGACACGATCGAGTCGCCGTCGACGTGCTCGAGCAGCGGTTGACCGCACTGCCAGCAGAACACCGCGCCGCTCGAGTGCGGAGCGCCGCAGTTGCTGCACGCGCCGGCGGTGGCACTCTGCTCCATCCGCAGGATCCGCTCGACCTCGTTGAGCTCGGCGTCCGCCTCTTGGAGAACGGCGGCGCGCTTGACGAGTACGTCAACCCGCATCTGGTCGCGAGTCGCCATCTCGTACACGAGGCCGCCGAGGTCCCACTGGAGCTCGGCCACGCGCGCCGTCAGTTGATCGCGGCGCTTCTGAAGATCGACGGTCTCGCCGCTGGCCGTATCGCGCGCCGCCCGGGACGCCGACCGCGGCCGGGATGTCGAGCTGTCGGCGGCGGCGTTGGACGCGGGGGGGATCGGCTCGTGGTAGGCGGATGCCGGTTCGCGGGCGCCACCGCCGGCCGTGCTGAAGGGATTGCGCATCGTCGGCGGCTCAGTTCCCGAAGAAGTTGCCGGTGAACTTCCCGTGCTGGTAACCGGGGCCGCTGCCCTTGGCGCCGACGGTGACGGTCGCCGGCGGGAGCTTCTTGACGGTGGTCGGAGTGGTCGCCGCCGCGGCGGTGGACGAGCTCGCGCTCGAGTTGGCGTTCTTGTGCGACTTGCTCGATTTGTTCGACGATCCCGAGCTGCCGGCGTTGCCGGTCGGCGCCGTCGTCGCGGGCGCCGCGGTGCTCGCGGCGGCGGCGCTGCCACCACCGTTGAGGTAGACGACCGGAGCCTTGGCGCTCGTCTGCGCCGGCGACGACGAGGCGGTCTCGTGGCCGATCAGCACACCGATCCCCATCGCCAGCAACAGCGTCGCGACGCCGGCGATCAACGTCGTTCCGGCCGAAAAGCGGCTGCCGCGCGCCGGTGGCGCCGCGCCCGCCGCCGAGGAGGCCGCTGTGCCGGTCGTAGGCGCGGTCGATTGGAAACGGGCCTGCCCCCGACGCTCGCCGCACCTCAAGCAGTACTGCTGATCGCTCGCGAGCGGCGCGCCGCAGTTCGCGCACTGATCGCCGGTGGCGGCCAGGCCGATCGCCGGGGGTGCCGAATCGGTCGCCCGGGGTGCCGAATCGGTCACCGGGGTCGCGCGCATCGTCTGGGTCGGCGCGGCGCCCGCGTCATACGGGGGCGCCACCGCCGACGGTGCGTCGGGCGTGTCCGAGCGCGAGCTTCCAGCCTCGGCGGGCCGGTCCTCGGCGGGTCCCGGTTCAGTTGTCCTGGTGGTCGGCGGCATGCAGTCGGGCCGCTAGTATGGGGCGCACCAGCCGGGGGGCGTGTTAACAACTTGTGACCCCTGGCTCGTCGTGGCCGGCTCGCGAGTACAAAATGGTCACAACTTTTCGCGCGCGAGCGTGCAGAGTATGTGGGTTTTGTGACCGGATTCGAGCCCGCCGCCGATCGGCCCAGCACGCCGGCCAGATGCGCCGAGTGCGGCTGTCGGCTCGCGCACGATCAGCATTACTGCCTGGACTGTGGCGCGCGCCGTGGGCCCGTCCCGCCGAGGGTCGCAGCCACGCTCGGAGCGCTCGCCGGGACCGCTGCGTCCGCCGGACCGGCGCAGGCCGCTCCCGCCGCCGCGCGCGAGCTGATCCCGGGCGCAAGCAAGATCCTCGCGTCCATATCTCCGCGCGCCGCGACGCTGGCGATGATGTCGATGCTCGCCTTCGGCGTCGTCGTCGGATCGGGCACGACCTCGCT
>Ga0210385_10001775_pt1 | contig 13188 bp, 11 predicted proteins | sample IncBWH26OmetaG_FD_160107 | JGI IMG/M metagenome (GOLD analysis project Ga0210385, IMG submission 160107) | Forest soil microbial communities from Barre Woods Harvard Forest LTER site, Petersham, Massachusetts, United States - Inc-BW-H-26-O ... | reverse complement strand
ACCAGCTGCCGATCCTCGACCTATTGATACAAGAATATTGTTTCGATTACAGTAATTAATTATATCCCATACAATTAAAAAATAATCAACTAATTGACCTTTTTCAATAATGTCCACTTCTCTCTTTATTCTATCTAAATAAAGATCTTCATCTTTTACCTTACCTACTACATATTTATCTAATCCTTTTTGAATTAATCCCCAAAACAGCTCTTCCTTTGTTCCATATTCCTTTTCCTCTTCTTTCGTTAATTCATATTTAGGTAAATGCAACTCACCTAATTTAATTTGAAAATTACACTTTCCAGCAAATGTAATAGTATTAAGAATTAACTCATTAATAAATTCACCTGACTTATCTTCGTTTTTAAATAATTCATCACATTGTGCAATTATATCTTCAAATGGTTTGAAATATTGATTTTCAGATTGATTTTGAAAACCAACCTTACCTATTGTATTAAGCATCTTTCGCACATACGCATCTTCTTTATCAAGATAGTATGAATCACAAATTAAAACAGGTTCAATATGTTTATGATATTTATTATAATATTCCTTTATATTATGTAAATGAGTTTCTTCTTTTGTTGAATTTGCCCACTCGACTGGATCAAATTGATAAAATAAGTTTCTACCAAAATATGATTTAAAACTATTTATAAAACCTATAGATAAAGTAGTAGAAGAATCCACTACACAAATTAATCCTTCAGTATGTTCTTGAATATATTCACGCGTTACAAATCCCTCATTAAACACTTTGATTTGTGCATTAATATTTAAGAGGTTTTTCCAACCTATTTCATTTATACAATATAATTTGAGTTTATAAATATCTGTTCTATCATGTACTGTAACAGTTTCTCCTAATATCGATTTGATGCCAGTCTTCTGACAAGCTATTTGAAATGATAAAGTACCTGCAAGAGTGTCTTGTTCACATATTCCTAAAGCTGAAATTCCTAAGAACTTAGCTTTTATACTCCAATTTTCATACTCTCTACTTCCATTACAGAAATCATACTTACCGTGAATTCCTAAATAAGGAATATCAAATCCTTGACTCACTGTTAAACTTTTACCAATATATTTAAGTAAGTTAAATTTTACTTCATATACTGACGAATAATACCATTTTGAACCAAACTCAAATACTACTCTATCTAACCCTATTTGATCATAATTAGAAGGTAAGATGAATTGAAATTGTTCATTCAATACCTTACCACTCTCATCTGACTTAAGGATGAAATAGGTTTCGTTATTAAGTTTAAGGAAATGAGAATCAATCTCACCATCTAAGCCGTTTTGGCTAAGCCATTCTTGTAAATCCATTTTATTCCGATTATCAGATTATAATACTCTTGTTACTGTATCAATTACAAATTCTTCTACTAAACCAGTAGTTAGTTTAATATTTATTTTCTTTTCATTAAAATTTACTGTAATAATGGTTCCTTTATGAGTCTTGCCTTCTTCATCCATTACTGTTACTTCAGCATCTCTAATATAATAATTATGCAAGTCCCATTTCTCTTGTAACAGCTGTTGATGTTGATCTTTATATAAAAACTTAGGATAACCTATCTCAGGAATTACTCTATTAGTAAAATCTCGTTTTAAATTATCATTATCAAAAAGACAAGGGAGAGAGTTTTTTCTAGCAATATCTAGAATTTTCTCTTTTTTCATTTTCATAGTATTTATCCAATAATCCTTATGTTTTTGGAGAGGATAAATTTTAGCTCTTAATTCACAAACAATATATTCTTCTTGAAGTATTTCAAATAATTGAAATACGGTTAATTCTCTAGTCTTTGCTGTCGATTTATTTATCACGATCTATTTTATTAAGTTTATAAAGATAATAAATTATTCACCTCAACTTTAAAATTTCTACAGTATTAATTTGAAAATCCATTACTCCTCTTAACTTATCTAAAACATCATTCATTTCTTCAGTAGTTAGGTCTGCTGGATCTTTTGTTACGTCTTGTATAATCCCGATTTTTACACTTTCAAATTCATCGACTAATCTTGCTGAATATTTTTTTATATATCCTATTACATCAGGATCGTATAATAATACAATATTTGTTATTCCTGCTAAATGCAAAAGCATTAGTTGAGTTTCAGATAACTTAGCACCAAATGTACATAAGCATTTTACTTCATCTATTTTACGTAATTCCATTTTCTCATCCACATTCCTCTTTCCCATAATACCTTCTACAAGAATCACTGTATCAGTTTTATCAGTACATTCATCTATACCTAATAATAATTGTTCAAAATCTGTAGATGAATTTCTATAACGAGGATATCTTTCACCTGTTGTTTTTTCAATAATTTGTATTTCTTCTTTACTCTTTATAGTTCGTGCAACAGTTGCTACTATTCTATTGTTTTGTCTTATTAAAAAAACAACTCTATCTCTTAACTTAGAATCAAGTTTAGTAATACCTATTTCATAATATTGAAAATCCTGTTCTGAAAATCCCCTTTGCACTAAATAAGGATGTATCATAACTCTACGCCATCCTACTGGAGGTTTAATTTCAGGTAAGGGATCTAATACTGGAAGTTTTTGATCTATTAAATTTTCTACAAACGTGTATGACGAAAGTGTTATAACTCCTTTATTTCGTAATAGATCAAGTCTATCAAGTTTCTTTAAAAGAGTAAATATATTGCCAGTTGCTCCGCATTGCTTTTTCCTAAAACAACCAAAGCGATGATTTTCTGAAATCGATACACCAAATTCGTCTCCTCCACAATAAGGACAAACTCCTATAATGTTTTTCTTTCTATAATCTAAAGAAGAATTTTGAATAAGTGATTTAAGAACTTCAATTTCTAATTTCATACTCTTTCCTTCACTTCTTTTGCTGCTATTTCTGTAAACTTACATCCCTTATATTGACATCCTTCACCATATACGCGACACATATTAGGTCTTTGTTCATAATTTGTACATATACGTTTCTTTTTATCAAAATGTTTGCATGTATAATGATAAGTTGAAATAGTATTATTTTCTATAATAAACCATTTCATTACTGAATTATTCGCTACAACTTTTTCACTCGTTATATCTTCTCTATTCCATCCTTTACTTAACCATCTAGAATTATATGTCGTTCCTCTTTGAGGATCTATATCAGATAATCCTAAAGGGATTATCATATCTCTAATCTTTTGTATTTCATCTAAAGTAGTTTCTTTTATTTCAAAAAATAAATTATCTCTCAATTGAACTGATTCTTTATTATCCTTAAATCCTTGAATCATTACATCTAATTCCTCTATAGAAAACTTAAAATTAAAGTCTTCACAACAATGTCCTGAACATCCATTAGTAACACAATTTCTACTCATTTTATTTTGGTTGATTGGTTTTTTCATCCCAGAAAAGAACAAGAGATTTCTTACTATCATAAAAACGAGAATTATCTAATGATGCAGAAATTTTATGAGTCTTTTTTGCCCGATATTTTCTAAACTTATCTTCATATAATCTAAATATATTATTCTCAGCTTCATCATCTGTTTGATTTAGAGTAATGAAACTACTAAAAGGTTTAATAGCACCTTTATATTCAGATATATTAGATCGTGTTAATATAAATGCAGGATTATTATAAGTAGTGGGTTGAATATCATTTGCTTGCGTAGCAGTTAACGCTGCAGCATGTCTTTTTACAGCTGTTGTCGTTATTCTATTTGCTACATCTTCTCTTCTCTTTCTTTCTCCAGCTTCTGAATTATAATATTTACCTCTTATCTTCCATAACTCCAAATAGTCATAAATAATAAGATCAATTGGACCATGTATCTTTTCAATATCATCTAATATTTCATCACAATCTTCAAGATATAATTCTTCAAAATTTTCAATACCTCTTACAAATACTTCTCCACCTGATGCAATAATGTCCTTATTTGCTTTTTCAATCAACTTTATTTTTGAAGAATCTAAATATCCAAATTCCATTTCTTCTAAATTAGTTCCAGTCCATCCAGCATCATAAGCATCAAGTGTTTCTTGTTCAGAACCTTCACCTTGAAAATGCACCACTCTCATTCCCATACGAGCAGCACTCATACCAATCCAACGTAGTGCTGTTGATTTACCTCCACCAGATCTAGCCATAAGACAATGAGAGGTTCCTTTATTCATTCCACCTCTTGTATCATAATCTAAACAATGAATTGAGAAAGGTACTTTTTCATATCCTGTTCTTTCTCTTTCCTTACTTTGACGTTCTATTTGTCTTTGTTGAAAAGAACTAAATACAGTTGTGTAATATTGATCCTTAATAGTAAAATTAGCAATTTTAACTGATTCCTTATATAATAAATCTATTGCCTTATCTTGATGTCCTTCATTATACAATATACCTGTTTTTTTATATAAATCTTGAAACTTTACCTTCTTTAAAAACGTTTCAAACGTTTGAAGTAAAATATCTTTCTTATCAGCTACATTAATAGTTTTTAACTGTATTAATAACTTTAATACGTTTTCATTCTTTACAAATTCCTGACTTAAAGAACCGATAGTGGGAAGTGTATTTTGTAATTGATACACTTGAACAACTTTTTCAAAAATTTTCTTATGAGCTTCACTTATAATATAATGATACTGTAAATGCTTAATACCTATCTCAAGTATGCTTTTAGACGTTAAGCAAGCTTTTAAAAACTCTGATAAAAAATCTTCGTTAATATGTTGATAATTACTCTCCATTATACTTTAACTAATTCAGTTCTCTCTTGATAAATTTGTGGATAATTACTTTGAAGTAATTTTTTACAATCTGTTCGATTCTTACATAAGATACAATTTTGAGATTTACGATTATAAAGACTTGTTTTTTCTAAACAATTAATTAATCCTCTATCTGTATTAAAAAACCTTTTTTTCTCTATCTCTTCAGCTTGTGATAGTAGTATTTGCTTTCTCAATAAACTCTCTTGACCTTGTAAAATATAATAACAATCTAATAAACTTATATTATATTCCTTAACAAAATCACAGCTTGATAAAAGCCAATCAAAATTAACATCTCTCTTTACCCAATATTCAAATGCTTGCTTGCTTACAATATCATATATCTGTATCCTACCGCCAACCTTAATACCTCCTTGATTATCTCTACTAGCAAAACGTTGAAATACTTGATGATGAGTTCTATTGAATTGAAAGATAAAATAATTAGTTAAAAATACCTTACCTAAAGTATTCAAATCATACTCTTTATGAAGTGAAGTTAATAATTTATGTATTCGAATTACTGCTTGAGCAGTTGGTTTAAAGCGATACTTAGGAGAATTATATTTCTTTCTATAGAAATACTCGTATAGCTCTGTGATTGAATTTATGCCAATTATCATGTGTTAAAGATATAAATATTTTCTTAAGTATTTTATTTTTTTTTCTTTTTCTTTAAAGCTTCTTCTAATTGTTTTTTTACGGTTTCTTGTATGGATTGTTGTAGTTGATAAATATTTTTCCCTTTTGTTTTTGAAACTTCCTTTTCTTTATCACCTAATCGATCCGTTTGTTGTGATTGACGAATAGGAGCTTCTATTTCATCCTTAATAACTGTTACTTGTTGATATGTATCTTGATTATTATCAATAATGGGTTGATGTACAATATCATTTGCTTTACAAGACTCTATTAATTGAAGTAATTCAATCTGCTGTTCTAGAGATAATAACTCTATATTAAATACTTGCGTCTTTTTCTTTGCTTTAATTGAAGATAATTATTAATTTGAATTTTAAAATTCTTAGAATGAATTCCTAAACTTTTTTCCTTCTGACTCAATATATCAATTGCATTAAGATAGCTCTCTGCCTTAATTGAATTATGATATTGAGGTGGAATTCTTCCTAAATTAGGATTACAAGCTTTTTCAAATAATTCTTCATATCTTAAATTATGGATATCAACTAAAAAATCTTTTTCTATTTCAAATTCTTTCTTTAAAATGTTTTTAGTTTCAAAAATACAGTCTTGAATAAGTGCCTCGGTAATTTCAGGATATTTTTCCTTTAGAATTAATTTAAGATCTAATAATACCGTACCTGATCTTCTATAACTTAAACACAATTCAATAATTTCATTTTTTCTATTAAGATATATATCTTGTATAAGGCAATATCTCTTAAAAGTTGAATCATAACTCTTTTTCTTTAAAACATTATATTTAGAATAGTAAAGAGTTTTAATTTGACGAAAATAATCTAAATCATTTTTAGCTACCCAAAAAAAGGTTCTTGTAGCATACTTTCCAAAACCTACTTTAGCATTTTCTTTTTGAGAATGAACATAAAGACGTTTATGTTCTTTTTTCCGACTAGACATACCCGATTTTTATTTAATAACTATTCTAAAGTATAATCTAATATTATATCTAATGTTTCAGTAATACCAGGTTCTTTTTCAAATTCATACTTATGGTTAGGATGTGAATGATGATAGTCTCCTCCTCCTAAATCATTACCTTCATAACGCTGTATCCTTGCCGCTATCTTTTTCCAATAATTCAAATCCTTATTAACTAAGTCAGGTGAATCATAATTATACGTTCTCATTAACCATATACCTAGATATTCACCAGGAGCTAAATCTGGTAAACTAATTGGTTGACCTGAAACTATAGGTTGAAATGTAGCATAATAAGGTAAGGCTGCTGCATTTGATAATTTTTCAAAACAATTTTCTTCATTAGGACTAACGAATGCTATTTGATAATTTGCTATCGAACCATTTGAATCTTCAGAACATGACTCATCTCCATTAACGCCAAAGTTTAAAGTTATTAATGTTGCTGTTTTACTAGGATCATCATTTAATAAAGCAATTAGTTTAGTTTCTCTCTTTTTTTGTTGAATTGAAAGATAGGAAGCTACAGAAAAAATATTTTGAGCTAAATCATTAGGAATTATAGTATCACTAACTTTTCCTCCTAGAGAAAGTTCTGGATCAATTTGCTGACAATTTGTATGTTCTGCTCCTGTATATAAAAATTTCATATCAATTAATTTATATCACCATCATTACATAATAACATTGCTTCTCCTTGATTAATAGTAGTTACATCTATACCTGCTGCAGTTCCAGCTGCGTAAATCGTAATTACATCTCCCTTTGCAAATCCAGAAAGCGTTTTCATTACACTAAGATTTCTAAAAAATGAAGCACTAAAATCTGGTTCTTGATATGATATTGAAAATACAGTACTTCCATTTTGTTTAATTTTCAATATAGTAGTAGTTCCTTGACTTGCAGAAGGTGTATGTTGTGCATTAATAAAAACAGTTAAAGTATTAGATGCTATAGGTAATGCAGCAAATGTTGCAAGTAAGTAGTCGGTGCCGCCCGTATTATCAGCTATTAATACATTAGTAGCAAGTGCTTGTGAAATTTTAAAATTTCTATTTGCTTCATTTGTATTATTAATTATCCAAATAGTTCCGTCAAATGTACAAGTAAAAAACAATCCTTCTTCAGATGTAGAAGTGAATGCTGCATCTGCTGCAGTAAATTCTTTAATAACTGTATTTAGAGAAGGTGTTGAACTATTGCCATATGTTATATATAAATTATGTCCATTAAGATTAATTGCTTGTAATATTTGTAAGAAAAATTGATTTCCATTTCTACATACAATATTATCAATATCAATATTTTTTAGATTAATGTAAAGATCATTTGTTAATGTTATCAATGATCCAGTAAAGCGTTGATATTGTCTATCTCTTAATACAATTAAATTTATTAGAGGTACTGAATTACTCAAGCTTGTTTCAGCAACACCTTTTAAATCCCCTAAAAAGACTTCAGCTTGAAAATTAGAATAAGAATTTGGACTTAATATTAAAGTTACTAATCCATTACTATATGAAGTAGGAATAGGTAAACTAATTAATTCTCCATGAACATTAAATTGATCTTCATTATAATAACCTACTGTATCATTAGGTATAACTAATAATGCTCCATAACTACGTAAATGTTTATAACGATATGTAATAGTGTATTCTGCTAATGTTGCATCATATACAGTTAATTTTATCCTACCAAATAAGTCATTAATAGGAAAAACTCTTACTTCTTCTACAATACCGTTAATACTAGGTGCTGATACATCTTGATCTGGAGTACAAACAATTTCAATTTCTTCAGCATCAGGAACTACATTCAATATTTGAACGATAGGTACTGTGCTACTTATATCACTAAAGAAAGACGTTGCTTCTAATTGATCAAAGCTCAATACAATACTTCCACTTACTAAAGTAGATGTTACGATTTTATAATATTTACCATCTATTGAATAAACACGCCATCCATTAAAATCACCATTTGTAAATACAGAAGTAAAGTTTGAAGCTTTAAATATTCCACCATTAGCAGCACTAATTGTAATTGTATTTAATTTTAAATTAACAGTATAGGTCACTGCTCTCAATCCCCATGCTATTTGAAGTATATTTTGATAACGCGGAGTAAATTGATCATCAAACGTTATTTGTTCAACTCCTATAAGTGGATTGTTTAATGTATCTAGATGTGAAAGCGAATACCTATCACTAGTAATGAATATATTCAAATCACGTTTATCTTCTATATAAATGACAGTACCTGTATTTTTTACTCTTGCCATAAAAAATTCTATTCCAGCAACAGATGTTGGTGGAGCGCTTGTATTGCTTTGAACAAGAGTTAATGTATAGGAATCATACTGAAAAGGCTCTTGTTCTGAATTAGAAGCAACATAACCAGGGGTAAAGGTTCCTACTACAGATAATGTTAAATTATTTTCAGAAGTAAAATTTCCTGTAAGAGTAGCATGATTATTATCTATTACTTCTTCTACATCATATTGTAGAACATTAAAAGAAGCATTTAAAAATTGAATTCTACTTGGATAATTTGGCTGTCCTCTTAATAATGTAGTAAAATTACCATTACCAGAAGTACAAGTAAGATTACCTTGACTATCTACTGCATAAGTACCTATTTCTTGAGATGAAGTAGCATAAGCTACTTTTACCCAATACCAATTTGAATCATTAGGTATTGCAAATTGACTTAAAACAGGTATTGTTATTACATTACCATTACTATCTATTAAATATGAAGTATTTGTAGTTTTAATAGTTAATCCTGAATCTTCCTGTATCCATCCATTTGTAAACGGAGCATTAGGATATCGAATAAATCCAAAAGAGGCTGCATTATCAAGTAAGAATGCTCTAAATCCATCATCGTCCAAAAATTCTTTAAACTTCTGTAATTCAGCAAGCTCTAAAAATAAATCTGAACTAAGTCTCAAATAGCTCATTGCTATACTTTTTAATTGTTAATATTTAAGTTTATAAAGATAATGATTATAATGCACTATCTAAGTAATTTGTTTTCATCACAACGTTTGCTGGTATAAGATACTTACGTGTCTTTAAATCAATTTGATCATTGCTTAATGCAAGATTGTTATTAGTTGTAAAAAGTTCTAAGAAATTAGTTGTTTGAATAAATCCCTTACTATATTGTGTTCTTAAAGGTTGCACTCGTACATTATATAAATAAAGGTTTGAGGAACTTCCATTAACATTATTATACAATATAAATGGATCTATTTGAATTACATTTGAAGACATTATAAGATTGTTTCCTTGTCCTATATTAGTAGGAAACATTCGTAATATTTCTGTATTTGTAAATGATTTCCAATAAGTAGGATTAGAAGACGGATCAACTCCAGCTGGTACATCTATATTAGCACGATAATATGCTCCGCCCTCACTAACAATAATTCCACTATCATAAGGTATTCCTGAATTATAGGGTTGATAAGTATTACAATTATAAAGAATACCTCTAACAAAATAATATTGAAATTGTTTATTTAATGTAGCTTGACTTAAAAAATAACTAGATATTGCAAGCGTTTTAATATTATATGTATCTACAACATTATTATTTTGATCCCATGCATAAATACCAAAATCAAAAGATGGAGCATTTGTACTAGCTCCTGTTAATGTTATTGTTGTACCGGGAGCATTAAAAAGAAACTGAAATCCAGAAGTTACTACTGTATAGGACTGAATACAAGTAATACCATTATAAACTAATCCGACAGGAGCTGTAATAGTTAATCCTACACCTGTAGTACTTGCTGTATACGTCGTCTGTGAATTAATTGCTGTAACTATAGCAGCTAATATAGGTCCTGATGAAGCACCAGATACTATAGATGTAGTAGCAATTTGACCATCACTAAAAGTCATGGTTACTGTACCTGTTCCACTTCCTGACCAAAAATCTCCACTATATTTTCCACTCGCTCTACCTAATGTAAAGCTATCAGCTCTTATAAAAAAAGTAACTTCATAATCTAAATTTGGATTAACTACAATTTTTCTTCCTCCTCCACCTAATCCAACTACTCCATTTAATGGAGGAGCTTTAATTTCAATAACTACTTCATCACCACTTTCACTAAAGCTTCCGCTTTCACTAATACTCTCACTCCAACTAATACTATCTCCTTCATCTGGATTCAATGGATCTTCTATTCTAGAAATATAAGGTAATGATGCAGAAGTGATGCTAAGTTGTGCTAATGTTGAATATTTAAAGAAATCACAATAATACTTATTAAGATTTAATCTTCCCTCTAACCCCTTATATAAGGGACTTGAATTACCTATATTCCAACCTATGTGTTTATTTTGATTTAAGTTATAAAGAAATTCATCCATTATATTATAACCAATAAATCTTAAATACTCTCCATCAATAGGTTTTGCTACATGAGTAGGTAAAACAAGTTCTGCTTGACTTATACTAATATCAAATTCATCTTCTATAATACCAGGTATACGAGTTCCTTTTTTCAAAAATACTTGTCTTGTTCCTCTCTGCCTCACTTCATCAAGATAATTACACATCAAATAAAATAAATCATCTAATAATACATCATTAGCAAGTAAGGATCCTCTTTGAGTTAAATATTCTAAAAGTATATCGTGATTTTGATAAAATGTTTGAAACTCCCTTGCTAATGCAACAAATAATCCAAAAAAGTGTGTAACTGTTCTCCACGTATTTAAAAAATCTTCATCATCTTGAGGATTACCTGTTTGTCCTCTTACCATCGCTTTTGGTAAAATTCCTGGTTGATAAAGTTTATTAGTTACATTAATTGACCAAAGAAGCGAAACTATATTATTTTGAATAAAATAATTAGCAAAATTACTTGCTAAGAAACCAGGACCTGGAGTTGTTGAAATATAAGTTCCATTTAATTGTATAGAATCAAATGTTAGAATTCCATTTACAGTTCCAGATTCAATATATTGATATTGAAAAAACACTGTATCTCCAGGTTCAAACGTTAATGCAGCAAGATTAGCATTAGTTAAAGGTATCCATTCACTCCACGTTACACCATCTACTGAATATTGAAATTGTCTATAAAAATAAGTATTACTATTTTCTCCAGTAGTAACATCACTATAGCTAGATAAAGATTCTAATCCAACAATTGGTATATCAGATTGAACCAATATTATATCTCCAAGTTGGGTTGCTGTGTTTCCGTTAACCATTAATCGTTAATTGTATAAATTAAATCGCCATTATCATCTATGAAATAATTATCTTGATCTCCTGTTGCACAAAGTAGAATAAGTATTCCAGAATCTTCATCTAAAACAAATGCTATATTCTTAGGATTGTTTTTTAATCTCATAACTAATTGTCCCTCTTCAAATGATGCATCTTCTTGTTGTCCTACATTATCAGTTATAGTACCCGATAATGTATCTGGTAATACATCATTAGCAAACGTTATGACTTGTGATAAGTTATTTCCTGAACCTGTTATTGTTGTTTGTATTGGAAATCCCATTATTCAATATCTTTTAAAGAAAGTGTTTTATTTTTAAATTCATGAGTACAATCTCCCTGATATTCGATTGTGCCATTCTTAATAAAGAAATGACATATATATGGATTCGGATTATTTTCTGCCGAATATTTAGATGAAACAACAACGCTCGGCATAAAAGTTGGATATTCTAAATCACCATTGAATGTCCATACTGGATGATCTCCTACTGTAGGTATATGATGATTGATTTGACACATTTCACAATATATCGAATAAATACCTTGATTACTATTTATTAATTTAGTTTTTGCCATTATATAGTTTTCAATACACTCGCCCAATAATTAAAATCAATCAAACCTACATTGGGGTAATATACAGGATTAAAGCTTCCTGTACTATTATTTATAATACTGCCATCTAAATTAAGCATTTCAAATCCTCGGATACGAATAATACTATTTGGATCTGTTGGAACATTAGCATTAGGATAGAAATATGTATCTGGAACATTCTTCATTCCACTTACATTACGAGCTAATTCTAATAATACTGTCCAATCAACATAATCAATCCCAGATTGAAAATATCTAGGATCAACATATTTTGACATAGCTACTTGAATAGCTATTCTAACATTATCAGCAATAGCAGATGGTTGTAATTGACAACGAAAACTTACATCTATAGGTTGAACATTTATATTATAAATATTTACACCATAAGATTTTCTTCCAAAAGGTCTTAATTCTGCTAATCCAAAAAATGTTTCCGCTTGTACTAAAAGCGTATCTATCTCAGCATCATTTAATGCAATACCATTTTGAGTTACGATTGCTAATTGTAATTGTCCGCTTCCATTTATTCCTTGATATATTACTTCTAATATATTACCATTAATAAGCATAAAAGCTTGCTCAATAGCAGCGATAGTTCCTTTAGCAAGAATATCAGGACCATTTTTAATACGTTGTCTATAATCTATATCACTTTCTTGATCACGACCTCCTAAAGCTTGATATTCATTTACACAAAACTGATGTCCTGTAGGAGTAGGTGTAATGGATGTTATTGTTCCTGGATCAACATTTGATGACGATCCAGTTGTGATGCTTCGTACTGGAACATAAGCAAATCCTGAACTTCCTATAACTACTGTTTTCTCAATATTAAATTGAACACCAGTATTACTACTGAATACATTAACGCCAGCAGTATAAACTGTTCCAGCAGCTCCTACTACACGAACATATGTAGATGAAACGGA
>Ga0210385_10001773_pt1 | contig 13200 bp, 6 predicted proteins | sample IncBWH26OmetaG_FD_160107 | JGI IMG/M metagenome (GOLD analysis project Ga0210385, IMG submission 160107) | Forest soil microbial communities from Barre Woods Harvard Forest LTER site, Petersham, Massachusetts, United States - Inc-BW-H-26-O ... | reverse complement strand
CATTCCCGACCGCTTCCTGCCAGACAAGGCCATCGACCTGATCGACGAAGCCGGCGCGCGCGTGAAATTGCGCCAGGCGTCGGTGCCGGAAGAAGTCAGCGAAGTGCAGAAGCGCGTGAAGTTCATTACGCACCGCATGGAATCGGCGATTGCGGCGCACGAATTCGAAAAGGCGCGGTTCTATTCCGAAGAGGAGCGCAAGGAAAAGGAAAACCTGCGCGTGCTGCGGGAACGCTACAAGCTGGACGACGCGTCGACGGGCATCGTGACGCGCGAAGACATCGAGGAAGTGGTGTCTCGCTGGACCGGTGTCGCGGTCACCTCGATCAAGGAAGACGAACAGCAGAAATTGCTGCGCATCGAACCGGAACTGCACAAGCGCGTCATCAGCCAGGACAAAGCCATCACAGCGCTGGCGCGCGCCATTCGTCGCAGCCGCGCGGGGTTGAAATCGCCGCTGCGGCCGGTGGGATGCTTCTTCTTCTTGGGCCCCACGGGCGTAGGAAAGACGGAAGTGGCGAGGCGGCTGGCAGAATTTTTGTTCGGCAGCGAAAAATCGCTGATCCGCTTCGACATGTCGGAATTCATGGAAAAGCACTCGGTTTCAAAGCTGATTGGAGCGCCTCCGGGATATGTCGGGTACGAAGAAGGCGGGCAATTGACCGAGCGCGTGCGTCGCACGCCATATTCGGTTATATTATTGGACGAAATCGAGAAGGCGCATCCCGACCTCTTCAATATCCTGTTGCAAGTATTTGAGGACGGGCAGCTGACGGATGGTTTAGGCAACACGGTCGATTTCCGCAACACCATCATCATCATGACTTCCAACATCGGTGCGCGGCATTTGCAGAAGCGCACGTCGATCGGCTTCCAGGCTGGGCTCGATGAAGCCAGCTTGAAGAGCATGGAAGACCTGGTTTTGGGCGAAGTGAAGCGGGCGTTCAATCCAGAATTTTTGAACCGGCTGGACGACATCATCCTGTTTAATCCTCTGGGCGACGAGGATCTTCTGCGCATCATCGATCTGCTGGTGGGACAGCTGAACGACACGCTGATTCACCGGCAAGTCCAAGTGGTTTTGTCGCCTGAAGCACGCCAGTGGATCCTCGAGAAAACGTGCGCGGACCGGAATTATGGTGCGCGACCGTTGCGGCGGGCACTGCAGAAGTATGTGGAAGACCCGTTGAGCGAATCGTTGATCCAGGGGGGAATCCAGAGGCCGGCAACATTGCAAATTTATGTTGCAGGGGAAGGCCTCGCGTTCCGGCCAGTGGGTGAGGCAACCCCAGTCGTTCATTAGTGAATCTGACGCAGCGTGCGTGTGACCGCGAAGCGACTCAATGGTCAAGGGTCGTGGAAGCGAAGTACGCTCGGCCGGCCCATACCGGGACCGGCGGGAGAATAACAAATTGGGTTTGGGGGCGCGGCCTTGAGTCGATCAGCGGCCGCTAAAAGGATAGTCTGTTTTCCGCCGGACATGACAACCTGGTGTGCTCGCCAGTTTTGTGTCTTTGTCATGGTTGCTGCGGTTTTTCTGGCCGGGCGAAATTGCTTGGCAGACACGGCGCCTCCCGAGGGAAAAAATGCGGAAGGAACTTCCAAGGGCTTCACGTTATTTCACGCCGCGCTGAGCGAAAATACACTGGAAGAAAAAATCGATGAAGCTCGCGCGGACCTGGTTGCGGGAAACGCGCAGCAGAACGATCAGGCGTTCATCGAACGAATCGACTTCGAAGGCAACCGGCGAATTCGCAGAGACACGCTGCAGGCGCGCATCTTCAGCCGCGTGGGCGATCCGTACAACGAAGAAACTTTGCGCCGCGACTTTCAAGCGCTGTGGAACACGCAATTTTTCGAAGACGTAAAACTGCAAGTGGAAGACGGGGAAAAGCCCAACGGGAAAATTATCGTCTTTCAAGTAAAAGAACGGCCGGTGATCCGGCGCATTCGCTACGACGGCATCCACTCGATTTCCGAATCGGACATTCTGGATCGGTTCAAAGAGAAAAAAGTCGGGCTGACGGTGGAAAGCCAGTTCGATCCCACGCGCATCAAGAAAGCGGAAGTGGTGCTGAAGGAACTGCTAGGAGAACATGGGCGGCAATTCGCGACGGTGACACCGGAGTACGAACGGATCGCATCCAGTAACGCGGTGATCCTAGTGTTCAAGATCGACGAAGGACCGAAGGTCAAGGTCGGGAAAATAAAATTCACGGGGAACCACGCGTTCAGCGACCGCAAACTGATCCGTGCGATGCACCACGACCGGCCGATCGCCATTCCGCTGTATTTCACCGAAATTAATTTGATGTCGAAGACCTACGATCACGACAAGTTGATCGAGGACCAGGAAGTCGGCATTCGCGGACTGTACCAGGACAACGGCTATTTCAAGGTGTCTCTGCCCGACCCCATCCTGGAGAACGTGGACACGGAAGGCTGGAAGTACGGAATACCGTTCGCCGGCCGGACCACAGGCAAGGCCGTGAACATCACGATCCCCATCGAAGAGGGCGAGCGCTACACGATGGGGTCCATCAAGATTGTCAGTTCGGACCCGGACAAGGCGCTGTCGCTGAAGGTGGACGCGCTGAAAAGCGTGTTTCCGCTGAAGCCGGGCGACGTATTCTCCACAGCGAAGATCCGCAAGGCCATGGAAGATTACACAAAGATTTATGGCCAGTACGGTTTCATCGATTTCGTACCCGAGCCGGAAACGGATATCGACGAGAAGGCCAAGCGTATCGACGTGACCATGAAGTTCGACGAAGGCAAACAGTATTATGTGCGCCGGATCGAATTCAGCGGCAACACGACGACGCGCGACAAGGTGATCCGCCGCGAACTGCTGATCGACGAAGGCCAGCTGTTCAACAAGCGTTTGTGGGAAATCAGCATCCTGCGGCTGAACCAGTTGAATTACTTCGACAAGATCGAAGCGGACAAGTCCGCGGAAATCAAACGCGACACCAAGGCCGGCACCGTGGACATCCTGCTGAAGCTGAAAGAAAAGGGCAAACAGTCGATCGGTTTGCAGGGCGGCGTCAGCGGATTGGCTGGCGGGTTCATCGGGCTGACGTACCAGACCAACAATTTCCTGGGATTGGGCGAGACGCTGACGCTGTCAGCGCAGGTGGGGCAATACCAGCAGAACGTGATGCTGGGCTTCTCCGAGCCTTACCTGTTTGACCGTCCGATTGCCACCGGCTTCACGATTTTCAAATCACTTTATAAATTCAACCAAGCAGAGCAAGCGGCGGTGCTTACTGGCCAGGCGGTCAGCGTCAACCCGCAATATATTCAGGATTACAACCAGAACAGCGAAGGATTCACGGTGTACGCCAGCTACCCGTTGAAACGCTACGCGTTCACGCGCGTGGGCGTTACGTATGGACTGACGCACACGGACATCACCACGTATAACCAGGCTTCGCAGCTGCTGTTCACTCAGTTGCAGTATCTGAGCATCGCGGGTCCCAGCGCGTTGAATGGAATTCTATCCAGCACGGTGACCACTTCCATCACGCAGAACACGCTGAACAATCCCGTGAATGCCACCTCTGGACGAAGCTACTTTTATTCGCTGGCATTCAGCGGGCTTGGCGGCAACGTAAGGACCATCACCAATACGGGCGAGTTCAAATATTTCCATCCGATCAACCACCGGCGCAACGCGGTGGGCTTTCGCGTCCTGGCGGCGTGGACCACGGGTTGGGGTGGCGGCGAAGTGCCACCGTTCAGCCGGTTCTATATGGGCGGCGAGAACGACCTGCGCGGGTTCGACATCCGTGCGATTTCGCCGGTGACCTATATCCCCAGCGTGACCAACCAGACGGTGCTATTCACAGATAACCGTCACTTGTCGGGCGCCGGGTATCCGACGCAGGGAGTGTTTAACGTCCCGGTGGTCGCGTACACCATCACATTCCCAGGGGCGGACCTGCAGAGCGTAGCGAACTTCGAATACCGCATACCAATCGCGGGTCCGGTGAGCATGACGCTGTTCGACGACGTGGGAACCGACGGAATCGTGAACAAGAACGCGTTGAAACTGGATCCCACGGGCGTCCAGAACATCAACCAGCAGTTTCCATTGGTCAATCAGGGGCAGCAATTGCAGATCGCGCCGAATACGAACTTCCACCTGCGCGATTCGGTCGGTATCGAGTTCAACATAAATATTCCAATCGTGCAGGCGCCGTTCCGAATTTACTGGGCGTATAACCCGCTGCGGCTTCACGAGACGATCGTGGCCCCGTACGACAAAATCAACCTGGCGAACCTGACGACCACCTGCCAGGCGATGGGGCTTACCGATCCACTGCATCCGAACCAGTGCGATCCATCGATTTTGTACCAGATCCAGCCGGTGCTGCAGAATCCGGGGAGACTGAATTACTTTGAGCCGAGAAGCACGTTCCGGTTCACGGTCAGCCGGACGTTCTAGCCGGATGTGTTAAATGGAGTGGACGGGGCAACGGGAAAAAGAATTCAGGCCATCCTACGGGGAAACAAAGGTTCCAGGAAGTGCGCGCGGGAGGTTGCCCGCGCAGATTTCATCAGGGAGATGTCATTCATGAAGTGGCGCACGATGGAGACGGCCGCGATGCTGATGCTTGCGGTAGCGTTGCTGTTGGAGAACGGATGCAGTGGGTCGGGACCGAATACGGTGGTGGTAACGGTGAACCCACCAGCGGTGACGGTGATTGCGGACACGGTTCAGACCTTCACGTCCACGGTAACAGGCACAACGAACCTGGCTTCCACATGGACTTGCACGTTCGTGTACACGCCATTGCCAACGACGGCGCAACCGAATCCAGTACAGGCTGCGAAGCAAAACTGCACCTCTGGCCAGACTGTGGCGGCGCTGGGCGGCGGAAGCCTGGGAACGTGGACGGCAACACCGTCGTCTACCAATAACGTTTTGACATATACGGCGCCTACACTGGCCAATTTCCCGAACCCTATTCCGATCATCACGTTCACCTCGACAGCGGCGGCGAACAAGGCTAAGACTGGCACTGGATCGCTGACGCTGGACACAGGCATTCGTACCGCGGTGACGCCGACGACGGCGACCGTTCCGACGCAAATCACACCGGCGCAACAGGTGCAATTCACGCCTGACTTTCTAAACGTCTCGCCGGCAAATGCCAATCCTCAGTGGAAGCTCGTGCAGCCAGTGGCGAATAGCACGACGGATTTTCCGGATGGAACGACCCCCGAGCCGCAGGACACTACTTGTAGCCCGCAATGCGGCACGATTTCCGCACAAGGCGTGTTCACCGCGCCGGCGAAACAGCCTGCCGACACCTATCCGATTTCGAGCGGTTCGACTGCTTCGACGGCGGCGCCGACGGTGTATGTGGTGGTGTGGGCAGCGGCGGACATAAACCATTACGCGATTGCGACGATTACCCTTGTGCCCGCAAGTACGAATCCAATTACTTTTACGGGTGTCCAACCTACAACGATTCCAGCTGGGGGTGTGCTGCAGGATATTTTCCTGAACGCGCACAACCTGTTGAACACCACGACGATCACGTGGACGCCGCCGGGACCGAATCAGACGCCGCAGGTGATCAATTCTTCGAACATATTTACGATTCCCATCACGACGAACTACTGCAACACGAGCGCAACAGGTGTGACACCGGTGGTGACGTGCGATGCGTCGATCATGACGCGCGTGCGATTAAATGGGTCACAGATCGCCAGCCCAGGAACGGGAACGATCACGGTCAATAATATTCCGAGCACAAACGGGCAAACGACTTCCATCTCTTATCCGATCACTTTGGTGACTCCGAGCCCAGCGATGGTGTCCGCAGTGCCGGACAGTTATCCACAGGGAACGAGTACGCAATTTTCAGCCGATGGAGGGTATTACGGCGGCGGGAACAGCCCGCTGGTCAACCTGCTGTTCAACGGGACTTTAAGCCTGGCGACGGCATTTGGTCCGCGGCAGTTCACGGGATATCTGCAAGGGAGCAGCGGGCCGCTGAACGGTCCGGGATTGTATCCGGTGTCGATCGTGAGTAATCCTCCCACGGGACCTGAGCCGGCTTATCCGACGGTGACCACAGATGTGGCCGTGCAGCCCACGTTTACGGGCTTAAATTCCATGTACTTTAGTCCGGCGACGACTACGACGCCGCAGACGCAGATCTTGAATCCACCCGCGATTCCTATTCCGGCATTTGGCGCAGTATCGAATGTGGCGCCTAGCGCCATGGCCATCAATTCCACAAAGGGCTACGCGGTGATTGCGGAGCAGGGAGCGAATGCCGTTCAAATCGTGAACCTGGTTCCGAATCCGGCGGCGTCAGGACGGTTTATGCCCCAAATGGGAATCCAGGTGGCCGTAGGCAATCAGCCGACGGGCGTGGCGATTGATAATCAAATTAATCTGACAAATTATCCTGGGCAGGATCTGGGCGTGGTGGTGAACAGCGCGGACTACACGTTGACGCTGCTGGCGCTGCCCTCTGGACAAGTGATCGGCTCTCCGATCAACTTGAAAGGATTGGTGCAGGAACCATCCCCAAACATCGCGCAACCGATGCCGTACTCAGTCGGAGTTGATCCGACCACGCACTACGCGGTAGTGGCATTCAGCAACGCGTTCGTGGGATTCGTGGTGGACGTAAATCCCAATTCATCGACGACGCAACCAACTTGTTTCGTGAGCAGCCAGACGCCGCCTTGCGCGCTTGAGTCCGTATCGATGAACACGGGAGCAACGCCACAAGTGGTCCTGCAGCCGAATGTGCCGGTGTCCTACGTAACGCCGGGAGGAACCGGAGTTACTTCGGTTGTGAATTTATTGTTGACCAATAATACCGTGCCGATTGCGGCGGCGCCCAATGGCGCAGTGCTGACGAACGGTGTGGTGACGATTACAACGCCAGTGGCGAATGCATTGGACGCATCGTCGCCGGGATCGGTGCTAATTGCAGGTGTGACTCCGGCGGATTTCAATGGGACGTACAATGTTACGAGCGTCTCGACGTACACTTTTACCTACGATTACTACACCACGACGGGAACCGGTAGTACAACCGCTAGCCAGACCGGAGGCGGCGGCACAGTTACCTTCGGTAATCCTTACTATACTTTTGCCACCAGCGCGACGGCATCCGGAGGCGCGATCAATCCAGTGGCGCGCACGTTCGCCTTTGCCGATCCGAGCGCTTCGACGGCGACGCCGCAGATCGGATTCATTTCCACGCTGGACCAGAGCGTTTCTTCGCTGTACCTGACGCGCGGAAGCTGCAACTCTTGCACACCCACGCCTGCGGGGGCACCGGAAGTGGGGGTGCGGTCCGTTTCCTGGGATCCGTTCCTGAATTTGCTGATTGCTTACAATCCGGCGAATCAGTACAACGAAATTTCCCTGATCAATCCTGGAGGAGCGACGGCAGGAGGAGTAACAGCAGCCTATCGCATCATCCAGGCGATCGCGACGGGGCAAAACGGGACAGGATCCATCACCCCAACGGGAACGAGTACTCCGGTGACGGTGTATGGTCCGATGGTGTACGACCCGAAGACCAACCTGGTGCTGGTGGCGAACGCAGGATCGAATACGCTGACATATCTGGACATCGATCCGACGACGACGTTCAAGCCGGCGAATATTGGGAGCCTGGTTGTAACGTCGGGAGGCGTGGCTAGCGCGCAACCTCCGTTGGCGAGTGCGCCGGGCGCCCCGAGTCCGTTGCCTAAGGCGGTATGCGACGCATCGAATCCGACAAATATTTACGCATCCTGCTTCGCGCAAAGCGTGACCGTGGGCCAGTCGGCGACCGCGCGAGTGCTGGGACAAGGGTTCACGAGCGCCGGCACGCCAATTGTTCGGCTGGATGGCGATCCGACGGGAGTGACGATCACAAGCTCGACGAATACGGAGCTGGACATCACGATTGCGGCATCACGATTGACGCGAGCACATGATTTTGCGCTCGACGTGATGACCGGAAACGGCGTAGGTTCGAATACCATAGACCTGTATGCCGTAAGCGTGCTTTCGCTTTCCTCGCTGTGCACGACAGCGGTGATGCCGGAAGCAGTGGCAATCGATACCATTGCGAATGTGGCGGTGGTGACGAACTACGGTTGCAACAGCGTGTCCTTCCTCAACATGGATTCCACGAACGCGCACAATTATGGAGTGCCGTATGGCGCGTTGCTGGCTACGGTCAACGTGGGCAAAAATCCGGTTGGCGTGGACGTGATCGCGCGACTGGGATATGCGGTGGTCGCCAATAATGGAGATAATTCGGCGTCGATCATTTCGTATGGAGGCAGTCCGTTCGCCGCGTCGCAAATGGCCTTCGCGTCCACGACTTGCACCTCCGGAACGGTGACAACGAACCTTTGCATTGGAACGTCACCGCTGGGAGTGACCATCGATCAGGACCGGGCACTGGCATTGATAGCGAATGCCGGGGGCAACAGCCTGTCGGTGCTTGATTTGACGCCATTGTTGCAGGCGCCATCGAATTGCGCCAAAACGGCCAGCGGTACATGCGTGCCGGCCTACCAATTGGTTGCGACCAGCGGACCGCCGACGGCGATTGCCGTGGATCCGAACCGTTCGGTGGCAGTGGTAACGAACATCCAGAACGCGGGAACGACGGCCGTCACCGGCGGGTTGGACGTCATCAACCTGGCGACCACGCCTCCGTCGAAAACAACAACGGCTTCGATCAATTCTCTGTCAGCGAATCCGACGGGTATCGTCTACGACCCCGCGGTGCCGCCGTACCCGTCTCCGGCGTTGTTCTACGCGGCTTCGACGCAGCAGAACGCGCTGTACTCTTTCAACCCGGATACCGGTTCAACGACGCTGATTCGCGTGGGCATCAATCCGTACTCGATCGCGTACAACTACAATACGGGATCGATTGTCAGCGCGAACTCTACGGCGAACACCATGTCGGTGATTGACGCGGTGAACGCGCCGGTGTTTGCGACACGCGAAACGTTGGGGATCAGCAGCCAGTCGCAATTTGCGGTGGCCATCGATCAATTTACAAACACGGCAGTGATGGTGGATCAGAATAACGATCGCGTTCTGATTCTGCCGGTGCCGAAATAAAATTTTGCGGAAGGCAAACGGGGCACGCCGCCGGAAGGGCGGGAATGGCTCCGATTGCGGGGAAAACAACGAGTCGGCTATACTAAGCTGTTTGTGATTCGGCTAAAAAGCGGGTCAGAGAGTCAGCGCCTCATGGGCATGGTGCGTCCTGAGGGTAAGAGCCGGCCAGGGGATTGTCCTCATTTCGGCACGGATCACGAAGAGTTTCGACCGACCACGCAAAAGAGTTCAGGGTAACCCTTTCGCTTAGATGACGAGGATGAGGAAAGCGTGCCCGGAGATCAATAAGGAGAATACAGTGAATTCGAGAAATATGATTCGTACAGGTGTTCTCGGTTTAGCATGCTTGCTCGGAACGACAGCCGTTCGGGCGCAGGCTACCCCGGGTTCCGCCTCCAGCGGGAAAATTGGCGTAATCAATGTGCGGCAAGCCATTGTGACCACGGCGGAAGGGAAGCAGGCATCCGCGGAATTGCAGACGCAATTCACGCCGCGACAGAACGAACTTGAAGGAATGAACAAGCAGATCAATGACTTGAGGGGCCGTCTTAGCGCCGGCGCGAACACGCTGAGCGACGAAGAGAAAGTACGCTTGACGCAGCAAGGCCAACGATTGACCGCGCAACTGGATCGCAAGAACAACGAATTGAATGAAGACGTGCAAGCGGCGCAGGCGGACGTGGTGGACCGCATCGGCCGGAAGATGATGGACGTGCTGGACCGTTACGCGCGGGAAAACGGGCTCGTGGCCGTGTTTGATTCCTCGGCGCAGAATTCGCCGATTCTTTTCGCGTCGACGAACATCGACATCACGCAGGAAATCATCAAGCTGTACGATCAGTCCTATCCGGTGAAGGGTGGCGCTGCCGCTCCAGCCGCTAAGCCGGCGACGAGCAAGCCCGCGACGCCGCCCGCAGCAAAGCCATAAAGCTCTTCTGAGGAAGAACGTGACGGGGCTCCGGCCGCTCGCCGGAGCCTCTTTATTTCTGAGAAGCGGCGCAGCGGAGCTGTTATCAGAACAGGGAAGTGATCCTGGCGCAGTGGCCCCTATCTTGCTTTTGCGGGGTTACGGGAATATACTCGTGTTTCGCTCTGTTACGGGTCGCACCATGAAGTGGGCGCAAGCCCACTTTTTTGTTGCCGCCGGATGGACTGAGCTTCAGACCGGCTTAGGCCGGGGAGTCTTTAGGTGAATCTGGATAAGGTCCGTGAGGCCGCCGAGCGGGTAGCGAGATCGGAAGGCCTTGAAGTAGTAGACGTCGAATGGAAGGTTGGCAAGCAGCGGTTCCTGCGGGTGTATATCGATCGGGTTCCCGCGGTGAATTCGGCGGAAATAGCTGAAGGGGAAGGACTTGAGAGCCCCTATGCGAAAGTCAGCCACGCCGATTGCGAACGAGTGAGCCAGCAGCTGAGCGTGATCCTGGACGTGGAAGAGTTGGTTCCGGGACCCGGCTATGTGCTGGAGATCAGTTCGCCGGGAATGGACCGGGCACTGAAGACCCCAGCGGATTTTCAGAGGTTTGTGGGCCGGCTGGCTAAGATCTCGACCATGGAGCCGATCGGTGAGTCGAAGTTTTTCGAAGGACGCCTGAAAGGGTTTGCGGAAGGAAATGTCCGCATGGAATTAAAGGGCAAGGTAGCGCGGATTGTGGAGATTCCGCTGGAAGCGATCCGTAAAGCGAACCTGGCGATCGAATTTTAGGACTGGAAGAAAATGGCGAATCTGCTCTACCAACAAATCGAGATGCTGAGCCGGGAGAAGCACATCGAACCGGAAGTGGTGATTTCCGCCATTGAGGATGCCATGGTGGTGGCGGCGCGGAAATTCTACAAGTCTGAGGAAGATCTGCGCGGAAAGTTTAATGCGGAAAGCGGCCAGGTGGATGTGTTTTCGGTTCTGACCGTGGTGGAAGAGGTCGCCGACCCCAAGCGGGAAATCAGCTTGACGGACGCCAAGAAAAAAGATGCGAGCATCGAGCTGGGCGGAGAACTGCGAACAGCGAAGCCGACGGACGTGCTGGGACGCATTGCGGCGCAAACGGCGAAGCAGGTGATCCTGCAAAAGGTGCGCGAGGCGGAACGCGACACGATTTACAACGAATATCACACGCGCGCGGGAGAGTTGGTTACGGCGATCGTGAAACGCGCGGAAGGCCCGGACCTGATCGTGGACATGGGACGGACGGAAGCGCGCTTGCCGAAGCGCGAACAATCGAAACTGGAAACGTACAATATTGGCGAGCGTTTGCGCGTGGTGATCAAGGCGGTGGATCGCGCGGCGAAGGGTCCGCAGGTGATCGTATCGCGCGCGGACGCTTCCCTGGTGCAGCGCTTGTTTGAGATGGAAGTGCCGGAGATTTACGATGGCACGGTGCAAATCCGGGCGGCGGCACGCGAGGCGGGCGAGCGTACAAAGGTGGCCGTGGCCAGCCGGGACAAGGACGTGGATCCCGTCGGCGCGTGCGTGGGCATGAAGGGCATGCGCGTGCAGTCCATCATCCGCGAATTGCGCGGGGAAAAGATCGACATTATTCCGTACAACGAAGAAACCGTGGCGTTCGCGCAAAAGGCGTTGAGCCCGGCGAAGGTGACGCGGGTGCAGATCACCGATCCAGAGAACAAGAAGCTGGAAGTGATCGTGGAAGATTCGCAGCTTTCGCTGGCGATCGGCAAAAAGGGACAGAACGTGCGCCTGGCCAGCAAGCTGATCGGCTGGGACATCGACATCAAGAGCGAAGAAGAGAAGCGCCGCGAAATCGAAGAGCAGATGACCGCGCTGACGGCGCCGACTACGCCGCTGACGGTTCTGGCGGGAGTTGGGCCGAAGACCATCGAGAAGATCGAAGCCGCGGGAATTACGTCTCTGGAAAAACTGGCCAGCATGACGCCGGAACAGCTGATGGAGATTCCGGGCATTGGCGAAAAGATGGTCGACAAGATTTATCAGGCGGTCAACCGGTTTTATGAGGGTGGAGAAGCGCCAGCGGTGACTGCGGAAGACTCCACCGACGAAATTGTTGAAGAAACTGGGGAAGCGACAGCCGAGGCGGCCACGGAGCCTTCGGAACCAGAGGCGGAAACTCAGGCGGAAACCCAGACGCAAACGGAAAATACCTCGGAAACGACAGAAGAGGAATCCACCGCGGAGAATCACTCTGCGGCGGCTGAATCAACGGAGGAGAAAACTCCGGAGGGTCAGCAGGAAGAGAAAAGTTCTTAACGAAGTATGAGTGACGCATCCCAAGTTCGAATTAATGAATTGGCCCGAGAGTTAGAGGTCAAGGCCAAAGCGATTATTGACCTGCTGCCCGGGTTTGGCGTAACCGAGAAGAAAACGCACTCGAGCTCGATTCCCGTAGATGTCGCCGAGAAAGTTCGCCACACATTGCAAGGCAGCCCGGAAGTGGAAGCGAAGCCTGAAGTGGCAGTGCCGGAGCCGCCTAAGCCCGCGGTGAAGCCTCCGCAGCCGCCTGCTCCAGTCGCTGCGCCGCAAGCGCCCGTGGCTGCAAAGCCGGCCGCTCCTCCTTCTGTGGCACAGCATGCTCCTGTTGCGGCAGCTCCCGCTGGAGTTGCGCCTGCGCCAAAGCCCGCTGTTGCCCCAAGTGCGCCCGCTCCGACACCTACACCAGTTGCTACGCCAGCGCCGAGGCCCGCCGCGCCCGCTCCAGCTGCACCAGCGGTTGCCACCAAGCCGCCTGCAGCTCCCGCTCCGGGAGCGCCGGCTGCTGCGCCCCGACCTGCGCCCACAGCGCCGCCGATGCGGCCTTCTTCACCCGCGCCAGGCCAACCCATTGCCGCACGGCCTCCTCAGCAGGGAGTGCCGCCACGAATTCGCCCGCAACAGTCCGGAAATCAACCGATGGGCGCGAGACCCGCCGCAGGAACAACATCGGGTGCGCGGCCAGGAACGCCTATTCGTCCGCCGATGCCGACAGGCGGCAACCGTGGACCAATACCAGGAACAGAACCTCGCAGTGATCGCCCCAGCGGTCCGCGTCCCGGACAGCCGATGCGCCCGCAATCGGGGCAAGGTGGCAGACCGTTTACGCCACGGCCCAGTGGAGGGCAAGGTGGACCCGGAGGCCCAGGTG
>Ga0210385_10001770_pt1 | contig 13214 bp, 7 predicted proteins | sample IncBWH26OmetaG_FD_160107 | JGI IMG/M metagenome (GOLD analysis project Ga0210385, IMG submission 160107) | Forest soil microbial communities from Barre Woods Harvard Forest LTER site, Petersham, Massachusetts, United States - Inc-BW-H-26-O ... | reverse complement strand
CGGCGAACACGAATTCAATTTTGAAAACAGTGAAGGGTAGCATGCGCAAGAATCGATTTCTATTGTGGGAAATACGGAACTGGAACTCACAGGACTAGCTTCGAAGGCAACGGAGCTTCCCCAGCCGAGCACTGCGGGTGCGACACAGTCAATTGCGTCGAGGAGATTGTCGATCTTGAATGGCGGCGACGTGGCGCAGGTAAGGGCAACGGCGTTTCGTTCGTTGCGTGGTGGTGCGAGTGGGGACCGAATGGTTGCGGATGTCTCTTCGTCGGAGCGCAGGCGAATCGCCTACGCCACAAAGGCAACGGCAAGAACAAAGGCGCACGTCCAAAAGGCGATTGCTACGAATAGCAAAAGCAATGGCGAAACCCGCCGATCTGGAGATCGGCGTTCCCGGGAAAGGCAAAAGCAAAGGCAAATCCTCGGCTGCACGCATCCCTATAACAGTGCTAAAATTATTGAGAAGCAGCGGACTTGAACGGAGAATGTTGATGCGCGTCCTACCTCAATCCAAAACGCGATGTCGCGGGTCGTTCTGTCCTTAGCCCGAGCGAACGGCTTGGCGTCCTCGGGCATCCTCAGCATCAATCGCCGGCACATTGCGCCGGCAATCAAGCAAAGTATAGAATTTTGAACGAGGTGTCAGCGCCGCCCGCCGCACTCTTCGGCCGGCCCGCGCCGCCTCAGCAGGGAGAAAAGTAACCGTGAAAGCTTCTAACTCTCTTTCGGCGGAAAAGCTCACCGGGCTTATTCCGGAGGTGATCGGCCGCGAGATCGACATTTTCGAAACCGAGCTAGTCCTCCGCAAGCAGGGCAAGATCGATGAGCGCGTATTCGCCGAGACGCGCCTTCGCCGAGGCGCTTACGGCCAGCGCTATGACAACGGCCAGCGCAGCGACGGCGCCAAAGTCCAGGAGATGCGCTACCCCTCCGGCGATCTCACCAAGGGTCCCATGACGATTTGGGACGCGCCCGGCATGCAGCGCATCAAAGTCCCCGGGGGCGGCCTCAACGCCGATCAGCTGGAGACCATGGCCGATCTCGCCGAGGAATATTCCGACGGCATCGCGCACGTCACCACACGCCAGGATTTCCAGCTCCACTACGTCCATATCGAAAATACGCCTGCGCTGATGCGCCGCCTCGCCGCGGTCGGCATCACCACGCGCGAAGCCTGCGGCAATTCGGTTCGAAACATCACCGCCTGCCCCTACGCCGGCGTCTGCCGCGACGAAACTTTTGACGTCACGCCCTACGCCGACGCGATGTTCCGTTTCCTGCTCGGCCATCCGGACGTCCAGAATTTCGGCCGGAAATTCAAGCCGGCCTTCAGCGGCTGCGTGCAACACGCCTGCGGCCTCACCAATCTCCACGACATGGGCTTCATCGCCGCCACTCGCACGGAAAACGGTGAGGTAAAGCGCGGGTTCACTACCGTCGTCGGCGGCGGCCTCGGCGCCGTCCCGTACAATGCAAAACTTCTCGACTCCTTCGTTCCCGTGGAAGAAATTTTGCCCGTCACTCAAGCCGTCGCGCGCGTCTTTGCGCGCCTGGGCGAGAAACGCAATCGCAGCCGCGCCCGGATCAAGTTCCTGGTTCAAGATTTGGGCATTGAGAAATTCAAGGAGCTCGTGGCCGAAGAACGGAAGACGCTCCCCTACGATCCTCGCTGGACCGCCTTCATAAAGGATGCAGAAGCGTTCCACGAAGAGCCGCTTCGCCCGGCCGGCGAAATTCCCGCCGTACAATCGGAAGGTTTCGCGCGCTGGAGCAAGACTAACCTTCGCCCGCAAAAAACGGACGGCTACGTCACCATCACCGTCGCGCTTCCGCTCGGGGACATAACGGCCAATCAGCTTCGTTCGCTCGCGGACATCGTTCGCCGCTACACCCGCGAAACCGTCCGCACCACGGTGGAACAAAATTTCGTGATTCGCTGGGTTAGCCTGAAAGACCTGCCGGAGCTGTATCGCGCCCTGGAAGCCGTCGGCCTGGGCGATCCAGGCGCCGGCGCGATCGTGGACATCGTCAGTTGCCCCGGCACGGACACGTGCAAGCTCGGCATCTCCTCTTCGCGCGGCCTCGCTGCCGAACTGCATAAGCGCCTTGCCGAAAAGCGCTTCCAGTTCGATCAGCCCGTCGAAAATCTTCACATCAAGATCAGCGGATGCTTCAATAGCTGCGGCCAGCACCACGTGGCCGATCTCGGCTTTTATGGCGTGAGCCGCAAGATGGGCGGCTTCGCCGTGCCGCACTTCCAGGTGGTCCTCGGCGGCGAATGGGAACACAACGGCGGCTCCTACGGCACGACCATTGTGGCTATTCCGTCGAAGCGAATCCCGGAAGTGGTCTCGCGCCTCACCGAAAAATACGTGCAGATGCGGACGCCCGGCGAGACATTCAAGGACTTCACCAAGCGCGTGGGCAAAGTGCAGCTGAAAGCGATGCTCGAAGATCTCACCAAGCCCTCCACCGATCCCAACGACCGCTCGCTCTTCAGCGACTGGAGCGACCCGCGTGAATACACGCTCGGCGATATGGGTACCGGCGAGTGCGCCGGCGAAGTCGTCGCTCCGGTCGAGTTCGAACTAACGGCCGCCGAACGCGAAGTTTTCGAAGCGCAGGTTGCGCTCGATAGCGGCAAGGTCAACGAAGCCGGCCAGACTGCCTATCGCTCGATGCTCCACGGCGCCAAAGCGCTGGTGAAGCTGATCAATCCGAATATCTCCGACGACGCGGACCAGATCGTCTCCGAATTCAAGGCGCGCTATTTCGACACGCAAAAATTCTGGGACCCTTTTGCCGGCGGAAAATTTGCCAATTATCTTTTCGATGCGCACCAGAAGGCCGGGCAGACCTACACGGCGGACTCCAGCCGCTATCTGATCGACGAAGCGCAGCTCTTCATCGACGCGGCGCACAGCTGCTACAACCAGCTCGGCAAAACCGTAGCCGTCTAGGCGCCGGTGAGGCGCAACATAGAAATCAGGAGAATTGGGAATCATGGATTTCGAGCACGTAAATATAAAACTGTCCGTCGAGGGCCCCAAGGACGCCGAAGGCGCCCTCGAGCCCCTGATCCCGATTTTCCATCGCTGGATTCAGCAAAAGGTTTTCGACGAACTGCTGCTCGACATCGCTGACTATCGCCACGTCTACGCGGGCCCCGGCGTCGTGCTCATCGGCCATCAGGCGGACTATGCCGTCGACAACACCGATAACAAACTCGGCCTGCTCTACAATCGAAAAACGGTTTTTGAGGGAAGCAATCAGGACCGCTTCAAGCAGGCCACGCGCTCCGCGCTCAACGCCATCCATCGTCTCGAAGCCGAGCCCACCTTCGCGGGAAAAATCCATTTCGACGGTAAATCAATCGAACTCTTCATCAACGACCGATTTCTCGCGCCGAATAAGCCGGAGACTCGCACGGCGTTTGAACCGGAATTGAAACAGTTCGCCGAAACGCTTTTCGGCGGCAAGGAATATTCCGCCGAATACGAGTCTGATCCGCGCAGGCGCTTCGGCGTCACGCTGAAACCGGCGCATCCAGTCTCCGCTCAGGAATTGCTCGCGAATCTTTCGTAGCCGAGCAGGCGCCGCGCCGGACTGTCCGAGCCTGTGTCGCAACCGCGAAGTCCGCACTTCAGCGGCTGAAGAGACTGCGGAAAAAGTCAAAATCAGTTCCTCAGGGGCTAAAGCCCTGATGATTTCCCTTGAGCAATGTCGGAGCTGAAGCTCCGACCCCCTAAACTGCGACCGTTTTTCCGCGGCCTGCAAAGCCGGACTGATTCGGCGGCAGCTATGTCGTGGCTAAAGCCACGACCCACAAAGATTATGCAGTTGCGGCACAGGCTCGTCTTGCCTGAGGCACAGAGGGTCCACGCTCGTCAGCCGTTCACCAAAATGATGGTGAAGCCGTCGTAGCCTTTGCTGCCGACGGTCTGCATCGCCGTGGCGCTGACGCGCGGTTCGGCTGCGACTAACTCATTGAACCGCCGAACGCCTTTCACATTGGCATCGGTGCTTGCCGGATCGGCCACCGCGCCCTTGCGGATCACATTGTCGGCAACGATCAACGTGCCGGGGCGCGAAAGCTTCAAAGCCCAGCCAAAATAGTCCGGATAGCCGGTCTTGTCGGCGTCGATGAAGAGCATGTCAAACGGACCTCGCCCCTCCGCAATCAACTGCGGCAGCGAATCCTGCGCGAGCCCGAGGCGCACCTCCGCTGTCTGCGACAACCCCGCGCGCGCAATATTGGCGCGAGCAACCTCGGCATGCTTCGGATCGGCTTCCAACGTAATCAAGCGGCCGTCAGCAGGAAGCGCGCGGGCCAGCCAGATCGTGCTGTAAGCGCCCAGCGTGCCGATCTCGAGAATCGTTCGCGCGCCGTGGCTTCTCGCGAGCAGGTGAAGAAACTTTCCCTGAACCGGTGATACGGCAATCGGATCCAGGCCGGCGGCGTCGCTGGCACGGACCGCGCCGTCGAGCGCCGCGTCTGGCGGAATGAACGTCCCTTCAATGTAATCGTCAACCTTCTTCCAAAGTTCTTCAGTCATCTCTATTCGCCAGCGGCGCGCGTCAGCCTGCCGCCTGTAGATTCTATTCCAAACCCAATCAGCCCCCAGGGAAATCTCGCCTTTCCCGTGATCGGCCTCCGAACTTAACTTCAGAGTCTCTCCAACCCCTTCCCATGCGTGGAGCGTCTAACCTGATTGTGGTAGCATTACGCTGTTTGATTGCCGACAGATGACAGATATCCACATCCAATCGCTGGACGTGTTTAACTCCCAATCGGACGCCGATCCGGCACCAGCTCCCAGGGCCGGGCGGCCGGTTGCTGTGATCTTCGTCGTCTTGGTGGCGCTGATCGCCTTGTCCATCTCGGTGCGAGCGCAGCAAGTCCAGCGGGTATTGCACAGCTCGGTTCATACAACGATGGGGACCAAGACGAACAGGCCGGCTCCAGCGGTCGCGGAAACGGTTCCCACGCAACAGGCTACATTTCTTCCGCCGCCAGTTGTACCGACCGAATCCTCCGCGAGTAGCAACCGGGATACGCTGCCGACCCCTCAGCGCGTATGGTATTGTGTTTCCGTTAGACACCGCCCGCCACCGCATTTCCTCGCCTAGACACGCCCAACTAGCTTAAATTCGCTCCCTGTTACTAATGTAGCAATCATCCGTACCGGCTCCGCTTCGCGCGGAAAACACAAACACGAAAAGCGCATGGTGAAGCGATGAACGAAATTTCCAGCACATCGCGCGAGCGCGATGCTCGCGTAACACGCATTGGTTTGCCGGCTGCGTTCCTTTTGGCAGCTTTTTCCTGCGGTTGCGGCAGCGCTGCAAAGACAGACGCGAGCGACGCCGCGCTTGCGCCCAACGTGGCCGTTGTCCCGGTGACGAGGCAGGACATTTCAAGCACGCTCGAAATTGCCTCCGAGCTTCAGCCCTATCAGGAGATCAGCATCTACGCGAAAGTCTCCGGCTACGTGCAGAAGCTGAACGTCGATTGGGGCACGCACGTGAAGCAGGGCCAGCTCCTCGCCGTGCTGGAAGTCCCCGAATTGCAGCAGCAGATCGATGCCGACGACGCCTTCGTAAAACGCAGCGAGCAGGACGTGGCGCGCGCGCAAGAGGACATGACGAGCGCCCAATCGGCCTACACCGTGGCGCACCTTTCCTATACGCGGCTCGCTAACGTGCAAAAGACGCAGCCAAATCTCGTCGCGCAGGAAGAAGTCGACGAGGCGCAAGGGAAAGATATGCAGACCGATGCCGGCAGGTCGGCCGCGACGGATTCGTACGCCGCGTCGCAGCAGGGATTAGCCGCGGCCAAGGCGACGTTCGAAAAAGACACGGCGCTTTTCAACTATTCGAAAATCACGGCTCCCTTCGACGGAGTGGTCACGGAAATAGACGCGTACACCGGCGCGCTGCTGCCCGCGGGCACCTCGTCCAACAAAGGCGATCTGCCTCTCTGCCATCTCTCGCAGAACAACATGCTGCGGCTGGTGATCCCGGTGCCGGAAAGAGCGGTGCCGGACGTACCTCTGGGACGGCCGGTTTCGGTGCGCGTCACCACGATTAATAAAACCTTCGAAGGAAAGATTTCGCGCACGTCCGATCAGATCGATACCGATACGCGCACCATGCACACGGAAGTGAACGTACCGAATCCGGATTACGCCCTTGTCCCCGGAATGTACGCGACCGTCGAGTTGCCACTGGAAACTGCGCGCGGCGTGCTCGCCGTTCCCGCGCAGACCGTTCAGGCATCGGGCGAAGGCGCGGGCTCGGTGCTGGTCGTGAACTCGGACAACAAAATCGAGAAGCGTGACGTAACAACAGGGCTTCAAAGCGCGACGACCATCCAAATTCTCACCGGGCTGAAAGAAAACGAGCACGTTGTGATCGGCGAACAGTCCGCATACAAGGCGGGTGAACTGGTGAAGCCGCAAGTGGCGAATTCGCCGGAAGCGGAGTAGGAGTCCTTATGTCTTCATTTTCCCTGAAGCATCCTTATTTCATCATCGTGGTTTGCTTGTTCGTCTGCGTGTTGGGACTAACAGCTCTCGTGAACATGCCGGTGGACATGTTCCCGCCGATCAACATACCGGTCGTGGAGGTCGCCACGTTCTATAGCGGCATGCCCCCGCAGCAGATCGAAGCCGACATTACGGACACGTTCGAGCGCTTTTTCACGCTGGGCAGCGGTATCGACCACATGGAATCGCGCTCGATGTCCGGCGTGAGCCTGATCAAAATCTACTTCCAGCCCGGCACGGACGCGAACGCCGACGTGACGCAAATCTCGAACCTCGCCATGGCCGATCTGCGGCGCCTGCCCGAAGGAACGCTTCCGCCGGTCGTGATGAGCATGGACGCTTCGAATCTGCCGGTCTGCCTTCTCACCGTGGACGGCCAAGGCCTCTCCGAAACGCAGCTTCACGATTACCTTCAATACCAGATCCGCAATCAGATTGCAGGCGTCCCCGGAGCGACGGTGCCTCCGCCATACGGAGGGCGCACGCGGCAGATCATGGTCTACGTTGACCCGCTGAAACTTCAGGCACACGAGCTGAGCCCCATGGACGTGGCTCGCGCCACCGATCAATCCAACCTGATTTTGCCCGCCGGTGACGTACGCATTGGCGCCACTGATTACAACCTCTATACGAACGCTCAGGTGGCTGACGCAAAGGCGCTCAACGATGTTCCGTTGAAAACCGAAGGCGACAAATCCGTGTTCGTTTCGGACGTTGGCAAGGCCGTGGACGGCTCGGCGCTGCAATACAACATTGTGCGGGTGAACGGGCAGCGCTCCGTCTACGTGCCGATCCTGAAGCAGGGCGGCGACACGAATACGATTGCGGTGGTCAGCGGTATCGAGAAGGCGATTCAGGACCTGCGCGACATTCCGTCGCAAATGCAGGCGCACGTCGTCTTTGACCAGTCGCTTTTCGTGAAGCAGGCCATTTCCACGGTGCTCCGCGAAGGTGGCATCGGCCTGATTCTCACCGCCATGCTAATCCTTATTTTTCTTGGCAGCCCGCGCGCCACAGCCGCCGTATTCCTTTCCATTCCACTCTCGGTGATGGCCACTTTCTTCGTGCTGCACGCAGGGAATGCCACGATCAACAGCATGGTGCTCAGTGGCCTGGCGCTCGCATTTTCCCGCCTGATCGATAACTCGGTGGTGGTGCTGGAAAATATTTTCCGCCACATCGAGGAGGGCGAGACGCCAGCCGTCGCTGCTGAAAAAGGAACGAACGAAGTGAGCATGGCCGTGCTCGCGATTACGATCGTCACGGTTGTCGTTTTCTTTCCAGTCACGCTGCTCTTTGGGGTCAGCAAGTTTCTCTTCACGGCGCTGGCGCTGGCCGTGGTGATCTCGCTCTTCGCTTCTTACCTGGTTGCGGTTTCGGTGGTGCCGCTCTACTGCGCCCGCGTGCTGCGCGGGATCGTGCACCACGAAGCGGATACTGAAGCGGAAACGCGCACCAGAAAAGGGGGAGCATGGTTCGAACGCTTTCACGCCGGGTTCAATCGCAAGTTCGACGCCATGCTAAGCCACTACGATCGCTGGGTGCAGAAAAGCCTCGACCGCCCGCAAACCGTGCTCTGGGGATTCCTGGCAGTCTTCGTGTTGAGCCTCCTGCTCTATCCGCTCGTCGGCGTTTCCTTTTTCCCGCGCACAGACGCGGGCCAGTTCGTCATCAACGTGAAGGCGCCGACGGGCACGCGCCTTGAGGTGACTGAAAATTACGTCAAGAAAGTGGAAGACATCGTGCGCCAGGTAGTGCGGCCCAGCGATCTGGGCGCGATCGTTTCGAATATCGGCGTGACGCCCGATCTATCCGCGCTTTCCACGCCGAACTCCGCCATGCACACGGGCTTCGTGGAAGTGGGCTTGAAGGAAGATCACAAGATCGGCAGCTACGTTTACATGGACGAGGTACGCAAGCGCGTCGTGGCTGAACTTCCTGAATTGCGCACCTACTTTCAGTCCGGAGGCCTGGTCGACTCCGTGCTCAATCAGGGCATGCCGGCGCCGATTGACGTGCAGGTGAGCGGTTCCGATTTACAGGGCGCGGACTCGATCGCGCTCGATCTCTCACGAAAATTCCAGGCGCTTCCCGGCGTCTCTGACGTTTACATCCCGCAAGATATGGATTATCCGGCGCTGCAAGTGAACGTAAATCGCGAGCGCGCATCCGAACTCGGCCTGAACCCCAAGGAAGTGATCGATAATCTGATCACTTCGCTTACCTCGGACGCGATGATCGCGCCGAGCTACTGGGTCGATCCGAAAAGCGGCAACAATTATTTCGTCACCGTGCAGTATCCCGAAAATCAAGTGAAGTCGCTGCAGGACCTGGAGACGATGCCGCTGCACGCTCCCAATCTGCAAATGCCCACGTACCTCAATCAAGTGGCCGACGTGTCTCCGATCCTTACGCCAACCGAAGTGGACCACTATCAACTGCAGCGAACGATTGACGTCTACGTCGCGCCGTCCGGTGAAGACCTCGGCAAGCCGTTCAAAGAAGTGTCGAAGATCGTAGCTGCCACACAACTTCCGCCGAACGTGCGCATCAATCTTCGCGGCCTGGTGAACACGATGAACACATCGTTCCGAAGTTTCGGCCTTGGGCTTCTGCTCTCGATTCTGCTGGTCTATCTCGCGCTGGTCGCCCAATTCTCGTCGTTCGTCGACCCGCTCTTGATCGTTCTCGCGATCCCCACAGGGCTCGTCGGCGTGATGCTCACGCTCGCGTTCACCGATACCACGCTGAATATCCAATCATTGATGGGGATCATCATGTTGACGGGTATGGTCGTCTCCAACAGCATCCTGATCGTGGACTTTGCAAACAAACTGCGCGTTGAAGGCAGCGGGGTTCGTGAGGCGATTGCGCACTCATGCCGCATCCGGCTGCGGCCGATCCTGATGACCTCGCTGGCCACGATGGTTGGCCTCCTACCGATGGCGCTAAAGCTCGAATCGGGCAGCGAGGCATACGCGCCGCTCGCTCGCGTCATTATCGGCGGTCTCTTCGCGTCAGTGCTGCTCACGATTTTCGTCGTGCCGACCGCGTATCTCTTGATCTACCAGCGACGGGGCGAGCCGCAGCCGGCTCCGATCGCAACCGGCGGTGCAATATGAGGAGGTGCGTTATAAAAGTATGTAAAAAGAACTTTCTTCGCCATCTCTCACCGATTGCTGCGCTAGCCGTTCTCGCCAGCGGATCAGTGTTCGGTCAGCAACAGACCCCCGCCCCCGCGCCGCAGCCAACAACTCAAGTGCAGCAGCTCACATTAGACGACGCGCAAAAGATCGCGATCCAGAATCATCCGCAAGTGCAAGGCGCAATCGCTCTCGCCGCAGCCGCAAAATCGCAGGTGACAGAGGCGCGCTCCTCTTACTATCCAACCGTCTACGGCAGCGCCACCGGCGTCGACGCGGAGAACAACAGCCGCATCGCGGCAGGAGGGCTGAACAATCCAGTCATCTACGAGCGTTATGCCAACGGCCTGACCGTAAATCAACTCGTCACGGACTTCGGGCGCACGCACGAGCTGGTGAAAAGCTCGGATCTGCACTCGAGAGCCGAGGAGGAAAACGTGGTCACGACGCGCGCCGACGTATTGCTCGCCGTCGACCAGGCCTTTTATGGCCTGCTTCGCGCCAACGCGGTTCTGACGGTGGCGCAAGAAACCGTGAGCCAACGCCAGCTTGTCTCCGATCAGGTCACTACGCTCGAAAAAAATCAGCTGAAGTCAGGGCTCGACGTTAGCTTCGCCAATGTGGACCTCGCGCAAGCCAAGTTGCTATTAATTCAAGCAAAGAATGACGTGGACGCAGCCCAAGCCGAGCTTTCCGCCGCTTTGGGATATGCCGATGAGCGAACGTTCGAGCCGCAGGACCAGCCTTTGCCTGCGGCTCCGCCCACGGATTTCGCTGACTTGCTTCAGCAGGCTCTGATGAATCGCCCGGAGCTGATCGGCTCTCGGCTGGACGCAGCTTCGGCCCACGCTTACGCCACCGCACAGCGCGATCTCTGGTTTCCAACACTCTCGGCTGTGGGAAGCGCCGGCCTCACTCCGTACGGGGCCACACAACTCGCGCCGCGCTACGCAGCCGCGGGAGTGAACCTGAATATCCCTCTCTTCAATGGCCATCTCTTCGGCGCGCTGAAGACGGAAGCCGACGAGAAAGCCATCGCCCAAGACCAGAATCTCCGGAATCAGGCTGACCTGGTCGCGCGCGACGTTCGCACCGCGTGGCTCGACGCAAATTCCGCGTATCAGCGCCTTTCCGTCACAGACCAGCTTCTGGACGAAGCGAATCAGGCGGTCAATCTCGCTCAGTCCCGCTACAATCTCGGCCTCAGTTCGATCATTGAACTCAGCCAGGCGCAGCTGAATCAGACGCAGGCGCGCATCGAGCAAGCCAGCGCCAAGTACGACTATCAAACGCAAATTTCCGCGCTCAATTTCCAGATTGGCGCGCTCCACTAGGCGTTGGCCGCGATCCAACGCCAGTAGCAAAACAGGACCTCTCTGGAACATAATCTGTCCGTCGTCTCCCCCGCCCCATCTCGTCTTGACGTAACAGTTTATTCACATTCCCGTCACAGGGGGTTCAATCGGACCGCATACGCTGCCTGCGCCTGACAGGTGTCTCAAAGCGTGCATCGCCTTGTTTTTGGTCAAGGCGCTCGCGCTGGGTGTGGGTTCCCCGCAAGAAGCTGGTTCGACGCAGACATACGAAACTGTATCGCGGTCGCCCTGAGGCCCTAATCTGTGTGTAAATGCCGTCAAATTAAGGAGGAAGGAATGCGAGTAATTGCACGATGTATTGTCGCACTGTGCCTGATCGCGTCGCCTGCGATGGCCGGGGCAAACGGAGCCGGAGCGAACGCGGCAACGAACGACTCTGCCCCACCGGCAAGCAACGCGAATTCCAGTGCGTCCACGGCAGCCAAGCCGGAGACAGTGACGACGGAGAGCGATCTTCAACAGCTCAAGGATTTGATTGAAGCACAATCCAAGATGCTTCAAGACCAGCAGCAGGAACTGAAGGAACAGCAGCAAGAGATGCAGGCCCTGAAGCAGCAGATCGGCTCGAGCAGCACGAACGGCGGCGCGCTCGCAGCCGCTCCGGTGGTGGCTCCAGCGGCTGCGGCAATCGGGCCCGTAGTCGGCGTCACTTCAGGCAGCATGGCAATCAGCTCGGCGAACGCGGCTGTTGCAACGCCGCAAGCCGCGACGGACCAGCCGACTTCGATCCACTACAAGGGCATCACCCTGACGCCCGGTGGCTTCTCCGCGGCGGAAACGGTTTGGCGCCAAAAAGCGCTGGCCTCAGACGTGAACACGCCGTTCAATAGCGTTCCCTTTGATGGAGCATCCGCGGCGCACATGTCCGAGTTCAACGCTAGCGGCCGCCAGTCGCGCATTAGCATGCTGATACAGGGGAAATTGTCCAACGTCACCATCGGCAGCTACTATGAAGCGGACTTCCTCTCCGCCGGCACGACCTCCAACAACAACCAGAGCAACAGCTACACGCTGCGCCAGCGCCAGTTCTGGGGCCAGGCCGCCTTCACCAACGGAGTCACGATCACCGGCGGCCAGCAGTGGAGCCTGATCACAGAAACCGCCAATGGCATGGACAACCGCACCGAAGCCCTGCCGATGACCATTGACGCTCAATACCACGCCGGGTTCAGCTGGGCGCGTCAATACGGCCTTCGCGTCGTAAAGAATTTCGGCAACAAGGTTTGGCTGGGCGCGTCGGTGGAAGAAGCTCAGGCCACCCTCACGGTGAGCGGCAACCCCACGGTAAGCAGCGGCGGAACGCAGGTGGTAACGTGCACCAATCCGCCGGCTTGCACGACAACGGGAACGACCTTGGTCAACCCAACCGTCAGCAACAACTTTTTGATTGGCGCGTTTGGCACCAGCGGCGGTCTTTACAACCCGCTCGGCAACTACCAGTTCAACCCAGCGCCTGACGTAATCGTGAAGGCCGTCTTCCAGCCGGGCTTCGGGCACTATGAAGTGTTCGGAGTGCTCAGCAGCTTCCGCGATCGCGTTTTCCCGTGCGTCCCAATCACGGGCACCACTCCACCAACCGGTTGCACTTCGATCACCTCGACGGCCGGTGCGCACAACGACTCGCGCGAGGGCGGTGGCATCGGCGGCAATGCTCGTTGGACGGTGCTGAACAAGAAGGTCGACTTCGGCATTCACTTCTTTGGCGGCAGCGGCATCGGCCGTTACGGCTCGGTCGGTCTTTCGGATGCAACCACGCGGCCCGACGGCACGCTGGCTCTGCTTCGCAACTATCAGTCGCTCGCCACTCTCCAACTGCACCCGATGCCGAAGCTCGACATCTACTTCAACGGCGGCGGCGAATATAGCGCCCGCGCGCAGTACATCAAGTCGGGCGCGATTCCCAACGAAGGTTACGGCGCGCTCGGCTTCAACAACTCCGGCTGCTACACCGAGACGCTTCCAGTCACTGGGCCCGGCAGCACGAACACCGGCGTTCCCACGGGCGTCGGCGGCTCGACGGGTTTCATCCCCGGCGGGCTTTCGGGCTGCACCGGCCACACCCGCAACCTGATCGAAGGCACCGTCGGCTTCTGGTACCGGTTCTACAGCGGCCCGATGGGCCGTGTGCAATTCGGTATGCAGTA
>Ga0210385_10001768_pt1 | contig 13226 bp, 14 predicted proteins | sample IncBWH26OmetaG_FD_160107 | JGI IMG/M metagenome (GOLD analysis project Ga0210385, IMG submission 160107) | Forest soil microbial communities from Barre Woods Harvard Forest LTER site, Petersham, Massachusetts, United States - Inc-BW-H-26-O ... | reverse complement strand
CAACGCCGGCCGGCGCCTATGTTTCAACCGATGCTTTGGTAGGGCCGATACGTTGGTCCAATAGCTTCGGCATCGCGCTTCTGCCACTGTTGCCCCCGCTGTCGCTCGCTTTGATCTTGAAAGGGGCACAAAATGGGCGGTGCAAATGGACAGGAAAAAACCATGCCTATAACCACGCCTGTCGCCTCCACCACGCTTAGCGTGAATGTTTTTACAGCCCCCGGGAAATCGATGGTCGGCGAACGTCCAAGGCCCTTCGGCGAAGCGCTCGGCTTTGACCCGATCACCTCGACGTTGATCTTCGGCGACTACGACGCCGTGTTGGTCGACGCCATGATGACCGTGGCCGAGGCCAACGCTCTCGCCGATTGGATCGCTCTGCATAACCGCAACCTCGAGACCATCTACATAACGCACGCCCATTTCGACCACTTCTACGGCCTGGGCATTCTGCTCGACCGTTTCCCGGGCGCTCGCGCGATTGCAACGCCCAAGGTGCTCAACGCGATGCAGATGTCTTTCACGCCAGTTGTGCAGCGGCTGGCCCGTCAGTTGTTTCCTGGCCAGATACCCACGAAGCTGGTCGCCCCTCAGCCCTACGAGCACGACACATTCACTCTCGAAGGCAACGAATTGCGCATCATTGACCAGGGCCACACGGATAGTGACGACACGACGTCCCTCTACGTTCCCTCCCTCGGCCTGATCGCCGCCGGTGACGTTGTGTACAACCAGTGCCGCATGTACGTCGGCGACACCACGCCCGAGAGCCGAAAAAATTGGATCACGGCGCTGGACCGGTTAGCGGCGCTGAACCCGTCGATTGTCGTCGCCGGCCACAAGAAGACGGGCGCGCCCGACTCTCCCTCGGCGATCCAGGAGACCAAGCGCTACCTGCAGGACTTCGACCGCCTGCAGAAAGTCGCGACGTCCGACCAGGAACTCTTCGATCGAATGACGGAGCTGTACCCGCATTGGGTCGCCAATCAGTCGTGGTTGATGTTCGGATTCCCGCAGCCGTAACTCCCAAGCACTGTTTTTCGGATAGGAGCCGCTAATGAGCAGCGCACAAACTGTAAAAGTCGCAGATAAAACCTACGAGATGCCCCCGAAAGAGGGGATGAGCATCGCGCATTTTCTCACCGTCACGGACATCGAGCGGTCGGCTCGCTACTACGAAAAAGTCTTCGGCGCCCGCATTCTGAGCCTGGGTGACGGCAACGCCCCTGGGTACCTCCAGCTTGCGAATATCTGGATGATTCTGAACGTGGGCGGCGGCCCAACCCCGGATAAGCCAACGGTGACGCTCAGTGTCCCCGACCCGAATCACATCAACAGTTTCATGAATTTCCGGGTTGCGGATATTCAAGCGTGCTACGCAGAGTGGAAAAGCCGTGGGGCCGAGTTCATCACCGAGCCGATCCCGAAGTATGGCGAGACTCGCTGCTACATCCGCGATCCCGACGGATACATTATCGAGGTCGGCCAAAGCACCGAAGTCAAGTACGGTTAACGCTTTCCGCCGCAGCTCGTCGGCGCCGGTTTTGGTTTCGTAGCGCCCGCCTTATTGTGTGGGCGGGCGCATCTGTTTTTTCTTGCGTTTTCTTGTCTTGCCGCTTTTCTTTTTCCTTGCTCCGCGTTGCGATGCGGCGGATGGCCCACCTCACTCCACTTCGCCGCTCGCCCCAACACCGAAGCCCCCAATTCTCAAAAGCACCGGAACGCTCGAACGGCAATGCAGAACTTTCGTCGGTGCCGCCGGCTTCGCGCCGTCCGCGATGCCTGCGGGTTTTGACTTTCTCCGATTCAGCTCCGTCCGGCGCCCCACACTTCCTCACCGCCAAACCACACAAACTTGTCACCCCGAACGCCCGTCTTTGCCAAACCAAACAAACTTGTCATCCCGAACGCCCGTCTTTGCCGTAAGGGCGGAGGGATCTGTTTCTTCCCGTTTTTGCGTCGATTAGAAATTGGGCCTTTGTTGAAGCGGAAATCGGTGGCAACCCCGCACTCGTCACGATCCGCTTGCGCGAGAGACGAAACCAGCCCCATAGGGGCGGCAGAGTATCCGGACGGGCCGGGAAAACGACGGCGCGAAGCGCGTACCGCTCGCGGAGCCTTTCCCGCGAGCCGGCGCCCCTCGCTCCCTCGGGAGCAGTGCCGATTAGGATCTACGAGGAGGCTGGGCGAGAGGGGCTCGGTTGCCGCCCCCGGGTCCCACCCACCACGGTGCGCATTGTCGAGAACTCAGAGCCTCTGAGAGTCGAGAATATCGAGCCTGGCGATGAAAAAGCGAAACATTTCCATTGCGCTTTTGGGCTGCATCGATATAATCTTCCAGAGTTTCAGCAACTCGTCGGGTTGTCACGGAACGGACGGTGCGGTAGTATCCTGCCGAACCGAACGAGACCCCAGGATTCATGGACACACTGACGCGGCTTGAGCGTAGTAAGCGAATGGCGCTCATCCGTAGTAAGGACACCAAACCAGAACGGTTTGTGAGGCAAATTGCTCGTTCGCTGGGATACAGATTCCGGCTCCACGCCTCAAACCTACCGGGTAAGCCTGATCTTGTCTTCCCGAATCTACGGAGAGTCATCTTTATTCACGGCTGCTTTTGGCACCGACATCCGGGCTGTGCACTCGCACGGCTTCCAAAGTCCAAACTACACTTTTGGGTCCCGAAGTTGACCGAGAACCGTCGTCGAGATCTGAGGAACATAGCGAAATTACGTCGCAGAAACTGGAAGGTGAGTGTGATTTGGGAATGCCGAATGGCAAACCGAGACGCCCTTGAGAAGAGACTAGAGCGACTGCTAGGACGGGATAATGCAAAGCGTTGAACTGTATACTGGCGCCGGCGGCCTAGCGCTTGGGATCAGCCGCGCGGGATTCAAACACCTCGCCGTTGTCGAGCGTGACGAGGACTCATGCCGAACAATCAAGGAAAACCAGAGGCGGGGTGTGGAGAGCGTCCGTCGTTGGCCGGTTTTCAATTGTGACGTGGCTGAATTCGACTATGCCTCCATTCCGGAAGGCATTGAACTCTTGGCTGCGGGAGTCCCGTGTCAGCCCTTCTCAATCGGAGGGAAGCACAAGGGCCACGCAGACGAGCGCAATCTTTTTCCTCAGACGATGGACGTGATACGAAGAGTTAAACCGCGCGCCGTGTTAATCGAGAACGTCCGTGGTCTACGTCGACCGTCGTTCTCGAAATACTTCAGTTATATCGAGCTGATGTTGACTTATCCCGAGATTGCGCGCAAAAGCGACGAGCAATGGATCGAGCACTTAGCCCGACTCAAGCGTTTTCACACAAGGGGAAAGCGCGAGGGTCTTTACTATCGGGTCGTGCATAGGATTTTAAACGCGGCCGATTACGGTGTTCCTCAAAAACGTGAGCGCCTCTTTATTGTTGCCGTTCGTGCGGACCTTAACATTGAATGGTCATTCCCTTCGCCTACGCACTCGTCGGAGTCGCTGGTGTGGGAACAATACCATTCGGGCGTTTATTGGGAGAGGCATGGAATCTCTAGAAAGAGCAGGCCCAAGCTGAGTCCGGACCTGAATGAAAAAATCCAGACTCTTCGCAATCGCTTGATTCCTCCCGCGCTCAACGCTTGGAAGACAGTGCGGGATGCTATCTACAATCTTCCAATGCCGTTCTCAAAGCGAACAGACGATGAACCCGGCTTAACGCACTTTGCAATCGGCGGAGCCAGGAGTTACACGGGACATACGGGAAGTCCGCTTGATGAACCGGCCAAGACGTTGAAGGCGGGAGTACACGGTGTACCGGGCGGGGAAAACATGCTAGCCTTGCCCGACGGTTCCGTTCGCTACTTCACGATACGCGAGAGTGCTCGCCTTCAAACCTTCCCCGATTCGTTTGTATTCCCGAACTCGTGGACGGAGAGCATGCGGCAGATCGGCAATGCGGTTCCAGTGTTGCTTGCCGAGCTTATCGCAAAGCGCCTGAAGACGACGCTATCGCTTAACTAGGCGATTATCGTCTTCATATGGCTGAATCTCCGTTCAACCCACTCGACAAGCTCAATCTGGCCGAAAGCCTCGCTGAAGCATTGCTGAAGCGATCCGTAAGTCCGCTACCCCTGCGGGAGAATTTCGACGGCGCCGGGATTTATGCCATCTACTACAGTGGGGATTTTGCGCCTTACGGCCCAATAGCAAACAAGAAAGGACGGTCCGGGAGACCGATCTATGTTGGCAAGGCCGTGCCGCCCGGCGCGAGAAAGGGCGGGTTTGGTTTGGGAGCTGACCCGCGGAATGCGCTCGTAAAAAGACTTAGAGAACACGCAAAGTCGATTCAAGAAACGAAGAGCCTGAAGGTCAGCGATTTCTTATGTCAGTACCTCGTATGCGATGACATTTGGATACCGTTAGGTGAGGCACTGCTTATCGAGCGCTTTCATCCGCCCTGGAATATCCTTATAGAAGGATTCGGCATTCACACGCCGGGCAAAGGCAGAAACAAGCAGGTCAGATCAAAATGGGATACTCTCCATCCTGGTCGGAAGCTCGCTAGCGACCTTCCTGCTAATCCGATGTCCGCAAGGGCAATCATCAAGTTGATTTCCGATTTCTTTGAAGGCAAAGGAGTCCCCGTACTCTCACCCACCGAAGCAGTTGTTAAAGAAGACGAAGAGGATCAAGAGCACGAGTAACACCCAAAGTCGGGTGGGGCACGAAACCGAATATCCTAACCGCGCGCCCGCACCAGAATGACCCAGGCCGTTATACAACATTGAAGAGTGCGGTTTTGGATTTCTCCCTCTCAGTCTTGGCCCGCGTCGGAATTTCGGACGTCAACGGCGTTGCAAGTTCCGGGCCTTTACGCCTCAATTGCGCCTCAATTTGGGACGCCAGTCTTGCTTCCGAGGCACCACTCACTACTCACTAATCACGACTCACTACCCACCACCCACACGGCGTGTGATAAAATACGTCCATTGACAATATGAATAACAATATGTTATAATAAACTCGTGAAATTGACGACAAACAGTCCGAAAGCCCCCCGGAGGGCAGCCATCCAGCCCGCCGCACTGTCGGCTTCTCTCTATCCACTCGGTTCTAATCGCAACTGCCCGGAATTAGAAAACGAGCTAAGTCCTTTGCCATGAGAGAAACTCGCGGTTCTAATCGCAACAGGAAGAGGGGTGGAATCAATCGACTGGGTGCCTGCCCCTACTTTCCATTAAAGAGGATTGGCGGAATGGAGATTTCAGGGAATGTAGGTGGAAAAGACGTAGTCCTGGGCGGCTTGCGGCGAGTGGCAGACGAAGCAGGCCGTGATGGCGTGGGCGGTGTCGGGGATTTGTGGCTTCGAGGGATCGCCTCCCGCAAACGCCTGGAATCCCCAGCCTCCGGTCGTCGCATACTTCTTGGAATCCTTCACCATCACCGTGACAAATTGCTTGGCGCCTTCGACGGTGGCTCCGTCTTTCACCGAGAAATCGTGACCTTCGTCCGCAAAAATGGTTCCGTCAGGGTAGGGGAACGGGCCGGCGCTTTTCAGAGTGGCGAATCCCTTCGCATTCACGTGGATCAGGTGCACGGCATTCACGCCGCCGAAGACGGGACTGTCCTTTCCGGCGGTCATGGCGTTGACGAAGAACCAGTCGCGGTAACCGTCAGGGAAGGGGACACCATCGTCGGCAGGCTTTGCCGCGGGGGCCGCGAAAAATGCTAAGAGTGCAGCGAGGCCTAGAAGGCCGGCTAGTCTGCGCAACATTGGCGATTCTCCTCCGTGCGGGCCACGAAACGATGTATCCCGCCGCAGGCGCGATAAGAACAGAAGCGCGGAGCGGGAACAATCAGACTAAGGTCTCGGGTGCGCTTTCTTGTTTTCACGAGTCGAAAGTATTCCCCGGCGGGATTGTGGGGGTTCGCGAGGTTATGCTAGCATCGCGCGGTCACTTGGGAGGCAAACTTGCCCGACTCTCCTTCAAAAGTTCCTTCAAACAGGCCGGAGCATCTGGTTCAGTTGCATGGCGCGCAGAAATTGGAAGAGGAAATCAAAGAGGGGCTCTACGAACTGCGCGAAGGGAAGGTCTGGTTTTCAGAAGAGCGAATTTTCGATCCGTTTTTTACGACGAAGGCCCACGGCACGGGCATGGGACTCCGGATCAGCCGGTCAATTATCGAGTCGCATGGCGGGCGGCTGTGGGCGGCGAATTCTTCCGGGCGAGGAGCAACTTTTCATTTCAGCCTTCCAGCCGCGAGCCCAAGCGGCAAGCCGCCGATTTCATTCGCTACTTTCACTTTCGAAAATCTGCACCACGGTGCTCCCGGAAGCACTCCGTCCAGCCGGGGCGGCCCTTCTTAATAAACCGGGCGACACAGTCCAGTGTTGGCCGTTTTCCGTGATCACGGTAACGGTCCTTTTGTTGTATTTGGTGATCGTTCCGGCGAGTTCAGGCTGGCCATCGGGATGGAAGCGCACCTTTTCACCAATGCGAAAATCGAGCATAGCGGCGTGCGAGCGCATTTCCCTGAGGAGTCGTAATCGGGCCACAACCTTATGGTTCAATTCAATGAGTTCGTCTTCGTTCAGTCCGTCAATGTCGATCTTCATGGTTCTTCGACCGTCCGTTTGGTGAGAAGCCATTATGCCATCACGTCGGGCCGCATTCGATGGCTGCTTACGAGGCGCAAGGGATGACGTGGGCCGCGCTCACCCCTGAAATATCGAATTCCTACCCTGGGGTTGGGCGATACGTTGGTCCAATTGCTTCGTCGCCGCGCGTCTGGCCTAATTAAATCGCGGCCAGTGGGAGGAACCATGAGCACCGCGACCGTCGGTTCTACCATCCACCGCGAACCGGAACTCCTCGGACAAACCGTTATCATAATCGGTGGCAGCTCCGGCATCGGCCTGGAAACAGCTCGACGCGCACATGTAGAAGGGGCCAAGGTAATTCTCACCGGCCGCGATGCAGAGCGTCTTAGGCGCGCCGCGAGTGAATTCGAAGCGGTGAGCACGTCGGCCTTCGACGCTACAGATACTGTTTCTCTCGAACGGTTTTTCCGCGAGCTGCCGGCCGCGGTCGACCACGTGATGGTGACGGCCGGTGGGCCGCACTACGGGCGTCTTCTCGACACGGATATTGAGCAGGAGCGGCGCGACTTCGCAGAGCACCCGATGCTGATGCTGCAGGTGGCACGCAGCGCAGTCCACAAGATGAGGGCGGGCGGGATGCTGGTGTTCATGGGCGGGACGGGAGGCCGGCGTCCGAGCATCGGGCTTGGGACTTTTCCGGCGGTCACGGCGGCGCTGCCTGCACTCACCGCGAGTCTGGCGCTTGAGCTCGCGCCGGTTCGGGTCAATCTGATTGCCGCGGGCTTCGTCGACACACCGCTGTCGGCGTCCATACTCGGCGATGAACTGGAAAACCGGCGTAAGCAGCTTCGCGCGACGCTTCCGATCCGGCGCGTGGTAGGACCGGCTGACGTGGCGGCGCTGGCGGTACACATCATGATCAATACGGCGCTCACCGTGGCGACCTATGACGTCGACGGCGGCGAACAGTTCGTCGCGGCCTAGCCGACGTAGCCCGCTGTGCATGCGACGAACCGGGTATGATGTGGGTAAGGAGCAGGGGAAAAAACATGGCAACAGCGCGCACGTTTCCGAGCAATGACCCGGTCAGCGGTGCCGGGCCAGCCGATATGAAGTTTGAGGCGGTCGTTATCCCGGTGGCGGATGTTGACCGCTCGAAAAAGTTCTACATGAAACTGGGGTGGCGGCTCGACGCGGACTTCGCGTTTGACAATGGCTTCCGCGTGGTTCGGTTCACGCCGCCCGGTTCGGGGTGCTCGATTCAGTTTGGCGCGAAGATCACATCGGCTGCGCCGGGATCGGCGCAAGGCCTTTACCTGGTGGTATCGGACGTTGCGGCTGCGCGCAAAGATCTTGCGGGGCGGGGCATCGACGTGAGTGAAGTTTTCCACGCCGGAACGCCAGGCGCCCAGTTCGACAGCGACGGCAGGGGGCGAGTCAGCGGGCCGGCTCCCGAGCATGCGACTTACAACTCGTTCGCGACGTTTCGTGACGCGGACGGCAATGCATGGTTGTTGCAGGAAGTGACGACGCGCCTGCCTGGGAGAGGGCTCGGTAAGTTGGATGTGGCGGCGCTGACTGATCTCTTGCAAGAGACCGAGAAGCATCACGGCGAATACGAACCCACGGCTCCGAAGCATCACTGGTCGGTGTGGTACGCGGCCTATATCGTTGCGCGTCAGGACGGACAGACGCCGGAGGACGCAGCCAAAGACGCGAAGCGGCACGTAGAGAGCGCACCCGTCACTCCATGAGGCATTTCGACGCGATCATCATTGGGACGGGCCAGGCGGGACCTTCGTTGGCGGTGCGGTTTGCGGCTGCCGGTAAAACGGTGGCCATTATCGAACGGCATAAATTTGGCGGCACCTGCGTGAATACAGGATGCATCCCCACCAAGACGCTTGTCGCCAGCGCTTATGCGATTCATGTGGCGCACCGCGGCGCGGAATACGGTTTCAGCGTTGGCGATGTGAGCGTGGACATCAAGCGAGTGAAAGCCCGCAAGGATGCAGCCTCGGCGAAATCAAACAGAGGAGTGGAGGAATGGCTGCAGGGGACGAAAAATTGCACGGTTATTCAGGGCCAAGCAAGGTTTCAGTCACCGAACACTGTGGTGGTGAACGATGAAGTGCTGCAGGCCGAGAAGATTTACCTCAATGTGGGCGGACGCGCCCGGGTTCCCGAAATGCCAGGGATTCACGACGTGCCGTTCCTTACCAATTCCTCGTTGATGGATATCGACTTCCTGCCCGGGCATTTCGTTATTGTCGGTGGAAGTTACGTGGGCATCGAGTTCGCGCAGATTTATCGCCGCCTCGGGAGCGAGGTAACAATCGTGGAAATGGGGCCGCGACTGATCGGACGGGAAGACGAAGACGTCTCGCAAGCTGTGCTCGAAATTCTGGAAGCCGAGGGCATACACGTCCGGCTGAACGCGGAGTGCATCGCGCTGGCGAAGCGGGATGGCGGCACCGCGGTGAGCGTAACATGCGAAGAAGGTGCGCCGGAAATACTCGGCACGCACGTTCTTTTGGCCGTTGGACGTATTCCTAATACGAGCGACCTGGGCCTGGACAGGGCTGGAGTTGCCACCGATCATCGAGGGTACATCATCGTGGACGACGAACTGCAAACGAACGTGCCCGGTATTTGGGCACTCGGGGATTGCAACGGCCGCGGCGCCTTTACGCACACTTCCTACAACGACTACGAGATCGTTGCCGACAATCTTTTTAACGGCGATCATCGCCGCGTGTCCGACCGGATTCAGGCCTACGGGCTCTACTGCGATCCACCGCTTGGACGCTGCGGGATGACGGACGCCGAGGTGCGCAAGTCCGGGCGCATAGCACTCGCCGTGAAATTTCCGATGAGCCAGGTGAGCCGGGCCTACGAGAAAGGCGAGACGCTAGGTTTCATGAAAATCTGCGTCGATGCGGAGACGAAACAGATTTTGGGTGCTGCGATTCTGGGGGTCGGAGGCGACGAAGTGGTTCACGTCTTGCTGGATGTGATGTATGCGAAGGCGCCGTACACCGTGATTCAGCGTGCCATGCACATTCATCCGACGGTCTCGGAATTTCTGCCGAGCATCCTCGACAAGCTTGAGCCTTTTGTGTAGAAAGGGAATCATCGGGAAGGTGTTGTGAGCTGATCAAACCACTTCGGGCGTGCGATGACCAAACGAAAGAGCGAAGGCAACGAAAATCTGCGGGGAGTTAATCTCGCTTCAAAACCGAGCGGCGACGGTTGCGTGGAGTGTCTGGCCTCTCCGAAAAGCTGGTGGTTTCATCTGCGCCGGTGCGCCGAATGCGGACACATCGGATGTTGCGACAGTTCGCCGAATCAACACGCGACAAAACATGCCGAGGCTACGGGGCACACAGTGATCGCCAGTTTTGAACCGGGCGAAGACTGGTTCTACGATTACCAGACGCAGGAGACGGGCGAAGGCCCGCAGTTGCTTCCACCGCACGCACATCCCAAGAGCCAGCCCGTGCCCGGACCTGCCGGAAGGGTGCCGGCCGACTGGGAATCCCTGCTGAACGAGTAGCCGGAGCAAACCTCGGCGAAACATTTCTTTTCCGTATCCTGCTGACGTCTTTGGCCATTGGCAACAGGAGACGGCGGAAAATCGGCGCGCCCCCACCTGTATGTCCACTCCAAGAGTCACTTCTTCGTGTTGAGCGGCCAGCGAAAATTGGGATGCCGATGCGACCGACACTATCGTCTGATTGTTTGAAGCCCTCCCTTCTGTTTCTATGGCTGGACCGTAGAAGTTCAAGCAGAAGCCGCATCCCGGAGGAACGTCATGTCCAGCAATGCCGCAGGAGCCGCAATCAAAGCGTCAGTCACATCGAATCCTCTCGATGTGGTTCCAAACGAGATGCCATTTGATTTGCCGTATGGGCCTCCGATATCACTCGCGCGAGCGCAGGCGGTGATCGACGCCGCGGTAGCGGAGGCCAAGAAGCGTAATTGGAAGATGAATATCGCCGTGAGCGATTCGGGCGGCAACCTTGTCGCATTTCAACGAATGGACGGTGCGATGCTTGCGTCCATTCAGATTGCCGAGCACAAGGCTCGCGCAGCGGTGACGTTCCGGCGCCCAACGAAGGTCTTCGAGGACGGCATCCAGCTGATGCACCTGAACTATCTGCTTGCGTTCGACGGAGTGATTGCCTCCCGAGGCGGCATCCCGCTGATCGAACAGGGCGCGATCATAGGCGCAATCGGCTGTTCGGGAGGCACGGACTCGCAGGACGAGATCGTCAGCACGGCGGGCGCGGCACTGATCAACTAATTGAGCCTCGATGAGAGATTGCCCGCAATCGACAGAACCACGAACGGAACGGACAGACAGGAGAATGCGATGACATCCGCAAGCGCAGTTACCAAGCCCGCACAGATTCGCGTGACGCGACGGTCGCCCGCCTATTGGCGAGTCACCATCGACAATCCGCCGATCAACGTGATGGGTCCAGAAATGGTTCAGGAGTTTCAGAACCTGATGCACGCACTGGAAGCTGACGAGGACGTGAAGGTGGTCGTGTTTGACAGCGCAGTGGACGGCTACTTTCTGAATCACTCCGATTTCACGGCCAAGCTTGAGGATCTTACCGGAATGCCGGCGGGTCCCACGGGCCTGCCGCCGTGGCCGGACTTTCTTTCGCGGCTTACGCGCCTGCCGGTGGCGTCGATTGCGCAGATCCGGGGCCGCGCTACGGGAAACGGCAGCGAGATCCTGTTGTCTTGCGACATGACTTTCGCAAGCCGCGAGAAGACGATTATCTCGCAGTGGGAAGTCGGCGTTGGGATGGTTGCCGGCGGTGGTCCGATGACGCGTCTACCGCGGCTCATCGGACGAAATCGTGCGCTCGAAGTGCTCTTAAGCTCGGAAGACCTTAGCGCCGATCAGGCGGAAGCGTACGGGTATATCAACCGCGCGTTGCCTGATGCCGAGCTGGATGCGTTCGTGGAAGCGCTCGCCACGCGAATTGCAAAATTCGACAAATGGGCAATCGCCAACACGAAGCGTCTCGTCAATACGAGCCTATCGCCCGACGTTGAGCTAGGCGCCGGGTGGGACGCGTGCATCGCTTCGCTTGGGCGGCCCGCGGCGCAGAATGGGATCAAAGCGTTGATCGCGCGGGGCTTTCACAAGCCGGGGGATGTAGAAAATCGGCTGGGATACTACCTGGGGCAGATCGATCACTAGCGCGACGAGCGGAGCTATTCTTGTCTCCGGCAGGCCGATGTTTTTAAAACGGCAGGTTCCGCGCGAAGGAGCTTTGTATGTCTCAGGAAAGCAGTGCCGCAAAGCGTGCTGAGCAAAGAGAAGTCCGGCCTCATCACCTCGGGCAGGATGTTTTCAAAGCCATCTTGCCCGAAGATGTCGATTGGAAGCCGTTCCCTGCGTTCCCGGCTTCCGTTCGGCTGGCCGTCCTTGTAGGGCAGCCCTCAGATCCCGGCCCTTACACGATCAGAGTGAAAGTGCCGCATGATGAGAAGCTGATGCCTCACAGGCATCCGGAGGACCGCGTATACACCGTGCTCTCCGGCGTCTTTTACATAGGGCTGGGTGATGAATTCGACGCGAGTAAGTTGGAGGCTTTCGCGCCCGGGGCTGTCGTCGTTCTTCCCGGCAATACACCTCATTTCCACTGGGCGAAATCGGGCGAGTATGTGACGCAAGTGACCGCGATCGGGCCGCTTGGACTGGAATATCTCAGCGCGAAAGACGATCCGCGAAACGAGAAATCCTGATGGTAGCGGTATCAGACGGCAGGGGCGAAATGGACGATGGGGAGAAGCAGGAGCGGTCTGGCGACGCGCGCGACCAAGACGTTCGGGCGGCGCTGGATCGGCATTGGGCCGCGTCTGACGCCAACGATTTCGAAACCGAGCACCTCATTTACCGGGAAGACGCGGTGCTCGATTATCCGCAGTCGGGCGAAAGAATGCGCGGCCGAAAGAACATTCAGGCACAGCGCGCGAGTCAGCCGAGTAAGAAGCGGTTTGCCATTCAACGGATCATCGGGAGCGGTGATCTGTGGGTCACCGAATACGTCATCGACTATGACGGCAAGCCGTCCTACACCGTCAGCATCATGGAGTTCAACGGCGACAAGGTCGCACGCGAAACGCAGTACTTTGCCGACCCGTTTGCCGCTGCCGCGTGGCGCGCTCAATGGGTGGAACGCATTGACGGATGAGGTTGATGTGCGCGAATTTCATCCGCGGCTTCAACGCAGGTTGCGCGATGTGCCTGGGGCGCGGGGAACCAGTCAAACCTAAGCGCTTTGGATTGAATGGCGGGGACGACGGGACTCGAACCCGCGACCTCTGCCGTGACAGTTAGCGGGTTATCAGTACTTTCAACGACATGGAAGAGCACGGACGGCACCGCAAGTCATTGGAAGTACGTCGTAGACAACGTTATTGTGTATCGCGATGTGTATCGCGGACCGCTTCCTCAAGCTTCCGCAAATTCGCTTCCTCGGGTTCTTGGTTAACGGGTTTCCCAATCGATGAGTCGGGGAATTCGCGGACTTAGCGAACCCTATCTGAGCCACACCGAACGAAGAATACGTGTTCGCCTTACGTTCGCCCATGTGCTAAGCTCTCGACAATGACGCGG
>Ga0210385_10001767_pt1 | contig 13226 bp, 9 predicted proteins | sample IncBWH26OmetaG_FD_160107 | JGI IMG/M metagenome (GOLD analysis project Ga0210385, IMG submission 160107) | Forest soil microbial communities from Barre Woods Harvard Forest LTER site, Petersham, Massachusetts, United States - Inc-BW-H-26-O ... | reverse complement strand
AGAACAGCGGGGCATCGAACCGGTAGATCACTAGGCCAGGCAAGTGCCCGGCATCGGGATATGAGTGGATGTCGTGGTAGCCCTCCAGCCCTTCCACGCGCCCGAGCACCGTGTCGTAGGGCCACCAGGCCCGCCGGAAGACGTTGAGGATGGACAGCACGACCGCGATCGCGATCCCGGGCAGTACGCCCAGCAGGGCGACGCCGAGAAAGGCCGCGATCGACAGCAGGAACTCGGCCTTCCGCTGCCGCCACAGCCGCACCGTGGCAGGGATGTCGGCAAGGGACAGTGATGCGGTGATCACCACCGCGGCCAGGGCGGGCTGGGGCAGGTTCCGGAACAAGCCCGGGATCAGCACGATCATGAGGATGATCAAGACGGCCCCGATGACCCCGGTCAGCTGCGTCTTCGCACCCGACCGTTCCGCCACCGCCGTCCTCGACCCGCTGGTGCTGACCGGGAACCCCTGGAACAAACCGGCAGCCAGGTTCGCCACGCCGATGCCGATCATCTCCCCATTGCCGTGGACCTCCTGACCGCTACGGGCCGCGAACGCTGAGGCGGTGGAGATCGTGTCGGCCAGGGAGACCAGGGCGATCCCCAGTGCCCCGGCGAACAATGGCCCGAGGTCGGACAGGCGGACGGACGGGATCGTGAGCGGCGGGAAGCCTTTGGGGAGGACCCCGACCAGGCTTACCCCGTGGTCGGCCAGATGAAAGACCGTGGCCGCCGCGATCGCCAGCACGACAGCTATCAGCACCGCCGGGACCTTCGGCAGCCACCGCTGGAGCACCAGGATCAGGACGACCCCCGCGATGCCGACTGCGGCCGCGGCAGGAACCGCATCGCCGTTCGCCAGTCCCTTGGCGAAGCCGCCGATCTCACCGATTAGCCCATCGGCCTCGACCTTGAACCCGAGCAGCTTCGGCAGCTGGCCGACCAGAATGGTCAGGGCCAGGCCGTTCATGTAGCCGATCATCGTCGGTTTGGAGATCAGGTCGGCGATGAAGCCGAGCTTGGCCACGGCGGCAAGGATCATGATCGCCGCGACCATGACCGCGAGGACCGACGCCAGCGCGACCGCCCGCTTGGGGTCGCCCTTGGCCGCCATCAGCGGCAGGATCGTCGCGGCGATCATGGGACCCAGTGAGGAATCCGGGCCCAGCACCAGGATCCGCGACGGGCCGAACACCGCGTAACCGAGCAGGCACAAGATCGAGGTGTACAAACCCGTGATGGGCGGCAGCCCCGCTAGCTCCGCATAGGCCATGCCCTGTGGGACCAGCAGCGTCGTGAGCACAACTCCGGCGATGACATCCTTGACCAGCCACTGTCGGCGGTAGGACGAAATTACCTGCAACCCGGGCACCCAACGGAACACGGACACCCCCAGCCTGGTCATACACCGTGACTGGATTTTCCCGGCCGGACGAGCCCAGCACATCACCCGTACAGAGGGAGGGCCGACGTGCCGGAGCAGGCGATCCTGGCTGAATGGCTCCCCCGCCGATGGTGCGTGGCACACAGGCAAGTGTCAATGCGATTCTCCGCCGACCTGGCCCACGTACCGCGAAGGCATCGCATTCACGTCACCACGCCCGCCGGAGGTAAGCGGCATGGCCAAGAACAAAAATCAGAAGCAGCGCGACGCCGAGGATCAGGCCCCGCCGGGCGCAGTGCGACAGGAGGCCGAAGGCTCGCCTGCGAAGATGAAGCGCAAGGAGTACGAGCGCGAGATGAGGCTTCTGCACGGCGAGCTTGTCGCCATGCAGGAGTGGGTCAAGGCGTCAGGCGCCAAGATCTGCATCGTGTTCGAGGGCCGGGACACCGCCGGGAAGGGAGGCACGATCAAGCGGATCACCGAGCGGGTGAGCCCGCGCGTGTTCCGAGTGGTTGCTCTGCCAACCCCAACGGAGCGTGAGAAGTCGCAGATGTACATACAGCGCTACCTCCCGCACTTCCCCGCCGCCGGCGAGGTCGTGATCTTCGACCGCAGCTGGTATAACCGGGCCGGCGTCGAGCCGGTGATGGGCTTCTGCACACCCGAGGAGACCGAGCGGTTTCTCCAGCTCACGCCAGGGGTTGAGAAGGCCATGGCCGACGATGGGATTCTGCTGCTGAAGTACTGGCTCGAGGTCAGCGCCGACGAGCAAACCCGCCGCCTGCAGAGCCGCATCAACGACCCACGGAAGATCTGGAAACTATCGGACATGGACCTGAAGTCCTACCGCCGCTGGTATGACTACTCCAGAGCCAGGGACGCAATGTTCGCCGCGACCGACACTGCGTGGGCGCCGTGGTACATCGCGCATACCGACAACAAGAGGCGCGGTCGGCTCAACATCACCAGCCACCTGCTCAGCCAGGTCCCCTACACACCGCTCGCCCCCCGGGACGTCACGCTGCCCAAGCGGCAGCGCGGCCGCGGCTACGTGCAGCCAGACCTGCCCTTGCGGTACATCCCGGCACCGTTCTAGACGGCCGAGCACGAAGCCACGGCCATGCCCGGCGGCTGCGTTCATCCGGTCGGGGTGAACCGCACCGGCCTGAGATCAGCTTGACTTTCAGCAATGGGCAGGCTTCGCGCCGATGTCATCGGCGAGAGCCAGGGGAAGGACACACATATGGTGCACAAGGCCGACGGCCTGCCGGCCAGGAGCGGCGGCCCGCCTGCCGGAGCGGGTGCCCCGCCGGGAACATCGGCTGCTGTAACCCGGGGCCAACGCTGGCTGGCCCGGCTCGCGTTCGGCTTCGCGCTTGCGGCGGTGGTGGTGCTGCTGCTGTCCGGAGCGTTGAAGAGTATTACCGCGCTGCTCCTGGGCTTCGCAGGACTGGCCATCATCTGCGCGGCGGCGTGGTGGTTCCTCGCTCACCGCGGCATCGTGCGCTGGCTCGCGGCAGCGGTCCTGGTCGCCACGCCAGTGGGCGTGATCGTGGTGTACGTCGCCGCCGGGCGGCTGTGGGAGGTCGCGCTGAGCGTCGTGCTCGCGGCAGCGGCCGTAGCCGCCGGGCGCTCGGCGCTCAGCAGCGGCCGCGCGCCGGCTGACCCGCGCGAACATGCGGCCACGCCGCAGCGGCAGCCTTTTGTGATCATGAACCCGCGATCCGGCGGGGGGAAGGTCGGGAAGTTCGGGCTCAAAGAGAAGGCCGTCGCGCTCGGCGCCGACGTGGTCCTGCTCGAAGGTCCCGGAATGGTGGACGTCGCCGCAATGGCGCGCCAGGCTGTAGCGGCCGGCGCCGACCTGCTCGGGGTGGCGGGCGGCGACGGCACCCAGGCTCTCGTCGCGGGCGTCGCCGCCGGGCAGGACGTCCCGATGATGGTCATCTCGGCGGGCACCCGCAATCACTTCGCCCTCGATCTCGGGCTGGACCGCGACGACCCGGCCAGCTGCCTGGACGCCCTCACCGATGGCGTGGAGTTGCGCATCGACCTTGGCCTCATCGGCGGCCGCACGTTCGTCAATAACGCCTCGTTCGGCGCCTACGCCCAGGTCGTGCAGAGCCCCGCCTACCGCGACGACAAGCGGGGTACCGCGCTGCAGATGCTTCCTGACCTGCTGACCGGCCACAAAGGAGCGCACCTGGTCGTCCAGGTCGACGGGCAGGTGATACTCGAGGGGCCACAAGCGGTGCTGGTGAGCAACAACCCGTATGAGACCGGCGACATCGCCGGCCTCGGCCGACGCGCACGGCTTGACCAGGGCGTACTCGGCGTCGTCGGCGTCAAGATCGAGACCGCCGCCCAGGCGGCCGGGCTGCTGCGCCCGGCTGAACGTTCGCGCGAGGTGACCGCTCTCACCGCCCGCGAGGTCATCATCGACGCCGACCAGTCACAGATCCCGGTCGGGATCGACGGCGAATCAGTGCTCATGCCCACACCCGTGCGCTGCACCATCCGGCCCCTCTCGCTGCGGGTACGCGTTCCGAGCGACAGACCCGGCGTCCCAGAGCCGCGGCCGCCCGTGGACTGGAGACGGCTGGGCCACGAGGCGCTCACCTTCACCCGGACCAGGGGCGCCGACGGCGCACAGAAGGAAACAGCATGATGGCGGAACTCATGTGGCTCCGCCGCCGGTCGCGTCACGCCAGATTAGCGGAAAGTTCCCGGCCGCAAGCCCCTCGGCATGCTCCAGCCGCCACGCGATCGACGAGCGACGCTGCGGCGGCGCCGCACACAGCAGGCTAGTGAGTAGTGCCCGTACCCGCAGCAGCACCATAGGGGACCGGGCACTCGACTCGATGAGGTCATCCAGGGCGGTCCGCAGATAGTCATCCCAGGTTGGGGATGACAAGACCACCCGTACGGCCCCGCTGCTATCACGCACCTCGGCAAGGTCCAGGTCACGTGATACCAGGGGGCCCAGAAGGCTCTCGATCGTATCCAGCACCTGAGCGGCGGTGGCTGGATCGTTGACCGCAGGCGAAAGGGCCCGCAAGCCGATGTCGGCCAAGAGCCGGAACGCGAACATGGGATCTTGATGGAACGTGCGCTCCCGCCCGGTAACCAGCCCACCCAATACTGCCTCGTCGGCCACATCGCTGCCGTGCAGGTCGGCGACCAGGCCGCCCTCCTGAAGCGTGTCGCCTATGGCGGACCGCAGCACGATGACGGCGCTGCCAGCGCCCCGGAGCAGCCTGCGCAGATCGAGCTGCTGCAAAGTCGCCTGCCGGCGTGACCATGCGACGGTCCTGCGCAGCGGCGGCAACGAAACGGCGGGACGCCCTCCTGGCATGTAGGGCCGGCGGTAGAGGTCATCAATAATGCTCCGGCCCTCCCCCGCAATGGCAGCAAGCGTTGGCGCCAGCTGGATGGACTCAAAAGCTTTGACCTGCAAGGTCCGAATCAGGGCTACCGCCGCGAGTACCGCCACCACCTCCGCCGCCGGCACGATCACCGACACCTTCTGACGGTCACCGATGGCCAACGTCGCGGTGACCGAGTACACGAAGACGCCAACCGCAAACCCGAACGTCCGCCAGACGATTGGGTTGTCCCGGAAAAGATTCAGCCGGGGCGAAAGACTGCCGAAGGCCCATTGCACGACCAGGAAAAGCAGCGAGAAAATGACGCTGACCAGTCCCAGGACGGCGAAACCAACCGCGACAAGTGCGTCCGTCACTCGAGTGCTGACGACAGTTGATTCAAAACTCAGGCGAGGCAGCAGCAGCCCCAGCACCAGCCCGACCAGCGCACACAGCAACTGCACCAGCCCTGCCCGGAGCCGACGCTGGGGCCGGGCCAATCTGCCCCGCTGGCGGGCCCCAAGCTGCCGCATCACCGCGGGCTAACGCTGAGGTTTCGGCCCGGCAACCCGCAAGGCAAGGCTCCTGATCGCGCCCGATGCCGCGGCCCGTGGCTGTTCGCACTGCCTGGGCGTGACCAACTTGGCGTGGACATCGTGAACGCTCCCCGACTCGCGGTCTTAGACGCTGACATTAGGAGACGACCATGGGGGCCGACATCACCCGCGAGGATGGGTGTTTTCGGATCATTGCTGCTGAGGATCCACGGGCGTGACCGAAATCCCCAGGGAACATCCCGTCGGATGGCCGACGGCACATCGCCCGCGAGGGGTGAACAGCACAGGCTGCCCTCGCGGTCTGGGATCTGCTCAGCTGGGATTCACCCCTCGATGGGCGAGGGTGCGCCCGGGTTTGCGCGGAATCATGAGAACTGCTGAGGCCTCAGCTGCGGTCATTGCGTCGGCAGGCCCAGTGCTCATGCCTGCGGCCGCCGGCCGGCGGCCGAGACGATGGGAGGTGACGGTCTTTGACAATCGGCGGCAGCATCGCGCTCATCGTCATCGGCGCAATTCTCCGGTTCGGCATCACCTGGAAACCCGCGCACGTAGACCTGGGGGCCATCGGCATTATCTTGATGATCGCCGGCGCGGTCGGCCTGATCATCTCGATCGTGTTCCTCGCGACGCGGCGCCGCGGACGCGCATCGGCCCAGGTATACGAGGAGCGCCGCTACACCGAACCGCCATCCTGATCGAGCCCCGGCACCTGAGCGCCGACGACGACCAGCCACTGCGCGAATCGGCGCACCACGGGCACGTCGCCCATGGGATCAGCGGATAGCCAGAAGCGGGGTTCGCGGGCGTCGGCATCACCCGGGCAGGGTGAGCCACTGACGTCCCCGGCCGGGCATGGTGATGTGCGGGAAGCAAGGGCGCAGCGCTTCGCCGCCTCACTTGCCACCCATTTCGGCAGGGTCCGAGAGGGAGAGCTTCATGAGCGATGCGCAGAAGCGCGTTCCGCGCGGCCGGCGGCGGCTGCGGCGTATCGATCGTGAGCTTCGCCGGTCCGATCCTGAGCTGGCCTCGATGCTGTCGATCTTCTCTCGGCTCAACGCGGGCGAGATGATGCCCGGCTGGGAGCAGGTACGCACGTCACCGGTCCTTGACTGGCACTTGCCGCTCTGGCCGCTAGCTTCCGTCGCCTTCCTGATCGTCTTCGCGGCGGGCGGCGGATCGGGCGCGGCCCGCGGCGCGGCCGTGGCCTGCGGTGCGCGGCGCACAGCTCGGCCCCGCGGGGGCGTCCGGGCTGTCGGCGGCGCCCAGGCTGCCGACAGGCTGTTGCCTTGGCCGCTCCCGTAGGCGTGTGTAACCGGTTGCGCGAGATCGTGGTCCGGCCGGCTTGGAGGAGGAGGGCGCGGGACAGGGATGGCTGAGCGGCCGAACATCTTGTTCTTCCACGTGGACAACCTGGGTTTCGGGGAGCTGAGCTGCTACAGCGGCGGCCCGTTCCGGGGGACGTGGACCCGCCGGACCGACGCGTTCGCCGGGCAGGGGTTCCGGCTGACCAATTACGCGCCCGAGGCGCAGTGCACGCCGACCCGCTCGGCGTTGCTGACCGGGCGGCATGCGATCCGGTCGGGGAACCACAGCGTGCCGCTGGGGTCGTCGGACGGCTGGGGCCTGGTGGCGTGGGAGCAGACCCTGGGTGACCTGCTGTCCGGGGCCGGGTACGGCTGCGCGGTGTATGGCAAGTGGCATGTCGGGGAGGGACCGGGCCGGTGGCCGACGGACAAGGGGTTCGAGGAGTGGTACGGGCCGCCGCGCACCTACGACGAGTCCCTGTGGCCCGACGATCCCTGGTATGACCCGCAGCGCGATCCGGTGTCGCGGATGGTGGAGATCCGGCGCGGCGACCAGGACGTGACTGAAGGGGATCAGCTGACGCTCGACGTGCGGCGTGACTGCGACCGCGAGTACCTGCGGCGGGCCTCGGCGTTCATCCGCGCCAAGGCTGGGCAGCGAGTGCCGTTTTTCGTGTATTTCAATCACTCACTCATGCACATGCCGGTGATCCCGCGGGAGGAGTTCAAGGGCCAGACCGGTCAGGGCAACTGGGCCGACAGCCTGCTGGAACTCGACACCGACTTCGGAACCCTGCTGGACCTGCTCGACGAGCTGGGCGTCGCGGATGACACGATGGTGGTGTTCGCCGGTGATAACGGCCCGGAGGAAGTGCTGCTATGGCGGGGCACACCGGGCTACTGGGAGGGCTCCTATTTTGCTGGCGGGGAAGGCAATCTGCGTACCCCGTGCATCGTCCGCTGGCCAGGCCACATACCCGGCGGACAAGTCAGCGACGACATCATGCACGTCACCGACTGGTTTACCACGCTCCTGCGCGCGGCTGAGGTGGAGGTGCCATCCGACGGGGTGAACCAGCTCGGCTGGCTCGGCGGCTCGCAGGCAGCCTCCCAGCGCGACGGCTACATCTACTGGATGGGTCCAGAGATGTACGGGGTCAAGTGGCGCAATTTCAAACTCGCGTTGATCATCCAGACGTACTCGACGGATCCGGTCGGCAAGCTCTCCTCGCCGCGGATCATCAACCTGGTTACGGACCCCCAAGAGCGGGAGCCGCTGGACCTGCCCTACATGCACTCCTGGACGGTCACGCACTTCAACCGGCTCCTCGGCGAGTTCCAGGACAGCGTCAAGCGCGAGCCACTGGTACCAGCGGGCGCGCCCCTGGACTACCGCCCAGCGAATCCGGCCTGAGCAGCACGCGACGCTCCGTATTGGCGGGCTACCCGGCCAGCCCGGTGATCGCGTCGCCGATCAGCTTGGCGGCGATGATCAGGCACAGGACGGACATGATGACGGCGTTGTGAGCGCTCATCCAGTCCTTCAGCCCGGCGAGCAGCGTCTGCGACCGGGTGCCCATGGCGAAGTAGATGCCGACCGGGATGCCGACACCTAGCGTGGCGATCAGGACGAAGATCAGGTAGGCGATGGCCTGCTCCCCGCCGGAGATGCCGGTTCCGGCGATCGCTGCGGCACCGGCCACCGCGAGGAGCAGGTTCTTGGGGTTGGCGCCGGACATGACGGCGGCCAGGCCGACGGCCGCAACCGGGGTGGTCTTGTCGATCGTGGTCATCCACTTGGGCATCTGCGGCTGTCCGTCCCCGTGCGGCCGGGAGCGGAACTGGCGGGCCGCGACCAGCAGCAGCAAGACACCCAGGACGATCTTGATCCAGCTCACCCAGGTCGCCGGGGAACCGGATTTGCTCGCTCCGGCAGGTCCGGCCAGGGACAGCACGATGGCCCCGACGATGCCCAGGCCGAGCAGCCAGCCGGCGACGAAGGCCGGGCCGTTGACCTTGGCCCGGTGGCTGGTGAGCATGAGCACTACGGCGATGATCGGGATAGGGCTGAGTGCGATGCCGACTGCCAACGGCAGCGACCCTCCGATGGCCTTGCCCATCGTTCCTCCTCAAGGTGCCCGGCCGGCCCAGGCGACGGCCGAGTCCAGATTCGGGAAGATCTGCTCTGCCCCGGGCTTACCTTCGGTGGCCGATCGCCGGATCATGTCGGCCGTGGTGGCGTGTACGTGCGCCAGGGCCACGAGTACGTGGCGGCCGGCGAGTTCCGCGATGAGCTTCGCGAGTGCTTCGGTGCTGGTGATGTCGAGTTCGTCGTTGGCGTCGAGGTCGAGGATCACTGCGCGGATGGTGCCGTTCGATGAGCGGATCATTTCTGTCACCGTGTCACGCAGCGACTGCGAGTTGGCATAGAACAGCGGCGCGTCGGGCCGGACGATGAGCATCCCGGGGATGGGCCTGGCACCGGGATGGCGGCGAATGTCCTCGTAGGCGCCGGGCACGTCAGGGTCGGCGCCCATGACGGAGAACCTCGGCCGGCTCGCCCGGTACACCAGCAGCAGAATCGAGGCAACGACGCCGATGATGAGCCCGGGCAGCACGTCGAGCGTGATAACCCCGAGCAGGGTGACCATCCCGAGCCAGAACTCCCGCGGCACCAGCGCGTAGAAACGGCGCATCTCGGCGACCTTCATCAGATGCGACACCGCATGGATGATCATCGCAGCCAGTACGGACTCGGGCAGGTTGGTGAACAGCGGGGTCAGGGCCAGGACCGTGATCAGGCTGAGGACCGCGGCGATGACCGGAGAGAGCTCGGTGCGGGCGCCGGCGCCGTCGTTGACGGCGGTCTGTGACAAGCTCCCGCCGGCGGCCAGCCCGCCGAGCAGGCCGGAGGCGATGTTGGCCAGGCCCAGCGCGATCATGTCCTGGCTGGGGTCGAGGCGGTAGCCGTGCTTGTCCGCGAACGTCTGCGCGGCGCCGAGCGCCTCGCTAAAGATCACCAGCATCATGCCGACAGCGCTGGGCAGCATGACCCACAAGTTGGAAACGCTGAGGCGCGCGGTGTGGACTGACGGTAGCCCGGCCGCGACTTTCCCGACGGTGACCACCCCGTGGTGGTCGAGGTTCAAGGCTGTGCTGATGATGATGGCGCCCACCAGCACGACCAGCCCGCCGGGCACCCTGGGCACGCGGTCGAGCGCGAACAGCAGGCCGAGGGCGAGGATTCCCACCGCGAACGTGACCCAGCTCGTGTCGCCGAGGTGCGCGAGCAGGTGGATGAACTGCCGGATCGTGTCACCGGGGCCCTTGGCTAGCCCGAACATCTTCGGCAGCTGGCTGACGGTCACGAAGATGGCAAGCCCGAAGATGAACCCTTCCATCACCGGCCGGGACAGGAACTGGGTGATGAAGCCAAGCCGGAACAGCCCGGACGCCAGGAACAGGACACCGGTCAGGATGATGAAGCCTGCGGCCAGCGCCGCGTAGGTGGGCATGTCCTTGGGGTGAAGCGCTGTGATGGCCGAGTAGACCAGCACGGCCGAGGCCGAGGTCCCGGCGACGACAAGCTGCCTGCTGGTGCCGAAGATCGCGTACAGCGCCAGCGACGCGAGCAGCGTATACAGGCCAGCCTGCGGCGGCAGCCCGGCCAGGCCCGCATATGCGATCATCTCGGGGACCAGCAGCCCCCAGATCGTGAAACCCGCCACCGCGTCCCTGCTGAACCACGCTGGCTTATAGCCGGGAACCCAGGACACCGCCGGGACGAACCCAGTCAGGCGGGCAGCCAGGCGAGCGTGCTTCCGGCCGCCCGCATCAGGTCCAGGCTGCGGGCCAGCCGGCTCGCCACTCATCCGGGTACCCGCACCATGTGCCTAGTCCCGCAGGAAGGCCATGCGTGCCTCGGCGGCGAGGTCAACGAACGGCTCGCCGCTGACATCGACCGCCGCGCGCAAGATCGTGCCGCCGGTGAAGGACCACGGCGCCTCGCCTGGATAGTCGCCAGTGACCGGTTCGGCGCTGTCTTTCCCTATGGTGAGCCCCTCGCCGGCGATCGAGAACTTGCCGGGCTGGGTCCTGATGCGGCCCTGGCCGACCTCCCGGTCGCCCATATGGAGGGTGAGGGTGCCCTCGGCCGGCATCGAGTCGCCTTCGCGCTCGAAGGAAGCCGAGACGATCACGTGACCGGTGGGCAGCGGCTCCGCCGACTCGACGATCTGCTCCTTGTCGCCGACGAAGTTGTAGACGTACTTGAGTTTGCGGTCCTTGACGTAGAGGGCGTGGCCGCCGAACCGGGCGCCGTGGGCGAACAGCACCCCGTGGGCATCCTCGGTGTCGGTCGTGAGCTCGACTGCGACTGAGTACGAGCGATTGCGGATGTTCGGCGCCACCGACTCGGGAACCTCGGCGCCGCCGGGGTAGTACACGTACCGGTTCCGCGGCCTGGTCAGCTGCGGCCGGTCAGTGGTGAGAATCTCGACCGCGTTGCGGTTCTCCAGCGGCAGGGCTCCATATTGGCCGGCCTGTGCCCACCACAGCTGGATGAGCTCCTGCAGCTTCTCCGGCTCGGTGTCGGCGAGGTCGTGGCACTCGCTGGGGTCATCGTCGGTGTTGAACAGCTCCCAGCGCTGGGTAGCGTAGCCCGCCCACGCGTCCGGGGCGGCCGGCGAGGTCGCGGCCGCCTTCCACCCTTGGTGCCAGATGGCCCGCGTGCCGCCCATCGAATAGAACTGCGTCTGCTTATCGGTCGTCGCCGTCGCGTCGTTGAGCGTGGCGTCGAAGCTGACGCCCTCCAGCGGGAACTGCGTGTAGCCCTTGACCACGTCCGGCAGCTCGATCCCGAGCAGCGAGTAGAGGGTCGGCACAATGTCGACGGCGTGCACGTACTGACGGCGCAGGCCGGTCGAGGTGATCCGCTGCGGCCAGGAGACGATCATTGGGTCGGCGGTGCCGCCCTCGTAGTTCGAGTACCGCTTCCACAGCTTGAACGGGGTGTTGAACGCCCACGCCCAGCCGGTCGGGTAGTGGTTGTACGTTGCCGGGCTGCCCAGCTCCTCCAGGTGCGGCAGATTTGCCTCTATGGTGTCGGGAATCCCGTTGAATATCTTGTTCTCGTTCACCGAGCCGTTCGGGCCGCCTTCGCCGGAGGCCCCGTTGTCCGACACCAGGATGATGATCGTGTTGTCGAGTTGGCTGCTTTGCTCCAGGTAGTCGAGCAGCCGCCCGATCTGGTGGTCTGCGTGGGACAGGAACCCGGCGTAAACCTCGGCCATGCGCGCGAACAGCCGTTTCTCCCCGTCGGTGAGGGAATCCCAGGGCCGCACGGTGTCCAGCTCAGGCCAGCCTTTGCCGTCGGGGCTTGTGGCGTCGATGTAGGGGTTGATCGGTGACAGCTCGGCCTTGCCGGTGATGACCCCCATCTGCTTTTGCCGCTGGAACACTAGGTCCCGGTACGCTTCGTAGCCCATGTCGAACTTGCCCCGGTATTTATCGATCCATTCCTTCGGAGCATGATGCGGGGCGTGGCACGCGCCCGGGCAGTAGTACAGGAAGAACGGCTTGTCGGGGGCGACCGCCTTGGCATCGCGGATGAACTCGAGCGCCCGGTCGGTCAGGTCGACTGTGAGGTGGTAGCCCTGCGACGGCAACGCGGGCTGCTCGACCGGGTGGTTGTCGTAGACCAGGTCCGGATACCACTGGTTGGTCTCGGCACCGAGGAAGCCGTAGAACCGCTCGAAACCCCGCCCGACCGGCCACTGCGCCTTGCGCGAGGCCATGTTCATCTCATCCTCGGCGGTCAGGTGCCACTTGCCGGTCATGTAGGTGTTCCAGCCACGCTCGCCCAGCACTTCCGCGACCGTGGCGCACTCGAACGGGATGTGCCCATTCGAGCTGGGGAATCCCGACGCGGCCTCGGTGATCGTGGCCATGCCGTTGGTGGTGTGGTTGCGCCCGGTCATCAGGCAGGACCGCGTCGGCGAGCACAGCGCCGTCGTATGGAAGTTGGTGTAGGTGAGACCGCGCTGCGCGATGCGGTCGATATTCGGTGTCTCGATCAGCCCGCCGTAGGCCCCCATCGCCGAATACCCAACGTCGTCGAGAACGATGTACAGCACACTTGGCGTGCCCTCCGGAGCGATCGGCTGAGTATAAGGCCCCCAGTCCGGCATGGACTTCGTCACGTCGACGTTGATTACGCCGCGGAATGGCTTTGCCATCACAACTCCTCTTAGCCAGTGCGGCCGTTCCTGACATGGGCATACATGCCGGCTTCGGCAAGCGCCAAAGGCCGCGATCCAGGCCGCAGTAACCGGCAGCTGCCACGTTCCTGCCAGAGCCTAGGAGCTGGGAAACGCGGCAGCATCACTCCCGAGGGAGGATGACATCCCGTTCAGCTGCTCACGCGGCACCGGGCCAGCGCCGGCCCAGGATCCGAACAAGGCGGCCGCCCGGTCGGCCAGGATCATCTCCTGGCTGCGGCGTAGCCGAGGGCTGCGGCGATCTCGAGGGCGCTGCGGGGGGCGTAGGCGATGCGCCACAGCCCGCCGTGCGCGGCCGCGTGCGCCTCATCTTGCCAGGGATGGGCGTATGCGGGGCCGCCGCC
>Ga0210385_10001766_pt1 | contig 13228 bp, 15 predicted proteins | sample IncBWH26OmetaG_FD_160107 | JGI IMG/M metagenome (GOLD analysis project Ga0210385, IMG submission 160107) | Forest soil microbial communities from Barre Woods Harvard Forest LTER site, Petersham, Massachusetts, United States - Inc-BW-H-26-O ... | reverse complement strand
GGCGGCTAGAATCGATCGGACGTTCGCAAACTCGGAGACACCGACCCTCAGTATCCCTGCCAAAACAAATGCTCAAAACCTGGCCAACTCTGGGCTCGCTATCGCGTCGATATCCTGGATTGTCGCGGGCGCAGGACTCTTCATGGTGCTTTTTCTCGTCGCGAACGGCATTGCGCAATCGATCAGCGAGCGCTTACCCGAGTTTGCTGTACTTCGATCGGTGGGTTTCAGCGATGCGAACATGAGATTGATCGCGCTCGCCGAGGCGCTTATACCATGCGTCGGGGGCGCGATCATCGGGATGGGAGCTGCCTTCCTGCTTAGATACTGGCCGACTCACTTCATACCGGGTAGTTTTGCCGCTCTTCCGGCTCCGACGCTAACACCTTTCGTGTTGCTCTGGGCACTGGCATGCGCCGCACTGCTCGCGAGCGCTAGTGTTCTCGCCCCGGCGTTTCAGCTGAGCCGGGTCAACATCATCGAAGTGCTCGGCCGCAGATGAACACGGATGTGTTAACACAGTGCATGACTGTCTGCCGTCTCAGTTTGCTAAGTTTACGGCTGCGATGGAGCTCGTCGGTCGTCATATTCATAGGCATGACCTGCGTCGTCGGCGTCCTGCTCTCGATGCTCTCGATGACAGCAGGCATGCTCCGCGCTTCCCAATTGGATGGTGATTCTACGCACGTCATCCTCCTGCCGACGGAGTCGGGATCCGAGTTTGGTACCGGAATCCCGCGCAGTTCGGTCGCAACATTGCTTGATGGACCGGGAATTGCGAGGGAGGCAAGCGGACGTCCCCTCATTGATGGAGAGTTTCTCTTTTGGGTCCCGCCGACTGAAGGTTTCACCGGCGGGTCACTCTATCTGCGCGGTATCGGCGCGGCCGGCATAGCGCTTCGCCCTCGGTTCAGGGTTGTTGCGGGGCGGCTGTTCTCGCCCGGTCGCCAGGAAGTCATTGTTGGCAAGAACGCAGAGCGCTTATTTGATCTGCCTCTCGGCGGGTCCGTGATCATGCCTGGTGGCGCATGGCCGATCGTGGGAGTCTTCTCTAACGGCGGAGGCCTTCTGGAAAGCCAACTCATGGCCGATGGGGAGACGGTCATGTCGGCGGCCCGGCTTAGCTCGTTCGGAAGCGTTCTGGTCGGCCTCAAGACGCCGGCCGACTTCGAGCCTTTCAAGAAGTGGGTCGCCAATAAGCCGGAGCTCGCCGTGAACATTGAGAGACAGTCCGCATACTACGTGCGCACGGCCGATGAGACTACTGCATTCTTCACCGCGGTTGCGCTTGCCGTCGGTGGGATTATGACGCTCGGAGCATTGTTCGGCTCGCTGAGGATCCTGTATACGACGGTGAGTCTCCGCAGATTTGAGATCGCGACCTTAAGGGCGATCGGCTACCAGGCACTAGCCGTCGCTTCCTCGGTAGTACTTGAGGCATTGGTACTCTCGCTGACGGGAGCGCTGGCTGGAGCGTGGCTCGCGTGGTGTCTGTTCGACGGCCGCCACGTAGCGTATTTCAGAAATGTCTTTGACTTGTCCGTCACGCCAGGACTACTTGAGCTCGGTATCATTTGGTCGATAGTGGTCGCACTGATCGGCGCGGTGCTACCGGCGCTTCGCGCCGCCCGTTTGCCGGTCGCGGAGGCATTGTGTCTGCTCTGACCGCTTTCAGGTTACGAAAAGTGCATTGGCGCATGCAATTGGCAGCAACCGCCGATCGCCGCGCGTCGAACGGAGCCAACGACGTAGGTGACACCGATCGTGGGGGCTTTGGCACACGGTGGGTGGGAGTTATGGCCACGAAATGCCTAGAGTCTCATGCGTGTTTTCAATGAGAAACTGACGGGGACAAATCTCGGAGAACGTGAGCGAGAAGTGCTCCGTGTTGTCTGGAGCCTGAAACAGGCAACTGCCCTTCAGGTCCGTCGGGCCTTGCAGCGTTCCCTCAAAGACTCGACAGTTCGAACAATACTCAGTCGCTTGGAGAGCAAAGGGTATCTCGCCCACGACAAAATCCGCCGCGCATTTCCTTATCGGTCGGCACATACCCCAGAGCATCTTGCGGCTTTCGCGGTTAAAAGAGTTGCCGACCTGTTCTGCAACGGATCAGTCGAGGTGGTGCTCACTAGGGCCTGTTAACACTACTGAGCATTTTTGATATGCTCATTGAATGGAAATCAGCACTGAACAGTTCGCACGGATCGAGCCTTACTTGCCGCGTCAGCGCGGCAATGTTTCGCACGAGAACCTCAACGTGGTCAACGCGATCCTCTTTGTGGCCGAGAACGGCTGCAAGTGGCGCGCACTGCCGAAGCGCTTCGGCAACTGGCATACGATCTACACGCGTATGAACCGCTGGGCCAAGGCTGGAGTGCTGGATCGGCTCTTCGCGCAACTGCAGCGCGAGCAACTCATCCGCATCAAGATTGAGGCGGTGAGTTTGGACAGTACGATCATTAAGGTTCATCCAGATGGCACCGGTGCTCTAAAAAAAACGGACCTCAAGCGATCGGCAAGTCCCGCGGCGGCTGGAGCACCAAAGTTCATATGGTTGCCGCGAGTGCTCGATGCGCCGTAGGTTTCTCACTCTCACCCGGCCAGGCTGGCGATGCGCCGGAAGGTCGGGCGCTGTTGCACTCGATCCAAGGCGCACCGCAGCTGCCTGCCTCGTGCCATTTGCTGATGGACTGCGCGTATGAAGGCAATGAGACGCGCCAACTCGCACTGGACCTGGGATTCATTCCGGTGGTCCCACCACATCCGAACCGCATCGAACCCTGGAGACTCAAAAAGGCCTGGTACCGCAGACGCAATGAGGTCGAGCGGCTTTTTAGAAGGCTCAAGGGCTTTCGCCGCCTGTTCAGCCGATTCGACAAACTCGACCTCGTGTTTATCGCCTTCATCAATTTCGCGCTCGTCATCGAGGCGTTGCGCTAGTGTTAACAGGCCCTAGCGTAGTCGAAGCCAATATCCTCAGCGAGCGGGATGTTGGCCGCGTCATGATGAACTTAAAGAGCGGTAAGAGGGGGGTAACTGAATATCGCTGGAAGATTCGTTGAAGCGGTACGAGGCTGGCACTGAGTACGCCGTATTGAAGGCATTGGCGCTCCACTTGGATCCTGTCGGGTTGCGTTATCATGCCGCACTATGCGTTTTGGCAATGGCGCCTTCATCCGACGGCTAAATATGCCTAAGACCGCCAATTTGATGCGGAAGAGCGGATCTGCGGCTAGGCGACAAGTTTAATGCGTCCTACCACGTAGCATCGGTCGGCGTCGTGCAATTGGCACCCAAACAGAGCATTGAAGAGTTGAATAACGGATCTCGGCGTTCAATTTATGGAGGACTTTGTCATGTCGCTACATCGCCACTTGCCGCTGGCAATCATTGTTGCCGCCTCGGTGTTGAGACTGGCCCTTGCTCGGCCGGAAGCGCAGTTCCCGCGCCTGGAATCGTCTATCTCGGCGCCTGAGGCAACTACCCTTCCCAATATGAACTGCGGGAGCACGTACTCGCCGCAATGGAACGGTTGTGTCGGTGTTGTGCAGTCCCCCAACGGAAACATTTACAGAGGGGAATTTGTCCATGGCATGCGAGAAGGCTTCGGTTTCATTGAGATTAATGCCAAGGGTGTATCCGATCCGCATAACATTCTCTCTGATGAACCGGCAATCTACGCCGGTGAGTTTCGTCGGAACGCATTGAACGGCCACGGTGTGTGGTTTACGACGGCGGGCTCCGGATTTTCCGGTACATTTATAGACAATATTCCAAAAACGCAATCGCTCCGGAAGAACTGCGACGGCGCGCCGTCCTCTTCATGGAGCAATTGTGTGGCAAGAATCGCCTATGGAAACGGCAACGTCTACTACGGTGAATTCATGCATGGCCAGAGGGATGGCGTAGGCATGCTTGAGATTCATTCGATTGGTGTGTCCGACGAGACGAGCATAAGAACGCCAGCAGCTGGCGTCTATGTTGGCGGCTTCGCGGGTGACCGATTGAACGGACGAGGGATGATTTTCATGCCGAGCGCGGGACTGTTCGGGACGTTCAAGAACAATATATTTGTTGGGTCGAAGCCTGGTGCCTCGTTAGAGTATCCCTTGAACTCGCCGGAGACATTGGTGGCGCAGTTCCTCACCGGCAATCATCGATAACGCATTCTCTGATAATTGGAACAGAGGTAATGCGCGAGCGGCCCGATACACAGCTTACTCGCATTGCAGTAACAGGAGAGTGGCATGACTAAGCCCTACCGAAATGCGCAGGACCGAGAAAGTCAGAGAGGCCGATTCCGCGCGAGCGACAGGCGGGAGGACCGTTTGCGCCCACTCACAAAAAGGGCGGGGAATTCCCACTATTAAACCTCAGCAAACTCAGCGTGATCAGCACCCACATTCACCAGTCTGTGGCGACTTTCGACGCAGGCGCCTATATATGGTTAGTGTTGTGCTCTGGAATTGAGAATGGGAAGTGTCGAAAGCGTCCCACGATCTGGTGCTAGCCAGGGTGACGGCCGGTTGTCAAATGCCCTGCAGGTTTTTCAGGGAGAAGGAGCTGCCCTGATGACGAATACCGCCCGTGGTGGCGGTGGTATACCGTGGTTGCCACCTGCAAGTTCGTCGCTGTGAACCCGGAAAGCGATTTGACCTCGGTATTGCCGATCCTATCCGGAACGAATTGTTCGACCGCCCAAGGCCTGTGCCGCATGGCTCGCTAGATTGCACGACCCCAAACCCCTCGCTCATTGCGCACCATCACTTTCGCCTCAATAGATCGGACGATGCGACAGTGCTTCGGGCACTTGCCCGTGCAAGTGAGCCATGGTTACCGGTGTCATCTCGAGGTGGCGTCGCGTTTTGACGCAAAATCATGAGCCTGAAGCCAACGATCAAAAAGATCGAGCCACTGGTCGCTGCTCTTCCCTTGCCGAATAACGCCAAATCCATGGCCACCGCTTTCGAACAGGTGGAGTTCGGCAGAAACCCCCGCCTGTCGCCATGCCCTATAAATCATCACACTTTGTATTGAAGGAACCTGTGGATCATCAGAAGATGCGGCGATGAACGCTGGGGGGGCAGATGTTGCAACTTTGACATTCCAGTCCGATAGCGCGCCATAGATTAGGGCAACAAAGTCGGGGCGGTCGCGCGCGCTGCAATTGAGGGCCACATTAATTGAAGTAAAGGCGCCCGCGGAGAAACCCATCATGCCAATTCGATTTGGCCTAAGATGCCACTGTGCAGAATGGCTGCGAACGTACGCTATCGCATCCAGGCCATCCTGTTGAGCAGCCGAGGCCCCTTCAGAAGCTTCCTTAGCTGAAACCACTCCTTCGAGAGACGTACCGATTTCCTTTATTATTAGATCTAGGAATCTTGACGATTCCTTCGGTGTGGGTGTTAGTCGATATTTTAGAACGAACGCTGTAATACCCCGTGCGTTCAACCAACGGGCTACTTGATAGCCCTGTAGCTCCATCGACAATTCCACGCCGCCGCCGCCAGGTGCAATGACAATCGCCGCTCCGGTGGCCTTTCGAGGGTCGGGCAGAAAAGGGGTAAGCGCGGCCTCGGATACATTTCTTAGGATCGACGGGCCCGCAAACCCCGCACGATCGGCTGGATTGACGATGTTGAGCCAAGTTTCACGGTTTGTATTTGCTCTCTGACCCGGAAGCCGGATAGAAAGCCGATCAACATCAGGGGGCGCGACGTCCGTCGCAGAATATAAGCCCACCACTGTTGGATTTTGCTGCGCGGATGCAATTTGCCCGCTAAAAACAGAAATTGCCGTAGCTATTAATCCGAACGACCTTGGAATTGTCCGCATAATCATGCTGTCTGCTGGATATCAATTGAAGCGATGCGCGCCATGATCGCTTTGGTACAAGTTTTCAAGCGAGTTCCTGGAGACCGTCTTAGTGCAATTTGGTCGCAGCCAAATAACGCTTCGCGATGTTCTTGGCGAGTGATTCAGGATCGGAACCCTCCATGTTCGTTAAAACGACCACACTCAGGTCATTCTCGGGATAAATGAAGAATGTGGCAAAGGTACCCCCACTGAATCCGACCCGACGGTGACCCTCATCGCTTGCAACACCCCAGCCTAGACCGAAGGTGTGCCATGGCTGATCTGGGGCTTGTTCAAAGGTAGCGCCGTCAATCAACTTTGTTGGCATCCAAAGCTGCTCGAGACTCGCACGACGAATGACTTTCCCAGACTCAAGTGCGATCAGCCATCTGGCAAAATCAGTCACACTGAGGTTCAAGCCACCGGCTGGCCATAGCATCGAGGGTAAGACTCTGCCGCCCTTAAGCTGTACTTGCTGCAGGCGCGTGACGCCGGTGGGGGCCCAATTCAGAATCGTGTACAGATGCGATCGATTGGGAATAGGTAGGGGCGAGTAACCAAAAATCGCTGTCACCCCGATTGGGGCAAACAGCTGGTCACGGCAGTATGACGGGAAAGCTTGGCCAGTAATCTTCTCGATAATCAGCCCGAGTAGCATGTAGTTGGCCTGGTTGTACCGCCACTGACTGCCCGGCGGAAAGTCGAGCGGTCTGTTGGCGAAAACCTGAAACATCTGTTCTGGCGTGTCTGCCACGGTGTCCAAAGCAAACGAATTGGCCATAACATCAGGTATGCCAGAAGTGTGACTCATGAGGTATCGGAGTCTCACAACCCTCCAGCTCTCCGGAAGACCTGTAATGTACCGGCCCACCGGGTCTTCGACCGAAAGCTTGCCCGCTTCCTGCAACTTCATGATGGCAACCGCCGTCACCGTTTTAGTGACTGAGGCGATGCTAAACAACATAGTGGTGCGGACTGGGATTGAAAACCCAAGATCGGCGTACCCGTAGACGGCGACATGTTGTATCTTCCCACGCTGAATCACCGCGACCGCTAAGCCAGGAATTTGGCGTTGCTGCATCTCCTTACGGACGTACGCATCAACGGAATCGTTGAGTTGGTTGGCGAGTGTGACGGCTGGGCCAGTTAGCAAACATAAGCACACCGCCACATAGCGCATATAGCAGCTCCTGAAAAGTCCGTGCCGGGCAAACCGGTTGGCCTGCGCAGAGCTGCGCTCATTTATCAATCTCACGGAACTCCCTTTGCGTCAGAGACTGCACAAAACGTCCTTTCCGTTCATTACCTATTCACTGCCTCTTCCATCCAACTTGCTTTGACTGCATTCATTCCCCTATTTAGTAACCGTTCTTCGTGTGACGCCTTCGAAACGTTAAATGAACTATTGTGAGGGAAGTAGGTTCCTGGAAAGTCTCTGATCCATGTCCGGGATGCAAGACTTCGTACGACCGCTTTAGTCGGAAGCGGCTGCAAAGCCGGAGCAGATCAGCCAAAAAACTGCTTCATTCGTCCTTCAGGGTCGCGGACAACGGACTCGTTGCGGCTTCATGTGCAGGACCAAGCGTTGCGGCGGATAAAAGAGCTGCCACCGTAATCGTCACGATCACTGCAATGGCGCCGGTAGGCACGGAATCGGAAATTAGTTCCCCACGCAGCCACTCCAGAGAAATGTAAGCCAGCGGTAGTCCAAATAGGAGTCCAGGCGCGGCTAATATCAAACCTCGATTTAAGACTAGCAGGCGCGTCGAGTGCGGGTCCGCGCCAATTGCGCGCCGGATGGCATATTCGCGCTTGCCCGCGGCCACGAGATATCGTTGAGTTCCATAGAAGCCAAATGCCGAAAGAACAACGACGAGAACCGCGAGTGATGCGGTGAGAAGGGCACGTGCGCGATCCGGCGCCAGGACGTCACTCCATACATCGTTCACTCGCCTTATTGATCGGATGTCGATATCGAGCGCTCCTTGATCAACCTTGGACTGGATTTGGCGACGCAGCTGCTCCGATGATGCCATGCTTCTAATCAGTATCCGGTCCTCGAACGAGATTCTAATGTAGGGTGAATAGACCATTGCTTTCGGTGTCTCCGATGGATGCCGATACATGGCATTTCTCGCGATCCCTACGACTTGAACCTGATCGCCGAAGAGACTGAATACCTCTCCGATTACATCCAATCGTCCCCAAATCCGCCTGGCAAAAGTCTCATCGACCACGACAGATCCGGGTTGACCGGCCTTAACGTTATTCCCTCGCAGTAGCTTGATACCCAGCATTTTTAAATAGGCGGGATCGGCGGAGACGACTACTGCCGAGATGGGTTCGCGCGTATCTCCCACCTTAGGTGGGATGCGCGCTTCATAGGACGTCAAAAGGCCGGGTACTCCCCCACCGAAGGTCACACTCTGCACTGCCGGCAGCGAGGATATGACGTCCTGTATGTGCTGCCTCTCACCAAGAACCTCTTCCTTCTTGACAGTAAAGACTCTCTCCGGATTTTTGAACTGCAGGTCGACGACGTAGGTGTTGGAGCCGTCCATGCCGCGATCGACCGCCTCTAGCATAATCAGATACCAGATGAAGGCGACGGCAACGCCTGCAAGAACGGTGGCAATGGCGATCTGTGCAGACTCCGCGCACCACTGTGCTACCCCCGGTTTTGCCGAGGCCAGTCGACTCGTGGAGGCAATACCGGAGCGTTGGATGCCTAGCACGGGAGATAAGGAGACGAGCATCGTTACGAGAAACGCGACCACCACGACCATCAGGAGAACGCGCCAGTCGAAGACGGAGACCGTCCGCCACTCTGCGTCGCGCAGCATCGGCAAGCCCCGGAGCAAAACCCCCAACCAGGTGCTAAGTAGCAACCCAATCATGGTGGCTGCGGCTACAAGGACGCCCGCTTCTGTAATGAGCTGCCTTGCCAGTCGAATCTGAGGCGCGCCCACTGCCATGCGAACCGCGAGCTCCCGTCGCCGTCGCGGCGCCTGCGAGAACATAAAGAGGCTGATGTTCCCGGCTGCAACAAGTACCAAAAGTGCACATGCGGACAACAGAAGGGCGACCTGCCGACGCACTGCCACCTGTTTTCCCATGTCAGTAACAACGCCGCTCATCACTTCCAGTCTGGCGTTCGGCTGAACGCCAACTGTCGGATCGTCGGCAGTGCGATAACGCTTTGTAAGTTCGTTCTGGGCCGCGCTAATCGTTGCACCGGACCTAAGTCGTCCTATAACGCGCAGCCACCTAGAACGAGGGAGCACTTTTCCGGCAGCCGCAAATAGGGGTCCCGCCTGATCGAATGGCATCCACATATCAGTGTCGGACCGAAAGGTGCCGGCTAGTGCACCCGTAAATACGCCTATCACCCGGTAGGCGACCGTGTGATCGATTGGTGCTTCGAGGGTTCCGTCAGGCTTTATGGCGACCGCCTGAGGCCCACCAGAGAGGGTGATGGTCTGACCGATAATTTGCGGATTGGCCCCTAGGCGCTCTCGCCAGAACCGCTCTGAGAGGATGACCACCGGCTGGGCGTTTGCTAAGTAGTCGTGCGCACCGAAAGCTGCTCCGAGTCGTAGCGAAGGCTTCAGCTCTTCTGTAAAACGGTGGGTCACGAGTTCCACGTGGACCGGCCGCACTGATTCGTGATTGCGCCATGTCAAATCGGTCTCATTGACTCCCGAGAGGGCGTCGACCGACGACATCATGTTCCCGAGTCGCTCAAGCATGAGCGGCGATAACCTGTCGAACTGGCTGCCATTAGTCTGGCTGATCGTCACCAAGCGGTTGCCGTCGGGAAACCCGGGATGGGGGCGCAAAACCAAGTCGTCCAAGAAGGAGAATGTAGATGCGATGCTGGCCATACCGACGGCGAGCGCGATGACTGCAAACAAGCTTGTGGCCGGTGAACGGCGAAAGAGACGTAAGGCGTGGCGAACGTCCTCGCTGATTCCTCTCATGCCGCACCAACCGTACTCACGATCTGACCGTCCGTCAGCGCGACTCGTCGGCTCGCGCGCAAGGCATAGTCTGGGTTGTGCGTGACCATAACGACCGTAACACCTGCGCGATGCAACTCATCAAATAGCTCCAACACCCGAAGCCCGTTTTCGTGGTCCAGGTTTCCTGTCGGTTCATCGGCAAGAACCAGTGAAGGAGTACCAATTAGCGCGCGTGCAACCGCTACACGCTGCTGCTGTCCTCCCGAGAGCTGAGCCGGATAGTGCGATGCGCGATCCGCCATACCCACTTGATCAAGTGCGCGTGCAACACGGTCGCGACGCTCCCCGGACGGCAGGTCCGATCGGTAAAGCAGCGGCATTGCAACGTTTTCTGCGGCCGTCATCTCCGGGATGAGATGGAAACTCTGAAATACGAAGCCGATCTCGCGGCTACGAATTCGTGCGCGTGCGCTATCTCCCAGATGACTCACCGTCGTCCCATTTAGTGAATAGGTGCCGGAGTCCGCTTCCTCGAGTAGTCCCAATATTGTCATTAATGTTGACTTGCCACTTCCCGATGGACCCTCGATTGCCAGATACTCTCCGCGCGCAATCTCCAGATCAACGTCGGCCAGCGCGAGCGTTTTCACGACCGCAGTTCGGTAGGCTCTGGTGACATTTTTAAGTACAACGAGTGGCGTCCGATTCATTGAAGTCGAATGGTTCCTGTGTGAGCGATTTGTGGTAGCTCGGTCAAAATAACCTGATCGCCTGCCTGCAGACCGCGGAGAATCTCTACCTGCTTTGCGGACACACGACCAATCGCAACGTTGACCCGGGTAGCCGTATGGCCGCCGCTGTCAATGCGATAAAGCGGAAATGTCATGTTCTCGCCTGACAGGCCGACCGGGCGATCCACTACAAGCGTCCTGGGAATGCGCTCCAGCGTAATTCGGGCAGTGACGCTCAAAGCTGGACGGAGGCTGCTGTCGTGGTGGTCACCAAATGCGACATCGACGGTCACGAGCTGGTCCCGGGCCGTGGGGTCGACGCGGGACACGGAGCCGTGAGCATCCTCGCCGGCGATACTCAGTTCGACCTGCTGGCCTGGGAGAATATATTTGGCGTCCTGCTCCGAAACCTGCACCCGGGCGATGAGATTGTTTGGATTTACGATTTGCGCAACGGATTGACCAAGCGGTAGTCGTTGTCCGTCCTGGACGTCCACCTCCTGTACGACACCAGCTATTCCGGCCTCCACCCGCAACGCGGAAACCTGCTGGGCGAGTAGGGCCACCTGCTGGCGAGCATGGGCGACCCGGGCTGTACCCGCGCCTCGCTGAGCAAGGAGGTATTTGGCAAAAGTTGCACTCTGGGCCTGACGCGCCGCTAGCCGTTTTCGAAGCTCCTCGGAGCGAAGCCTTGCTATATCAATGTCAAGTTTGGAAACCACATCCGGAATACGCGCTTTCGCCTGCAGATCTAGCATGGCGCCTGAATAGTCGGCCTCTGCAGTGGCGAGATCAGCTGCCAGCTCCTGGCGGCGATTCTCGGCATCTATGACGGTGAGTTGATAATCAGATTCAGCGGCCGCCAGATCGGACTTCGCCAAATCAAGGGCACGTTTGATCTCAGGGCCGCTCAGTTCAACAAGCAGGGTATCGGGGTGGACACTCTGACCGGGAAGCACCAATACTCGCTCTACGATTCCCTCGACCTGGTTCGTTACGGATCGCAATTCTGGCGCAATGAGCGTGCCCGACGCGGATACCTGGCGAACCATGCTCCCTCGAGTCACAGTGGCTCGCCAGATTTCTTCGGCTTGAACGGTGGGCGCGCGACGACTGACATAGGCGGCTGCCAGACTCAATATACAAAGCGCGACGGCAATGCTTATCGCATACGACAAAAGTTTTCGGTTCCGGGACGCTCCTGCCTCTATAGCTATGTCCATAACTCAGGCTGATGCTGGTCAATCAGTGGCAAGCAATGTACGTAGGTCCACTTCCAGTCGCGCCATGCGCGACTTCAACTCCGGCCATTCCTCCTTGAGAAAGCGCGTTCGCTCGCGCTTCAGTACTGAGCTCCGGGCTCCGTGGATGATCGCCAGCCCCTCTCCGCGCACCGCCTCTACAATCCCCTCGCGCTGTAACTCTCGGCATGCCTTAGCCGCAGTTATAGCGTTGACGTCGTACCGTTCTGCGAGCGTCCGGATTGAAGGCAGCATCGTCCCTTCTGGATAAGACTTATCGAGAATCCCCGCCACCAGCAGGTCCATGAGCTGCCGGTAAATCGGATGTTCACTCTTCCACTTGTAGCCGCGCTTCATTCCGACCTCTCCATATGTCACCTAGAGAACTGGTGCCGGAACTTGACGGGCACCACCTCAGTCGTAGTACAGTAGTACTGTAGTACATAGATAGCACGGATGTCCATGATCGAGCTTCGCAAAGTTACAAAAATTTACCGCACGCAGGCCGTGGAATCGCGAGCACTCGACAATGTAAGCCTGCTGATTGGGCGTGGTGATTTCATTGCCATTACGGGCCCGTCGGGCTGTGGAAAGTCGACGCTTCTTAATGTCGTTGGCATGATTGATTCACCCACGTCTGGTGAGTACATCTTTCTCGGTGAGCACGTAGGTCGGATGGGGGAGCGGGAGCTTTCCGCTATGCGGAATCGGCACCTCGGATTTGTTTTTCAGGGATTTAACCTGATAGAGGATTTGACCGTTTTTGAGAACGTAGAGCTTCCCTTGCGTTACTTGGGGATGCCTAGGGACCGTAGACGATTGCGAGTGCGCGAGGTACTCGAAGCCGTGGATCTCATGCCCCGCGAACTGCACAAGGCCGCCCAGTTGTCAGGCGGCCAGCAGCAGCGTGTCGCAGTCGCGCGCGCGCTTGTGGGGGATCCTGATCTAATTGTTGCCGACGAGCCTACGGGAAACTTGGATTCCAAAAATGGCGAAGACATAATTTCGCTACTCGAGGCGCTGAACTCGGCCGGCACCACCGTACTGATGGTAACTCACTCAGCCTTTCACGCGTCACGAGCCCAGAAAATCTATGCGATGACTGATGGTGCGTTCGTTGGAACTTGCGCTGGCACACCATGAATAGTCAGACATACGCGGGCGGAAGCGGACTGGACGATCTGCGGCATCCGCGGCCGTAAATGCGACACTGAGATGCGCGTCAGTCCACTGGCTAGAATCCAGGTGGACGAGGAAAGTACAATCCGTTGGCGAGACGCCATATATCTGCATGAGTAGAGCCTGAAAGGGGGCGGGCCGCAGACTCCCGCACTTACAATCACGGCGCGGGATCGCTTGGGTGAATCTCGTCCAGCACCGCGCTTACCGCTGAAATCACGACTTCAGGCTTGTTGACCGGAATATTGTGCCCAGA
>Ga0210385_10001765_pt1 | contig 13228 bp, 15 predicted proteins | sample IncBWH26OmetaG_FD_160107 | JGI IMG/M metagenome (GOLD analysis project Ga0210385, IMG submission 160107) | Forest soil microbial communities from Barre Woods Harvard Forest LTER site, Petersham, Massachusetts, United States - Inc-BW-H-26-O ... | reverse complement strand
GTCTGTATGAGGGGTGCCCAGCGTCAGGTAGTGCAGCCGCAGCTGCGGCAGGATCTCGCCGTTGCCGAAGCGGAAGTTGGCGATGGTGAAGGTCCCGTCCTGTGTCGGCCACGCAGTATCGGCACCAGCGATTCCGCTCAGCGAGGCGAAAATCAGGGCGGCGAGCACGCGGCGCATTCGAACCTCCGAAGTCCAAGGCTGGAGGACAGCTCTCAGCCTATCAGGCCTGAGCCCGCGCATGTGCACATGCGGCATCGCGAGGGCGTAGCAATTGTAATGTTATCCTTGGTTATGGCCGGGCGGACCGGCCAATCAGGGGGATGCATGTATCAGAAACCGACGGTGCCGCAATCTATCGGCGGCGTGCTTGATGACACCCTGCAGCTCTTCAAGGCGTCGCTGTCCAAGTGCGTGCTGCCGGCGCTGCTCATCAGCGTTATCACGACCTCATTGTCCCTGTTCCAATTGAGCCGCCAGCCAGTGGCGACCACGCCCGCGGCGACTTTCCAGGCATTCGTAGCGCGCTACCAGAGCGCTTCGCCGAGTTCATTTCTCCTGGTCCTGCTCAGCTGGCTGCTGGAATTGGTCTTTTACGGCATTCTGATCGTGATCATCGCGGACGTTTCGCGCGGCGCGTCACCCGCGCTCGGGACCTCGATTGCGACCGCGCTGAAGCGTCTGCCGGCGATGGTCGGGGCCTCAATCGTGATCTTCATCGTCAGCATCATCGGCTTCGGAATTGCAGTTGTTCCGGTCATCGTCGCTGCGGTGCGTAGCCGGGGCGGGACGCCGACGGAAGTTCTTACCGCCGTGGGGCCGATGATTCTGCTGTGCCTGGTACTGATATTTCCGGTGATCTATGTGCTCAGCCGCATGCAGCTGTTCCTGGTGCCGCTCGCCTCGGAGGCCCAGGGACCACTGCGCTCGATCGGGATCAGCTGGCGCCTGGTGGGAGGAAACTGGTGGCGCACGGCCACGGTGGTATTCATCCTCGGCATCATCGTCTACATCCTGATCATCGTCGTCTCAGGACTCGCCGGTGGCATCGCCCTCATGGTGGCCGGAGTTCCGGCGAGCGCCACGCGGGCGGCCGGCACCGTGGGTCTGGTGGAAGCGCTGATGAGTGGCCTGATACAGGTGATCACGGCGCCGCTCATGGCCGCACTGTACGTAACGCTCTATCAGGACCTGTTGTTGCGCAAGGGCGGCAGTGATCTTGAGGCGCGCCTCGGAGCACTGCCCAAGGGCTGAGCCTACGATGATGCGACGCATCGCATGGGTCCATCCGGCAGCCATACTGGCCGCCTTGCTGCTGTCAGGCCCGTCGGCCGCGCAGACGCTTGCGCCGGGCGATGCAGATGCGCCGGCGCGGGCCGCCATCTCGGCCTGTATGGGCAAAGTCAGCGAGGCGACCACCGGCTTGGAGCAGCTGGAAGTATTGTGCCCCGAGCTGACATCGGGCCTGCAGGCGGCGCAGGTCGGGTCGCTGATCATTCCAAGTTCGCGCGAACGCCTTGACCGTCAATCCCTGATGCTCTTGGGACAGCTGTTGCATCCACCGAGCACGGCAGCGCCCGCCGTGTCGAAGCTGGTGCCCTTTCTGCATGAGCAGACGGCAGGACCGGCGACGGCACGCCCATGGTGGCGACGATTGTGGGATTGGCTCGTGGCCCGGTTGGGCCGTCCACGGCAGAGCAGTTCTGATCCGTGGCTGGCGGAGTTCGCGCGCCAGCTGGGGGCGGCGTATTGGTTGTGGCAGGCGATCATCTGGGGCACGCTCATTGTATTGCTGATTGGCGCGGCGATACTGGTCAAGCTCGAGGTGGGAGCGATGGGCCGCAAATCGCCTGACGACCCCACGAACGTGATTCCCCATGCACGCCCCGGCCCCCACGGGTCACCACTGGCTTCAATGCGTCAGGCGCCGCTGGCACAGCGCCCGGGCCAATTGTTCGCGATGCTGATCTCGCGGCTGGTCTCGGCGGGGCGCCTGCCGCCGGATCGCAGCCTGACGCATCGCGAAGTGGTTCGCAAAGCGCAGCTGGACGATGCCGAGCAGCGTCGCTTGATTGAGTCCCTGGCACGGGCGTGTGAATGGCAGTTGTACTCCGGTAGTGGCGCCCTCCCGGATGATCTGGATGCCCTGCTGGCTCAAGGCGAGGATCTCTATATCACCGGCTGGGGCCGGCCGATGGAGGGCTGAGTGAAGGAGCGCCTGGTTTCGCTCGGGCTGGCCGCCGCTGCGTTGGCGCTGTTCTGGATTCTGTTGTTCCCCAAGCCGCAAGGCGTGCCCGGCGCGCCGCGCCCCCTGACGACGGGCGCGGACGAGGAGGGCTATGAGGCGACGGCACGCTGGTTGGCTGCCGCCCGTGTACCCACTCTGGCTTTGCACAGGCGATTCGATCAGCTGGCGGACCGCTCGGTCAGTGCCGCACCTGCGGGCAATCTCCTGATCATGACGCTGCCGTACGATGTGGTGCTGCAGCCCAATGAGTATGCGGATCTCGACGCCTGGATTGCCAGGGGCAATACGGTGCTGGTGCTTGCGGCGCTGGACGACACGCCCCTGTGGGGCGCGGTCTCGGGTAATTTCATCCCGCAGCTGCAGAGGATCGTGCGCATCGAGTTCACCGCCATCCACAAACCGGGAACCGACGCGGCAACCGAAGTCAGGTCCAGTCTGTCTTCGTTGATGACAACCGAACCGGGCGCCATTGAACTGCAGTCCAGCGGTCGGCCCGCCCTGCTCGAAGGGGTCAGGCAGCTGCAGGCACGCTCGCCACTGCCATCCGAGCAATGGCAGGCAAAGGCCATGGATTCAGCCCCGGTGCTGGAACTGGCGCGGCGGGCGGACACCGCCGAACCGGTGATGTGGATCAAGCCCGCGGGCGGCGGCGCACTCATCGTCAGCGCATTTGCCAGTGTTTTCAGCAATGCCGTGGTTGGCAAGAAAGACAATGCCCGGCTGCTGTCGAATCTCATTGCCTGGTCACTGCGCCCCGGCGGGCGGGTCATCTTCGATGACGCACATCAGGGGACCATGGAGGAATATGATTCGGCGAAATTCTTTGCCGACCCGCGTCTGCATCACACGCTGCTGTGGCTGGTGGGCCTGTGGTTGGCGTGGGTGCTCGCCTCCCAGCCGCTGCGCGCCTCGGCCGCGCATGGCACGGGGCTGGATGAAAGTGCCATGTTGCGCCTGACGGCCCGGTTTTTTGCCGGCGTGCTGCGGCCAGTGGCCAGTGCCCAGTGGCTGCTCGACGAATTCTTCGATCGGCTGCGGCGCAGGCACGGGCTGATGAATTCAGGCGCCCCGCCCTGGGAGTGGCTTACCGCGCATGCCGGAATCGATGGTGGACTGCTCGATGAGCTGCGGGATTTTTATGCCCGCACGCACCAGGGCGAGCGCGTCAGCCTGGTCAGGCTGCAGCAAGTTCTTTCGCAGATTTCAGGAAGTACCTCATGACGAATGCACTGCAGGATCTGGAGTCCGCTCTTCAACAACGGCTTGGCGAGGTGGTGCTGGGCCTCGCCCCGGCCGTGCGCGCCTTGAGCATCGCGGTCGTGGCGCGCGGACACGTGCTGGTGCAGGGCGTGCCAGGCATCGGCAAGACACTGCTCAGCAAGTCCCTTGCTGCGGCCCTGGGCGGGAGCTTCAAGCGCGTGCAGGGCACTTCGGACCTCATGCCCACCGACATCACCGGCACACATCTTTTCGATGGCTCGAAAAATGCCTTTGTGTTTCGTCCCGGACCTTTGTTTGCCGATGTCGTGCTGTTCGATGAGGTCAATCGCGCAGGGCCACGGACTCAATCCGCGCTGCTTGAGGCGATGGAGGAGCGGCAGGTGTCGGTCGACCGTGAGATATTTGCGCTGCCGGCGGACTTTCTGGTGATCGCAACCCAAAATCCGCGCGAGTTCGAGGGCACCTATCCGCTGCCCGAGTCGCAGCTCGACCGCTTCATGCTGCGGCTGGACCTCACCTACCCGGCGGTGGAGGCTGAAACTGACATTCTGCTGCGCTACACCGGGGTCGCGGCCGAGCCCGCCAGGCCGGTCAGCAGCGCCGTGGCGCCGGGACTGGTGCACGAGGCGCGCATGGCTGCCGAACAGGTGCACATTTCCCCGGAGCTGTGTGCCTATGTGCTGGCGGTCGCCAAGGCCTCACGGGAGCATGCGCAGCTGTCGCTGGGCCTCTCCACACGAGGCGCGCTGGCACTGTTGCGGGCGGCTCGCATTCTGGCGGGCATCGAGGGCGCCGCATTCGTGACCGCGGATGATGTGAAGGCCGTCGCGCCGATGGTACTGCCGCATCGCCTGATGCTCACGGGCGATGCAATGCTCGCTGATGTGACCGAGAGCGAAGTCGTGGCCCGAATTCTGGAGCAGGTGCCGGCGCCGCGATGAACCTGCGGCAGACCGGCCTGGTATTGATCCTGCTGAGCGCGCTGCTGGGCATCGCGGCGCAGTGGGCGGGGGTTGCGGCAATGAGCAACCTTTGGGCACTGCCCCTGGCGTTGCTGCTGCTGGGATTGGGCTATGAACGCTGGGTGTGCGCACGCGCCGTGCTGCAGCTGCGCATCGATTCGCCCGAGCCCTGGCACCTGGCAGATGCCGGTGAGCTGCTCTGGCGGCTGCACCATGCGTTGCCGCGAACCCTGACCATAGTGGTGGCGCCGCGCCTGCCCGCGGCAGTCGCCAGTACCAGCGAACTGCGCACGGTCAATGTGCCGGCCGGGCAGGGGGCGACCATCGACGTTCACGCCATGTCGCGTCGCCTGGGTGCGATTGACTGGCCCGCGCAGCCGGCGCGGATTGCGGGCCCGCTGGGTCTGGCATGGTGGTCGGTGCTGTTGCGGGGCAACGGTCGCGGCACCGTGGTGCCGGCGATGCTGGAGCTGAAGGAGGTTGCGGTTGGCGCGGCATTGTCCGGAACGCGGCTGAGCCGGGCCATCGGCCCCGGCGCGCAAGTCGAACAATTGCGCGACTACCGACCAGGGGATCCGTTGCGGGTCATCGACTGGCGGGCGACTGCGCGCCGCCGCAAATTCGTGAGCCGCGACTTCGCCGAAGACCAACATCTGGATGTCATTGCGGCCCTGGATGTGGGGCGCAGCAGCAAGATCCAGTGCGGCGAACTGGACCGCCTGGGACACTATGTCAATGCGGCGGCGCGTCTGGCGCAGTACGTGGTCGCCCAGGATGACCGCATCGGGCTGGTGATATTTGGTGATCAGCCTCTGGCTGTGATACCGCCCGCCCGCGGTCACGCCGGCGTGATGCGGGTGCGCAATCTGCTTGGCGAAATACAGTCCCAGAACACCGATTCGAATGTCATCCACGCCGCCTCGCAGGTCCTGAAGCGAGTGCCGCAACGCAGTCTGGTGATTTTGATGACTGACATTGACGATGCAAGTTCCGAGGGCCAGCTCACCGCCGCCCTGCGCCTGCTGCAGCCCAGGCATCTGCCATTTGTGGCCTGCCTGAGCCAGCTCAATCCCGCCGCAATTGCCGACCGGGCGCCGCAGGACTGGCTGGATCCGTGGCTGTCGCTGGCGGCGGCACATGCTCTGTCACAGCGCGATCGGGGCATTCGTGCGCTGCGGGCGACGGGCGCGCAAGTGGTGTTGAGTGCCCCGGCCGACTTTGAGCGGACACTGTTCGATCACTATGCGAAGCTCAGACAGCAGCGGCGGATCTGAAGAACCATCCGGATAGCACTGCCAGCATCAGCGCCAGGTTCGCCAGCCCGATGAACACCCGAACCGGCCAGCCTATGGAGGTGTCCGGCGAAACGAAGCCCTCTATCAGACCGCAGATGATGAGCAGCGGAATGAGCGCCGCAAACAGTCGAGCGATTTGGGCCGTGCACTGCTGCAAAGAATCTCGCCGGCTGGCCAGCCTGGGACGGATCAGCGACTCACCCAGCGCCACTCCGGCGGCTCCGCCGAGGCACACCATCGATAGTTCCACCGTCCCGTGCGCGAAGATGAACTTCAACAGCTCGCCATCCAGGCCGTATTTGGCGGTGAAGGCAAACACGGCTCCCAGCATCAGTCCGTTGGTGGCGATGATGTAGAAGGTTCCCAGGCCGTAGAAGACGCCGGCCACGCAAGCGAAGATCGTCACCACGATGTTGTTGGTGAAGATTCTCACCGACAGCACCGAGGATGGCGTCACATTGAGGATCCCCTCAGTCCACAATTCGCCGCGCTGGACATGCTCGATCATGTCGCGACTGGCCACCAGTTCCACCAATGTTGGCCAGGTGTGAACCAGCCACCAGCCGGCTGCCGTGCACAGCGCGAATAACAGCCACACGCCCACCAGCACCGGCTTCAGCTCCCGGACCGTTGCCGGAATTTCCGCTGCATACAGGTGACGCAGCGACGCCAGAGTGTGGCGCGGTTCGCGATTGACGATGGCATGCAAGGACGCATACAGGGTTTCCAGTGCCTGTGTGATCGGATTGCCCGGCAGAGCCTTGCGCGCGCTGGCGACGTCCCGCGCCAGACCCCGATAGCCATCGAGCGCCTTCAGGGCATCCTGGCGCGAGAGGCGTCCGCGTCGCCAGGTCGGCAGCGAATCGCCCAGGCGACTCCAGATGGCGGATCGCTGTGCCAGCCAGGAGGGTGCCCGCAGGTTCGATTTCATCGGTTACTGCTGGACAGGGCGTTGCGCAGCTGTTGCTGCAGCGCCCGGTCATCCGCCGAGTCTTCCGACAGCACCGGCTGCGTCATTCCGGTCGTCGCCGTGATGCGGGTCAGCAGTTCACGGGTCAGGCGCCGCCGGGTGTCGGGCTGCAGCTCCTTCCAGCGCAGCAGGATGTCGTTACCGAGCGCCACCGTGCCCGCATCCAGCGTGGGGTTCAAAGAAAGAGATCCCAACTGCGCCAGTGCCTTGGCCTCGGTATCGCCGTCACGGACCAGCAGGGTTCCGGCGGCGAGGTCACCGAAGCGCAGTCGCTGCGCATTGAGCATGGTGGTGCACAGTCCGACGCCATAGAGGAAGGGCAGGCAGTCGATGAGACGCATCGCATTGCGGATCAGCACCGCGAGGCTCGAGGGCGTTCCGCCTTGACGGTTGACGATGCGCACGCCGGCCATGCGCTTGCCGGGCGTGCGCCCGCGCATCACCAGTTCCAGGATCGGATGATAGAGAAAATAGATCAGCGTGGCGGGCAGGGTCATGATCAGTACGGTCGCTACCGGGGACTTCGTCTGATTGTTGATCAGCCGGGTGATCAGAAAGGAGGTCGATGCAAACCAGCTCACGGCGAGCAGCAGCCTGATATGCCAGTCAATGATGAATGCATAGGCACGACTGCCCGGACCGGCAATGGCAAGTTCGACATCAACGCCGGTGGCGCTGGTGACGATCAGCGAGTCGGTACTCATATCCGCGCTCGATGGCTGCGAGCGACTACGGCAGGAACTCCGCACCGGGAGGCTTGCCGTCGATCCACAGCGGCGAGGGATCCCAATGCTCGGCAATCAGGCCCTGGTCGTTGATTCGGAACATGTCGAACCAGGTCGTGGCGTAGATGTGGCTCGGGTTCTTGGTGTCGCGCATCTTGCGCACGGTACTGACCGTGACGAAGTTGCCGTCGGCGACGATGTTGATGACGTGCATCAGCATGCGCGGCTGAATCGGCCGCGGCGGGCTCATGCGGCTGAAAAGCTCGACAAACGCGGCCCGCCCGGAAACCACATTGGGGTTGTGCTGGATATACCCCGCGTCCATGTACTTCGGCGCCTGATCCAGGTGCCGGCCTTCATACACGATGCGCCAGAAGTCGAACACGAACTTCTTGTTGCGCGCCAATTGCGGATCCTTGTCCTTCAGCAGTGACAGCTGGTCGGGGTTCTCGGTCGGGGTCTCCTGGGCCTGAAGCAAACTCAAGGGGGCGGCCGCCAACAGCGCGGCCAGCAGGCCGGCGCGCAGGATCCGTGTGACGTTCATGGCGTTCTCCAACCGGATTGGGACTCCGGCTGGGGATTCTACCGGTTGACGGGTCAATCCAGTACTGTCCTGAGGCGCTGGTAGCCGCTGCGGGACATCGGCAGGTGGCTGCCATCGCTCAGGAACACCTGCCAGCTGTCCTTGGCATACGGTTCGATCCGGGCAATGCGCTCCACATTCAGCAAGAACGAGCGGTGGATGCGCACAAAGCGTGCGGGATCCAGCTGGGTTTCCAGCTGGGCGAGGGTCTGTTGTTTGCGATAACGCTTGCCGGCGGCGGCGATCAGCAGGTAGTCATCCTCGGCCTCGATGAAATCCACAGTGTGGATTGCCACGACATGCACGCGGGTCCCATCGCGGATCACCACCCGTTCCAGCCACTGTCCGGGGGGTCGGGCGGCAAGGGCCACCTGGGCGCTCAAGGCGGCACGCTCCGCGGCCGGTTCGCGCAGCCGCTCGCGGGCCCGCTGCAACGCCTGTTGCAGGCGCGCCGGCTCCACCGGCTTGAGAAGATAGTCCACCGCATGGATCTGGAACGCCTGTACCGCGTACTCGTCGTGGGCCGTGACAAAGACCACGGCCGGTGCGCGCGCACCAAGCAGTTCCATCACCTCGAAGCCGGAGAGTTTGGGCATCTGCACATCCAGCAGCATCAGATCGCATGGCAGCTCTTCGGCCATCTTCACCGCATCGAAGCCATTGGCGGCCTGGCCCGCGATTTGGACGTCCGCCACGCCGGCAAGCTGCTCGGCCAGATAGGAGCGTGCCAGGGCTTCGTCATCAACGATCAGGATGCGCAAGGGGTGCCTCCACCGCTATCGCCGGCAGTGCCAGCCGGACCCGGAATGTCTCAGGTTCGTTTTCCACATCCATGCGCGCACGAGTCCCGTACATGGACTCCACGCGGCCGCGGACATTGGCCAGGCCCAGACCGGTGCTGCGTGACCTTGGGCGATCCGCATCGCAGGTGTTCTCGACCACTATGTCCAGCAGGCTGCCGCGAACCTTCGCGCTGACCTTGATTTCGCCACCACCGATGAGGTGCGCGATCCCATGATGCACGGCATTCTCCACCAGCGGTTGCAGCAGAAGCGCGGGTACGCCCATGGCCAGTGCCTCCTCGCTGGCATCAAGGCTGCGTCGCAGCCGATCGCCGAAGCGTACCTCCTCAATGGCCAGGAAGGTCTCGACCAGGGTCAGCTCATCCGACATTGCGATGGTCTGCTGCGCGCCGAACTTGAGGCTCTTGCGAAAGAAATCGGCCATCAGCAGGCACATGCGTCGTGCCGCCGTCGCGTCCGAACCGATCAGTGCGGCAACCGAATTGAGGCTGTTGAACAGGAAATGCGGATCCAGCTGCCGTCGCAGGAAACTCATCTCCGCCTCGCGCGCCAACGCCCGCAGTTCCAGGGCCCGCCGCTCCGCATCCCGCGAGCGCTCCGAGGAGGCGACCGAGTACAGCCCCAGAATGGCGATCAGGACCCCGGCGCTGCCGGCGAACGCCAGCAGCGGAATGAGCGCGCCGGAATCAACCGGGGGGTTGAAATTGGCATACGCAAGCAAGCGCATCCACAGCGTCGCGGCGGCAAGCCATAGGCTCAGCAGCACGAAGCCGGTGCCCAGCCAGGTCCCCACCAAGCGCCAGGCGGGTGCCTCCCCCGCTCCCATGCCCCGTACCAGGTACCAGCAGGGCAGACACTGCAGGCCCATCACCACCGCCAGCGGAATGGCGAAGGCTCCTGCCCAGCGCAGCGTCGCCGAGCCCGTCACCGCGATCACGCCGGCGATGAGGGCCCCATAGGTGACCCACAGCAGCAGGTAACCCAGCAGCCGGCCGCGGTGGCTGAGAATCGGGTGCATCAGTCCTTGATCTCAACGCCACTCATGACGACCATACCCTGGATGATCAGATGCTTGGTCGCGGGCGCCGTGGCCGGGCGACGCTTGTCCGAAACGCCGCCCATCAGCGACACCACCCGCACCGTGACGTCCCAGTCGCGCGGCACCAGAATCTCAGCACCACCCATCAGGGCGAACACATCGATGGTGGCCGTGTCATGCGCCATGGGAGCATTTGACAGATCGATCTTGACCCCGCCCATGACGGCCGTGAGATCGGCACCCTCGAACGGCACCGTGGGACGCAGTTCGGAACCTGAAAAGATAGCGAAGGTGCGCATATAGGCGTCACCCATGCCTTCCGGGGCGGGTCGATTGAAGGCGCGCCACACCACTGAGCCACCGGCGAGCACCAGCAGCAGCGGTCCAATGACGGCCCAGAAGTGGATCTTGATCCATTGCTGTTGAGTCGCGAAGCCCCAGGCGCCGACGAACATCAGCACCAGCCCCAGCATCACCTGGTCATGTCTGCGCCGGGCCAAAAGCGCTGCACCAACGAGGAAGATGATGACCGGACCGAAATTGCGAAACACGAAGTGTGAGTCGATCAGGCCCAGGTTCCCCCCCAGCAGCACCGCGCCGGCGGCGATGATCACGACACCGATCAGGGCGACGCCAAGGGCGCGCGAGCGGGCATCTTCGGGATTGGACGGCGGAGAGTTGTACATAGGGCCTCCTTGCGGCTGGAGGCGACGTTACCCGCCACCCCTGGCAGGTGCTACAGCCTGCCGGCCAATTGCGGTTCGGCGCCGGTGAAACTGGTCCCGCGGCCGCCGGCCCGGTGGCCCATTCACCGGGCAAATGCGCTCAATGTCGACTATCCGAGGGGCCCCGAAGTTGTGTTAGGATCGCGCCCCCGCAGCGGCCGGTGCCGCCGGCTCAAGGCGAGCGCGATGGGCCCCGGATTCGGGTGCCGCAGAGCCTCACGAACCGTGTAAGACATTGATTACATTGGGAACTTGAAGTCCAGGCCCATAGCGCGGCGGTGATGTATTACGCGCCCGTAGCTCAGTTGGATAGAGCGCATGGCTACGAACCATGAGGTCGGGAGTTCGAATCTCTCCGGGCGCGCCAACTTAGGTGCATTGAGTTCTGAATATTCCAGGGATCTCTGAATATTCTGGCCAGTACCGCGCTCATTCGGCATCGGCGGCTCATATCTGGCCGTTCACACCAGAAATATCCGTAGGATGCTCGGAGGGCACCTCCGATGCTATATCAATGCCTTGGCTGCGACCGGAATGGGTTGAGGTCCTACGTTACCTGAGACCCTTCACCGTCGGCAGGGGACGCTGTAGTAACGCTGTGAGGGCGGTGTGGGCTCACGGAGCCCTTTCCCCGAGGCGGGCCGACCGACTGCACTAGCCTCGGCTTGATGCTCCTCACTCGTCGGCTGGATTCGTCGTCTGTAGCCGAAGCCCCATAACCCAGCGGCGTCGATCCGCCTTCCGCTCATGGACGGACACGTACGTAGCCCGTGATCCAAAGAGAAGCATGAGCATGTCGCTTACGGTGACCAGCGCCATCCTCAGCCACACCTGCCATGTATTGAGAGCACGGTTCCGCTGAAGGACGGCAAGTCCGGGGGGCTTCTCGTAGACGGGGAGCGCAATACCCCGGTATTGACGGTAGAGCGGACTGCCCGACTCCTTCTGCGCATGAATGTCCTTCATGGTCAGCTCTTGCCGACCAGAAGTCTCGCCATTGATTGAGATCTCGTAGGGTTCATTCGCCCGATTCTCTGGTGCGAGCGACACTCCGCGAACGACAAGCCGGGTGTCCGAGACGTAAAGGATGACCATTATCCCGAAGTATCAACTGGACCGAAAATCGGCTAGCAGGTCAGAACGCCGACGAGCATGATGGCCATGAGCCCTAGCAATGCTCCCGTGATGAGCGGGACGCGATGGTGTCCAAGTGCGCCGATACCCCTCATGCTCACTCCCCAAGACATGCTGGTGACGTGCAAGTATCTACTTCTTTGGACCGGCACGACACGTCAGTAGTGCGTCGCTGATGCGGCTGCAATCAGTCCGAATCGGCTAGGCGAATGCTGCTAGTAGCTGCGAGCTGACCCGGGGGTACCCCCTCTTTTCATGACCGGATATCTGACCATCCCCATTCGCTTGCCGGGCAGGCAAGAACGCAGGCCAATAGCGCGAGGGATTTGCCGGAAAGCGAGTTCCCGCTGCAAAAAGAAAAAACGATAGACCACCCTCGCTGGAGGGGCGGCGCTAATGCTCGTACCGTTTGATTGGGAGACCGTTGTACCGGCTCCATTCACCAACGAGGCTGTCTAGAAAAGCCACGGTGTCTGGCACCGAGCGGCAGGTTTGAGAAATATCGGCAAACACCGGCATTCCAGCGCCGCCGTCATCCATCAGCGAGTGTGATGCCGAAATCACCAGAAACCCGTCGTTATGAGGGTATCTAGGCGACCCATCCCTAGCCGTTCTCGATAACAGGTGGCTCAGGCCGTACCTTAGAAGCTCAGGGTGAAGAGTCCGTGCAGACTGATTCAATATGACCACAATGGCTAGAGCATCTGGGATACCAAATATCTGCCGGGTGTCCCTCGCCTGCTCGTCGGCTAGGTCAATCCTATCTTCAAAGTTCTTGGTCATGCCCAGGAGCATCTTGCGCTCTAGGGCTTTCCCATCGGGCAAACTATCAAAGACGCGACGAGTAGTGGTCTTTCCGGTGACAAATAGCCGGCGTTCGCGAAGTAGGCGCTGAACGAATGCCTGCGGGCTCTTAGCTGGTTCTACGAGCAGCACCTTCTGCTCCACAATAAATCGCCGATTCATGAGCAGATAGTCAGCGCGATGGCGCTGGTCCGGGGGCATTGCCTGCATTAGCGCGTCAATGTTTTCATAGCCGGGGATAGTTTGAATGAATGATTCAAACCGGGACTGCACGTCCAGTAGCGGGGAATGGGGAACTGTCTGGGGTATCATCTCGCAAGGATAAATCTGGGCGTCTGCCGGTGCAACGCTAAACCGTGGTATCCGGGGAAACAGCTATGAAACTGGCTCTGATTCATACGACCGACCCCAAGAATGTCGCGTCCATTCTGGATGAAGGTTTCAGGGACGGCATCTCCACAGAGATGTACCAGGGAAAACTGTACAGCGGAGCATGGTTTTCTGACGGGCCGTTGAAGGAGCTATATACCGGCTTTATTCAGGTCGAAATAGACAGCGACAATGCCGCACAATACGAATTGCCATGGGAACCGAATGGCTATCGACGCTGGCTCATTCCCGTGCAGGTTGTCAACGGCCTGCCGCGCAGCCGATACGAACCGGATGATTAGCCGCAGACTGACTCCGAGCAGGCGCTCGCTGTGCCTACTTCGGCTCACGGG
>Ga0210385_10001764_pt1 | contig 13232 bp, 13 predicted proteins | sample IncBWH26OmetaG_FD_160107 | JGI IMG/M metagenome (GOLD analysis project Ga0210385, IMG submission 160107) | Forest soil microbial communities from Barre Woods Harvard Forest LTER site, Petersham, Massachusetts, United States - Inc-BW-H-26-O ... | reverse complement strand
TTTGTTGCTTCAGCCGCAGCCAGAATGGCAAGTCATTTCTGAGGCGTCGGATGGATTAGAAGCGGTTCAGAAAGCTGAAGAGCTGAAACCGGATATAGTTCTGCTGGACATCGGTCTCCCCAAGTTGAATGGAATCGAAGCTGCTCGGCGGATACAACAACTCTCCCCCAGTTCCAAGATTATCTTCCTAACTCAGAACAAAGACCTCGACATTGTCTGGGCAGCTTTGGGCACGGGCGCATTGGGATACGTTCGCAAGACTGATGCTCGACGCGAACTGCTGCCTGCCGTGGATGCCGTTCTTCGTGGTGAGCAATTTATCAGCAGTTCAAACCGCTTCAAGTCCACCGCTACCTGAAAAGCCAATGCTTCTCACCGCCGTGACGTTGGATTCTGTGGATGACACCAAGATTCCGTTCCACGTCACCCCGCACCAGCGGAGTCGCTTTGTTCGAGCTGGCGCAGTTCGGCCTCAGGAATAGCAAGTTCGGCAGAGCCACAATCGAAGCAGACAACAACGTCGGGGAATACCCACACGACGGGCTCATCAACGTCTTTCAGTTCGGGAAAATGGATGCCCATCTCCGCGCTGAATTTTTTCTGGTTGAGTGACCCGCACGCTTTGCAGGGCATAGCGTCTCCCATCGGCCAACACTTACGAGAAGGCACACGAGGGCTGTAACCCCAGTTCACCGATAGTTCGTACACCAGTCGTCAGGAGGTTACATATACAGTAAATCTACAGAAAAACAACAAGCCCCCAAATTCTTTTCTCTTGCGAGATAAATTGCCATAAAGGATTCGGTGTATATCGGCGGGGGTTGAGACTTGTTATTTTCTCAAATATCTACGAAACATTCCCGCTATTGTTGGGCGGGTCAAACGGCGCGAAGTGAAGCAGAGCCGCAACCGATTGGACGGATTGCAGTGCCGAAGCTGGGTGTTTGATTACACAACCAATACGGCAATACGCTCAGTGGGTCAAGCCGTACACAGACTGCGGTATTCCAGACAGCAGCCTGCGAATCGACAATAGGCATCCGCTCAGAAGTTTCCATGCCAAACTGGGTCCTCATGTGCAAAAGATGCGGCGAGACTTTCGCTTATTGCGAGATAGGCGAATCCCTGCTTGATTATTTCTTCCCCAAGAAGCCCGAGATGCCGACTGAAGGCGTCGAGCGTCAGTGCCCGGCCTGCAAAGCCAAATTCATTTACCAGCAATTCGAATTGATGTTCGGTGATTAGAGCTCTGGAAAATTGAAGGGGCCGCAGCTACCTTGCTTCCCCAGCCTAGGGACAAAGCGACACAGCCCCCCGGTAATTCAAAGTTGGTAGTATGCTGAAGTACGCGGCACGTCAAGTCAAAATCAGGTACCGGGACTGCTATTTGAATACCGTATTTATACGGACATAAACGGAAGTCGCTACGTTAAATTTTGGACAGACACTATTTCCGCACAGCGATAAGGTCTCGCAATGAAGCTCCTAAACGTTGTTCTGGCGCTAATCGTCGTTTTTGTGGCGGCGGTCTTGAGTTTAAAAAGAGGGACGATCTTGTCCCATGAGCAGTAGGTACTGCCAACTCTCTATTTCGCCCTCACCATCCATTCTAAACTCTTAAGCATAGACAAACACCCGAGTCGGTGTAAAACCGGCGATCTCGAACTCGGGAACGGCTCCTATTGTTCCCCACAATACCTTCCCGAGTCTGCGTTCAGCCTAACGCGTCGTGCCAGATTAAGCGCTGAATGCAAATTAAATACAAACTGTCAGAACTTACAGTTACAGACGAGAGCGTAAGACGGTAGCCTGTCGGGTAAGTCGCAGTTCTTCACCGGTCGTATCTTTCCATGTGACCCCAGCAGTCAGAGCGACTGAGATTGCGACTCAGTGTCCGCCCTATCAAGCTTTCGTTGATCGCACAGAGGAGCCTTATGCAAAGCGTGTCCCCGCGCAGCACAGGTCCCCGTTTCTTAATCGCAGATGACCACGCGATGTTCGCTGAAACATTGCGGGGCTATCTGGAAAAGACTTACATAGTTTTAGGAGTGGTACAGGATGGCCGCGCTATGGTTGCGGAAGCCATGCGACTCCGACCGGATGTGATTCTTGTAGACGTCGGTATGCCGCTGTTGAATGGGCTGGATGCGGCGCGGAAAATTAAAGAACAAGTCCCCAATACCAAATTCATCTTCCTAACGATGCGTGATGATCCAAATCTGGCTGCTGCTGCTCTTGAACTTGGGGCAATCGGGTTCGTCCTAAAGCATTCCGCAGGACAGGAATTATTGAAGGCGATAGATCAGGTCTGGCATCACAAGCCTTATCTAACGCCTAAGCTGAGAGCTGAAGACTGGGTTGCGACGAAGGCTCGGGCGCGCCAATACTCGAAGGCGATGACTCCGCGACAGAAAGAAATTGTTCAGTTGCTAGCTGAAGGGCGACCTATGAAAGAGATCGCAGGCATCTTAACCTTAAGCAAGAAAACTGTGGAGTTCCACAAACAGCAAATCCGACAATCGTTCAACCTTCATACCGCCGCCGACATTGTCTTATTTGCGTTGAAGCAAGGATTGGTCTCGATTAACCCCGAATAGTTGGTCCCGCCAACCTACGCCAACTCCTGAAGTCTCCGCTGCTACTAGGCCTTTCCCCAGTTGCGGGCGCATTTCAAATCCATTCTCATTTACGTATGACCTTTGCCGACTGCCCAGAAGGACCCGGAGTGTGTCTGCACACGTGAGCGGATCGCGTCTTCTGATCGCGGATGACCATGCAATTTTTGCTGAAGTATTGCGGGGCTATCTGGAGAGGACTTATATCGTCGTCGGGGTAGTGTCGGATGGTCCCGCTATGGTGTCGCAAGCCATACAACTCCAGCCAGACGTGATTGTCGTAGATGTCGGGATGCCACTCTTAAATGGTCTGGACGCGGCCTGGAAAATTAGAAAACAAGTTCCCAGCACCAAATTCATCTTCCTGATGATACGAGGTGACCAAAATCTGGCTGCCGCGGCTCTCGGACTCGGCCCCGTCGGTTTTGTGTTGAAATACTCGACCGGATCAGAGCTACTAAATGCGATTGATAATGTTTTGCGTGGCAAGTCCTATTTAACGCCCAAGTTGAGAGCAGAGGACTGTGTTGCAACGAAGGCTAGAGTGCCGCGGTTCTCCAAGGGATTGACGCAACGACAGCGGGACATCCTTCAGTTGTATGCTGAAGGACTGCATATTAATCAAATCGCGGTGTTGCTGAACGTAAGTAGAAAGACTGTGGAATTCCACAAGTATCACATCATGAGAGCCTTCAACCTTCGGAGTAACGCAGACCTTGTCTTGTTTGCCTTGAAACAAGGATTGATCTCGATCAAGCACTAGATGTCCTGGAGCTTGTGCGTCAACTCCGTGTGCGTCAGTTGTTCCAGGTGCGCCATTTCGAAAAACCGACACGCACTGAACTCCTGATCCGCTAAGCCACGTCGCCGTTATAGCTGTCGCAGATTCACCATCGTGACACGGACCCGGGCTTTTCCCTTGTCATCTAATTCCGACACACCTCTTCGTACAGTCCCTCGATGATTCCATACGGTCAAAGTGCGCGGGCGAGTTAATCCTGGTTACGGGAGTCAGGGACAGGGACTAGGGATTCCCCCAGTTGTTTGGTGGCTGGCCTAAGTCTAAACAGGGTTTGCGATGACAGCCCGTGCGATTCCCATGCGGATCGAATCGCCATGGGTTGGCCGGCAGGGGATGGCTTCTTCCTCAGAGGGCTATCCCCTCCTTTTGCCGGGCTGGTTCCGCCCAATTTCGGTGCACCTCGCAAATGCGAGTGGTGAAAAGTCTGAGCGGGCAAGAACTCAAAGGAGGAGGATATGTTGAATCGACACCGAGAGCTAGCGGGAATAGCCTTTCTGACCATTGCCGTTCTCTATCTAAGTATTCCAAGCATTGCGATTGCAGCGGATGACAAGAATGAGCAGGAGCGAGTAAAAGAATCAGGCAATGTAATGAAGGAGCTTCTTTCGTCATCCAGCGGCGTTCCCATCAGTGTGTTGAATAAGGCGGAATGCGTTATCGTTCTCCCGTCCGTAAAGAAGGCAGGATTCATTATTGCGGGCCAATATGGTAAAGGAGTGATGACGTGTCGGGGAGGAGAGAACTTTGACGGCCCGTGGAGTGCCCCAGCGATGATGCAATCGGCTGGCGGAAGTTTTGGTCTTCAGGCTGGCGGCCAAGCTACCGACTTCGTCATTCTAGTAATGAATGACAAGGGAGCGCGCGCCCTGATGAATGGGAAAGCTAAGCTCGGTGCCGATGCCAGTATCGCCGCCGGTCCAGTCGGGCGGGAAGCGGAAGCCTCCACGAATGCGGCGATGAGTGCACAGATGCTCTCTTATTCCCGAGCGCAGGGTGTGTTTGCTGGCGTTTCTCTGGAGGGATCATCGCTCGGACCTGATGACGACGCAAATAAAGATCTGTATGGCAAGAAAGTAACCGCCACAGAGATCATCAGCGGCCAAGCTGGACCACCGCCCGCATCGGCGAAGGAACTGCTTGCGGTACTCACCGCGAAGTCGCCCAAGAACGAGTCAAAAGGAAAGTAATTGGCGTTTGTACACGCCTGCCATTCTCGTATAGATGCAAGCCGCTGCCAATGCGCGGCTCGGCTTACCCATGGAGTGCGGCAATCAAGTTATAGCGATTCCAAGAGTTAGCAGCCACTGGGGATTTGCCTAGTATTATTCGTGTCGGAGTCAGTCTAGTTTACACAGCGGGCATTTCCTCTTCGGTATGAAGATCAAAGGATTTGCCCAAGTGGAGGTCTTCCAGCCCCCTAAAAAATGCGTGTCGGTATGTGGCCGACAGCACAATTGGCGGTTCAACGGATCATAAGTAAGTAATGCAATTAGGGAGGAAGAAATGAAGCCAGGCAGCAATTGGACAACAACAGTGGTCTTGATGTTGGGAACACTCTATTTCGCGCTAGCTGCGTCCACCATTGCGCAGATACAAACCGAAACGTCCACCACGGCAGGCCGGACCACCATGCAAGTTCAGATGGAACGTGGGGAAGTTGTGCTTGTGGACGGCAACGACCTCGTCGTCAAGATGGAGGATGGCACCATTCGCCACTTCCCCAATGTGTCTGAAAGTGCCAAGGTCACCGTGGATGGCAAACAACTTGGTATTCACGACCTGAAACCGGGGATGAAACTTACGCGTGCAACCATTAACTCATCCACTCCTCAAACCGTCACGACCGTCCAAACGGTTACCGGGAAGGTATGGCACGTCGCGCCGCCTAAATCGGTGATCCTCACACTGCAGGACGGAACGAATCAATCCTTCAAGATTCCCAATGGCCAGAAATTCACAATCGACGGCCAGCAGGTCGATGCTTTCGGATTGAGAAAAGGAATGGTTGTCACCGCCACCAAGATCGTCGAGGTCCCAGAAATTGTGGTGTCTCAAAGTAAGTATGTTTCAGGGACGATGCCGACACCCCCACAGGCACCACCCGCAGATGTCCCCCTCTTGATTGCCAAGGAAGAACCCACTCCTGCTCCTTCAGCCGTGGCAACAGCAGCGGCTCCGCAGAAGACCCTGCCGAAGACGGCAAGCCAGCTCCCCCTGGTCGGACTCCTTGGCTTCTTGCTAATTTCTGCATCGCTGGGAGTCAAGCTCCTGCGCTTAACTCTTGGACACTAAGAACTTCTCTACCCACTAGCTTACGACTCCCATCGGACGTGATTGCCAGATCGTCCGTAGTGAGGCCATAAGGGATCTAGGCCCATGAAATTAAGTACACGGTTGCTTATTAAAGTCTCGGACCGCGGTGAGATTGCAGGGCGGTGTATTTACCTGTTGCCTATCGTGCCAGACGCGCTCATAAAACCGGGAGACGAACTTGAACTGTGGCGGCCTGATGGTTCGGTAGCCTATGCCGTTCTTCAAGCTCTACGACGACCATTGAGCGGTTATGGAGGGCTTTTTATTGAATTGGGGCCTTCCGTCACAGTCGACGATCTCCCGATCGGCGCTGAAATTTGGAAGGTCGAACGCTTGCCAGTTCGATTGCAGGCTAAGTCCTTTGAGGTGAGGAGATGATTATAAGAAAAACAGTTCTCGTTGGGTTGATTCTGCTGGTATCTGCAAAAGCCACATTGGGTCAGCACCTTGGAGAATTGGCGGGCAACTATTCTTATATGCATTACGAGCCGGTGGACAACCTCCCGACTGCCAACATGAATGGGGGAGGTGGATCTGCGGTCTTTTATTTTGCAGGCTTTTTCGGGCTCAAGGCGGAAGCGGAAGGGTACGCCAGCCAAAACATTAATTTTAACTTTCCACCCGGCAGCATAAGGTGCCCATCGGGCTGCGCTGGAACTGCGCAGGCAAACCTGTTCACCGGGAATTTCGGGCCACAAATAAAAATTCGTATCAAGCGCGTGCAGCCTTTCTTTGAGGGGCTGGTGGGCGGCTCGCATACGAATTTTTACCAAAATGTTCATAAGAATTGCTCCGGATGCGCGTTTGGCTCACCTGGCGATTGGGCCCTGGATGTGGTGCTTGGGGGTGGCGTCGATATTAAAGTCACTTCGCATTTGGCGATCCGGCCTATCGAAGTCGACTATTATCTGACGCGTTTCATTAACAACTTCACTACCGGGAACAACAATCAAAACAATTTCCGCTACCAGGCGGGGCTCGTTTTCGAGTTCTAAGCTGGGCGCGTTAGGAGAAGCCCCGAGTTGCCCACAAACATCTGAGAGTGTTGAAATACAGGTGTGCCTTGTTGTTGGAGCAGATGATCAGCCGGCTGGCCAGCGCATCCAATTCCGCAATCCATTGCCTGCCGGCAGGCCTGCCACCGACAGCACCATCTGGGCCGAACGCACTGGTGAACAGGTCGCCGATTTCTTCAGGCAATCGGGCAAGCGTGATGCAGGCAGGAGGGGACAGCATTTGGGTGCGCTGTGCATCTCTGGCGAAGCGTTTCTCGGCGATTGCTTTCTCGATAGGCATTTCGCCCCGGCCGAGGAACTTGCCAGCGAATGGGTGACGGCCCATGAAGAGAAGGTGAAAGATGAGGACAGCAAGTCCAAAGTTATCTTGATTTGGTGTTCGGACGACCTCCCGGAATTCCGTATCCTGCAATTCCGGGGGAGTGCACAAAGGCACACCGACTTCGCAAGGATAAACCTTTCCGTTTGCAGAGATTTGAAAACTATCGCAGTCGACAAGGTTGACGATGGCCGTCTCTGGGGAAACGCGAACGTTACTCTGGTTGACGTCACCAATCACGTGGCCATGCTCGTGAATTACGGCGAAAGCTCTGGCGACGTTGGAAGCGGCGTGAATCAAGAATCTCCAATTGGCTTTCGGAGAGAATTCGCGCCTGCGGCTTTTCGGATTGTAAAGAAGATGGATGTCCTTGAAGCGGGCGACGTTTTTCATGAGCAAGCCAGCCATGGACTTCTTGCCGGCCGTGAATAAGGTCCCGACCGGCCACGCCGAGAGGGCGAGCAAGCGCTCGCTTTGGAGTTTAACCATTTGCGAGAGCTTCTCTGTTTTTTTCCGCGCCGAGTGGCTGGTGATAGATTTTTGCCACGAGTTCGGGTTGGCCCTCGATGAAATAAACAGTTGCCTTGCCCCCACGGCCGAGCTCCGCGCCCCAAGGCTGACGCGCCTTCCCTGGTCGTCAAAGAGTGGGGGCAGGGGCATTGCTTAAAGCGCCGGCATGGGCAAACCGAAATCTGCGCGACTGGCAAGCACGAGGGTCTTGTCGTCGTCCGTTTTTTCATTCACGCGCGGCGAAGTGAGGAAGGCCGCAAGAGACTCTGAAAAGTTCGCGAGAGCAGCCTTCTTCCGCGGTTCGCAATGGGGCGAACAATCCTTTGAAGAATGGCTCGTGGGCGGTTCGTTGCTGATAGTTGAGCGCGATGGTCTGCAACCCGTCGGTAAGAAGAGCCACTTCCACTACCCGCCGATTGATTGATTCAAACTGGAGATGCTCGATGGTATCGTCCTCTGTGAGGAAATGAGTAGTGTTGGCGTATTCTCCCCTGTCCGGCCAGAAGACATGCCCGTATGAGTGCTCCTCAGAATCCGCAAGGACCATGACTCCATCTCCGACTTGGAGGCAGGCGGCACAAGACTCACCGACGAGGAGAGCCAGGATGGTACAAGCGAAATCCCTGCGTTCGCGGGAGGCCGCCTTGGCCTCTGCATCCAGAAGATTCTGAATGGTGGTAATCCAAGACGCGACCGTGTCTTTGGTGACTTGTTCGACGGTCCTATCCGACCTTTACGCGCCGTTGAAGGCGAATTTTACTGCGCAGGGAGGCGAGCTCAGTAAATCCATTTATGAAGACCTCGTCGAGAGGTTTAAGACTGCAAGATCGTGCCGACAGATCATCATTATCACGCACAACGCCCACCTCGTCGTGAACACGGATGCCGACCAGGTGATCGTCGCCAACTGCGGACCTCATCGATCAGGCTATCTTCCCGAACTCTCCTACCAGAGTGGCGGCCTTGAGAATGCAGCTATCAGAAAAGAAGTCTGCGAGATTCTGGAAGGCGGAGAAACTGCGTTCAAGGAACGGGCCAAGCGACAGCGTATGCGGATCCAGCAGATTATGGCGATTATCAAATCCTACGTTGAACCCTCAAGACTTTACCGATACCGGTCCCTCGGAGCGTTTGATCGTGAAATGGAAGCGAGCTACGCAAGACCCATCGCCGAGAAGGCCGTGTCGCCGCCCCAGTAGATAGCCCTAGCCCGACGGCGTGAATCTCTCTTCTTGATCCGCGTCGGAGTAGTCTGTTCTGAATCGTGAGTTCTTTACAAGCTGTAGGCTTGCTAGGCCTGCATCACTTCTGAACGCCCTGAAGTACAAACCGGTTGGCTCCGGTAACTAACTCAATTAGGTTGCCGTAGTTTCGCTCTTCCCCGCCACACAGATACGATTCGAGTGGAGAACTGCAGGGAATCGACCGAACGCCAACGCCTCCGCTCCCGGTCACCGCTTCGTGTCCGTCGTATGCATTATCGGAGAGTGAGACTAGACCCCAATCATTCTTCTCCCCCAAGTTATCCAAGTACTGCCACCACAGAATGCCCACGTAGGGACGACTGCCGTTCGCCGTGTAACTCATGTCCGGGTATTGTGTAACCGCGTTGTAATAGCTTTGGCCACGGTCGGGCTGGCTTGCGAAATCTGTTTGCGCAGAAGATGCCGGGTACCGGAAGAACGCGGAATCGCCGTTGGCGGTGCGGTATTCTCCAACGGAAAACGGCTTGTCGCCGTAATAGGTATAGATGAAGTCCAGCATCTCCTGGGTCATTGCCGAGGACCCACCCATGGTCATCACGTCGATGTACTGGCCTGCAGCCTTTAACACGTTGCGATTCGACGGTGCGCCCCAAGTTCCCAGCGAATCGGGCCCGAGGTACACAGCCCCCGGAATCCACTGATCGATTGCTGTTTTGCACATCGAAAAATAATGCGCAGCGATTTGGTACAAATAATTGTCCAGATCGGTCTTCAGACTCGCGTTCGTATCGGACAACAAAGTGAAATCGATCCCTGTCCAGCTCTGATGGGCGGATCTCCCGTCTTCATCCATCAACCCGGAACCGATGCCCCAACCATTCTGCACATAATTCGCCGCGACCGACGCCGCCGTGACCGGAGCTGGGTTGACCGTGACCTTGAGTTCTCCGGTTTCGTAGTTGATCGTGCCACCGGCGTTGGGTCCCCAGATTGTGCCGTCGCCGAGGTCACCCGCAACCATCTGACCGCCGACCAGGATCTGCACGGAGAATTTCGTCACCGCTGATTTTGCCAAAGTCTTTGTGAAGGTGGTCGTGGAGCCGTTTCCTGCTCCAACCACTTCTCCCTTCAGCACAACTCCGCTACTGTCGAACGTTGTATAACTGGAACCCCATGCGGCATTCAGTGCAGCGATCGTTCCATACTGCGATACCGCTTGATCACGAAGTGCTTTCTTGGAATAAACGACACTGTCTGGGTACAGCATTTTCTTTTGCGCGTTCGCTGTTTGCTGGGGCGACATGGTCAAGACCACCCAGCCTAGGTGCGCGTTGTTGTATCCCCCCGGAAAGTCGGGTCCTTTTCCGAACCCGTAGGTCTCGTCGCTATCGTCAGAGTGCACGCCAATCAGGTACTGGCGGTACGGTGATTGCTGAATCGAATTGAGCAATGGATCGTTGGCGAGTTCCGCATCGAGGAACGTCGTCAAGCTCTGATCAAAATAATCTGCCACACCGCTTCCCGGAATGAACCCCCGATAATAAGGGCTGACCCCAGAAAACATGTTTTTTACAGGCTGTGGGCCCCAATTGTTCAAGTCAATCATCGCGTAGTAGGCTGGCCGAACCATCGTGATGAACGGCAATTTCACGGGATTGGTGTGGTCGGCTGTTGCCCAACGCGAATCGCTAGATGTGGGAAGTACGTAGGTCGAGCCGTACGGCCCAACGGTGTTGAAGCCCCAAGCCTGAATTCGTTTCAGCTGTGCTGTACCCCATGTCGGACCTGGATCGCCATACTTGGCCGTCGTTCTCGCGTAGTAGTTGCTGCCGAGATCGTCATTGCTCGTGCTTTGCGCTAACACATAGGGAGCGATCACGAAAAAGGCATTGTTCGCGGGATCGACGAACATCCACTTATTGCCGAACTTCTCGGTGCGGAAAATTCCCGTTGACGGATTTGGCGACGGCATGGAGGTCAACCCACCATAGGAATCGAACAGAGCTGCAGTGACCGTAATTGTGAGCGAAGCTGCGGCCGTCTGCTTGACCACGCCCGAATCCGAAACTTGCAGCGTGAAGGTATACCGCCCGCTGCTGGTAGGCGCACCCGAGATTTCTCCGGTTGCGCTACTCAGCGTGATTCCGGCGGGCAGCTGTCCCGAACTGATTCTCCACGAGTAAGGCGTAGCGCCCCCGTGCGCCTGAAGGCTACTCGAGTACGACACCCCTGTTGTGGCGGACGTTGAAAGAGTGCCATCAAGTTGCAGTGATTCGACTGCCGGCGGCGACTGCGAAACTCGTTTTGCTGGAGTGTAATCCGTGCAGCCCGTCAGGGCCAGTTGAATCACGAAGAATACCGTAGCGAGTAAAGATTTGTTGCCGAGCGAACCTCTAGCAATGCCTCCGAGAACCGACATGTGTTGATGCCCCTGTGGTGGTTTCAGTCAACGGTTCCCGCTACCATCCGTGCGGTCCCCGACCGTTTTACGTATTAAGACACTTTAGGAGTGAGGATCATTCGCACCTACTGGTCGTACCGCCAATTTGAGGACAGCTGTACTCTTTGTACTTTCTTACGACCAAACCGGACATTCTCATTTGCAGCGACTTAAAGAGGTGGGTTCCTCAGGGAAGCATTGTCGAATCCGTGGAAGATAGTGTTGCATCGACCGCTGAGCCGGCACCGTTAACCGTGAGTTGAAGAAAAATCGACGCGGCGGTCGTGCTGCAAGAATTCCTTGCAGCATCGTTCCAAGCACAGGAGCAGCGAAGTGACGCTTCGTCAAGATTGGTCCGGGGCATATAGTTTTAGAAACCGACGACTCTCGCACATTTTCCTTCGACTTTGATTTGAGGAACCCTCACGCGGAGTTGGATATATTGGACCGAGTCATCACCGTGAAATCATTTGTTGATCTGTCTAATTGCAAACGGCTCTAGATTCGACCGGCTCAATATGCACTTCTGTTAAAATAAGGCAGTGCTCCAACGCATCCATCCAATGCGACTCCGCGTGGCGAAGCCCTTTAACGATCCGGGCTACACTTTCGAACTCAAGCACGACGGCTTCCGCGCTCTCGCCTATGTTGAAGAAGGAAAGTGCAAACTCATCAGCCGCAACAGCAACTTGCTGAAATCCTTCGTTGAAGGAATCATTAGGCTAACTTCGGATTCAAAACGCGATCTTAGATGGCGAGATTATCTGTATCGACGGACATGGCATCAGCCAATTCAACCAGCTTTTCTCCCGACAAGGCACGCCATTCTTCTATGCGTTCGAACTTTTGTGGCTCAATCACGAAGATTTGCGAAATCACCAGCTTATCGAACGGAAGGAACGCCTGCGGGAATTGATCGATAGAAACAAGCCGGAACGAATCATTTACGCTCAGCATGTCCAATGTGAGGGTAAGCTGTTGTTTGAAGAAGTTTGCAACAACGATTTGGAAGGTATTGTTGCGAAGCGGAAACACGGCATCTATAAAAGCAACAGTATCGGCTGGCTCAAACTCAAGAATCCGAGGTATCCGCAGGCGGAAGGGCGGCGCGAGTTGATGACGAAGGCGAAACGATGGGAAAATCGCCGATAAATCCGAGTGGATTTGGTTGCTTGTTGCTTGAGCGTCCCTCGCCCCAGGTCACTGTTCGGAGCAGCAATGCGGACTACTCGTAACGAAGAGCCACCATCGGATCAACCCGCGACGCCCGCCGCGCCGGAACGTAGCAAGCGGCCAGCGCCACAGCGGATAAGGTCAGGGCAACAGCCACGAAGGTCGGTGGGTCGTAAGAATTCACACCGAAGAGCATGCTGGCCATTAAGCGGGACACTCCAAGCGACGCAAGCAGCCCAACAACAACTCCCAGCGTGACCATCTTCCCCGCCTGCCTCAAGATCATAAGGACAACGCTTCGCCGCTCGGCGCCCAGAGCCATACGTACACCAATCTCCCGAGTCCGCTGGCTAACCGAATACGCCACCACGCCATAGAGCCCAACAATTCCGAGAATCAGTGCCATGGCCGCGAATCCGCCAACTAGCCATGCGGAAAAATGGTGCAGCAGTGCCGTTTGCGTGTCCTCAATCTGTTCATTCATGGTCATCTCACGGAATGCGCCTAGGCCTGGGTCGATCTGATGCATGGTGCTTACCAGTAGCGGCAGTATTGCTCCGGCATCTTGCCTCGTGCGCACCGTCAAGGTGAAATAGGAGTCCTTTGTCTCGTGGATGGAGAAATATTCGGCGGGCCAAATGTCGCTATCCAGTGGCCCCTCGCGAACATCGGCCACCACGCCGACAATCTCCCGCTCCGACGGACGCCCGCCCTCGTAATCGGCGATTCTCTGGCCGATGGGGTTTTCGCCCGGGAAATATTTTTGGGCCAAGGCCTGACTGATGACGACGACTTCCGGCTTCGAGGCATCCTCAGTGTCGGTGAAGAAACTTCCGCGC
>Ga0210385_10001762_pt1 | contig 13241 bp, 7 predicted proteins | sample IncBWH26OmetaG_FD_160107 | JGI IMG/M metagenome (GOLD analysis project Ga0210385, IMG submission 160107) | Forest soil microbial communities from Barre Woods Harvard Forest LTER site, Petersham, Massachusetts, United States - Inc-BW-H-26-O ... | reverse complement strand
CCTCTGGGTTGCCGGCCAAATGACGCCCGGCAAAAAGATCCTCGCCTCCGAGCAGGCCCACTATACGCACAGCCGCATCAGCTCTGTCCTCAGGCTTCCCTTTGCCTCCGTCCCCACCGATCCCTGCGGCCGCATGGACCTCGCCGCACTCGAATCGGCACTTGCCGCCGGTGATGTGGGTACCGTGGTCGTCACTCTGGGCACAACCGCGACTGGCGCCGTAGATCCGCTGGATCAGATTCTCCGGCTTCGCGCCAAACACCCTTTCCGCCTGCATGTCGACGCCGCCTATGGCGGCTATTTTCGCCTGGCTTCCAACCTCGACTCCGGCGCGCAGCGTGCCTTCGACCACATCGGTGAGGCGGACTCAATCGTTGTAGATCCTCACAAGCACGGCCTACAGCCCTACGGATGCGGCTGCATCTTGTTTCGCGATCCATCCATGGGGCGCTGGTATAAGCATGATTCGCCTTATACCTACTTCACCTCCAGCGAACTCCACCTCGGCGAAATCAGCCTGGAGTGCTCACGGGCTGGCGCATCGGCCGTGGCACTCTGGTCCACCCAGCGTCTGCTGCCCTTAGTTCGCGGTGGCGAGTTTTCGCGCGGCCTCGAGCAGGGCAGGGAAGCCGCGCTTCGCCTTCACAGCATCATCGCCTGCGATGCCCGCTTTGTCGCGGGACCCACACCCGAACTCGACATCGTCACGTGGGCCGTTCGGGCACCCAGCATCGCCGAATCGTCGGACCTTGCCCAGCGAGTCTTCGACGGCGCCGCCCAGCATGGCCTGCACCTCGCGCTCGCCCACTTGCCCGCGCGCTTCTTTCCCCGAGCGGAATGGCCCTGCGACGCGCTATCCGGCAATGTCACCGCCCTGCGCTCCGTTCTCATGAAGCCCGAGCATCTCGCCTGGGTCGACGAAATTGCCCGGCGCCTGAGGGAGGCTCTCTAATCGTGCCGCCCATGACCGCTCCCGCTCCTCGAATCCAACCTTTGGCGGATGCACGCACACCGCGCGCATCTATTGTTAACGTAGTCAGAATTCTCTAGACTTCCGGTCTGATTTGTTCCGGGGAGGGCACGCCTGCATGCTCGATGTAAACGGTATTACAAAAAGACACGCGGAACGGTTCGGCGCCGAACCCGCGGTATTCCTCGCGCCCGGTCGCGTCAACATCATCGGCGAGCACACCGATTACTCGGGCGGATTCGTGATGCCGGCCGCTATCGATTTCGCTACGCTCGCGGCCATCTCTCCCCGCAGCGACGGCCGGGTCGTCATCTGGTCCGAGAATTTGCAGGAGCAGGTGAGCCATCAGATCGAAGGCCTGCCGAAGAACGGTGGCCGGCACTGGTCCGGGTATCCGCTTGGCGTGGTCAAGATTTTGCGCGACGCCGGATTTTCCGTCCCACCCTTCAGTCTCACCATTCAGGGCGACGTCCCTCTCGGGGCCGGACTCAGTTCATCCGCGTCCATTGAAGTAGCCACCGCGTTCGCCGCTCTCAGCCTCGCCAAGGCCGAGCCGCCTCGCGAAGAAATTGCCAAACTTTGTCAGCGTGCGGAAAACGTATACGTTGGAGCTTCCTGCGGCATCATGGACCAGTTCATCGCCTGCCGCGGCGAAGAAAACCACGCGCTCCTGCTCGATTGCCGCTCTCTGGAATACCGGCTCGCTCCGATCCCGGCCAACGTCAGCCTCGTCATCGCCAATACCATGGTGAAACACGCGCATGCCGGCGGTGAGTATGGCATCCGGCGTGGCGAAGTGGAGGAGGGAACAGAAATTCTCCGCAGCCATCGCCCTGAAATTAAACTCCTGCGTGATGCGACGACCAGGGACCTGGAGCAATGGGGTGCTGAGATGCCGGACAACGTCCTCCGCCGCTGCCGTCATGTCATCACGGAGAATCTCCGCACAGTCGCCGCGGCTGACTCTCTTGTTGCGGGAAACCTCAAAAAGCTCGGCGACCTCATGGCTGCGGCTCACGCCAGCTATCGCGACGACTTCGAGGCCAGCTGCGACGAGGCTGACATCATAGTCGAGGCAGCTCAGCGCCAGCCCGGCCTCATCGGCGCTCGTCTCACCGGAGGCGGCTTCGGGGGTTGCACGGTGAATCTCGTTCAGGCTGAGATGGCTGCGGAGTTTGCCGCGCGCCTGCACGATGAATATCGCGCCGCGACGGGAATCGACGCCGAGATTTATCGCTGCCATGCATCGGCTGCCGCCCACGCAGTCTGAAGGAAGCCGCCAAGCACGTCCCCCGTGACGAGATGAGTACGACAGTATTCCACAGAAGAGCCATACCGGCGCCTTTGACCGGGATGTAACAATCACAAGGGGTCGAAGCAAGCTGCAGACCCGACGCAGGATTGTTATTCTGATGGGCGAGCGCTTGCACAGGCCGGAGAAATCGTTTTACCGATGCGATTTATCAACCGTTCCCAGTACTTTTCCCCGGAAGAACCAGGTGAAGGCGGCGTTGTCGCCTATTTCTCGATGGAGATCGCCGTTGTTCCGGAGTTTCCCACTTACAGCGGGGGGCTTGGCGTGCTCGCCGGCGATACCCTGCGTGCCGCGGCGGACATGGGCCTCCCGCTGGCCGCTGTCACCCTCGCCCATCGCAAAGGCTACTTCCGCCAGCACCTCGATCCCACGACGGGCCTGCAAACCGAGGAGCCGCAGCCGTGGAGTCCCGAAACCATCCTCGCCGCTGAGGAGCCCGTCGTTACCGTCACCCTCGAGGGACGCCCGGTCGCGGTCCGTGCCTGGCGCTATGATCTCGAAGGCGTTACGGGACATCGCATCCCCATCTATTTCCTCGACACCGATCTGGAACAAAACAGCGCCGTCGACCGGACGATCACAGATTTCCTCTATGGCGGGGACGCGGATTACCGCCTGCGCCAGGAAGCCATCCTCGGCATCGGCGGCGCCCGTCTCCTCCGCGCCCTTGAATACGAGCCTGCCGTTTACCACATGAACGAAGGCCATGCCGCGCTGCTGACCATCCCCGTTCTGGAACAGGAACTCCACGGCGCTGGTCTCCAGACGGCCACTGAACGCAACGCCGAGGCGGTCCGCCGTCACTGTGTCTTTACCACCCATACTCCCGTGCCCGCCGGCCACGATCGCTTTTCCGGCGAGCAGGCCTATCGCATCCTCGGCGCCGAGCGCGCCGGCATGCTGGAACGCTTCGGCTGTTTCCACGATGGCTTGCTGAACATGACCTACGTTGCCCTGCGCTTTTCGCGTTTCGTGAACGGCGTCGCCATGCAGCATGGCAAAGTCTCTCGCCAGATGTTTCCGGAATACACCATTGACGCCATCACAAACGGCGTCCACGCCGGTACCTGGACGGCACCCTCAGTCCAGGCCATCTTCGATAAGCACCTGCCGCGCTGGCGCCAGGATAATGTGACGCTTCGCTACGCCATCGACATTCCCGAAAACGAAATCGTCGAGGCTCATGCTGCTTCGAAGCAGGCGCTTATCCAGGCCGTGAAGGCCGCCTCCGGGATCGAGATGAATCCGGAAGTCTTCACCCTCGGCTTCGCGCGTCGCGCCGCCACGTACAAGCGCGCCGATTTGCTCTTCACCGAGCCTGAGCGCCTGGTTAAAACTGCCGAGAAATTCGGCGGTTTGCAGGTGATTTACGCGGGCAAAGCGCATCCCGCCGACGAGCCTGGAAAAGCCAAGATCCGCCGCGTCATCGAACTCGCGCGGGAACTCCGCGAATCGCCGCTGAAAATCGTCTATCTCGAGAATTATGAGTGGAAGCTGGGAGCGCTCCTCACCGGCGGCGTCGACTTGTGGCTCAACACTCCGCGGCGTCCTTACGAAGCTTCCGGTACCAGCGGCATGAAAGCCGGCCTCAATGGCGTGCCCAGCCTCAGCATTCTCGATGGCTGGTGGATTGAAGGCTGGATTGAGGGCGTCACCGGCTGGGCCATCGACGATCACGATGAGGAAGCGGGGGAGGCTAAGTCCCTGTACGAGCACCTCGAAAAACTCATCCTCCCGCTCTATTACAAGGACACCGGGCAGTGGCGGCGCATCATGCGCTCCACCATTGCGCTCAATGGATCATTCTTCAACACGCAGCGCATGCTCGAGCAATACATCATCAACGCCTATTTCCCCGAGAAGCGCGTCGAGAAGAACTCCGAATCGCCCCAGGCTGACCTCGAGAACACGCTCGCTCGGTGAACTGGGGCAACCTGCTGCTGTCGCTGAACCAAGGCAAGGGACCAGTGCCAAAGCTGGTTCAGTATGGGGCGGCATCGCGATGACGCGATGCTATACTTGCGCTGAAATCCTGCGCTCTCGTCCGATGGAGTGTGACGAGCTCCGAAGCGTCTTCGTTTCGGCTCAGTTCGCTCAGTTTTTGTGTCCAGGAACATGGGAGAGATTTCCTTGAACCAGTCGCCCGTTCAGCAGTTGGGGCCGGAGGTGTCTCGCCGGCCCCTCTGCGTCGACCTCGACGGCACTCTGGTCAAGAGCGACACCCTGATGGACTCCCTGCTTGTACTTCTCCGGAGCCGCCCCCTCGATGCGTTGCGGTTCCCCCTCTGGCTCCTGCGCGGCAAAGCCGTCGTCAAAGCGGAAGTCGGGGCGCGTGTCTCGCTCGATGTCCGCCATCTGCCGTACAACCGCTGCGTAATCGAGTATCTGGAGACCGAGCGGGGCCAAGGGCGCAAGCTCTATCTCGCGACTGGAGCCGACCAGCAACTCGCAACGCGCATCGCCGATCACCTGGGCTTGTTCACGGGCGTGCTTGCCAGCGACGGCAAAACCAATCTCACCGCCGGCAACAAACTCGAAGGCCTGCGCAGGACTTTCGGCGACGAAGGATATGACTACATCGGAAACGCCGGCCCCGATCTCACCCTCCTGCAGCACGCCGGCGCCGCGATGATCGCCAATCCCGTTCCGGCCCTGCGTGCCCGCCTGCGTTCGCGCGGCGTCGCCGTCGAGCGCGAGTTTCGGGACCGTGCTCCACGCGCAAAGGCTCTTCTCAAAGCCATCCGCCTCCATCAGTGGGCGAAAAATATTCTCATTTTCGTGCCCATGCTGCTCGCGCACGTCCTCCGCGCGGGGAAGTTTGCGGACGCCGCGATCGCCTTTGTCAGCTTCAGCCTCTGCGCTTCCTCCACCTACATTGCCAACGATTTGCTCGACATCGAATCCGACCGGCGTCATCCCACCAAGCGCAACCGGCCCTTCGCCGCGGGCGATCTTTCCGTAACCACCGGAGTCCTTACCAGCGCGCTCTTCCTGGCGGGTTCCATCGCGATTGCCGCAGCCCTGCTTCCCGTCGGATTCCTGCTCTGGCTTTTTCTTTATCTGGTGGGAACGCTCACCTATTCGCTTGTCCTGAAGCGCGTCGTGCTGGTCGATGTCCTTTTGCTCTCCGGCCTCTACACCGTTCGCATGTTGGCTGGAGCAGCCGCCACGCGCGTCGACATATCGCCCTGGCTGGCAGCTTTCTCCCTCTTTCTCTTCCTGAGCCTCGCCATGGTCAAGCGCTTCAGCGAGCTTCAGAACATGCGCGCCCGCGGGCAGGCCATCGCCAACGGCCGCGGTTATCTTCTCGGCGACATCGAGCAGTTGCGCAGCTTCGGCACCTCGAGCGCGTACGCCTCGGTCGTGGTGTTTTCCTTCTACATCGGTGAGGCGCGGGACGTCGGCTCCCTTTACCATCATCCAACCCGGCTGTGGCTGATCACACCGCTGATGATTTTCTGGCTCAGCCGCGTCTGGCTCCTCGCCTCTCGCGGAGAACTCGATGAGGATCCTGTCATTTTTGCCGTCACCGATCGCCTCAGCATCCTCACCGGCGCGGCCGTTGCGGTCATCGCGGCCGCTGCAGCGTTGTAGCGCAAAGAAAGCAGCCTTTCATGGGTAACTCCGGAACTCCAGCATCAACCCCACGCTTCGAATCCTGGGGCCGCTATCCCCGCTTGCAGGCCGACGTCGTTCCCCTGCACTGGACGGGCGACTTTCCTTTGCAGCACGCTCCCGGCACCATGCAATTGCCGGTCGGCCTGGGACGCAGTTACGGCGATGTCTGCCTGTTGGAAAACGGCACTCTGCTGCAAACCGCGGGCATGGATCGCCTGCTCCACTTCGATCCCGCAACCGGCATGCTCCGCTGCGAAGCTGGTGTCACTTTGCAGCAGATCCTCGACTTCGCCGTCCCGCGCGGCTACTTTCTCCCCGTCACTCCCGGAACGAAATACGTAACTGTGGGCGGAGCCGTTGCCAACGACATTCACGGCAAGAACCATCATGTCGCCGGCACCTTTGGCCGCCATGTGATCCGCTTCGAACTGGTCCGCTCCGACGGTACCCGCTTCGTTTGCAGTCCCATCGAGAATCCATCGTGGTTCGCGGCTACCATCGGCGGCATGGGCCTTACCGGCCTCATCACCTGGGTTGAAATCCACCTCCGCCCCATCGTCTCCCGCAAAATCGAATATCGCGGCGACAAGTTTCATGGCATCGACGAGTTCTTCGCCCTCTCGCAATCCGCCACCAGCGAGTACACCGTCGCCTGGATCGACTGCGTGTCCACCGGCCGCAACTTCGCCCGCGGCATCTTCATGCAGGGCGATCACTCCGAAACTGCCGGCCCGCTCACCAAGAGCAAAGAACCGAAGCTGACCTTCCCCTTCAACCTCCCGGAGTTCGCTCTCAACCGCTTCTCCATGGCGGCCTTCAATTCGCTCTACTTTCACAAGCAGCTCAGCAGGCAAAAAATCGGACCCGTCGACTACGAGTCATTCTTCTACCCTCTCGATGCCGTCCTCCACTGGAACCGCATGTATGGCAAGCAGGGCCTGCTGCAGTTCCAGAATGTTCTGCCCCACGAGAGCGGCCGCGAGGGCATGATCCAAATCCTGAAGGCCATCACCAAATCGGGCCTCGCTTCCTTCCTCGCTGTCATCAAGTTCTTTGGCGACGTTCCGTCAGTCGGCATGATGTCCTTCCCAAAGCCCGGTCCTATGCTGGCCCTCGACTTTCCCATCCGCCGCGAGGTCAGCTTCGATCTTGTCGACCGCCTTGCCCGCATTACCCTCGATCACGGCGGCCGCATGTATTCCGCCAAGGATGCCCGCATGACCCCTGAGCAGTTTCAGGCCTTCTATCCCCAGTGGCAGGAATTCGCGCGCTATGTCGACCCCGGTTTCGACTCTGCCTTCTGGCAGCGCGTCACCGGACGGAGGCCGCTCGTTGGCTGATCGCCAGGCCGTTCCTGCACCGAAGCGCGTCCTTGCCCTCGGAGCCACCTCTGCCATCGCTCAGGCCACTCTCCGGCTGATGGCCGAACAGCACGCTGCGTTTCTTCTGGTCGGTCGCAATGCGCAAAAGCTTGCCGCTGTTCGTGACGATTTGCTGACCCGCGGCGCATCCGCAGTGACCACCTTCGTCGCCGACCTCGACGACACCTCCGCCCATCCCGCTATGCTCGCCCAGGCCGTCAGCGCGCTGGGCGGGCTCGACCTCGCCTTTCTCGCCCACGGCGTCCTCGGCGATCAGCCCCAGGCGGAAAAAGACTATGCCGTCGCGGAAGCCATTCTCCAGACCAACTTTCTCTCCGCCATCTCCCTCGTCACCTGGCTCGCAAACTACTTCGAGGCGGAACGGCACGGCACCATCGTCGTCATCTCCTCGGTCGCCGGCGATCGCGGCCGGAAAAGCAACTACGTCTATGGAGCTTCTAAAGGCGGACTCAACATCTTTCTCGACGGCGTACGCAACCGCATTGACCGGGCTGGTGTGCAGGTGCTCACCGTCAAGCCTGGCTTCGTTGCTACGCCCATGACTGCCCATCTGCCAAGGAGCCCGCTCTTTGCCGAGCCCGGCCAGATCGCGAAACACATCCAGCGCGCCATCGGAAAACGCAAAGACGTGGTCTACGCCCCGCCATTCTGGGCCGTCATTATGCTCGTGGTCCGCAGCATTCCGCGCCGCATTTTCAAGAGGATGAATCTGTAGTCGCTCCGGGTATTTGCAGGCAAATCTGCATCGAGTGCGGCCTGGTTAACATCTATCGAGTAGGCGGGAACCGCCGCTCACCAAGGTCTTTTTCGTTAACCTGATCGTCTCTGAAACATACAGCTTTTTCTGCAAATTCCCTCATACAGGTTGAGGATGGATACTGGAACCAGCGAAGTCAGTGTGCCCGCTTCATCGAAGACAGCCCCCCCGGAAGGTCCCGCCTTCCGGTACCCCGTGGCACAGCAAATATCGTGCATGGCAGGAGACACTGAAGAGATATGTGGATAGTCCGCCTCGCGCTGCGACGGCCCTACACCTTTGCCGTCGTGGCGCTCTTGTTGATGGTTTTAGGTCCACTGGCCGTCCTCAATATGCCGGTGGACATCTTCCCGAACATCAACATCCCGGTCGTCAGCATGCTCTGGAGCTACCAGGGATTCTCGCCGGAACAAATGGCGGACCGTATTATCACGCTTAGCGAGCGCTCCCTCACCACCACAGTCAACGACATCGAGCACACCGAGTCAAACTCGCTGAATGGCATTGCAGTCACCAAAATTTACTTCCAGCCCGGCGTTAACATTGGCAATGCTGTGGCGCAGGTAACGGCGATCGCGCAAGCCCAGCTTCGCCAGTTGCCCCCCGGTACCACCCCGCCGCTCGTCATCCAGTACAACGCCTCAAGTGTCCCCATCATTCAGCTTGGGCTCTCCGGGCAGGGCTTGTCGGAGATGCAGCTCAACGACCTCGGGCTCAACTTCATCCGCACGCAGCTGGTCACGGTGCCCGGCGCCGGCATCCCCTATCCCTACGGTGGCAAGCAACGCCAGGTGCAGGTCGATCTCAACCTGCCTGCGCTCCAGTCGAAAGGCCTGTCGCCCGCCGACGTGGTCAACGCCATAGGCGCGCAGAACCTCATTCTCCCCTCGGGAACCATCAAGATCGGACCGCTCGAGTACCAGCTTGAAACCAACAGCGCTCCGGACAGTATCCGGGGTTTGAACGACCTGCCCATCCGCCAGGTGAACGGCGCGATGGTCTACGTCCACGACGTCGCCCATGTGCGCAACGGTTTTCCTCCGCAGACCAACATCGTGCGCGTCGATGGACAGCGCTCCGCTTTGCTCTCCGTCATCAAGACCGGCAACGCCTCCACTCTCAATATCGTCAAGGGCATCCTTGCCAAGGCGGACGACCTCAAATCCCAGCTTCCTCCGCAACTGAAGATCACCCCTCTCGGCGATCAGTCCATCTTCGTGCGCAATTCCATCGACGGTGTCGTCCACGAAGCCATCATTGCTGCCTGCCTCACGGCGGTTATGATCCTGATCTTCCTCGGCAGCTGGCGCAGCACACTCATCATCGCGGTTTCTATACCGCTCGCCATCCTCACCTCGCTGCTCACCCTGAGTGCGCTCGGCGAAACCATCAACATCATGACTCTGGGTGGTCTCGCTCTCGCTGTCGGCATCCTTGTCGACGACGCCACCGTCGAAATTGAAAACATCAATCGCAACCTCGAGCAGGGGAAGGCGATCGAGCAGGCTATTCTCGACGGCGCCGCGCAAATCGCGGTTCCTGCGCTGGTCGCCACCATTTCCATCTGCATTGTCTTCGTCCCGATGTTCTTCCTCAGCGGCGTCGCGAAATATCTCTTCGTCCCGCTGGCCGAAGCGGTGGTCTTCGCCATGCTCGCGTCCTACCTGCTCTCCCGTACCGTGGTTCCCACGATGGCGAAATACCTCCTGCGCGAACATGACCCGCAGGAGGGCGAACAAAAACTACGCAGTCGTAATCCCCTGATCCGCTTTCAGCTTGCCTTCGAAAGCCGCTTCGAGAAAATTCGCCGCGGCTACCGTCGCATCCTGGAGCTGTGCATCGCTCATTCCGCGGTCTTCATCGTGCTCTTCTTTGTCCTCAGCATGGGCTCCGCTGCTGTGCTCTTCCCGTTTCTCGGACAGGATTTCTTCCCCAGCGTCGACAGCGGCCAGTTCAAGCTCCACATCCGTGCTCGAACCGGCACGCGTATCGAAGACACCGCAGCGCTGTGCGACCGCATCGACAACACGATTCGCCAGGTCATTCCGAAAAGCGAACTCGTCACCATCATCGATAACATCGGGTTACCTTACTCCAGCATCAACCTGTCCTATTCAAACTCCGCTCCGGTAGGGCCCGGCGACGCCGATATCCAGGTTTCCCTTACCGAGAAGCATCATCCCACCGACGACTACGTGGCGCGCCTGCGCGAAATCCTGCCCCAGCGCTTTCCCGGCACCGAGTTCTATACGCTGCCCGTCGACATGGTCACGCAGATTCTCAACTTCGGTTTGCCCGCGCCGATCGACATCCAGATCGTCGGCCCCAATCAGCTCGGCAATCGGGAGTTTGCCGAGAACCTGCTCAATCGCATCAAGTACGTTCCCGGTACTGCTGACATGCGCATCCAGCAGCCCTTTGACAATCCTCGCCTCCAGATCAACGTGAATCGCACCATGGCGCAAAGCGCCGGCCTGGCCCAGCGCGATATTGCGCAAAGCCTGCTTGTCGCCAGCAGCGGCAGTTTCCAGACCTCGCCAACCTTCTATTTGGATCCATCCAACGGTGTTGAATACAGCATTGCCGTGCAGTCACCGCAGTATCTCCTCGACACTATGCAGGATCTGCGCAACATCCCGGTCACCCCCGGCAGCGGCGCGGCGTCTTCCAGCGGTACCGGTGCTGCGCCCCCCAACAGTGGCTCGTATGGAGCCGGTTTGGCGCCAACTATTCCGGGGCCCGTAGGCGGCCAGCCCATCCAGATCCTCGGCAACGTCGCTGCTGTCGATCCTGGCCAGGAATCAGCCACGGTGACGCACTACAACATCACCCCCGTCATCGATATCTATGGAAACGTCGTCGGCACAGATCTCGCCAGCGTCAGCCGAGGCATCCAAAAGATCGTCGACCAGGAGCAATCGCACCTCCCTCGCGGTTCCCACATGGTGGTGCGCGGACAGGTACAAACCATGCGCAGCTCTTTTGAGGGCCTGCTCGGCGGTCTTGTCTTTTCCATCCTGCTCGTCTACCTGCTCATCGTCGTCAATTTCCAGTCCTGGCTCGATCCCTTTATCATCGTCTGCGCCCTTCCTGCTGCCATCTCCGGAATCGTCTGGTTCCTGTTTCTTACCCACACCCGCGTCAGCGTCCCCGCGCTTACCGGAGCCATTATGTGCATGGGAGTAGCAACGTCGAACTCGATTCTCGTCATCAGCTTTGCCCGTGAGCAGCTCGAGATGACCGTCGGCGACGCATCTCTCTCCGCACTCAACGCGGGCTTCGTGCGCTTCCGCCCTGTGCTCATGACGGCGCTTGCCATGATCCTCGGCATGGTCCCTATGTCCCTCGGCCTCGGCTCCGGTGGCGAGCAGAATGCGCCTCTCGGCCGCGCGGTTATCGGCGGCCTCCTCTTTGCCACCGTCTCGACCCTATTCTTTGTCCCAACCATTTTCAGCGTGCTGCATGGGCGTCTGGAACGCCGCCATAAAGAACGTGAAGCCCGTCGTCACGCACACAAACAGCAGCCCGCGACCGGGAGCTAAACCTATGACCGAAGCAAAAGGATCTCAGCCGAACCGGCCACCGAACCACGAAACCCACGGATACGAAGACGATCGTCCGCCTATCTCAGGCCGCAAGGCCATTCTGCTGGTTGTCGCCGTGATGATCGTCGCCGCGGTCCTTGCCGTCGTCGGCATTATCCCGCGTGTGCGTGCAGAAAAGTCACTGAAAACCCGCACCGGCGACCTGGCCCTCGCGGATGTCCTCATCGACAAACCAAAACTCGGAGAGCCCAGCCAGGAGATTGTCCTGCCCGGCAACATGTTCGCCTACGTCGACTCGCCCATCTACGCCCGCACCGACGGCTATCTGGAAAAGTGGTACTTCGATATCGGCGCGCGCGTGAAGCAAGGCGAACTGCTGGCCACGATCGCCAGCCCTGAAGTCGATCAGCAGCTCGCCCAGGCCAAACAGGATCTGGCCACCGCGGAGGCCAACGCGAGTTACGCGAAGTCGCAGGCCAGCCGCTACACCGATCTTCTCGCCAGCAACGCGGTCGCCAGGCAGGACACGGAGAACTTCGTCACCCAGGCTGCATCCACCACCACCCAGGTCAAATCCGCGCAGGCCAACGTTCAGCGCCTCGAAGAGCTCACCGGATTCGAAAAAATCTATGCGCCCTTCGATGGCATCGTCACCGCCCGTGACGTCGACATCGGCACCCTCATCAACGCCGGAGCCGGCACTTCCGGTGGACGCGAGATGTTCCACATGGACGATGAGCACATCATGCGCGTGTATGTGAATGTTCCCCAGGTCGATTCGCCCTCCTGCACTCCGGGCACAGCCGCCGACCTCACGCTCGAGGAATTTCCCGGACGCCGCTTCCACGGCAAAGTGGTCCGCACTGCGCGTGCTATCGACCCCGCCTCGCGTACACTGCTCGTTGAAGTCGACGTTCCCAATGGCGACGGCTCCCTCGTCCCGGGCGCCTATACTGAAGTCCATTTCCAGCTGAAGGTCGTCAGGCAGACCCTGATTCTGCCCGTATCCACGCTGCTCTTCCGCCAGGAGGGCCTGCGCGTTGTCACGGTTGTTCATGGTCCCAATGGCGATACCGCGAAACTGGTGCCCATCGTCATCGGCCAGGACGACGGCCGCATTGTCCAGGTCATTTCCGGCCTGCAGCCCACCGATGAAGTGGTCCAGAGTCCGCCTGATTCCGTCGTCGACGGTGAACGAGTCCGTGTCGTCAGCCCCAACAATGGCGGCGTTCCCGGCACTTCGCAGCCGCAGGAGAACCCCGGCGGCCAGGGTCCGGAGGGCAGTGCATGATGCGCCTTCGCCCATGGGCGCTGGCATTCTCTGGGCTGGCGCTCCTGCTCGCCGGCTGCACGGTGGGCCCCAACTACCGTCGCCCCGATGCCGCTACCGCGCCTGCATGGAAAGAGAACGTCGCTCCTCCGCCCAACCCTCCTAACGGTACCTGGAAGCAGGCGGAGCCCAGCGACGGCGTGCTGCGTGGCCAGTGGTGGGATCTATATAGCGATCCACAACTGAGCGCGCTGGAGGCGAAGGTTGCAGTTTCGAACCAAACCCTGCGCATTGCCATGGAGCAGTACTTTTCCGCCCGTGAGCAGGTCCGCGTGGCGCGATCCCAGTACTATCCAACCTTTGCCGCCGGGCCTTCTGCCGGAC
>Ga0210385_10001761_pt1 | contig 13244 bp, 10 predicted proteins | sample IncBWH26OmetaG_FD_160107 | JGI IMG/M metagenome (GOLD analysis project Ga0210385, IMG submission 160107) | Forest soil microbial communities from Barre Woods Harvard Forest LTER site, Petersham, Massachusetts, United States - Inc-BW-H-26-O ... | reverse complement strand
ACATTTGGGCACGTGCCTTGCTAGTTCCTCGACTAAATGTGCGTCTAGGGTTCCGGCCTTTGTAACAGGCGACTGGTCCGAGAGAGGCAGTCCACCTCCCGAAGTTCACCCCTTCTGGATGTGGATACACGGCGGGACAAAAGCCCGGGAGATCTGGCTGCGGGGATAGCGCCCCGAGAGATCTCCTGCACGCGGAGAAACTCCCGGACACGCACAGAAAATCCTCGCAATTGGCCGAAGACGGCCAGAGCAATCAGACCTGGATTCGGGTCTGTGAGGAGAAGGATCTGTGAAAACTTCAAACGCAGTGCGTCTGGCGGTCCTGACCGCATTGTATGGAACCGCCGCCTGGTCGGCGGATGCGGTCACCGATGCGACCGCCACTGCCACCGCCAGTTCCAGCGCCTCCACGCAGGATTCGGCAGACAATCTGCAGGAAGTCACCGTCACCGCAACACGGCGTGAGGCCTCGGCGCAGGATCTGCCGATGAGCATCACGGCCGTCAGCGGCAGCCAGCTCGAATCAGCCGGCATCGCCGATGTGGCGGCCCTCGCGCACTCCATGGCCGGCGTAAACTTCACCGACAAGGGCCCGTTCGGCGATGTGAACGGCTCGTCGCTGATCATCCGCGGCCTGAACAGCGAGGCCACCGCCGGCCAGTTGGCGCTGGCCACGTCGATCGTGCCTCCCGTCGCAACCTACGTCGATGATACCCCGCTTTATGTCAACCTGCGGCTGGATGATCTGGACCACGTGGAAATCCTGCGCGGCCCGCAGGGCACGCTCTATGGATCAGGCTCTCTCGGCGGCACCATCCGCTTCGTGCAGAATGCGCCGGATCCGGACGGCTTCGACGCTAAGTTTTCGGCCGGCGTCGGCGACACGCAGCATACGCACACGGCCAATGCCGATCTGAGCGGCATGATCAACATCCCGCTGAGCTCGACGCTCGCGGTGCGGGCCAATGCCAGCTACAGCAGCGAGGCCGGCTTCATCAATCAACCCGACCTGTACGTGCTGACCAATACCGGCGCGCCCATCGCGCTGGATCCGAACAATCTGCTGAGCCCGCCGCAGACCGCCTCGGCCGAGGGCACCAACTCCTACACCTATCGCTCCGCTCACATCTCGGCGCTGTGGAAACCGACCGATACCTTCAAGGCGCAGCTGTCCTATTACAACCAGGTCTCGACGGCCGGTGGTTTTCCCTACTCCTCGCCGCTGTATGGGGTGAACACCTATCAGTCATCGGACCACACGCGCGGCTCGACCACGGACAAGGTGGACGTGATCGCCCTGACGCTCAACGATGATCTGGGCTTCGCGACACTCACCTCGAACTCATCCTGGGGTCGGCACGAGAATCACTCGAGCGATGATCTGACCGACCTGTATGCCTCGTTCAGTTTCTATCCCTCGCTCTACGGCGCCAATCCGCGCGTGCTGGTGACCGGACATGACGAGCTCGTCGACAAGCCCTGGGCAGAGGAGATCCGTCTTGCCTCCAAGACCGGCGGCGCGATCGACTGGGTCGGCGGCCTGTTCTATCGGCAGGAAACCACCGACATCCAGGAGCACGAGTTCTATCCGGGATATCTCGATTATTTCAACGCCTGCGTCCCCAACTATGGCGTGAGCATCGGCGATGGCGTCACTCCCTCGCAGTGCGGCATCGGCGAGACCGTCTACACGCCGGGCACTCCGCCGACGTACGTGGATGGCATTCCGATCGTCCTCGACCAGACCTACATCGGCGACTTCGAAACCAAGTTCACGGACCTTGCGGCCTTTGGCGAGGTGACCTGGCACATCACCAGTCCATGGAGCATCACCGGCGGCAGCCGTCTGTTCAAACAGACGGTGACCCAGTCGCAGCAGACCGGCCTGTTGTTCGATGGACCGATCTCCATCGCCAACAACACCCTGAGCGACACCTGGCGGCGCGCGCTGTGGAAGGTCAACACGTCCTTCCAGCTCAACCCGACCAACCTGGTCTATGCCACCTGGTCGCAGGGCTTCCGCCGCGGCGGCGTCAACGCCCTGCCGCCCAATGAACCGGCGGTGGACTACACGACCAATCCGGCGCTGTACAAGGTCGCGCCGGACACCGCCAACAACTACGAAGTCGGCTTCAAGGGCACGCTCGAGAGCCGGATCCGCTATTCCGCGGATGTGTTCTACATCGATTGGCAGAATGTCCAGGAGGGCGCACAGCTGACGCCGCTGGTGCTGCCCGGCGCGATCAACGTCGGCCACGCCTACAGCAAGGGCTTCGAGACCGAGGTGCTCACCAACATCACCCATCACATCAGTGGGCAACTGTCGTATACCTACGACGCCACGAAGCTGCTGTCCTATGCTCCTGATGCGATCGCGGGACTGTCGGTTGCGCCGCCGGCGCCGGGCGGTCCGCTGCCCGGGACACCCAAGTCGAGCGTCGCGCTCACGCTCGAGTATGGTCATGTGATGCTCGGTCAAGGCGAACTCGCCTACTCCCTCAGCGCCCGTTATCAGAGCTCGCTCATCCCGGCCCTGTCCGCGACCATCCCGAAGGTCGGCGGCTACACGACGTTGGATACGCGTCTGACCTGGGAGATCCCACATTGGACCTTGGCGGCCTACTGCAATAATCTCACCAACAACCTGGGTATCAGCTCCTGGTCGGACCCCGCCGACTACGCGAGTTTCTACCAGGCGGTGGTGTCCACGCCGCGCACGGTCGGTGTGAGCGCTGCCTATCACTTCAAGGACGAATAGCCGCAGAGTCGCCATCGAGACATGAACAGCGTCGAGATCCTCGAGCGGTTGGTAGCGTTCCGCACGGTCAGCCGCAATTCGAATCTGGATCTGATTCACTGGGTGCGCGACTTTCTGTCCACCCGCGGCATCCCCTCGCGGCTCTATGCGGATGACAGCGGCGACAAGGCGAACCTGTTCGCCACCATCGGGCCGACGGATCGTGGCGGCATCCTGCTCTCCGGCCATACCGATGTCGTGCCGGTGGACGGACAGCGCTGGAGCACGGATCCGTTCGCGCTGTTCGAACGCGAGGGCCGGCTCTACGGCCGTGGCACGGCGGACATGAAGGGCTTCCTGGCCTGCGCGCTGCGCGCCGCGGACCTCGCCAGCACGCGCACCCTGCGGACCCCGCTGCATCTGGCCTTCTCCTACGATGAGGAAATCGGCTGCATCGGTGTGCGCTCGCTGATCGAGGACATGGCCCAATGGGCACACAAACCCAAGCTGTGCATCGTGGGCGAACCCACGCTGTTGCGCACCGCGCTCGGACAAAAGGGCAAGACCGCCATCACGGTCACCTGCAAGGGTCGCGCCGCACACTCCGCCAATCCGGCGCACGGCGTCAACGCCATTCATCTGGCCAGCGACCTGATCGGTGCCCTGCGCCATGAGCAGACGCGGCTGGCCGCAGCCGAGCACCGGGACCCCGCCTACGAAGTGCCCTATTCCACCGTGCACGTCGGCACCATTGAGGGCGGCACCGTGCTCAACATCGTGCCGCCGCGCTGCGAGCTGGAGTTCGAGATCCGCAACCTCCCGGAGCAGAATGCGGCGAGCATCACCGAGACCATCCGCGGCGAGGCCGAGCGGCTGCGCGCAGCCTACAACGACAAGGACGCCCGGATCGATCTGGCCGTGACCAACGAGTACCCGGGCCTGAATACCCCCGCCGACTCACCGGTGGTCGCGCTGCTCACCGCCCTGACAGGCAACAGCTCGACAATCAAGGTAGGCTTCGGCAGCGAAGCCGGCCTCTTCAGTCGTGAACTGGGGATACCCACGGCCGTGTGCGGGCCGGGATCGATCGATCAGGCCCACAAGCCCGACGAATTCATTTCACGTGATCAGCTGCAGCGTTGTGATGCGATGATGGAGGCCCTGCTGCAGCGACTGTCCTGAAGGTGATTCAAGTTGCATACGCGCATTCGAAAATTCAATACCCGCGATACCTATCCCGAGCAGCAACTCGACAACGACCTGTGCCAGACCGTGGTCGCGCGCGGCAGCATGGTCTTCGTCCGCGGCCAGGTCGGGCAGGATCTGGAGACGGCCGGGAATGTCGGGGTCGGCGATCCGGTCGCGCAGACCGAGCAGGCGATGAAGAACATCGAGCAGCTGCTCGGCGAGGCCGGCGCGAACCTTGCGCATATCTGCAAGATCACCATCTACCTGACCGATCCGCGTTTCCGCGAGCCCGTCTATCGCACCATCGGCCGCTGGCTCAAGGGCGTGTTCCCGGTTTCCACCGGGATCGTGGTCGCGGCGCTCGCACGACCCGAATGGCTGGTGGAAGTGGATGTGATCGCGGTCATCCCGGACGGGGACTGAGGTGACCTTTTCCATCGTCGCGCGCTCCGCGGATGCCCGTCTGTTCGGGGTCGCGATCGCTTCATCATCGCCCGCGGTGGCCGCGCGCTGCAGTCATGCCAGGGCCGGGATCGGCGCCGTCGCGACTCAGAACATCACCGATCCGATTCTGGGACCCCGCATGCTCGAGGGCCTGCGCTGCGGGGCCAGCGCTGCCGAAGCCGTCGCGGGCGTGCTGGAATCCACCGATCACGGTGCCTATCGGCAGCTCCTGGCCATCGGTGCCGACGGGCCGCCCGCGCATCACTCCGGGATGCACGCCTTGGGGATGGTCGGCGCCGCCGGTACTCAACATGCCGTCGCCGCCGGCAATCTGCTGGCCAATCGCCAGGTTCCCGCGGCCATGATCGCCGCGTTCGACGCCTCGAGCGGCCACTTTGCCGACCGCTTGCTGGCGGCGCTGCGTGCCGGCGCGGCCGCCGGCGGTGAGGCCGGCCCGGTGCACTCGGCGGGGCTGCTGGTGGTTCGCGAAGTGCCCTGGCCGATCATCGACCTGCGCATCGATTGGAGCGATGCCGATCCGATCGCGGCGCTGACCGAAATCTGGAAGCGTTACGCACCCCAGGTCGAAGACTACGTGCGTCGGGCGCTGCAACCTCAGGAGGCCCCCGGGTTTGGCGTTCCGGGCTCGTAGATCACGAAGCGCTTGCGTGTCGGTTCGAGGACTTCCCAGCTGCCGCTGAATCCGGCCGGGATTACAAACTCATCGCCGGCGCCCACCGTAACGGCATTGCCGGCCTGGTCGGTGATGACGCTGCGCCCCTCCAGCACCTGGCAGTACTCCTCTTCGGTATAAAGGATCTTCCAGCGACCCCGTTCGCTGTGCCAGATGCCGGCCATGAATCGTCCGGACGGATCGGTGTAGTGCAGCCACGCGCTCTGGCGGGGGTTCCCCTGCAACAGTTTCTCGGGCGGCAGAAAATATTCTTCGCCGGGGGCCTCATCCGCCGCTGGGAATTTCCGGATCGAGACCGCTGCCATGGCGCTTCCTCAATATTCTCTGAAATGATCCTGCTTCGCCTGCGGGCTGGGGAAGTGCGCGCCGGTGACCCAGCCGGGTCGCATGCCATAGGGCACTGACAACAGCACCGCCTCGACCTGGCTGATCTTGCCCGCGGCATTGACCTCAAAGAGTTCCTGGATCATCCAGGTCCAGGGGCCGGTATTGCGCACCTTGAAATCACGCCCGTCCTTGAGCTTGTACTCACGTACGGTCGCGTCATGGTCGAAAAACACGCTGGCGTAGACCAGTCCGCGCTCGGTATCCACGGCGAGGATGCGGCGATTGCGCAGCCGCGTGTCCTCGCGGTAATACCCCAGACCAAAGGCCTTGGCGCAGGGGAAGTTGCCCGCGCTGGGCTGGGCTCCCGCGGCCACCGGGTTATTGGTGGTCGGCGTTTCATTCTCCAGGCGATGACAGTCTTCCGCAAAGGCGGGCGGTTTATCGCCGGTGTTGCCTTCGAGCCCGGTGAAGTAGCCATTGACGATGGCGCCCAACTGCGCCGCCGTCAGACGCGCCGCTGCCGGCAGATCAGTGAGGAACGGCTTACGCGGTTCGCCATCGATGCTGGCATCCTTCGGCGTGCCGAACGAGGAGCCGCCGGTGGTGCCGCTGAGCCGTCCGACCACGCTTTCCATTTCCGTGATCTGGTGATTGATGACCCGCAGGCGCGTGCCGATCAGCACCGGGGCGCCGTTCTCGAGGCCTTTGGCCAGGAACCCGATCGAACGCTCCTCCGGATCCGCCACCGTCAGCCGATAGCTGCCGAGCTTGTCGAGCGTGCGCCACAGCCCATCCGGCAAGGTCAGCGTCACACCGTTTTCCGTGTAGCGGGCGTTGAGCGCGAGCGGCGCCTTGGAGGGATCGTGCGCGAGCATCGCATTGAGATAGGTTTCGGCGATGCCGCGCAGACAGGCGCGGTCGCAGGGGGATAGGTTCGCGGTGCTCGGGGCCGAGGCCGCGGCCGGCGCGGCCGCCCTGGCCATGGGATCTGCCAGCAGGACGCCAGCGCCAAACAGGATCGTCGCCGCAACACTGCGTGCCGCCGCGCTTGTGAAAATGTCCATATGCCCCCTCTTAAGGCGGGTCGCACCGGCGACCGCACCCGGGCATTCTCCGGCACGGCTGCCGAATGTGGAAGCACCCTTTCAGCCGCTGTTGCGCAGTGCGGTCGCCACGGCGTTGATGGACAGCTGGATGCCTTCGCGCACCCGCGCGTCGGTCTCGCCCGCCCGATGGCGCTTGAGCAACTCCACCTGCAGCAGATTCAGCGGCTCTATATAAGGAAGGCGCAGCCGGATCGAGGCATCCAGCGCCGGATGCTTCTCCAGCAGTCGGGTCTGTCCGGTGATCTCCAGCAGTGTGTCGTGCGTCGTGTTCCAGGCGGTTTCGAGGCGGTTGAACAGCGCCTCAGCCAGGCCGCGATCTTCGACCAGCGTGGCATAGCGCCGGGCAATCGACATGTCCGACTTGGCGAGCACCATTTCCAGATTGTCGAGCGTGGCCTGAAAGAACGGCCAGGTCGCCGCCATCTCGCGCAGCAGGCCGCGATCCGCGAAGCCCCGCAGTGCCTGTCCGGTACCGTACCAGCCCGGCAGCATCACCCGCGCCTGGGCCCAGCTGAATACCCAGGGGATGGCGCGCAGATCCTCGATGCGATCGGATTTGGTGCGCGAGGCCGGCCGCGACCCGATCTTCAGTTCGGCAATCTCGGTGAGCGGCGTCATCTGGCGGAAGAAGGTCTTGAAGCCCTCGGTTTCGTAGACCAGGCCGCGATAGGTGCTGAAGGCGACGCTCGAGATCTCATCCATGGCGACCGCGAAACGCGCCACCTTCTCCTCTTCAGCCATCGAGGTGGGTTCGAGCGACGCCAGGAGGGTCGCCGCCGTGATCGCCTCGAGGTTCGCCGCGGCGCTCTCCGGCGTGCCGTACTTCGCGGCGATGACCTCGCCCTGTTCGGTGATACGGATGCGCCCCTGCACCGTTCCCGGCGGCTGGGCCCGGATCGCACCGAAGGATGAGCCGCCGCCGCGACCCACGGCCCCGCCGCGTCCGTGGAAGATCTGCATACGGATCTGCGCCTCTTCGAACACCCGCGCCAGGGCCCGTGTGGCCCGGTTGAGGCTCCATACCGAGGTCAGGTAGCCGCCGTCCTTGTTCGAATCCGAGTAGCCCACCATGACTTCCTGGTAGCCGCGACGCCTCGCGACCTTGCGGATCTCCGGCAGGGCGAACCAGGCGCGCATCACCTCGGGCGCATTCTGCAAATCACCGATGGTCTCGAACAGCGGCACCACCATGATCGGCGCAGCGGCCGGATCGGCCGGTCGGTACAACCCGGCCTCCTTCAGCATCAGGTTCACCTCGAGCATGTCCGAGACGCTCTCGCATTTGGAAATGTTGTAGGTGGTGATGCAACCGCTGCCGAAGCGGCCATGCGCCGTTGCGGCCGCGCGCACGATCGCCAGTTCTGATTGGGTCTCCTCGGTGTACTGCGAGTACGGGCTCCACAGCAGCCGCTCGCTGCTCAGTTCGCGACGCAGCAACGTCACGCGGGCGGCCTCATCGAGGTTTGAGTACCGGGTCTCGACGCCGGCCACGCTCAACAGGTCCGCGACCACGCGCGCGTGCACGTCGGAATTCTGGCGCAGATCGAGCGTTGCCAGGTGAAAACCAAAACTGTCCACGGCCCGGATCAGCCGACCCAGCGCACCGCCGGTGGCCAACAGCCCTGCACCTCTTTGGGCCAGCGAGTGCGCGATGGCGACCAGATCGGTGCGCAATTCCTCCGGGTTTGCATAGGCGACGCCGGGCACCGTCGCGCGTCGAGCCGGTGCCCGGCCGGTGATGTGCTCGTAGGTCGCGGCAAGCCTCGCATAGCACCCGGTCAGGGCGCGCCGATACGGTTCATCCTTGCGGGCCGGACTGGTGTCACCGCTGGCCTGCGCCAACGCCATGACGGCCGCGGTCGGCGTCGCCAGCTCGCTCGAAATGGACAGCTCGGCGCCGAGCGCATTCAGCTGCTGCAGATAGCTATCGAGCACCGCCGCCGCCGAACGGCCCAGGGCATAGTCCAATGTCGAGGCGTTGACGTTCGGGTTGCCGTCACGGTCGCCCCCGATCCAGCTGCCTAGTCGCAAGAAACTTCGCGGCCGCTGCGGCAGCTTGCGCTCCCAGCGCGCGTACAGCATGGGCAGCACCGGCAGAAAGATGTCACGCAGGTACGCGAGGGCGATCTCCACTTCATCGGCGACGATGATGCGCTCGCGGCGCAGCGGCCGGGTCTGCCACAGCAGAGCAATCTGGCGCAGCAGGGCCTGCTCGATTTCGTCACCCCCCGCGGCATGCGACAGACCCTGGTCGCGCAGCCGCATCAGGTTGGCGATCCGGTTGCGGTGATCGATCATGCTCTTGCGCATCACCTCGGTGGGATGCGCCGTCAGCACCGGCACGATGAGGGTGCGGTCGAGCAGTTGTGCCGCCTGATCGGGAGCGATGCCCTTGGCGGCGAGTCGCTCCAGCGCCGCCGCCACATCCTCGCCGGGCCGGCCGCCGGTGCCCTGCCGATCCTCGGCGAGGTTCGCGAGCATCGAAAACAGCATGAAGCTGCGGACGAACGCCAGCGTGTCATCCAGGCTCAGCGCCTCGAGCCCCCGATCCATCGCCGCCGCATCGGCGATGCCGCGGTGCCGGTCGACGGACCGCGCCCGGATGTATTCGATGCGCTCGAACAGTTCGGAGCCGCCGTAGGCACGGATCACATCCCCCAGCAGCTTGCCGAGATAACGAATGTCCGCGTTCTGGGTTATGGGCTTCGCGGGAGCTGTCATACTGCCCATCATGCAAGAAGCTGGCCGGGCCCACCACCCGCTCGACATCAATGCACTGTCGCAGCTGACCGACCTTCCCATCCCCGCTCAGTATCGAGCGGGTGTGGCCGTGCAGTTGGTCGCGCTGCGGGAACAGGCCGAACTCGTGCTGGGGCTCCCCCTTGAGCCGACCGAGGAACCGGCTCCGGTATTCACGCCGTGAGTCGACTGCCGGCCGCGCACGAAATCGCAGCGGCGGTACGCTCCAGCAATCTCTCGGCCGAGGCGGTGACGTTGACGGCGCTGTCCCAGATCGAGCGGCTCGATCCGGCGCTGCGCTGCTTCACCAGTGTGCACCGGGATCACGCGTTGCGGGATGCCCGTTCGCTCGATGCCCGTATCCGGCGTGGTGACAGTGCCGGCCCGCTGGCGGGCGTGCCGTTCGGCGTCAAGAATCTTTACGATGTGGCAGGCACCGTGACGCTCGCCGGATCCAAGATCCTGCGCGACAACCCGCCGGCCAACGTCGATGCGCTTCTGGTACAGCGGCTGCGGGCCGCCGGCGCGGTGCTCATCGGCTGCCAGAACATGGACGAGTTCGCCTATGGCTTTACCACCGAAAATATCCATTACGGCGCGACGCGCAATCCGCACGATCATCGGCGCAGCGCCGGCGGCTCCTCGGGCGGTTCGGCCGCGGCCGTGGCCGCCGGATTCGTGGCGCTGAGCCTGGGTTCCGACACCAACGGCTCGATCCGCGTCCCCGCCTCATACTGCGGTGTATTCGGCCTCAAACCCACCTTTGGCCGCTTGCCGCGCACCGGCACCTTCCCCTTCGTCCATGATCTGGATCACCTGGGGCCGCTGGCGCGCACGGTGACCGACCTCGCCCTCAGCTACGATGTCATGCAGGGCTACGATGCCAGCGATCCGGCCTGCGCGCGGCGCGCCCATGAACCGACGATCCCGGATCTGAAACAAGGTGCACAGCGCATTCGTGCCGCCGTGCTCGACGATTGGTTCGAGGCCGGCGCCGGCGATGAGGCGCTCGATGCGGTCCGGCGCGTGGCCGAGGCCCTGGGCCCGATTCGCAGATTGACCCTGCCCGAAGCCAAACGCGCACGCGCGGCGGCGTTCTGCCTGACCTGCGCCAGCGGTGCCGCGCTGCACCGCGAACGGCTGCGCACGCGCCCGGACGATTTTGATCCACTGACTCGCGATCGGCTCTACGCCGGCTCGCTGCTACCCGCGGTCGTGCTGGTCCAGGCCCAGCGTCTGCGGCGCTGGTTCAGCGCACGCGCGGCGGAGCTCTTTCGGGACGTGGACGTGTTGCTCGCGCCGGCCACGCCGGATGTGGCGCCGCTGCTCGGCCAGAAGACCCTGAGCGTGGGGAACGCGGAGGTCGCGTTGCGACCCAACATCGGAATGTATACGCAGCCGATCAGCTTCATCGGCCTGCCGGTGGTCTCGGTGCCGTTGTGGACCGCAAAGGGACTGCCGATCGGGGTGCAGATCATCGCGCCCGCCTGGCGCGAGTCGCTCGCGTTGCGGGTCGCCGCCCACCTCGAACTGCAGGGTGTGGTGGGCTGCGCGACTACAGGCTGAGCCGAATGCCGCCGAAAATCTCGAGCGGCGGCGCCGGGCTCAGGAACCGGTTGTTGACGATCGAATATTCGTTGGTCGTGGCATTCGCCGGGATGCCCGGTGCGCCGATGCCGGTCGGATCGCTCAGGATGCCCCAGGTCGCATACTGCTTATCGAAAAGATTGTTGATCGAGGCAAAGACTTCGAAGTGCTCGAAGGGCTTGTATGAGGTGTGCAGCCCGATGACCGCATAGCCGGGAATTGGCGCGAGCTGATTCGACTCATCCCCGACATAGTAGAAGCTGCTGACGTAGTTCAACGTTGCGCCGACCGTCCACCGCGGGATGATCTTGAAGTCGATACCGAGCTTCACGCGGTTCTCAGGTATGCCGGGCATGCGATCACCGGGCATCACCGAAATGTCGCCGTTCGCATCCTGGAAGGGATTCGAGGGCGAGGGGACGGTCAGCGCCGACTGGAAGGTCGCCTGCACGAAACTGTAGTTGGCGTAAGCCGACCAGCGCTCGCCGTGATACGCGAGACCCGCCTCAAAACCCTCGCGGCGCGTATCGCCGATGTTCTGGAAGAAGCCCTGGCTGACGGAAGTCGCGATGCCGAAAATGTCGTTCAGCAACAGCGTCCGGAAGGCGCTCAGGTTCCAGGTCAGCTGCCCACCCGGCACATCGGGAACGATGCCGCGCACTCCGAATTCGGTGGTCTGCGACAGCACCTGTTTCAAGGGCGGATCACCGGCGAGATTCGTGGGCAGCAGGCACAGGTCCACCGGACTCGCACACTCCAGCTCGCTCGGCGTCGGGGTGCGGGTATTGTCCGCAATGCCGCCATACAGCGTCAGGGTCGGCAGCAGCCTGTAGGTTGCACCGATGGCGGGGTTGAAATGAACGAAGCGGTTGTAGCCGTTGAGATTCCTCCCCAGTTGATCGACCAGATTGATGTTTGAAATGTTGTAGCGGCCGCTGGCGGTAACGGCCAGTTCCGGAGTCACATTGAACGTATCACTCACGTAGGCGCCCAGGCTCTTGTTGATGGAATCGACACTCACCGGTTCCGGATCTCCATTGTAGGCGGCGCCAATGGAGCCTTGCGGGGTGTCCACGATCAGGTCGGAGGGCAGCACGATCAGCTGCGCGTTGAGCAGCCCGATCTGCGCGCCGGTGTAATAACTGTTCGCGGCGTAGTCCAGGGCCGCGCCCAGGGTGAATTCATTGTCGCGCCCGAAGAGCGAGTCCTTGTTCGACACCTGCAGCGTCGCGCCACGGCTCCAGGCCTGGATCTGCTCATAGTCATTTTCGCCGATGAGATTCGCACCGTCGTCGGTGATGTCAGGCAGCGTCCGACCCGCCGCGTCAGACAGTGGCGTCGTCTGATCGGGTTGGCACAGATATCCGGTCGCGGGCAGGCAGGGACCGTAGCTCGTCGTATTGCCGTTCGAGACGCTCTGCGAATACTGCCGATAGTAGAGCACGCTCTGGAGCGACCAGGTATCGGTCAGCTTGTAGGTAGCGTTCAGGGTCAGGAAGTTGAGGTCATTGACGTTGTGCTGTGGACCGGTGAACACCAGCGAGCGGTCGACCGCGAGCTCCTGCACCGGGGAGGGACCCTGGCCTTCCAGGGTATTGTCCGAGCGCGTGTAGCTCAGATCGAGCGTCGCGTCATCCGTGTGCAGGCTCAGCGCGGCGTAGACATCACGCATCCGATCGTCGGAGAACTCACGCCAGTTGGTCCAATCTATGCCGCGCGCTGCAACGTAGACACCGAAGATGCCGCAGTTCATGCCGAACTGACCGGTGACCGAGCGCAAGCCGTAGGAACCGCCCTGCACCTCCAGGTCGCCACCTTGATAGTTGAAGCCGTTCTTCATGGTGATCGAGACGGCACCGCCGAGCGCGTTACGCCCATACACCGGGCTCGAGCTGATCAGCTCCACCTGGCTGATGGCGACGTCGGGGAACAGGTCCCAGTTGACGGTATCGCCGAACGCCTCGTTGATGCGTACGCCATTCTGGTAGAGCGCCAGTCCCTGCGGCGTGCCGAGCACGGGCGAGGCTTCGAAGCCGCGGTACAGGATGTCGGGCTGAAAGGCATCATCGATAGCGTCGTTGACATTGATGCTGCTCAGATTCGAGTTCAGGGCACCCGTGAGGCTGGCCGATCCATCGCGGATCAGATCGTCCGAGTTCAGAATCTGGACATTGCCTGGGATCTTGTCGATATCGATCGTAGCGCCCGGAATCGCCGTGGCGGTGACCGTGACCGTCGCCAGTTTGTCGGGGCCGGTGCCCGCATCGGTGTCCTCCGCCGAAGCGCCCGAGCCAAGCCCCATGAGCAATGTTGCGTAGGGCACACACCTGCACAGGGCGCGGATCTTCTCATTCACCGGCAAGTCTCACTTAACCTTTGCGAGCAGCGCGGGCAGGTTAGCGAATACCGGCCGGGATATTTT
>Ga0210385_10001760_pt1 | contig 13258 bp, 15 predicted proteins | sample IncBWH26OmetaG_FD_160107 | JGI IMG/M metagenome (GOLD analysis project Ga0210385, IMG submission 160107) | Forest soil microbial communities from Barre Woods Harvard Forest LTER site, Petersham, Massachusetts, United States - Inc-BW-H-26-O ... | reverse complement strand
GCCTTCCCCGTGTCGATTGACTATCTTGCTCCCAAGAAATCCAGCTATCAGACCGAGAAGAACCCAACTTAAAATAGACATGTGCATCCTTTCGAGTTTCATTACCAAGAACCTGGGGTGCTTTCGTGTCACGTTTGACCCGAAACCGCGATCAGTTCTTGTTCCAGTTCGCTAAGGGATGAGGAGGTGTCAGAAGATCTGACTTAGTTCAGATGATCTGCAGACAGTGCGACATGTACTGTCATTAACTATTATAGGTTAAGCTGTTATCACTTGTCAAGAACAACTTAACCGTGTTGAGTTACGCCGATCGAGCGTTTTGTGGAGGCGACGGGCCGCGGTCTCGAGCGCGCACCGATCATCCGGCTCATCGGTGCAGGTTCTGATCTACGGGCCAATCGTTCCAATCGGCCGTCTGTGACCTAGGCTCTCGATTAGCGGTTCGAGAATTAGCCGGCACGCGTCCTCAATTAGAAGATCCTTGCTTGACGGAACGTCTTGCTGTGTCAACCCAACTCTATTCTGCGCCTTGTCTACGTGGATGTGAAAGGTCTTTTTATATGGCTGCGGAGTCACACGAATTAAATTTTCGCTCCGGTCAAAGGCCACATCAAGCCTGTTCTTCCTGGCGCGGTCAGAAGGCGCTAATATTACTGTGACCGTAAGCGAGTCGCAAGCAAGCTCCGCAGTTGAACCGACGACAAGATCCTGTGTACCTGGTGGACTATAGATTTTGGTCCATGTGGCGACAGCCTCCTGAATGCTTGTCTTCAAAGCGCTCCAGAGCTGGCTCGGCTCTTGCCAGATATTGGCTTCGTCACGAGCTCTTTCTCGTACCCAGTTACTCATTGTTATATTCGCGTGCGGCGAGCCGGCGGAGAAAGGCCGACTCGTACCATTTCAGGAGCATCGGGCCCGAGCCGGAAAGATCCCGGTACCGCTAAGCGACGGGAACCGGCTCGGCAGGCGAACCCCCTTCGTCTTCCCAGACATCGACAGCCTTGGTGAATAACGGCATTGGGCTTTGCGCTGCCGGAACAGGGCCCTCGCAGGGCAGGTCCGACAAGTCATAAAAACTGTGACTCTTCTGAATATGCCGCGCGTGTGCAACAAGGGTCGTGTAAGGCAATCCAAGGAAGGATTTCTGTTTTACTTCAGTTATCTCCAAACAGTTGCAACTCTCATGCTTCACGGCATCGATCAAGCGATCCACAGCGCGACCCTTGCGGGATTGAACATCAAAGCCGCAGCCGCTCGCGCGGATCTCGCCGGCCATATAGAAGAATGTCCATCCTGCTTTTTCAAGCTCCCGGTCCAACTGAGAGCTGGTGGATTCGGTGATGGATGACCAACCTGGTGAATAGCGCTCGGTCCCGAGAAGAACCGATTTCGGGGTTCGGGTGCCGTCTGCGATAAGCATTGTGCCTAGCTGAATTGCTTGTCTCATTGTTTTCTCGCGATTCCTTGAAGAGTGCTTTGTGTGGCTTTAGGGCCGGAAGTGCGCTTTCTTTACGAGCCGGGCCTTGGCCGCCGGCAAAATCACCAGGCGGTGCAACACAACTTAAACGGCAGTCTACTCGCCGAACTCCGAACCGTCCCGAGGATTCCACGAAGCAGCGTATTTATCCTCGCGAGGTTCACAAACCATGGCTTCGGTCGTTAACATCAGGGACGCGATCGAGCCTGCATTTTGAAGCGCAGAGCGTGTCACTTTGGTCGGGTCAACGACCCCCGCGTTAACCAAGTCTTCGTATTGCATGGTGGCTGCATTGAAACCATAGTTCAGGTCGCTGCGGGTCTGGATATTCTCTATGACTACCGCGCCTTCGAGTCCGGCATTATTCGCAATCTGACGAGCTGGTTCTTCACAAGCGCGCCTGACGATCGCGACGCCGATGTTTTCATCGCCAGCAACAGTCAGCGAATCGAGAACATGGGCAGCCCGGAGCAACGCTACTCCGCCACCGGGCACAATGCCTTCCTCAACGGCCGCGCGGGTCGCATTCAATGCATCTTCCACTCGCGCTTTCTTTTCTTTCATCTCCATTTCGGTCGCCGCGCCAACCTTTATCACGGCTACGCCACCCGTTAGCTTGGCCAGCCGCTCTTGCAGTTTCTCGCGATCGTAGTCCGAGGTGGTCTCCTCAATTTGAGCCCGCAGTTGCCGGATTCGACCCTGAACGGCGCTCTGGCTGCCGCCGCCATCGATGACGGTCGTATTGTCCTTATCTACTGTCACGCGCTTCGCTCTGCCAAGATCCTCGAGGCCGATCTTTTCAAGCTTGATGCCGGTCTCTTCCGCTATGGCTTTGGCGCCAGTGAGAATGGCGATGTCTTCCAGCATGGCTTTACGCCGGTCACCGAAACCTGGAGCTTTCACTGCGCAAACATTCAAGGTTCCACGCAACTTGTTAACTACCAGCGTCGCCAGTGCCTCGCCGTCGACGTCTTCGGAAATGACCAACAGCGGTTTCCCCGCTCGGGCGATTAACTCGAGCACTGGCAGGAGATCCTTCATATTGGAGATCTTCTTCTCATGAATCAGGACGTACGGCTCTTCGAGAACCGCTTCCATCCGGTCCGGGTCGGTGACGAAGTAGGGCGACAAATACCCACGGTCGAATTGCATGCCGTCAACCGTGACCATTTCAGTTGACATCGTTTTCGATTCTTCAACCGTGATGACGCCGTTCTTGCCCACCTTCTGCATCGCTTCCGCGATGGTGCTTCCAATAGTGGCATCGCCGTTTGACGAGATGGTGCCGACCTGCGCAATCTTTTGGCCGCCCTCGACACTGGAAGAAATCGTCTTTAGCTCGTTGACCACGGCTTCAATTGCGGCCTCAATCCCGCGTTTCAGCGCCATCGGATTTGCGCCCGATGCGACAGATTTGACACCTTCACGGAAAATGGCCTGTGCCAAAATCGTCGCGGTCGTCGTGCCGTCGCCAGCAATATCGCTCGTCTTTGAAGCCACTTCGCGCACGAGCTGCGCGCCCATGTTCTCCAAGGGATCTCGCAACTCAATCTCTTTGGCCACGGTAACGCCGTCCTTGGTAATGGTCGGGCCACCGAATTTCTTTTCGATGACTACATTCCGACCCTTGGGACCAAGCGTCACCTTCACCGCCTCAGCCAGTTGATTGACGCCGCGCAAAATCGCTTGACGGGAATTCTCACTGTAGATGATTTTCTTCGCTGCCATGTGGTTCCTCTTTCGCTTAGGCAACCTTCGTTGCCGGCTCCTCAGCGCCTTCCAATATGCCGAGCACTTCGTCTTCGCGCACGATCAGGTATTCCTCGCCCGATAACTTGATCTCGCTGCCGGTGTATTTGCCGTACAGAATGTGATCGCCTACCGACACATCCAGGGGAGTTAAGCTCCCATTCTCGAGGCGCTTGCCTCTGGATACCGCTACAACTTTGCCTTCTTGCGGCTTCTCTTTCGCGCTGTCGGGGATGAAGAGTCCCCCAGCAGTGCTGTCGCTCGGCTCTATACGTTTCACGACAAGTCGGTCATGGAGCGGCCGGATATTCATGCGGAAGCCTCCTGAGGTCTTTGGGTCGGCTAAGGAGAGGGATTCCGGTGACTGACTTAGTTCAGAAATCGGAAGAGTGGGCGGAAGTGCTCAGTCGTTAACTATAATAGGTCAAGTCAGCTTGATTGTCAAGGCAGTTTTGGGCTATGCTACGAGGTATACTTAAGCAGATCTAGTTAAGAAACCGGGCTCGTTGTGGATATCGCCTCTGTAATTCGACATCGCTTGGATGAACTGGGCATCGGCCAGCGTGAGCTGGCGGTGGCGGCAGAAGTCACGGAATCCTACATTTCCCAGTTGTTGGCCAAAAAGAAAACGCCGCCCGCCTCGGATCGCACCGACATTTACGAAAAGATCGCCCGAGCTTTGAAGATTCCCGGCAAAGAGTTGGCAAGATTGGCCGATACTCAACGGCGTGAAGAGCTCAAGCGGAAGATTCTGGATCCGCCGCGACCTCTCTTTGAAGAATTTCGCCGATTAATCCTCCGGAAATGCGTCGCCACAAAGAGGAAGCAGATCAGTAGCATTTTCAATCGTGAACCTTTCGGCGAATTCGAACGCTTCATCACGCAAAAGCTTCTCGATGTATCGAAACGAGTCGCGAAGGAAGAGCTGGACGACCCAAAGTGGATTCATCGCGTGGCCCGAGCTGCCGGGCGAAGCTACGAAGAGACGAGGGTTTTGATTCTCGAGTTCCTCGATACAGATGTCTTTCACGTTTCGGTTGAAAACTGCATTTCGTTTCTAGACCCTCTGATCCAAAGCTGGGACATCGAATTTGGCGGCTTCGGCATGGAAATCGTTCTGAACCGCAGACTGACCCGCAGCTATTTCAGGAAGTTTGAGTTTCGCGAAGCGGAGCCCAAGCCCCTTCTCGAAGTGCAGCAAGGGTTGAAGGATTTCCTGAACGATGCAAAGCTCAGCGCCGGTATTACCGAGGAAGAAACTCTCTTTCTGAAGAGCCTTAGCCTCGATGGAAAGCGTCCCTCTCCGCTTTACTACTATCGGGAGCTACAAAATCTCCGCGACCCGCTCAATTTTCTTCCCTCATCCACCGAGAAGCGGTCAAGCCGGAACGGAAAAACGCCGTTCATCGTGCACGCGATTCGCGGAAAGTAATGAAATTTACTCAACGGGCGCGCGCGAGAACGACCGTCACATCATCGGGTTGTTCGGCATCGCCTATCCAGTCCGCCACGGCGCTGGTGATGACATCACCGATGCGCGAGAGTGGTTCGTTGCGATGCTCCTGGATCAGCTCAATCAAACGTTCCTCGCCGAATTCACCGGATTCGTTCTCCGGTTCGGTCACTCCGTCACTGAATACGGCGAAGATATCGTCCGGCTGCATCGCAATTGTCGATTCGTCATAGGTGGCGCCGTCAAAAAGACCAACCACGGTTCCCGGAGTTTCGAAGTGGAAGACCTTTCCATCCGCCCTCAGCATAATTAGGGGAAGGTGCCCGGCATTGCAATACTTCAATTCGCTCATCGTCGCGTCATAGCAGCCAGGAACATGGTCGCGTACTTCTCTAGCGGGGTGCTGCGAAAAAGCTGATAGTTCAAAGTCGTCATCAGCATGCCTGGGGCGAGTTGCAATTGCATGGTGCCGTCTCCCCGGTAGTACATGCGGCGATCACCTTTGGAGAATGCCTCAGCTCCCAAGGCCACTGGCGTTAGCATCACATCCGGCTCCAGCGAATACGCGCGAACGAAAGCATGCACAGTAGCCATCAACAGAGCAGCCGAGACTCCTTTTCCGCTGATGTCGCCCATCGCGAGTACTGGCCTGTCGGCGCCTAGCGGAATAAAAGAGTGAGCTAACCGCAGAAAAGCGATCTACATGAGCATTCCCACCATTAAGCCTTACCGTATGCCCCCCATCGCAAGCCTCGCCGTGAGCCGCGTAGCGTGGGCGCCGAGCCCGAAACGCTGTGCGCTCTTGATACACGATATGCAGCGGTACTTCATCGACTTCTTTCCACGGGGCGCGGAGCCTGCTTGCGAACATCGCAACCCTGCGCAGCCGCTGCCAGGAGCTCGGCATCCCGGTTGTCTACTCGATGCAGACGGGCGCACAGAGTTTCGCTGAGCGTGGTTTGCTCATGGACTTCTGGGGCGCGGGCATGGGAGCAGATCCGGAGGTCGCTCGCATTGTCGAGCCCCTTACGCCCACCAAGGAAGACCTGATTATCCTCAAGCGCAGGTACAGCGCCTTTCATCGCACGGCCTTGCTTGACGAACTGAACAGCCGTCATCGTGATCAGTTGATCGTTTGCGGCGTCTACGCTCACATTGGTTGTCTCGCCACCACTCTGGAGGCATTCATGTGTGACATCCAGGCGTTTATGGTGGCCGATGCCGTAGCTGATTTTTCTGCAGCGCAACACCAAATGGCGCTTGATTGCGTCGGGCAGCACTGCGCGCGCGTCGCATCGACTCTAGACGTCGTGGCGGCCATCGAGTCCTCGCGGCGCAAGATCGCCTAAAAGAAAGTGAGCATATTTATGGTCCAAGATAGTCGTCTGGTCGATGGAATCTGGCCCGACATCAATCATCTGCTTTCGCAGGATGTGGCGCAGGAGTTAGCGCGGCTAGCAGTCCAAGCCGATCGCGAAGGACGCATGTCAGATGCGGGCCTTGCTTTGTTACGGCAGAACCACTGGCCGGGCTTAGCAGTGCCCAAGAAATTTGGAGGCCTAGGTGCATCGCTTCTCGAATGCTGCGCCACGCAGCGCAGGTTGGGCGGCGCGGATCCCGGGCTCTCCATTGCATGTAGCATGCATCTGGGCTCCGTCGGCGTCTGGGCGGAGCACTATGCTCACCAGCCGGACATGACCTAGGTGTTCATGGAGGCAGTCGCGACTCAGGCGCTCATCGTGGCGTCTGCGGTCGCCGAACCGGGGCTCGGCGGTTCAGTCAATCGTTCTACACTGCGCGCTAAGCCAGTGGAAGGCGGCTGGGAGGTTTCTGGCAGGAAAGCGCCTTTGTCTTTCTCGGCATGCGCGGATCTCATCACTTTGCAGCTTCAGAGCGAGTCGAACGGGGACGGCTCTCCTTCCCGCGTCTTGGTCGCGCTCATCCCGCGCAGCCTGCCTGGCATCTCGACGCAACGCACTTGGGACACCATGGGCATGCGCGGGTCGGGATCGGACACACTGGTCTTGGAGCGGTGCTTCATTCCCAACCCGCTCATCGTCTATCAAGGCGTGCCCGGAGTTGCGGGCGACGACGATATCATTGCCGGAATCATTTGGTTTTGTCTCATCCTCACGTCGAGCTACCTTGGTCTTGCGGAGGCTGCCCTTCGGGTCACGCGCGATCTACTCGGGCGCGGGCGCATCGCGCACCTGGACGCCGCACGCGCAGAGCTGCCGAGCTTCCAGAGCGTCATCGGACAACAGGTCGCGGCGCTGTTAACGCTTGAGGCCGCATGCGCAGCTCTGGCCGGTTTGATGGATGCCAAGCAGAAGCGCCAAAGTCTCCTGGCGCCTGCGCTCGCCTTGAAACAGCACGCCATTCGAATTGTTCCCGAAGTGCTGAGCGAGTTCGCGCAGGCTTGCGGCGGAGCGGCGTACTCGCGCTCCTGTCCGCTTGAGCGCTTCTGGCGCGATTCCCATGCAATACGCTTCCACCCGCCCACACCTGTGCCTGTGGCGCAGTACCTGGGGCGCATTGGCTTGGGGTTTCCGGCCGCGTTGGACCTCGATGAGTCGTCCCCTAGCCTGCGCCGTGGAGCTTGACTAGTGAGCTGTGCTGGAATCACAGGCGTGGTTTGCATGGTGACCGGCGCCGCACAGGGCATCGGCGAGGCCATTGCGCGCCGATTTGCACTACACGGCGCGGCCATCGCGGCAGTTGATAGAAATGAAGAGGGCGTCGAACGCGTCGCCGGCGAGCTACGAGCGAGTGGTAGCCGCGCAATCGGGATGCAAGCCGACGTACGCGACAGCGCCGGGATCGCGGCAATCGTCGATCGCGTTGAGCGCGAACTGGGCGGTATTGGCGTCCTCATTAACTGTGCGGCTGTGCTGCGAACCGGAGCGATCGCGTCATTCGGCGATCAGGACTGGGACTACACATTCGCGGTCAATACAACCGGGGTGTTCATCGTGTCGCGTGCGGTCGTACGCCAAATGCTGCCGCGCCGGTCGGGTGTGATTGTAACCATAGGCTCCAATGCCGCTGCAGTCCCCCGATTGAGCATGGCCGCTTATGCGGCATCCAAGGCCGCCGCAACCCACTTCACCAAGTGCTTGGGCCTTGAACTTGCTGCCTACGGTATCCGCTGCAATGTGGTCTCTCCGGGGTCGACAGACACCCCCATGCAACGCGCGCTCTGGGCCGATGCATCCGGCTCCCACTTCGCCGTGAGCGGGTCACTCGAGAGCTTTCGTGTCGGCATTCCGCTGGGCCGAATCGCGAACGCCGAGGACATCGCCGACGCGGTGCTGTTCCTGGCGTCCGACAACGCGCGCCACATCACCATGCACAACTTATGTGTGGACGGAGGAGCCACGCTTGGAACCTGATTGCCGCTGAGGAGAAACATTTATGAGCATCAAACTAGCGCATCCTGGTAGAGACAGATGTCCCGGTTTCTGATCGCGACCGTACCACTCATAGGCCATGTCAACCCTGGCCTGCCAATTGCACGGGCGCTTCTGCACAAAGGTCACGAGGTTTGGTGGTACTCGGGGAAGAAGTTCCAGACTCGGATTGAGGCCACTGGCGCACGTTTTGTTCCGATGACGGCGGCCTACGATTACGACGACTTTGATCTGGATCTTGCGTTTCCAGGACGCACGAACCTAGGGGATTTTGCTCAACTGAAGTTTGACTTGAAGCACATCTTCACCGACCCGGCACCGGGGCAGGTTCAGGATCTTGAGACTGTGTTGAGCGAATTTTCTCCGGATGTATTTCTCGGGGACGCCGCCTTCATGGGCATACCGTTACTGTGCGAAAGGCATGGGATATGCTTCGCAACCTTCAGTACGACCGTGCTTGGCATGAAAAGCCGCGATACGGCGCCTTTTGGATTGTGTATGATGCCGAGTTCTTCCGCCCTGGGACATCTGCGCAATCGAGCCCTATACTGGTTATTCGATACGTTTCTATTCCGGGACGTAGAGGCCTACTACAAAGACATACGCGCCAAACTGTCGCTATCCATGGACGGCTACAGACCCTTCTTTGAAAGTTCTCTTGGGCCGTATCTTTATCTTCATGGCACTGTTCCGGGGTTCGAATATCCTCGCCGCGATCTGCCCCGGCAAGTTCACTTTACGGGCCCATTCTTACCACCACCGGCACCGGACTTTCTGCCTCCGGCATGGTGGAATGAACTCCAATCCGGTCGTCCAGTTATTCACGTAACACAAGGTACCGTTGCTACTAATCCCAACCAGTTACTAATTCCGGCTTTGAGGGCGTTAGCCGAAGAAGACGTGCTGGTCATCGCGGTGGCTAGCGGGCAACTTAGTGGAGCGATTGGCCCTTTGCCGGCAAACGCTCGGCTGGAGTCTTTTATTCCCCACTCTCAGCTCCTTCCGCGTGTTGACGTTATGATTACGAACGCCGGGTTCGGAGGAACGCAAATGGCTTTGGCACACGGTATACCTCTTATTGCTGCCGCCGGTACCGATGACAAGCCTGAAATCGCGAGCCGCATTGCGTGTTCTGGAGCCGGTATTAACTTGCACACAAAGACACCCTCACCGGAACAAATCCGCAAGGCCGTGCATGAAATCCTGACCAATGCCAGCTATCGCATACAAGCGCAAAAGCTACAGGCAGAAATGGCTAGGTACGATATGCCAACCAGAACGGTCATGTTGCTTGAGCAACTGGCCCAAACAAAGAAACCGGTCGTCAACTTGCCTGGCGCAATACCATATGCCTCAGCGACTGCATCTGGCTAAAGAACCTTCAACTGCCAGCCCACGCAGTCAGATCTGCGATTCTCGCGCCTGTGACCAGCCGTCAATCGAGAGTTCATTGTTTCGCCACGCCTGCGGTGCTGTTCCTACGGGGGTGAGCGTGGTCACCCGTCTCCTCGACAACCAGCCGTACGGCCTGACGGTGAATTCATTTGCCTCCGTTTCGCTCAAGCCGCCTCTCATTCTGGTTTGTATCGAATGCCGCTCCCCGTTTCTCAGGACCTTCACACAGGAAACGAGATTCGCAGTTAACGTATTGAGCCACGCTCAGCGTGCAGTCGCAATTCAATTTGCCAGCCCTTGCGCAGACCGTTTCGTCCAGGTTGCTTGGACCGGCGGTCTTCACGGAGTCCCGCTGTTATCGCAAGTCGTCGCAACCTTTGAATGCAAAGTCTGGCGCACGCAGGGCGCGGGCGACCACTCCGTGATCATCGGATTGGTTAAGAACGCCGTTCTGTATAGGGGCGCGCCGCTGGCCTTCTGCCGAAAGGATTACTGCTCGATCAATTCTGGGGAGACACATTGATGCCAGGTACGTAGGAATGTCGAGAAAATCCAGGGAGTGGAACTACGTTGTCGATTACTTACCGCGTGGCAGCCAATTTCTAGGCGCGACTAGACGCCATGACTGAGCAATTAAATCCTTCAGCGTCTCTGGAGCCGTCCCGCTCAGTTGAATCCTGGTCCAGCCGAACCTGCCCCAGTGAGGCTCGATTACAAATGTCTCCGGGTCGGATGCAACCAGCTCAAACTGGACGGGCTGAGGTAACTTCACGATGGCCTCTGTCTCGTCTTCTGATAGTTCGGCGAATATCTTGCCACGGACGCGAAAGGATGGAGACCCATGGTGATCGGCCTCGCAAGATTCGGGCAGGGATAACGCGAACTGGCGCGCCGTCCCCGCATAGGTCATGGGTCGTTCCTCGTCACGGTTAACATCCTATGGCCACTTGGGCGCGCTCTGCGAATGTCCAGCCCGCTCTGTCAATCCTATCATTTCTAAAATGCAATTAGGTGCAATCTGGTGGTGCGGGCATAATGTACTCACTTCGCCAGCGTGCAGTAGCGTGCAATGGTCTACGGCAGCAGTGGCACATTTAATAGCCGTGGCAGCGGGAAATCCGCAAGTTTATATAAAGTTTGGCTGTTCAGGGGTGTGAAACCCACCGCCAACTGCTCTATTATCAACTATTTGCGGTCATGTTAACCTGATTACTGAAAGGCTAGTTTGGACTGCAAATGCTGTGGTGGTTTTATCAACGATCTAGCGCGCGCTGGATTTCTCGCTCACCCTCCCGCTTCCACCTTCATTCCGCCAACTTCCTCCGCTTCCAGGGACCGATCGCGGGGTTGCCTAAAAACTTTGACAGCCAGACGAAACAAACCAGATTTCTGGCTAGAGGTGTAACGATAGGCCCGACATCTTGCACATATCCCAGTTATGGTTCGGTCAAGCGGAAAGGCTTTAATCCTCTTACATTACATTGCAGCGAGGTTACATCGGAATGGTACACAAATCTGCGTTCAAGTGCGTTGACAAGCAACTGAAAGCACCATAGAATTTTAGCAACCCACCCGAATTGCTCCCATCCCAATTGCAATGGTAATCAAGTCGATATTCCACGTCGAATTCTGCGTCGGTAATTCCTATCAAGCCAGTCATTTCTACAGAACTGTCATGGGGCTGTCGCCCGTAGCCTATTCAGGACCGGAGACCGGTGTAAAGGACCGCGCGTCATATCTGCTTCAGCGCGGAGCGATTCGCTTCTTGCTGAGCTCGCCGGTGACAACGAGCTCTGAATTGAATCGTCACCTGGAACGTCACGGCGAGGGCATTTGCGATATCGCGTTCGAAGTGGACGACGCCCGGTCGGCATTCGAAGAGTGCGTAAGCAGCGGAGCCAGGGCAGTTCGAGAACCGTGGAAGATAGAGGATGCCAGCGGCAAGGCCGTGCTGGCTCGGATCGGAGCCTTTGGCGACACGGTCCATACCTTTGTCGAACGCGACGCTTTCAAAGGGGCGTTTCTGCCAGCTTACCGTCCACTCGAGCGGATGCAGGCGGCGGACACCGGCTTCGAGCGTATCGATCATTTCGCCGTCAGCGTCGACCAAGGAACCGCTGAATCCTGGGTGACGCACTATGATCGCGTATTCGGTTTTCGTACTTCGCGCGAGGAGGACATCGCAACCGAGTACAGCGCCATGTTTTCCAAAGTAACCGAGTCAAAGGATCGCGGAGCAGTTTTCGTATTCGTCGAGCCGGCTGAAGGCAGACGTGCATCGCCGATTACCGAATACCTGCGGTACTACGGGGGCGCTGGCGTGCATCACATGGCTCTTTCGACCACAGACATCGTTGGGTCTGTTCGCACCCTTCGAGGCCAGGGTGTGCGATTCACGCAGACGCCGCGAACTTACTACGACGCTTTGCCGGCGCGCGTCGGTCAGATCGCGCAGTCGCTTAACGATTTAAGCGAGTTCGGGATTTTAGTGGATCGTGACACGGACGGTTATCTGATGCAAATCTTCACGCAGCCTGTGCAGAGCCGCCCTACGCTTTCCTTCGAGGTCATTCAACGAGAAGGCGCCCTCGGTTTTGGAAGCGGCAACATCAAGGCGCTGTTTGAGGCGATTGAGCGCGCGCAGTTGGAACGCGGGAATGCCTGAGCGAGTTACGTCGGGGTACGGCGCAGCCGCCGTTCGCGCCCTGAGCCGGCCGCGCCTCGCCTCGTGGACGGAAACTTTGCCGAGTACGCCCGGTCAGGACTTGATGGCGGTTGGGCGCCAGCCGGACATTCTTTCCTTTGCACTCGGGATGCCGTCGACAGAACTGTTTCCAGCCGAAACGCTCGGCATTCTGGCACACAAACTGATGACCGACGATGCGGCGGTCCTGCAATACGGCGTGCCGGAGCAGACACTAAAGTCCCAGATTGTTGACCTCATGCAATCGCGAGGTGTCGATTGCAGTCCAGCCGATATCTTTTTGACGTCGGGCGCACAACAGGCGATCAGTCTCGTTCTGCAAGCGGTCGCGGAACCCGAGTCTGCCGTTCTCTGCGATGACCACACGTATTTCGGCTTTCTGCAGGCGGCGAGACCGCTCCAGTCCCGGATCATCACGGTTCCCTGCGACCAGTCCGGCATGGATGTACACGCCGTCGAAAAGGCTTTACGTAACGACGACGTCCGGCTGATTTATGTCATTCCCGATGGTCACAATCCGCTCGGCGTGAGTCTGAGCGTTGAGAGACGGCGCGCCTTGGTGGGTCTCGCCGAAGAATACGGCGTTCCGATTGTCGAGGACGATGCCTACGGCCTGCTTCAATACGACTCTGAATTCAAGCCGGTGTGCGCCTACGGCAAAGACTGTGTTTTTCATGTTGGATCCTTTTCTAAAACGATTTCACCGGGGCTTCGAGTCGGCTGGATCGTGGCGCCTTCAGGAACTACGCAGGTTTTAAGCAGCATCAAGGCCGGAGCGGACATCGATACCGGGACCTTCGGACAGAGGCTTGCAGCGGCGTACTTGTCCACCGTTGATTTCCACGACCGGATTCGGCAGCTTCGAGGCCACTACAGACAACGGCGCGATGCGATGGTGGCAGCCATAGAGGATTTGCTACCGCGCGCACGCTGGGTCAGGCCGTCGGCGGGTTTTTTCGTTTGGGTCGAATTACTGGACGCCATCGATACCCGGGAGCTGTTGCGTTCATCTCTGGCCAATGAACGCATCGCCTTCGTGCCGGGGAGTGAATTCCAGCCAAATCCGGCTG
>Ga0210385_10001759_pt1 | contig 13265 bp, 15 predicted proteins | sample IncBWH26OmetaG_FD_160107 | JGI IMG/M metagenome (GOLD analysis project Ga0210385, IMG submission 160107) | Forest soil microbial communities from Barre Woods Harvard Forest LTER site, Petersham, Massachusetts, United States - Inc-BW-H-26-O ... | reverse complement strand
TGGACAGCATGGCGTCGGGCTGCTCGGCGGTCCCGCGCCGCACCCGTACGAGGCCGGAGGTGCCGTCCACGGTGAAGACATCGGCGCCGACCCGCAGCTCGTACCGGCCGTTCACGGCCATCGGGTCGGCGGCCGCCTGCAGCGCGATCAGCAGGGAGTCCAGGCTCCACCCCGCGTCGTCGGGCAGCGGGGCCTGGGTTCCCCACTGGCCGAGATGCACGATGACGGGCTCGAGCTCGTACCCCCAGTCGGTCAGTTCGTAGACGCCGACCCGGGCGGGAGGGCCTAGGTCACGGTGGCGGACGACGCCGCTTCCGGTCAGCTCGCGCAGCCGCTGGCTGATCACGTTCGGGCTGGCCCCGGGCAGCCCGGCTAGCAGATCGTTGAAGCGCTTAGGACCCAGCAGAAGCTCGCGAACGATCAGCAGTGCCCACCGCTCGCCGATGACGTCGAGGCTGCGTGCCACCCCGCACTGGTCGCCATAACTCCGATTCACGCTCCTAGCATAGCATCGCCGGGTTGACATCTCGAAGTCTAACTCCTAATTTAGGAGCATCGCTTCTGAAGGAGGAACTGAGATGGACGTGAAGGACAAGCGCAAGCCCGCCAAGCCCGCGGCCGGCCAGACCTTTGAGGGATTCACCGACGAGGAACGAGCCGCGATGAGGGCCCGCGCCCAGGAGCTCAAGGCGGCTCCGCGCCGCGGCAAGGCGGACGGGGAAGGCGACGTGCTCGCGAAGATCGCCGAGATGACGGGGCAGGATCGCGCCCTGGCCGAGCGGGTACACGCCATCGTCAAGGCCACCGCGCCCGGCCTTTCGCCGAGGACCTGGTACGGGATGCCCGCGTATGCCGAAGACGGCAACGTCGTCTGCTTCTTCCAGAGCGCGCAGAAGTTCAAGAGCAGGTACGCGATGCTCGGCTTCAGCGACAAGGCGAAGCTCGACGAAGGCACCATGTGGCCGACCTACTACGCGCTGACGGAGCCGACCGCCGACGTGGAGGCCAGGATCACCGCGCTGATCAAGACCGCGGTCGGCTGAGCACACCGCCGCCCGGCAGTCGGCCGACACGAAGGGAACCCCATGCCCGCCGCCGAGTTTCGCGCGACCGTCTCCCCGGTCATCGCGAGTCCGGTGCTGCGCCGCCTGCTGCCCGTGTTCGCGGTGTCGGCGATCGGCGACGGGATGAGCGCGGTCGGCGTGGCGTGGCTGGCGATCCGCATCGCCGCGCCCGCCGACCGCGGCCTGGTGGTGGGAGTGGCGGTCGCCGCCTATACGCTGCCGGGCGCAGCCGGGGCGGTGCTGCTGGCCCGGCCGCTGCGCAGGCTGGCGAGCCGGCACCTGGTCGCCGCCGACGCGGCGCTCCGGGCGGTGACGCTGAGCATGATCCCGCTGCTGTACGGGCTGGGCGCCTTGCATGCCGGGTCGTATGTGGCGCTGCTGGCCGCGTCTTCGCTGCTGCATGCCTGGGGCATCTCCGGCCAGTACACGCTGGTCGCCGAGCACCTGCCGCCGCAGTACCGCACGACCGGGAACGCGCTGCTGTCAGGGTTTTCGATGGCCGCATACGTCATCGGCCCGCTGCTGGCCGGCCTGGCGGTGGCGGTTGCCGGGCCTGCGGTGCCGGTTGCCGCCGACGCCGCGTCCTTCGCGATCCTCGCCGTTGTGGCAGCCACGGTGCGGGGTCACCCGAGGTCCGCCGGACCCGCGGATGCCGGCCAGCCGGACCGGGCACGGGGGTTCGCTGCGATCGCCCGCAGCCCTGCGCTGGCCGGCCTGCTCGCCCTGACCGTGGTCTACTTCTTCCTGTACGGGCCGGTTGAGGTGGCCCTGCCGCTGTACGTGACCGGACCACTGCACGGCAGCGCCGCTTTGCTCAGCCTGTTCTGGGCCGTGTTCGGGATCGGCGCCACGGCAGGCAGCATTGTCGCGGGACTGACCCGCCGTCTCCCGGTGTGGCCGATCCTGATCACAGCGGTCATCGGCTGGGGCGCCGCGCTCGCCCCGCTCGGCCTGCTCACCCTGCGCGTTCCCGCACTGGCCTGCTTCGCCGCCGGCGGCCTGCTCTACGCGCCCTACCCGGCCCTGTCGGCGACCTTGTTTCAGCGGGAAAGCCCTCCGCAGCTGCTGTCCCAGGTCCTTGCTGCTCGCGGCGCGCTAACCTTGCTGGCGACCCCGCTCGGCACCGCGCTCGGCGGGCCGCTCACCGCATGGCTCGGCGCCCAGCACGTCCTGCTGGTCTCGGCGGCGGCAACCATCGCGTCCGGCCTGGTCGCCACCACGATCCTTCTTACGCACCGCCGGAAGCAGACCCGGCCCGAGGCGAAGAGCACCGCCCTGAGAGCGCAAGCATGAAGCCACCGTCACGAGGCACGGCACGACGTGCGGCAGTGTCGTACCTGCCTGCGAAACTGGCGCGATGGTACGGATAGACACCGTAGTTATCAACGCGGCGGACGCCCGCCGGGCGGCGCAGTTCTGGGGCAGGGCGCTGGGGTACACCCCGCGCAGCGAGGGCTCGCTCACGCTCGTCCCCGTGGACGGCGACGGCCCCGCCGTGAACCTGGACGAGACCGACCAGATACATCTCGATCTCCGTGTATCGGACGCAGCCGAGCAGCAGGCCGAGGTCGAGCGGCTGATCGGGCTCGGCGCGCGCCGGGTGGAGTGGGAGTACCCCGACGGCGCCAACTTCGTGGTGCTCGCCGACACCGAGGGGAACCCTTTCTGCGTGGTGAACGCCGGCGGGGAGTAACACGAGGCCAGCCGCCAGACACTAGGAAGTGTGGAAAGCCCCATCACCGTTCGCATCGCGCACGCCAGGCCATGGCCAGGGAAGGTCGGCGACCGGAGAACCCTCATCGCGGGCTACCTGGTCGTGCTCGCCGACGACGCCGGCCAGCGCGCGATACCGGTCTGGCTGTTGCATGGCGACCGGGCCGGCGGCGGCTCGCTGCCGCAGCTGGTCGACGAGCCGGATGGCGTGACCGTGACCGCCGGAGTCCCCGAGGAACTCGGCGCCCGGCTGCTCCGCGCGGCCGGGGCCACGGTGACCGGCGTGAACATCGAGATGACCAAGGCCGACGCTGGCGAACTGACGGCCGAGACCGCGGCAGCGCGGATCGAGGTCGGCGGCCGCGCCGGATCCCGGCAGGTCACCGCCCGGCTCGGCCTTGGCCTGGCCGTCGCCGCTGCCACCGGGGCGCCGGTCCGGCTCGACGGCGCGGTGCTGGACCGGCTGGCCGTTCCCGTGCCCGGTGATGACCCGGTCGGCCCGATTCTGGACCGGCTGTCACCCGGCCGGCGGTTGACGGAGCGCCGCGCCCCGCTGGCAGCGGGCGGTGCCAGCGTCGGAACCCACGCGGGCGGTCCCGGCGCCGGAACCCATGCGCGGCCACGCTTCGAGCCGCGCAACCTGGCGTTCGCCGACGGGCTGGACCGGTGGCAGCTCGGCTTCGATGTGCCCGGCGAGACCGCGCAGCCGGGGGCGCCGGGCTACACGTCCGCCGCCGAAGACGGCACGGCGTTCCTGTCGGCGGCAGTCCAGGAGCCCGGCGGGTCCGCCGCCTTGCTGCAGACGATCTTCGCCGATGACTACCGGGGCGGCCCGGTCGTGTTCAGCGGCGAGATCCGCACCGAGGCCGTCACACAGCGGGCGGGGCTGCGCCTAGAGATCTTGACGCGGGCGCGGCCGGTCAAGGGCGAGCGGGGCGACAGCGAATGGGAGGTCTGGCCCGGACACGAGCAGCGCTGCGCCACCCTCTCCGGCAGCAGCGACTGGGCCAGGCAGGAGGTAACCGCCCTGGTTCCCGACGACGCCGAGCTCATAAGGTTCGGCATCACCCTGACCGGCCCGGGCGTGGTCGCGCTGCGCTCACCGGAACTGGCCCTCGGCGCCTGAACGACGGCCGTGGACATCTCCGACGGTGACCTGGTCCGGCTGGCTCGCGATGGCGACCCGGTCGCGTTCCGGCTGCTGGTCGAGCGCTACCAGGCGATGGCGCGTGCCCGTGCCTCCGGCCTCAGCCACAACCGCAGCGACGTGGACGACATCGTGCAGGAGTCGTTCCTGCAGGCGTTCGTCGCGCTGGACCGGCTGCGGGATCCGGACCGGTTCGCGGGCTGGCTGGCCGGCATCGTGGTCAACGTCAGCCGGAACCTGCAGCGGCGCCCCGGGCCGGTGCTGCTGCCGGAATGGCCCGAGCCGCTGCACCCTGCCGCCGCGGACGCCGTGCCGTCTGCCGACGACCTCGACCGAGCGGCCGCGCTGCGGGCGGCCGTGGCGGACCTCCCGGCCGGGCAGCGGCGTGCCGTGGCGCTCTATTACTACGCGGACCAGCCCGCCGACCAGATCGGCGAGTCGCCCGGCGCAGCCCGGGCCAGCCTGCACAAGGCCAGGCTCCGGCTGCGCGGGTACATCGCCGAGCACCGGCCCGACCTCATCCCCGTTGCATCACGGAGGACCCGCATGACCAGCGTCCGCATCGCGCGTGCCGAGCACCGACCCGCCCGCGCCCGTCAGCCGCACGTTCGCGTGCCCAGCTATCTGGTCGTGCTCGCCGACGACGCCGGCGGCCGTGAGCTGCCGATCTGGCTGCTGGCCTTCGACCGCCAGCGGCTACAGCCGCTCCTCGAGCGGGACCAGGCTGGCCCGGCGCTGGCCGCGACCGCGGATGACCTCACCGCGGAACTGCTTCGCGCGGCCGACACACGGGTGAGCGGTGTGGACATCGACGAACTGGGCCCCGAGGTGGCCGCGGCGCGGATAAGGCTGGCCAGTCCCGCCGGGCCGCAGCAGGTCACGGCGCGCCTGGCCGAGGGCCTTGCCATCGCGATCGCGGCCGGCGCCCCGCTCCGAATAGCCGACGCGGTGATGGACCGGCTGGCGCGGCCGCCGGCACCGGGCACCGGGGTGCCCGATCAGCCCCCGGAACCCGCGCTGTCGCCCAGCGCGCCCGAACCCGCGCCGCCGCCCAGCGCGCCCGAACCCGCGCGGCCGGCCGGCGTGCCGGAACGCGGGCCGGCCGTTCCCGCGCCGGGCCGCCCTCCGCGGCGACCCCGTTTCGAACCGCGCAACCTCGCGTTCGCCGACGGCCTCGACGGCTGGCTGTTCGCGGGCAACTTCGCCGAGCACGCCAGCGAGTCGCACTGGCACGACTACGCCTGCGTGGCGGATAACGGGTCGGCGGTGCTTTCCTCGGCCGTGCCGGAGCCGGCCGGATTCGCCGTCCTCGGCCAGGAGCTGTTCGCCGACGACTACCGCGGCGCGGTGATCACCTTCCGTGGCGAGTTCCGGATCGCGGATGCTCCCGGCCGCGCCGGGCTGTTCCTTCGCGTCAACGAGGGCCAGCCGATTCGCGGCCCAGTCACGGATCGCTCCGTCTTCGCCGATCCGGACAACAACATCGTGACGATCCCGGCTAGCAGCGGCTGGACCAGGCATGAGGTGACCGCGCGGGTCCCGGACGACACCGACGCGTTCGTGTTCGGCGTCTTCCTGGCGGGCGCCGGCCAGCTCGAGGTCCGCGACACCGAGCTAGCCGCTGAGCACCCATGACCGTGGCGGATACGCGAGTAAGACGGTGAGGGCGGGTTCACGCGGGCAGCAGGCCGATCGCCGCCTTGGCCTGCCGCACCTTCTCCCGGCCCAGCTCGCTGGCCCGCGCGGCGCCGGCCCGCAGCACCGACCGGATGTGGTCGGGGTCGCTGGACAGTTCCTGGTAGCGGTCGCGGACCGGCTCCAGCGTCGCCACCACGGCGTCGGCGACCGCGTGCTTCAGGTCGCCGTACCGGCCGAACTCGCCGCTCAGCTCCTCGGGTTCCCGGCCGGTGCACGCGGCCAGGATGGCCAGCAGGTTCGACACCCCTGGCTTGCTGGCCGGATCGTAGGCCACCTCGCCGTCGGCGTCGGTGACCGCCCGCATCACCTTGCGCCGCAGCACGTCAGGCGCGTCGAGCAGGCGCAGCGAGCCCGCGAGCGACGGGGCCGACTTGCTCATCTTGGCGGTCGGATCGGCGAGGTCCATGATCCTGGCGGCGACCGGCGGGTTGACCGCCTTCGGCAGCGTGAAGGTCGGCCCGTACCGGCCGTTGAACCGGGCCGCGACGTCCCGGGCCAGTTCCACGTGCTGGCTCTGATCCTCGCCGACCGGCACCTCGTCGGTGTCGTAGAGCAAAATGTCGGACGCCATCAGGACCGGGTAGGTCAGCAGCGAGACCCGGACCTGCTCCTGGCGGCGGCCCTTCTCCTTGAACTGGATCATGCGCTGGGCCTCGCCATAGCCCGTGGCGCACTCCAGCAGGTAGTGCAACTCGGAGTGCTCGGGCACATGCGACTGCACCATGAACAAGCACAGGTCCGGATCGGCGCCCGCGGCCAGCAGCAGCGTGGCGAACTCCAGCGTTCGCCGCCGCACGTCGTCGGGCTGGTGGTCGAGCGTCAGCGCGTGCAGGTCGGAAACGAACACCACGGTGTCCGCGATGGCTTGCTCGGCCACGATCGGCCGGATCGCGCCCACATAGTTGCCCAGATGCAGTTCCCCCGACGGGGTGAACCCGGTAAGTCGTCGTGACATTGGTCTTGCTCCTCTGTCTCAGACCGCCGCCCGGAACCACGCTGACCGCATCAAGACAAAAGAAGGCGGCCGCCCAGCCCGGGCAGCCGCGTGTCGATGTGCGCGAATGGACAGTGCCGCCCGGTCAGGGGCGCCACCAGCCGCAGTAGCCGTAAGTCATTCGCACACCGCCATTGTACGACGCACGTGCCTCAGCTGTCCTCGCGGGCCAGGCGCCTGCGCAGGTAGATGATCAGCACGATGAGCAATATGGCGATCGTTCCTGGCACCATCGTGCCGACCCAGTCGAAGCCCGGGTTCTGCGGAAACCCCGCCGGGACATGCACGCCCTGACGGGCCAGCATTTCCCGGGCGATCTCGCGCTCCTGAGGGCTCATGCCGGGTCTTAGCGCGCCGACCAGCGCGGAGAAGGCGAAGACGAAGGCGGCAGCGGCGGATGCGCCGATCGCGATCCGCGTGGTATGGACGCGATGCGCTTGTGCCTCGGCGGCGGTGCGCGCTGCTTTCTCCTCGACGGCGCGCGCCGCGAGGATGTCGTCCAGCGGCAGGTCCGTGAGCAGCGCCGTCAGTTCCTTCCCGGTGCGGGCATTCAGGGCCTGCCCGGATCGCTCGTCGAATTCGTCGGCCGTAATCCGGCCGGCCTGGAACGCACCGGTCAGCTCGTGCAGGGCCCGCTCGCGGTCGGCGTCGGACACCCGCAGGTCGCCCGAGGGGTATTTCCAGCCAGCTCTGTCCATGATCCGTACTCCTTCGGCGTGCAGTTTCAGCGTAACCCCCGCCCGTAATGCGTCGCCCCGGCGGCAGAAGGCCGCGCCCGGCGCTGCACCAGTTGCCCGCATCAACTCATTAGTATAGTGTGCTACGGAACTAGATAAACGCCTGGTGACAGAGCTGGGAGCGCTGATGATCGACTTCCATCTGAACAGCAGGTCCGGCGTGGCGCCGTACCTGCAGCTGATCCGGCAGGTCCGGCAGGCGTTGCGCCTGGGCCTGCTGCGTGAGGGTGATCAGCTTCCGACGGTCAAGGACGTGGCCGGCTCGCTGGCGATCAACCCCAACACGGTGCTCAAGGCCTACCGGATGCTGGAGTACGAGGGCCTGGCGTCCGCGAAGCCAGGCGTCGGCACGTTCGTGACCAAGACCGTCAGCGAGGAATCGGTCGCCGCGCATCAGCGGCTGAGCATGGAACTGTCGGCGTGGATCGGCCGCGCACAGCGGGCGGGCCTGGACCCCGAGGACATGGAGGCCCTGTTTCAGCGGGCCGCCCGGGCCGCCGAGCAGGAGGAAGCGGTATGACGAACGCCATCCCTGCGATTGAGGCACGCGGCCTGGGCAAGCGGTACGGGCACCGCTGGGCGCTGGCCGACTGCACGCTTGCCATCCCGGCTGGGCACGTGGTCGGGCTCGTGGGCCCGAACGGGGCAGGCAAGACCACCTTGATCAGCCTTGCCACCGGGATGCTGGCGCCGACCACCGGCACCATCGAGGTGCTCGGCGGCCTGCCGGCCAGCGATCCCGGTCAGCTCGCCCGCGTCGGCTACGTCGCGCAGGACACCCCCACCTACGCCGGGCTGAGCGTGGCCGACCACCTCAGGCTCGGCGCGCACCTGAACCCGCGCTGGGACGCCGGGCTCGCCCGGCGCCGCATCGAGCAGCTGGGCCTGGACCCGAAGCAGAAGGCGGCCAGGCTGTCCGGCGGCCAGCGCGCCCAGCTCGCGCTCACGCTCGCGCTCGCCAAGCGCCCCGAGCTGCTGATCCTTGACGAGCCGATCGCGAGCCTCGACCCGGTGGCTCGGCGCGAGTTCCTGCAGGCCCTGATGCGTGTGACGGCTGAGCAGGAGCTCAATGTGGTGATGTCATCGCACCTGGTAGCCGACCTGGAACGGGTCGCCGACTACCTGGTCGTGCTGGTCGACTCGCGGGTGCGGATCACTGGCGAGGTGGACGACCTGCTCGCCACCCACCACCTGCTCACGGGCCCGCGCCGCCAGGCCGCCAGCCTGCCGGACAGCCAGCAGGTCATCACGGAGAGCCACACCGGCCGGCAGAGCACGTTCCTGGTGCGCAGCACCGAGCCGGTCATCGACCCGGCCTGGACGGTCGAAGAGGTCAGCCTGGAGGACCTGATGCTCGCCTACATGGGCCACGCCTCCGGGTCGCCGCAGGGCCAGAGGCTGGAGGTGCGCCAATGATCTGGCTGACCTGGCGCCAGTTCCGCCCGCAGGCCATCGCGGCAGCCTGCGCCCTGGCCGCAGTCGCGATCGTGCTGGTGGCGACCAGGCCGGGCCTGTCCGCCGGCTACACCGCAGCAGGCCTGTCTGCCTGCCACGCGCACTGCGCCACGGCCGCGAGCATCTTCCTCGACCGGGTCGGCAACTTCGACAAGTTCCTGGACTTCGCCGGCGTCCTCCTCATCATCGTGGCGCCCGCGCTGATGGGCCTGTTCTGGGGCGCGCCGCTCATCGCCCGCGAGGTCGCGGACGGCACCCACCGGATCGCCTGGAACCAGAGCGTCACGCGCACCCGCTGGACCATCGTCAAGCTCGGCCTGGTCGGCCTCGCCGCCATCGCGACGGCGGGCCTGCTCAGTCTGATCGTGACCTGGTGGACCAGCCCGATCGACGCAGCTTCGCTCGCCGGCGGATCCGCGCAGGCCGCGACCGGAGGGAACGGGGTACACGTCACCTTCAACGGGTTCGCGGAGGCCCGGCTCGACCCGGTCATCTTCGACGCGCGGGGGGTGGCCCCGCTCGGCTACGCGGCGCTCGCCTTCGCGCTCGGTGTGACCGCGGGCGTGCTGCTGCGCCGGACACTGCCTGCGATGGCCGTGACGCTGGTCGCGTTCGTCGCGATCCAGGTCCTGATGCCGAACTTCATCCGGCCGCACCTGCTCCCGCCCGCCCACATCACGACGCCGTTGAGCACCCAGCACGGGCAGGTCAACACCAACGCGGGTACCGGGATAACCGACATCCAGCTCACCGGGTCTTTCAACCAGCCTGGCGCCTGGGTGCTATCAGACGTCGTCATCACGCCATCGGGCGCGCAGCCGTCAGACATCGTCGTGACGCCAGCCGGCCCGGAGTTCACGGTGCTGCCCCGGGCATGCACTCCCACGCCGGGGTCTGCCTTCAACCCTGTCCCCTGCCGGGAAACGCTGGCTGCCATGCACCTGCGCCAGTCCATCACCTACCAGCCCGCCAGCCGGTTCTGGCCCCTGCAGTGGATCGAAACCGGCATCTACCTGCTGCTGGCCGCCGGGCTCGGCGGGGTCTGCGTCTGGCAGGTCCGCCGCAGGCGCACGCCTTGACCCGGACGCGCGAAAACTGGCCCGCCGCACCGGCCCTCCGGTCGGTATCCTGCCGATTATGGCTCAGCCACCGGATCTCGAGGCTCGCGTTGCCGCGCTGGAGGAACATGTGCGGGAGCTGGATGAACGGGTGCACCACAACCAGCAGGACGCTGCCGCGGCCCGCGTGCTGGCCGGCGGCGCAGATCGCGACGTGACCGAAATTCGGCGGGAAGGCCGAGAGTTCCGTGAGCAGAACAATCGCGTGCTCAACGCGATGCGAGAAGACTTGGCCGATCTCAGGTCTCACGTCGACAACGGCTTTGCCGAGATACGGGGCAAACTCGATGCTGCTGCCGCGGGTCAGGACCAGATCGCCGGGATGCTCAGCACCCTGATCGAGCGGGAAAACGGACCCTACGACGGCCAGTAGCACCGGTTCCGGGGTTGCGCTCGCCGCGTCAAAGCGCTGATGATCATGGGCCGAGGTCCCACAGTAGGCGGTAGTAGCGGGTCCGGTCCGGGTCCGGGGCGATTCCATAGGCGCTGAGCAGCAGGCCTTCCCACTGCGGGCCGTAGTTCCAGCCCACGCTCCAGGTGGCGACCGCGAGATCGGCCCACAGGTCAGCCACACCGAGCTGGTCGAAATCGACGTGACCCGAGCAGCGGCCGTCGTCGGTGATCAGAGTATTGGGCGCGCAGGCGTCGCCGTGGCAGACGACCAGCCGGTCGACCGGGGGAATGTCGGCCAGCCGGTCCAGAGCCTGCTCGATGCTGAGCGGCTGGTGCACCGCGTGGAATCCCGTCGGGTCAAGGCGGCCTATTCCGGCCCGGCGGCGCGCATCGGCCAGCTGGTCTTCGGCCATCCACGAGAACGGGCAGGCCGTCACCGGCATGGCCTCGTGCATCGCGCGCAGCCCTTCACCGATCGCGGCGACCGCGGTGGCCGGCTCGGTGCGCCACCGCTCCGTGACCGCGTTCTGGCCGGGCAGTGCGGAGGTGACCAGCCATGATTCGGTGTCGTCCGCGCCCTGGGCGAGAACTCGCGGCACCGCGATGTAGGACCAGGCCCACTCGAGCCGAGCGGCTTCCTGGGCCAGGTCGATCCCGCTGCTGGCTGGCGTCCACTTGATGAAGTAGCGATTGGCCGTCCCGCCGACCTCGAACGTACGGCCGCCGACGGCGTTCTCCCACACTTCGCGGACCGGTCTGCCCACGGCCAGATCCACGACCCGCCTCGGCACCGGGTTGCGGTGCGAACCATCGGGTGACCCGCCCCACTCGGCCGGCTGTTCTTCCACGTCGCTCATCGACGCGATCATCTCACCGGGCGCGAGAGGCGGGCGCTACGCGACAGCCTGCGGGCTGGGCCGGCTGGCGGCGTCCTCGGACACGGCCGCCGCCGACCCGGTGTGAGCCTCGCTTCGCCGCGGCAGGAACAGCGTCAGTGCCGTGGCGAAGGCCAGGATCTTGGACAGTGCGTTGAACGCGAACGCCCCGGGCGTGGCGGGGTACGCGAACCCGAACAACGCCCAGGCCGCGAATACCGCGAGCATCGTCGCGAAGGTAACGAAGGTCGCCTTCGTCAGCCGGACCGTCGGGGCGATCGTGAGGAATGACAGCGTCGCGAACTCGACGAGGAACAACGGCGCGAAGAACAGGACGCGGTAGAGGGCCGGATCGGGGGGGATCGGAGGATACGTCCTGGCCATGACGATGAGGTCGAATGGGAACTCGAAAACCATCGGCGCTGCGATCGCGCCAACGGCGGCGCTCAGCAGCCGCACCCGCCAGCCATGCGATCTGGCGACGATGAGGATCGCAACGAAGATGGCAACAATGCAAGCGCCCGTGACTGGCGCGATCGGATCTGACGGCAAGGCGTGAAGCAGGTGATGCTGGCGCATTGCCGTCACGTACTCACTGGCGCAAATCAGGAACGCGATGACCGCGAGCAGCCAGGCCACCATCATGATCCCTATGGCGGTCTCGCCCGGTCTTGGCAGCCGGACGGGCCGGCCCAGCCGCGTTCCGGCGTACAGCACACCTGCGGCGGCGGCTACCAGCACGATGGCGAGATCGATCTTCGCCATGCCGCTGTAGCTGACCCAGGTACCGTCAACGGGCTTTGTCATGACTGCCTCCCTAGTCCCGGTCTGGCCGGGTGGCCCGTTCGAACAGGGCCGTCAGTTGTGCCGCGTAGCCCTCGAGATCGAGGTCCGGGTCGTTTATGAACTGGTTCAGCAGGTCTTCCACCGCGACCTTGATGACCGACGCCATGACGTGCGGGTCGAATGGCCCGAACCGGTCCATGTCCTGCCCGAGGCGCAGTACTCGCTCGAGCGCCGCCACTTCGCCGGCGCGGGTACGAAACGCCGGATTCGGGCTCCCCGAGTCGTCGCGGAAGGCGTTGAAGACCCGGACCAGGGCCAGTACCTGCCGGGCATGGGTCCGGTAATACCCGGCCCACGCGGTGACGTAGGCGGCAATGAAGCGCTCGGGGAACCGGTCCGGCTCAGCAGCGATGAGGCGCGGCTCCAGGTACTCCGCCATGGAGCCGATCACATCGGCGATCACCGCGCGGATCAGGTCGTCCTTCGCCGCGAAGTGATAGGTGACCACGCCCTTGCTGACCCCGGCCCGGCGTGCCAGCTCGCCGACGGAGGCGCGGACAAACCCAAGCTCCGCGATGGCCTCGATCATGCAGTCCACGAGTTGGTCGCGGCGCTTCTGCCGGGTGAACGTACTGTCCCCGGCCATCTGACCACTCCGGCTAGTACGCATGATTCAAAGTTAGTACGGTCGTACTAATTCGTCAACAGCGATACCCACGGACGTCGCGCTGGCGACAGGCGCCCGCCAGAGTCGAGGCCCCGGAGAAGACGGCCGCGCTGGTGGCGTTAGGGCTCAGGAGCGAAATCGCGGGAGGGGACCTTGCCTGAGGCGGCGATGGCGAACCTGATCCACGACAAAAGGGCGCCCATGCAGAATTCGGAGAAGTTGGCCCAGTCGCCGGAGGCGGCATAGTTGATCGCCGCGATGGTAGCCAGAACGTTGAAGATCGCCCAGCACACCAGCCCGATGCCAGGGTGCCAGCACCATCGCCGCTGGGTGCGGTCAGCTTCCTCTGCGCCGGCATTGCCGGGTGCGGTCAGCTTCCCTGGCACCGGCATTGCCGTGCTGCCAATTGCCATTGATTATAGCATGCTTTCTATTTAAAATCTTTTGTTTGACATAGCGAATCTGAGAGTGCATTCTGCACGGGCAGCTATTCGCGCGCGCATTGCGGGGAAGGGATTCTTTATGGGCCTGGGGCAGGTTACGGCCGCGGATGCGGGAACCTGGAAGCTCGGCGACCTGGTGGTAAACCGGCTCGGATTCGGCGCGATGCGCCTGCCG
>Ga0210385_10001757_pt1 | contig 13272 bp, 12 predicted proteins | sample IncBWH26OmetaG_FD_160107 | JGI IMG/M metagenome (GOLD analysis project Ga0210385, IMG submission 160107) | Forest soil microbial communities from Barre Woods Harvard Forest LTER site, Petersham, Massachusetts, United States - Inc-BW-H-26-O ... | reverse complement strand
TCTACGGGTGACCCCCGCCAGCATCCCGAAGGGACATCGCAAATGGACATCGATCCGAGGGGACCACGCTTCGGAGCGCTGATCACCATGGTGGTCTTCGCCGTTGTCCTGATCACCGGAAGCGCCTGGCTGCTGGGCGCGCAGGCGGTGATCTTCGCAATCGCCACCCTCTTCGGCATGCGGTACGCCCCGTACGGCCTGATCTACCGCTGGCTGGTGCGGCCGCGTCTCGGGCCGCCCAAAGAACTCGAGGCGGAGGCGCCGCCGAGGTTCGCCCAGGGCACTGGCCTCCTGATCAGCGTGATAGGGGTCATTGGCTACGCAGCGGGTATCACGCCGCTTGGCATGGCGGCCGCATCGGCCGGCCTGCTCGCCGCGTTCCTGAACGGTGTATTCGGGCTCTGCCTGGGCTGCGAGATGTATCTGATGATCCGACGTATCTGGCCGGGCCGCCAGACTCTGGTCCCGGCTGAAACCGACAAGGAGGTTCCCATATGAGCCGATCCGACGTCCTCGTGGACGCCGACTGGGTCGAGGCGCACGGTAGCGACCCCGGCGTGGTGCTCGTCGAGGTGGACGAGGACACCAGCGCCTACGACAAGGGCCACATCCGCAACGCCGTCAAGATCGACTGGAAGGCCGACCTGCAGGACCCGGTCCGCCGCGACTTCGTGGACAAGGCCGGCTTCGATGCGCTGCTCTCCGAGCGGGGCATTTCCAACGACGACACGGTCATCCTCTACGGCGGCAACAACAACTGGTTCGCCGCGTACGCGTACTGGTACTTCAAGCTGTACGGGCACAACAACGTCAAGCTGCTCGACGGCGGCCGGAAGAAGTGGGAGCTGGAGTCCCGCGAGCTGGTGACCGACGTCCCGCAGCGTGCCAAGACCGAATACCACGCGCAGGAGCAGGACAAGGCGATCCGCGCGTTCCGCGACGAGGTGGTCGCCGCCATCGGCCAGGACAACCTGGTTGACGTCCGCTCGCCGGACGAGTTCGCCGGGCGGCTGCTCGCTCCGGCTCACCTGCCGCAGGAGCAGGCTCAGCGCGGCGGGCACATCCCGACGGCCAAGAATGTCCCGTGGTCGAAGGCAGCCGAGGAAGACGGCACGTTCAAGTCTGATGACGCGCTGCGTGCGCTCTACGGCGACGAGGCGGGCGTGGACTTCAGCAGGGACACGATCGCGTACTGCAGGATCGGCGAGCGCTCGGCGCACACCTGGTTCGTGCTGCATGAGCTGCTCGGCCAGCCGAACGTGAAGAACTACGACGGATCGTGGACCGAGTACGGCTCCCTGGTCGGGGTTCCGATCGAGGTAGGAGATGGCAAGTGAGCGCTGAGGGCTGCGGCGCCCCCGCAGGCGGGGCACCGGTGAGCGCGGCCAAGGATGCCGGCACCCAGGCGGTCGTACAGGGGCGGGTGACCCAGAACGGGTCCGCCGTGCCCGTCGGCTACGCGCGGCTGCTCAACACGGGCGGCGAATTCGTTGCCGAGGTGCCGCTCGGCGAGGACGGCGGCTTCCGGTTCTTCGCCGCCCCGGGTTCGTGGACGCTGCGCGTGCTCGCTCCCGGCAACGTCAGGGCCGAGCGCGTCGTGTCCGCCGACATCGGCAAGATCACCGAGCTCGAGGTAGCTGTCTAGCCTCGTGGTTTCCGGCTCGTGGCCCGCTGGGGGAGACCTCGGCGGGCCACAGGCATGTCGGGGCATCGTTCTCCTTCTTGCCATTTGTTCGTCGCCTGTTTCATCACCTGTTGTTCAACTGCTCGTTACCTTGGCCCCCTAGAAATGGTGCGGGCCACCGAACACGGCAGGGCTCATCACGAGGCTTGGGAGCAGGGCGAGATCATGTCGATTGAGGCTGATCCGGCCGGGGCTGGCGGCGCAACCGTCCCGGTGACCGCGACCGGCACCTCCGGCGCACCGGCCAGCACGCAGGCCCCGCCCGCCGCGAGCGCGGAAACCGCGATCGCGCCGGTGGACCTCACGCTGGGATTCGGGCAGCGGACGGTCCTTTCCAACATCACGACGAACGTCCAGAGGGGTGCGATCACCGCGCTGATCGGCCCAACCGGCTCCGGCAAGTCCACGTTGCTGCGGACCTTCAACCGGATGAACGACAAGGTGACCGGCTACCGGCACGACGGTGACGTGCTCCTGGACGGGCGCAGCATCTGGCACCCGCACGTGGAGCTGATGACGCTTCGGCGCCGGGTGGGCATGCTCTTCCAGCGGCCGAACCCGTTCCCGATGTCGATCATGGACAACGTGGTCTCCGGGGTGCGGGCGCACAAGATGGCCAGCCGGTCCAGGATGCGGGAGATCACTGAACGGCGGCTTACCGAGGTCGGGCTGTGGGACGCGGTCTCCAGCCGGCTCAAGGACTCGCCGTTCCGGCTGTCCGGTGGGCAGCAGCAGCTGCTCTGCCTGGCCCGGGCGCTGGCCGTCGACCCCGAGGTGCTGCTGCTCGACGAGCCCACGTCCTCGCTCGACCCGCTGGCCACGGAGTCGATCGAGACACTGATCAAGACGCTCACCCCGAAGATCACGGTGGTGATCGTGACCCACAACCTGGCCCAGGCCCGCCGGGTCGCCGACAGCACGATCTTCCTCTACCAGGGGCGCATGGTCGAGCACGGTGACACCGAGCAGGTCTTCGAGAACCCCGCACACGAGGAGACCGCACACTACGTGGGCGGCCGCTTCGGCTAGACAAGACCCTCCCGGGCGAGAGGACCGTAATTCCTCCCGCCCGGGGGCAAGAACCGCGCGCGAGCGCGGACCTCATCGCACGCGCCGCGTGCGAGTCGCGTAGCGCACGCGTAAGCGTGCATAAGTAAAGGAGTATTCCCCGGTGGCCAAACGAATCCGCTTGGTGTGCACAGCGGCCGCCCTGGTCCCGCTCACCCTGCTGGCGGCTGCCTGCAGCAGCAGTTCATCAACCCCTGCTGCATCGAAGTCCTCTCCGCCGGCGGCGGCAGCGCTAAACGCAACCGGCAAGTCGATCTCCGAGACCGGCAGCACGCTGCTGTTCCCGCTGTTCGGCACCTGGCAGACGGCCTACAGCACTGCGAACCCGAACGTGACGATCACCTCGGGCGCGACGGGCTCGGGTACCGGAATTGCCGACGCGAGCGAGGGCCTGGTAAACATCGGCGCCTCCGACGCTTACCTTTCCGCCTCGGATATCGAGAAGTACCCGGGCCTGCTGAACATCCCGCTCGCGGTGGCGTCGGTCGATGTCTACTACAACCTGCCCGGGGTGAAGTCGCTCAACCTGAACGGCACCGTGCTGGCGCAGATCTACACCGGTAAGATCACCACCTGGAACGACCCGGCGATCGCCAAGCTCAACCCGGGTGTGTCGCTGCCGTCCACAAAGATCGTCACCCTGCACCGCGCGGACAGCTCGGGCAGCTCGTTCCTGTTTACCTCCTACCTGAGCGCCCAGGACCCGAGCGCGTGGCCGGCCTCCAATGTCGGCACGACGATCACCTGGCCGTCGGCGCCCGGTGCGCTGGCCGAGACCGGCAGCGGCGGCATGGTGACCGGGTGCGGCAGCACCAAGGGCTGCATCGCCTACATCGGGATCAGCTACCAGGCCAAGGCCACGGCGGCGGGCCTCGCATCGGCGGCGCTCGCGAACAAGGCGGGCAAGTACGTCCAGGACACGCCTGCTTCGGTGGGTGCGGCCCTGGCCAGCTTCCCGGCCGCTCCATCCAGCGGCGCCGAGCCGCTGATCAACACCTCCGCGGCCTCCGGATACGCGATCATCAACTACGAGTACGCGATCGTGAAGAAGACCCAGCCAAGCGCTGCCGAGGGGAAGGCCGTCAAGGCGTTCCTGTCCTGGATCCTCACCACCGGCGACTCCGCGAAGAACCTGTCCACCGTGGGCTTCGTCGCGCTGCCCTCGGCCACACTGTCCACAGCCCAGAGCCTGGTCAGCTCCATCGGCAGCTGATCTGATGGCTACCACTGCACCGACCGTGCCGAGCGGAGGGGCGGGCAACCCGCCCCTCCGCCGGCCGGGCGCCTCGCTTCGCAACTTCATCCGCAACGGCGGCCTGGTCATGTGGCTCGGCCGCGGCGGTGCCGTGGTGCCGCTGCTCATGCTGTTCTTCGTGCTGATCACGCTGATCCTCCAGGCCATCCCGGCGATCAGGTTCGCCGGGTGGCACATCTTCACCGGAAAGACCTGGAACTTCGGCGCGCAGTACGGCACGCCGGTGACGTCCGACGGCGTCACCCACCTGGCCGGCGAGGAGTTCGGCGCGCTGCCGGAGATCCTGGGCACGCTGGCGACCTCGGTGATCGCCCTGATCATCGCCGTCCCGGTGTCGATCGGAGCCGCGCTCGCGATCGTGGAGCGGCTGCCCAGACGGGCAGCGAGCATGATAGGCGCGTTCATCGAACTGCTGGCCGGCATCCCCAGCGTGATCATCGGCCTGTGGGGCGCGCTCACGTTCGGGCCGTTCATCGCCCACCACATCTCCCCGGCGATCATCAAGATCATCCCCAACTGGCCCGGGCTTGGCTTCTTCCACGGCGACCCGGGGAACGGCCAGGGCCTGCTGACGTCGGGCCTGATCCTCGCGATCATGGTGATCCCGATCGTCGCGGCCACGTCCCGCGACCTGATCCGCGGCGTCCCGCTGCTGCCGCGCGAGGGCGCGATTGCGCTGGGCATGTCCGACGCGCAGGCCGCCCGCAGGGTGACTCTGCCGTGGGTCGGCGCGGGCCTCATCGGCGCCGCCGTGCTCGGCCTGGGCCGGGCGCTGGGTGAGACGATCGCGGTCGCCATGGTCTGCGGTGTCGCGCTGGGGGCGCTGCCCACCAACCTGTACGCCGCGATGATCACCATCGCCGCCAACATCGTGCAGAACCTCGACACCGCGATCACCGACCGGATGGACGTCAGCGCGTTTGCCGAGCTGGCCCTGATCCTGATGGTGATCACCCTGGCCGCGAACGTGATCGCCCGGCTTCTGGTGCGGCGGGTGTCCGGCACCGCGCTGCCCGTCGGAAGGGGGCTGTAGCGATGGCGAGCCACAGCACGTCGGCTGTGAGGGGCGAGACCGCCGATTGGACCCGCGTGCCGACGCGCCGCAAGATCGGCAACGGGGTGTTCTGGATCCTCTGCGGGATCGCCCTGCTCATCATCGTCGGCCCCGCGATCTGGCTGGCCGGCGGGGTCATCGTGCGCGCGATCCCGAACTTCCAGTGGAGCGTGCTGACCACGAACACCACGTCGGGTGACGCGGGCGGGCTCAAGCAGGCGATCCTCGGCACGCTGATGATCACAGTCGGGGTACTGATCGTCGGCGGCACGATCAGCGTCCTCACCGGCTTGTACTTGGCCGAGTTCGCCGTCGGCCGGCACCGGGCCGTACTCCGCGGCGGCTACGAGGTGCTGTCCGGGATCCCGTCGATCGTCCTCGGGCTCGTCGGTTACCTCACCCTGGTGATCGGTCTGCACTGGGGGTTCGGCCTGCTTCCCGCCGTGCTCGTGCTCTCGGTGATCACGATTCCGTACATCACCAAGGCGACCGAGACGTCGCTGCTGAGCGTGCCGTCCTCCTACCGCGAAGGCGCGGAGGCTCTCGGCATCTCGCCCGGCTGGACGCTGCGGAAGATCGTGCTCAAGTCCGCGCTGCCCGGGATGATCACCGGCATGCTGGTGGCGATCGCGATCTCGGTGGGCGAGACCGCGCCGCTGCTGTACACCGCCGGCTGGACCGACCTGAACCCGACGCTGCAGCTGACCCACCAGCCGGTGGCCTTCCTCACCTACGCGATCTTCAACTTCTGGGACGCCGGGACGACCTCAGGCCTGATCCTGTCCTACGACGCAGCGCTGATCCTGCTGGTGTTCGTCTTGCTGATCATCATTCTGGGACGGGTGATCGTCGCGGTCTCCCGGCGTTATGCGGAGTGACGGACGTGCCGGGGGCCAGCGAGGAACCGGTTCGGGAGGGGGGAAGCAGGTCGGCATTCGTGCAGGCCCGCATGCCCACTAGCAGCACCGGTCAGAACCGGGAGAGCGGCGTGGGTGTGGGTGCCGCTGCCGGCCCCCGCGTGCGCGGCTCGTCGCGGCCTGCTGTCGGCGTGCTCGCCGACCGCATCGCCGCCTCGCTGGTGCATCACGAGCCAGGCTGGCGGCTGCCGAGGCACACCGCCCTGGCGCGGCGTTACAACGTCAGCACCGCCGAGATCGACGCCGCCGTGGACGAGCTGTCGACCCGGCATCTCGTCCGCCGGTTGCCGGATGGGCAGCTGTACCGGGTCAGCCCGGCCGAATACCTCATCCCGATCGAGGGCGTGCCCGGACTCGGCTCCTACGCCGACCCGATGGGCGGCCAGATCGACTGCCGGAGCCGGCAGGCTTCGTGGCGCCAGGTCCCGGAGGACATCGGGTGGGCGCTGCGGATTCCGCCCGCCGACCCGGTCGGCGTGATCAGGGTGCAGTGGACGGCGGGCGGTGAGCCGGCCGCGTTCTGCACGACCTATCTGCTCAAGGAGATGGCCGGCCCGTTCATCAACGCTCAGGGCGGTGCAGGCGCGGGCGGCCTAAGCCTGCTGCCGATCACCGCGCCGGCCCTGCCGGACCCCGATCACGGCGAGCTCGTGGCGGTCGGCGAGCCCCGCGCCCTGCACGTGGAGCTGCAGCCCCCGCCGCCCGCGGTGGCCAGGAGCCTGCGGCTGTCGGCGGGGCAGCCGGCCGCGCTGGTGACGGTGCGGTTCGACGATCCCGAGGAGGACAGACCGGTGGCGCTGACCATCGCGGTGTTCCGCCCCGACCTGTTCCGGATCGTGGTCGAGTCCGGTGGTCAGCTGGTCGCTGATGGCGGAGTTAGCCGAGCTGGCGGCCCCGGCGGAGAGGGCACGTTCTCCGCAGCCTGGACGCACGCCGTCGAGGATTAGGAACTCTTGCCTGCCCCCGAAGACGACCGCAGCAATCATTACCTACTTAGCCTATTAATATGCTATACATATGGGTAATATGGTAATACCGCAGATCCAGCCGCCGGGGGGAAGAACCGCGCGGGCCCTATCGCACGCGCCGCGTGCGAGTCGTGTGACGCACGCTTCAGCGTGCAGAAGTAAAGGAGTCCCTTCCGGTGGTCAAGAGATTTCGCCTGGTGTGCACGGCGGCCGCCCTGGTCCCGCTTACCTTGCTGGCGGCTGCCTGCAGCAGCAGTTCATCAGCCCCTGCGGCATCGAAGTCCCCTACGGCGGCGGCAGCGGCCAACGCGAGCGGCACGTCGATTACTGAGACCGGCAGCACGATCCTGTTCCCGCTGTTCGGCGCCTGGCAGACGGCCTACAGCACCGCGAACCCGAAGGTGACGATCACGTCGGGCGCCACGGGGTCGGGCACCGGAATCACGGACGCGGGCGAGGACCTGGTGAACATCGGCGCGTCCGATGCCCCGCTGTCCGCCTCGGACCTCGCGAAATACCCCGGGCTGCTCAACATCCCGCTCACGGTGGCCGCGATCATGGTCAACTACAACCTCCCCGGGGTGAAGTCGCTGAACCTGAGCGGCAAGGTTCTCGCGGAGATCTACACCGGCAAGATCACTACGTGGAACGACCCGGCGATCGCCGCGCTCAACCCGGGAGCGACGCTCCCGTCGGCGAGGATTGTCACGCTGCACCGCGCCGACAGCTCGGGCGCCACGTTCCAGTTCGGCTCTTACCTGAACGCCCAGGACCCGAGCCTGTGGCCGGCGGCCGACATCGGCACCACCATCACCTGGCCGTCCGTGCCCGGTGCGGTGGCCGAGACCGGCAACGGCGGCATGGTGACCGGGTGCGCCGGCATCAAGGACTGCATCGCCTATATCGGGAACAGCTACGAAGCCAAGACCGATGCCGCGGGCCTCGGTCAGGCATCCGTCGCCAACAAGGCGGGCAAGTACACCACGGCGACCCCCGCCGCGATCAGCGCCGCACTGGCCAGCTTCCCAGCCGTTCCCGCAGCCGGCGCCGAGCAGCTGATCAACACCTCAGCGCCGACCGGGTACCCGATCATCAACTACGAGTACGCCATCGTGAAGAAGACCCAGCCAAGCGCCGCGGAGGCGAAGGCTATCAAGGCGTTCCTGTCCTGGATTCTCACCACCGGTGACACCTCGAAGTACCTGTCGGCGACCTTTGGCACGGCGGTGCCGTCGGCAACAACGTCGGTGTCTCAGACACTGGTCGGCTCGCTCAGCGGCTGATCCGCTGGCAGCCTCCCCCGCCGTGCCGGGAAAGGCACGGCGGGGGAGGGCACTTTCTCCGCAGCCTGGACACGCGCGGTGGAGGACTGGGAACCTTGACCCGTTATGCGTTACTCCGCACCAGGTCAGGCTGGTCGTCCACCGGAGGTCGCCCCCAGGGACGCCCCGCACCACGGCGAGTTAATAGCTGTCATCGCGCTGGTGCTGCTGCTGGCGCACCTGCTGCTGGCCCAGCTGACGCTGTTGCTCGCCGCGGCCATGTACCTGATCGACCGGGTCGCCCGCTGGCGACCGGAGTGGCTGGCTGTCCCGGCCGGGGCCGGCCTGCTGTGGGTGCTCGCCATCGGCCCGTCCCGCGCCGTGACCGACTTTACGGCCGGCCCCCGGCACGTGCTCGGCTACCTGGGTGGGATCGGCGGGCATCCCGGCCGCCTGCTGCACTTGTCCGATGCCTACGCGGGCCTGGCGCACTGGCTGCCTGAGCAGTTCCCGCTCGCGCTGATCCTGGCCGCTGCCGAGGTCTTCGGCCTGAGCTGGCTGCAGCGGCGGCTCGGCGGCGGGCGTCCCTGGCGGCCGGGCCTCATCGTGACGGCGCGCCGGCGGACGACCGCGGCCGCGCTCCGGTCCGGTGCGGGCGTCGTCACCAGGGACGGCTGCTGCGTGGGCGTCGACGTGACAACCGGGCGTCCCGCCTCCATCTCCTGGCGGGAAGCCGAGGGCGGGGTGCTCTGCGCGGGGACCGCCGTGGGCCAGAGCGGGTTCGCACTCGCCCACGCGGCGATCAGGCGGCGCAAGCCGGTGATCGTCATTGACCTGACCGGATCCCTGCGGCTTGCCGAGTCGCTGGCCGCCGCGTGCGCGGAGCCCGGCGCGCCGTTCTCGTGCTTCGGCCCCGCCGGGCCCTGCTGCTACGAGCCGCTGCGCGGCGGCGATCCGGCCCGCGCCGCTGCGCTGGTCATGGCCACGATCGACTGGGCCGACGTTGGTGATCAGCGGCGGCGGTCCTGCGCCGCTTACCTGACCGACGCGCTGGCGGTCCAGGCCGCCGCTCCCGGCGACCGCCGGCTGCCGGTGCTCGACGATCTGGTTGGCCTGCTCACCCCGGACGGGCTGCGCAAGCGCGCAGCCCAGATCCCGCCGTATCACCCGCGCCGCGACGTGCTGGCGGACCGGGTGGCCGTCTCGGCCGGGCTGCTCCAGGCCGATCCGTCCATGGTGGCCGCGCCCGCTGCGCAGCTGCCGAGGCTGCGCGCGTCGGCGCTCGGGCGCTGGCTGGGGCCCGGGCTGGACGCGACGGGGACGCCGCGGGTCAGCCTCGGCCAGACGGTCAGGGACCGGGGGGTGACCCTGTTCTCGCTCGATCGCGGCGCCGATGGCAACGCCACCGCGATGATCGCCGGTCTCGTCGTTGCCGACCTGACGGCCGTCTGTGGCGAACTGGCCGGAATGTCGGTCCCCGGCGATAGCCTGGCCTGGATCAACGGCTGCGGGTTCGTGGGCCAGCGGGCCCTGGCTGACCTTGTCAGGATCGGCCACGGCGCCGGGATGGCCGTGGTACTCGGCACAGCTTCCGGCGACACCGCGGATCGCCTGGCCGCGGAGGTGAACGTGCTGGTCGCGGACGGCCCCGTCGATCAGGCGCTGATAGGTGCCTTCACCGGCGGGACCGGGGCTGGTGGTGGCTGGGCGCGCGGTAACTGGGCGGGTGGGAACGGAGTCGGCGCGAGCGGGGCGGGCGGAACCGGGCTCAGCGGGAACGGCCGGGACGGGGCTCCGGCGGCTGGGCACGCCATCGGCGGCGTGCCCGATCTGATCGCGGACCCCTGGCTAGGCTCGGTCCCGGCCGCCGTCGGCGGGTTTGCACTGCTGGCCAGGGAGCCGCGGCCGCGGATGCTGCCACAGTGCCGGCATGTGCCCGCCCGGGGTGCCGGTGTGGCACCGGACGGTGGCGTGCGGCCCGGGGATCGTGAGCGGTCGCGATGAGCGCGGCCGCCGGGTTCCGCCCCCCTGTCCCCCCGCCGCAGCGCGCCGCGGTCCGGGCGGACCGGGTGTATCTCGGCTGGCAGTACGCGCCGCTGCATCCCGATCCGGGCCCGCTGCCGCGCCGCCCGGCGCCGCCGCCGACCGAACAGGTCAACCCGGGCTGGGTGACGGCGCAGCGCCGTGAGGAACGGCGGCTGAGCCGGCCGCTGAGAGTGACCTGCGCGGCCTCGGCCGCGCTGGCCGGCCTGCTGCTCGCTCTCGGGCTGACCGGGCTGCTGAACTATTCGCTCACCGGCCTCGGCGTGGCGGTCTTCCTGGCAGCCGCCGGGGTCAGCGGGCGCGCTATCCGGCGGAGCAGGCAGGACCTGCGCGAGCAACTCGCTGCCGAGGAGCAGCGGGTGGAGAAGATCCGCGAGGTGCAGCGCAACCGGCTTGCGGCACGCCAGGAACAGCACGCCAGGCAGGTCCGCGCCTGGGAGGAACGGCGTGAGGCGTTCGACCGGCAGCTGCAGTGGTACGCGGTGTCCCTGCCCGGCGAGGTCGACCGCGTGGACCTGGCCGGCGGCACGCTGCCGGGCTGGTCGGCGCTGCTCACCATGATCGCTGCGCCGCGCCTGTCAGCCGGCGGCGACGTCACCGTGCTCGACCTGACCGAGGGCGCGGTTGCCGGTGACCTGCTCGCGGTGGCCCGCCGGTCCGGGATCGACCCGCTGGTCTGGGTCCTGCCCGGCGACCTGCCCCGGCTCGACCTTGGCACCGGCCTCGACGCCGACGCGCTGGCGGACGTGCTGGCCGCGACCGTCGCCGCCGCCGAGCAGGGTGTGGGCGCGAGCGGCCCGGCCTCGGCCGCCCCGGTTGACAACACGATCCTGCACCGGATCCTCGGCGTGGTCGGCCCGGAGGCCAGCATCGCCCAGGTCACGGCCGCGCTGCGGGTGCTGGCCCAGGTCGGCGACCCGCGCGAGCACCTGCGGTCCGGGCTGCTGACCGCCGACCAGCTGGACCGGGTTACGGCCCTGTTCGGCCGTGCCGCGGCCGACCGGGTGGTGATCGAGCGGGCCTGGGCGATCGAGTCGCGGCTGCGCAGGCTGGACCAGCTCGGGTCGGCGCCGGTGCCACTGCCGCCGAGCAGGTTGCGGGTCGCGTGCCTGGACCGGCGGGTGGGCGCGCTGGGCAACAAGGTCCTGGGCACCTACCTGACGGTGGCCCTCACCCACGTGCTGCGGCAGGTATCGGCCGGCCCGCGCTGGCGGCACACCGTCTGCCTGCTCGGCGCCGAGAAGCTCGGTGCCGATGTGCTGGACCGGCTGCTCGAGGCGTGCGAGATCTCCGGCGCCGGCCTGGTCGTCGGCTACCGCTCGATCCCAGGACACGTCAAGGAGCGGCTCGGCCGCGGCAACGCCGCCATCGCGTTCATGCGGCTCGGCAACGCCGACGACGCCCGGGTGGCCAGCGAGCAGATCGGCACCGAGCACCGGTTCCTGGTCAGCCAGCTGACCGACACCGTCGGGACCTCAGTGACGGGCACCGCCGGCGACTCCTACACCAGCACGGTGGGAACGGCCGACTCCGTGGCCGACTCGGCGTCGGTCAGTGACAGTTACGGCTCGCAGCGCGGCCGCGGCCGCACCCGCCAGGACGCCTTCGCGCCGTTCGGGCACGTCACCGGGTCGCAGAGCAAAGACGCCAGTGAGTCGCACGGCACGTCGGACTCCCGGTCGATCACCGCCGGCATCAGCTCGGGCACCACCTGGGGGATCAGCACCTCGACGGCGGTCGGCACCAGCTCGTCGGTTGCCCGCACGTCGCAGCGATCACGCGAGTTCCTTGTGGAGCAGCATGAGCTGCAGCGGCTCCCGCCGAGCGCGGTCATCGTCACCTACGCGTCGCCAACCGGGCGCCACGTCGTATTCGCCGACGCCAACCCCGGCATCATCGCGTTGCCGACGGCCACGCTGCTCAGCGTCGAGGAGGCGGTGAGCGCCGGCGCCACGGCCGCCGGGTCCATGGCGGCGGCCGAGGCGGGGCTGCAGGTCGCCGAGCCGGCCGACGACGAGCCGCCGCCCAACCTCGGCCCGCCGCCGGAGCGCCTCGACTGGCGCCGCCCGCGCTGAAGGTGCCCACCGGTACCGAGGCTGTTCGGGCCCAGCGTGGTCAGGTACGCTGCGGACTGCGAAGGGGAGTAGCTCGTCACCGGAACATCGTCAGGACGGCCCGCAAGGGCCCGGTGCCCGGGGCGCGGCGCTGTTGCGCCGCGCTGAGCGAGACCTTCGGCCGCAGTTAACCAACTGCCGTGCCGGAGGTGTGTGCACTCCCGGGCGCGGCCGGGCCTGATAAGGGGTCGCGCCGATGAACCTCGCCGTCTGCGCCGTCGCGTTCACGCTGGTATTACCTGCCGAGCTTCCGGACAAGACCGCGTTCGCGAGCCTGGTGCTGGGCACGCGGCACCGGCCGCTTCCCGTCTTCGCCGGGGTGGCCGCCGCGTTCGCGGTGCATACCTGTCTCGCGGTCGTGGCCGGCGGCCTGCTGTCGCTGCTGCCGCACCGCGTGCTTGACGTGGTCGTCGCGGCGCTGTTCCTGTTCAGCGCCTGGTTGCTGTGGCGTCGGCGAGGCCAGGACGAGGATGAAGCCCCGGAACGCCGCGTCGCGAAGGGATTCCTGCCGGTGGCGGCCGCCAGCTTCGCCATCGTCATCGTGGCCGAATTCGGTGACCTGACGCAGATCGTCATCGCGAACCTGGCCGCCCGCTACCACGACCCGCTGTCCGTCGGCCTCGGCAGCGTGCTTGCGCTCTGGGTGGTGGCCGCGCTGGCGATCACCGGCGGCCGCGGCCTGCTCCGGGTCATTCCGGCCCGCGTGATCAGCATGCTCGCGGCGGCCGCGATGGCCGCCATGGCGGCGCTCAGCGTGGTCGCCGCCATCAGCGCCTGACTCCCCGAACCGCCGATTGCCGCCGCGCGTTCATGACGCGGTGCCCGAAGTCCTGGTCTTCCATGATCGTGGTCGATGGCGACCGAATGGGCGTCTTTTCTACCACGATCATGGAATGTTCACCTCCGC